>Ga0307505_10000946_pt1 | contig 26855 bp, 26 predicted proteins | sample 23_S_MG_FD_202183 | JGI IMG/M metagenome (GOLD analysis project Ga0307505, IMG submission 202183) | Soil microbial communities from Populus trichocarpa stands in riparian zone in the Pacific Northwest, United States - 23_S | ecosystem: Environmental > Terrestrial > Soil > Riparian zone > Trees... | reverse complement strand
GTTCAGCCAGAAGGCAAGCGCGATCCCGTCGGCGAAGACGAGATCGGCCTCGCCACCGCGGAGCGCGATCAACGCAGCTTCAAGCGTCGCGTGCGGCTGGATGGCGGTTTCCGCGAAGAAGGCGCGAAGGTACGCCTCGTGAGCGCTGCCGGAAACGACGGCGACACGACGACCGACGATCTTTTCCGGTGTGAGGTCGTCCGGTGGGAAATTCTTTGCCGCGACGAAACGCGCCGGAGTCCGATAGTAGCGATCGCTGAAGGCGACGCGCTTGCGCATCTCCGCGGTGACCGCGAGCGAAGCGACGATTGCATCGCCGCGATTTTCGTCGAGCGCGTCGAGGATTGTGTCGAACCGGCGCACCTGGATCGTGCAGGTGGCCGACAATTCGAGGCAAATGGCGCGCGCCAGATCAACATTAAAGCCGATCGGCTGGCCGTCGGGCCCGCGGAAATTGAACGGCGGATAGTCTTCCTCGGTCAGGAAGCGGATCGCGGTGAGACGGGACAGGTCCGGCCGCTCGGGGCGTCGCTTGGGATCCCAAAAGCCCGGAACGTTGACCGATCCCTGCGCCAGGGCCGGCTCCGTCATCCGAGTGGACGAGGAAACGGCGAGCGCGACCGCGAGCAGCGCGCGGATGAAGAGATTCATGTTCGGTCCCTGAAGCGCCGCGAATGTCGCCGCGGTGACAGGATTTGTAAACATGCTACTCTACTCAGGGTAGTATCTGTGGGGCCGGGCAGATGTGGGGGGCGGCGGCAGAGCGCGGTGATACGCGCGCTATAGCGCAATTTTACGCGCAAAACAGGCCTTTGTCGGGCCACGCGCAAGCTTGTCATTCGCCGAACGCCACTGAACTACCGGTTGAGCTGGTTGCGTTTTCCGGAATGATCGACCCGGCACTCCTCGAAGCTGTCGCACGCAGAGCGAAGCGTATCGGCGTCGGCGGAGATGAAGTACTGCGCTGCCATGGCTTGCTGCCGTCGGATGTGATCACGGAAAAAATTGCAAATCATCTCGGGCTTCCGGTCGATCCTCTCCTCCGGGTTCGCGAACCGGTTTCGCTGGGCGCCGCGTGCGCCGGCGTTCTGGCGCGACACGAGCCGGGCTGGTCACGCTCGGTTACGGTCGCACCGCGTGGCGCAGGCGTGAGAAACCTCGCCGAAGCAATCCAAAACGATCCAAGACTCGCGAAGCAATTGCGTCTTGCAGATCCAGAGCGATTCAACGAGCACATCCGCGCCGCCGCAGCGGGGACGCTCGCGCAAGACGCCGCGTATGGCTTGCAACAGTGGCGGCCGGACCTGTCCGCCGCTGAAACCAATTGGAAACGGCCTATCATCGTAGCCGCGCTTCTCTCCGTAGCCGTACTGGTAGCCGCCCTCACCACGCCAGCGGCGCTGCTGGTCGTGGTTGAGTATTTGCTCGCGCTTTCATTCGGATGCTGGGCTGCGCTCCGCTTCGCGGCCTGCCTGGTGCGGCCCGCCGCCAAGTCACGCATCGAAATCCCCGACCGATTTCTTCCCATCTATTCGCTGATCATTCCGTTGTATCGCGAAGCAGAAGTCGTGCCGCGCCTGATCGCAGCACTCAAACGACTCGACTATCCCCCGAAAAACTCGATGTGAAAATCGTGCTTGAGCATGGCGACAGGGATACGCGCGACGCGGTGGAACGTCTGGCGCTGACTTCGCCGTTTGAAGTGGTGATTGCGCCAAATGCCGGTCCGCGCACAAAGCCGAAGGCGCTCGCCGCAGCATTGCCCTTCGCGCGAGGAAGTTACGTCGCCGTATATGACGCGGAAGATGAGCCCGAGCCGCGCCAATTGCGCGAAGCGCTTGCGGCTTTCAAGGCGGACCCGGAACTAGCCTGCGTGCAAGCGAAGCTCACCATCGATAACGCGAATGACGGCTGGCTGAGCCGACAGTTTGCGGCGGAATATGCGGGCCTGTTCGAGGTGTTGCTGCCGGCGCTCGCCAAATTCGGCCTGCCGCTGCCGCTCGGCGGGACATCCAATCATTTCCGCACCGACATTCTCCGCAAAGTCGGCGGCTGGGACCCGTTCAACGTAACGGAAGACGCGGACCTCGGCTTCCGGCTCGCTCGTTTCGGCTACCGCACCGGCACGATCGACTCGCTCACCTGGGAAGAAGCACCCGTCGGCCATTGGCAATGGCTGCACCAACGGACGCGGTGGTTCAAAGGATGGCTGCAAACCTGGCTTGTGCACATGCGGCGTCCGATCCTTCTATGGCGCGAACTCGGATGGAGCGGGTTCGTCGCACTGCAGCTGCTCGCCGCCGGCAGCGTAATGGCGGCCCTGCTGCATCCGCTATTTCTGGGAATAATGCTGTGGCAATTGCTGGTCGGCGATCTTCTTGCCCCGGGCAATGCGGCGGACGCCGAAATTCGTAGCTGGCTCTCGATTACTGTCCTGCTCGGCGGCTATGCCGGCTCGATCTGTCTCGGCTGGGTCGGCCTGAGGAGGCGCGGCCTCGTTCACCTCGGTCGCTCGCTCCCGCTCATTCCCATTTACTGGTTGCTCCTGTCCGTGGCCGCCGCGCGCGCGATCCATCAGCTCGTGCGGGCTCCACATGAGTGGGAGAAAACCCCGCACGGTCTCGGACGATCGTCGTTGCGCAAGACGAAGCCGAATGCGAATAGCGGAGGATGGGCGGCGCGGGATTTCAACGCGCTCGTCGCGGCGAGACACCGTAGACGACGATGACCGCTGTCTTTAGGTTCTCGGATCGCTCCGGAGCTTTACGATGCAGATCAAGGACATCCTCCACATCGCCGTCCGGACGATGGACCTTGAGGCGACCAAGAAATTTTACGGCGAAGTGCTGGGCCTCGCGGTCGATCCCAAGCGGCCGGCGACCGTACCGGCGCCGGGCGTCTGGTACGATTTTAAGGACACGCAGATCCATGTGATTGCTGGCCCGCAGGCCTATGGCGATGCCGACCGGAACGCGTCCGGCGCCGGCAATATCGACCACTTCGCGGTGCGGGCCGTGGATTACGACGCCTGGCGGGCGCATCTCGAGAAGCACGGCTGCGACTACCGGCAGAACACCGTCGCCAGTCTCGGCCAATGGCAGCTTTTCACGCGCGACCCGAACGGCATCGTGATCGAGCTGCAGTTCATCGTCGCCGACGAGCCGCCTGGCGCCAAAGGCCCGGACGGAACAAAGCCGTATCGGTTCGGATATTTCTAAGCTGCGGCGCGCTCGGCATGCGAGCGGCGGTCCGCGCGCAGCATGGCCGCTCCCTTCTCAGCGATCATCATCGTCGGAGCGTTTGTGTTGCCCGAGATCACATTCGGCATGATCGAAGCATCGATGACCCGCAGCGCTTCCACACCGTGTACGCGCAACCGCTCGTCCACCACCGCCATCGAGTCCTGTCCCATCTTGCAAGTGCCCGCCTGATGGAAAACCGTGATCACGGTCTGACGTGCGTACGCGAGGAGTTCATCGTCCGACTCGCAGCTTACCCCCGGCGTCAGTTCCTGAGGTTCGAAGCGCGCAAGCGCTGGTCCGTGCACGATCCTGCGCGTCAGGCGGATCGCGTCGACCGCCACCCTGCGCGCGTCCGGCGTGCCGAGAAAATTATGCAGGATCGCGGGGTGCGCATGAGGGTCCGCGCTCTTGATCCGGACATGACCGATGCTCTGCGGATGCAGAACGGCAATGCCGCAGGACAGTCCCGGCCATTTGTGCAGCGGGCCGCCGAAACGATCGGAACTCACCGGCGACACATGATAATGCAGGTTCGGCCGGTCCCATGACGGATCGCTGCGCGTGAATGCGCACAGCTGCGGCATCTGCACGCTCATCGGGCCGCGTTTCGTCAGCAGATAGTAAGCACCCATCGCGTAGCGGCGCAGCGGATTGCTCACCCACTGATTCAGGGTAACCGTGTTCTTCACGCGGTAGGTGCAGCGGATCTGCCAATGATCCTGCATGTTCTCGCCCACACCCGGCAGTTCATGCAGAACTTCAATGCCATGCTCGCGCAGCAGCGGCGCCGGACCGACGCCGGAAAGCTGCAATAGCTGCGGCGAACCGATTACACCGGCTGCAAGAATGACTTCGCCCGATGCCTCCGCGTAGCGAAGCACGCCGTCGTGCCAGAATTCGACTCCCCTCGCCCGCCTGCCTTCGATGCGGATCGCCTTCACGTGCGCGTGCGTAAGGACGCGCAGGTTCGGGCGGTTCATCACCGGTCGCAGGAATGCCCGCGATGCGGAGGATCGGACTCCGTTCTCAACGGTGCCCTGAAAATAGCCGACGCCGTCATTGTCGCCGCGGTTATGATCGTCGTTCCGCGGAATGCCGTGATCGAGCGCTGCCTGCTTCCAGGCCTCGACCACCTCCCAGCGGATTGAATTTTCCTGTACGCAAAGTTCGCCGTCGCAGCCGTGCGCGTCGTCGCCCTTGCGCGGATATTTTTCGATACTCTTGAAGTAAGGCAGCACGTCGTCCCAGCCCCAACCGGCGTTGCCGAGCTGCCGCCAGATATCGTAATCGCGCGCATGCCCGCGGATGTAGGCCATTGCGTTGATCGACGAAGAGCCACCGAGAACCTTGCCGCGCGGGACCGGTGTCACACGATTGTCGGCAAAAGGCTCCGGCTCGCTCTGGTAGCACCAGTCCACTTCCTTGTTGCCGAGGAGATAGGGCAAGCCGGCGGGCGTCCTGATCCAGAAACGATCGTCGCTGCCGCCTGCTTCCAGCAGCAGCACGCGTGCAGACGGGTCAGCGGTGAGACGGTTCGCGAGCACGCAACCGGCGGAGCCGGCACCGACAATCACATAATCGAAGCTGCCGATCGGATCCGCCTGTTCGCTCATGGTCAGAGTCCGTACATGCCCCAGGGAAGCCCGAAGTGCAGCCGCGCGAGCCCCGACTGATAGGCGTTGAATTGCGACGAGGAATGGCCGCGGTACATGGCGACGTCGTTGAAGTAGCGCTGGATCTTGTGGCCCTTGCGGGCGGGCGACGAGCCGGCGGTATGAAACATCAACTCCACCGCGTCGCAGGCCATGCGGCCGGCATGCTGGATCATGCCCCAAAGACGCATGTTCTCCTCGAGGGTGATCGGTGTCCCGTCCCTCGCCCAGCGGTCGCAATAGTCGTGATAAATCTCGCAGCCCTTGATCATCAGCGCTTCGGCGGCGTCGGTCAGCGTCAGCGCCTGACCGTAAGATCGCTGGAAGTCCGCATGCTGGAAGCGTGGGATCTGCGGCATCGACAAAGTCTTCCGCGTGCGGAGGATCTCCTCATATTCGTCGAGCGCGGCCAGCGCGGCACCCACCACCGGCATCACGAGCGTCGCGTGAAACGGTCCCGCGAGGCGACCGAGATACATCGGGTTGCCGTGCAGCCGCGTGCCCGGTGTGCCGTTCTCCATGCCATGGGGATCTGAACCGAGCCCCGCCGAGAGATAGCCGACGTGATGCTCGGGTACGAACACGTCATCGACCCTCACACTGTTCGAGCCGCTCGCCCGCATGCCGAGCACGCGGTCGCCGCCCCAGTCGTCGAGGATGGTGTAACTGCCCTTCGGCACCACGGCGTGCGCGTGCCTGGGCGGATGTCCGTCGCGCTTGATGAAACAGCCGCCGATAAAATGCGTCCCGTAGGGCACGCCGGAGCAATAGTCCCACGTGCCCTTCATGATGTAGCCGCCGTCGACCGGAGTCAGCGTACCCATCGGCGGGGCACGATGCGGCGCGATGAAGTGGCCATCCTTGCCGAACAACTCGATCTGCGCCTGCTCCGGCCAGTGCGACGCCACTTCGAACGCATGGGACGCCGCAAGGCCAATGCACCAGCCGACTCCAGGATGGCCGCGCGCAATCTCGGTCATGATCTTATAGAAGGTCGGAAGATCGAACTCGTAGCCGCCGAACATCTTTGGCTGCGTGCAACGATAGAATCCGGCCTTCAGAAAATCCTCATGCAGTTCCGGCGAGTAAGTGCCGCGCTCGTCATTCTCGTCCTGCTGGGCACGCAATTTCGCGCGAAGCGCAACCGCGCGCGCGATCATTTCCTTCGGCGTGAGACCCGGTTCCGGCTGCGGAATTGCCGGCCTTGGCGTTTTGTTCACCTGCAACACGTCACGGCCTCCCGGGCCACTTTTTGTGATGCCGATCCTAGCTGAAAGTGGCACTGCGCGCGAAGCCGCCCGGACGCCGTGGGGCATTTGCCCAAGGTCGCCAAATTTCAGACCGCGGCGCAATTCTCAGAGGTAGCGTCGAAGATCCTTCGCCGCCTCGTCGGCCGGGCGCTTGAGATTGAACGGAGCAACGAAGCGGCCGTCGCGATCCATCAGATAGACGATCGCGGAGTGGTCCATTGTGTAGCTCCCCCCCTCGAGCGGTACCCGCTTCGCATACGCCTTGTAGGCCTTCGTTACCGCGTCGACCTCGGCCTGGGTTCCGCTCAGCGCCGAAATGCGTGGATGGAAACTCTGCAAATAATCCTTCAGCACTGCCGGTGTATCGCGCTCAGGATCGACGGAGATGAAGAGCGCGCTTATTTTCTCAGCGTCGGGGCCGAGACGGCGAAAGGTTTCCGACATCTCAAAAAGCGCAGTCGGACAGATATCGGGGCAATGGGTGAAGCCGAAAAAGACCAGATAAGGCTTACCCTTGAAATCTGCCTCGGTGACCGCGCGGCCGTTCTGATCGACGAGCCTGAACGGCCCGCCGACCGCAGACGGCGATACCGCAACGGTGCCGCCGCGCGGCCACAGCACGATCGCGATCGCGGCGAGTACGGCGACACCGGCAAGCATGGCGGCTGCCAGGGCAAGCACGCGGATCGTGCGGTTCATGTTCGGTCCTGCATTGTGCGGCCGCAACTCAGAAACAATAGGCGATGCCGGCGGCCACAACCTCGTAGAAGACCGCGCTGCCCAGCGAAAGCCAGAGGGCGATGGTGCCGCCCATCAGAAGGACAATGAAGGCGCCGACACCGAGCGTCGCCATGCGTCGCAGGGACGCGGAGCGGTTCGCTTCAGTTGTCGTGCTCATGGCGCTTCCTCGCGTCTCCAATAACGGCCGATGGAGCGGGCGGCGGGAATCGAACCCGCGACATACAGCTTGGGAAGCTGTCGTTCTACCACTGAACTACGCCCGCGGCGCTATCGGCTGCTCCCTATAAATAGCGGGTTTGCGCCTTCCGGCAACGGCTCAATCCGACCCCCGCTTTCTGACGGCGAGGTGCTGTGCCATCAATCCCGCGTGATTCCTGCGCCGTTCCGGCGCCGTCCGCAGGTCGACGATGTTACCCAGCCCCGAAACCAGACATCGTGTCGTCATTCTTGGTGGCGGTTTTGCCGGCGTCTACACAGCGCGTTACCTGACGCAGGAGCTGCGGCGCCGACCGGACGTCCATATCGAACTCCTCTCGGAAGAGAACTATTTCGTTTACCAGCCACTCCTGCCCGAAGTGGCCGCCGCGAGCATTCACCCCAACCACGTCGTCAATCCGATCCGCGACATCGTCCCGCGCGCGCGATTCCGCTGGTGCAAGATCCAGAGCGTCGACACCGAGCGAAAGGAAGTGCTCGTCGCGCAGGGTGAAGGACGCGAGCTCGTCCGTGTGCCCTTCGATCACCTCGTGTTCGCACTGGGCAAGATCAGCGACTTCTCTTCGATGCCGGGCGTCAACGAGCATTCGCTGCCCCTGAAGGATCTCGGCGACGCATTCGCGCTGCGCAACCACGTGTTTCGTTGCCTCGAACTCGCCGACATCGAGGAAGACCCGGAAGAGAAAAAAGCTCTTCTCACCTTCGTCATCGCGGGCGGCGGGTTCTCCGGCGTGGAAATGACCGGCGAGCTATCGGAACTGCTGCACAAATGCATCGAGCGGTTCACGAACGTGCAGTATTCCGACCTTCGCATCTGCATCGTGCACTCGCGCGACGTGGTGCTGCCCGAGATGTCCCCCGAACTCGGCCGCGCCGCCTGCCGCATCCTGCATCGCCGCGGCATCGAGCTCATCATGAACGCGCGCGTGCGTGCAGCTTCGCGCTACGGGATCTACCTATCCAACGGACAGTTTCTCTCGGCGCGGACCTTCATCTGCACCGTCGGCACGGCGGCCAACCCCGTCGTCGAGGCAATTCTGCGTGGCGGCGGATTCGCCGAGCGCAAGGTCGGCGGGCGCGGCATCGGAGTCTTCTGTACCGACCGGACCCTCGCCTGCGACGGGCGACCGGGATATTGGGCGATCGGCGACAATGCCGGCGTTCCGCATCCGCAGATCGAAGGCGAGCTGTGCCCACCTACGGCGCAATTCGCCATCCGCCAGGCGAAGACCTGTGCGCGCAACATTGCCGCCGCAATCGAAGGACGGCCGGCCACGCAGTTCCAGTTCAAGAACCTTGGAATGCTCGCGTCGCTCGGCCGGCGGCGCGCGGTCGCGGAAGTCCTCGGTGTTCGTTTCTCGGGGTTCCTGGCGTGGTGCGCCTGGCGCGCAGTCTACGTCGCGAAGCTGCCGGGCGTCGGACGCCGTTTGCGCGTGGTCTTCGACTGGACGCTCGATCTGTTCTTCCCGCGCGACATCACGCAGATCCAGATTCCACCGGCGCAGCGACTCCGTATCGATCACTATGAGCCGGGCGAGATCATCATCAATAAATTCGAGATCGGCCGGGAATTTTTCATCGTGAAGAACGGAGAGGTCGAGGTGTTTCAGCCGGCGATGGACGAGCAACCGGAAGCAGTCGTGGCGACGCTCGGCAAGGGGGATGCGTTCGGCGAGAAAGCGCTCCTCGAAGACACTTCGCGCACGGCGAGCGTGCGCGCAAAAGGCCCGGTGGACGTGCTCGTGATGTCGCGCGAGGATTTCGCGGCGATGGTCGACAATTTCCCCGTACTTGACGATTTTTTCGACCAGCTCATGAAGCAGCGTTACCCGGAGCAGGCGCTGGCGACGGGACCGTTGGCCACCCGTATCGCGCGCCCGGTGCAGTTGCCCGGAGTAAAACGCTCATGTTGAAGCCATGCGCGAATTTTCGCCGAATTTCTGCTTTGCATCGCCCCGACCGCGCCCCTCTGAATGTCTGAACTGCCGTACCGCGAGCCTCCCTGGAGAACACCGTGATTGCGCGCCTCCGCACGCTTCTCAACAATCCCCGCACCGAATGGGTCATTGCCGGCCTTATCGTCGCAAATGCGATCATTCTCGGCCTGGAAACGAGCCCGACAGCCATGGCGGCGGCAGGGCCGCTCCTCGCTGCGCTGGACGCAGCGATCCTCACAATTTTCGTCGTCGAGATCATCGCGCGCATCGCCGTGCACCGAACGGCGTTTTTCCGCGATCCGTGGAGCCTGTTCGACTTCGTCGTGGTCGGCATCGCTCTCGTCCCGGCGACCGGCAATCTTTCCGTGTTGCGCGCACTGCGAATCCTGCGCGTGCTGCGCCTGATCACGGTTGTTCCCTCGCTGCGGCGCGTGGTCGGAGGGCTCGTCGCGTCGCTCCCCGGCATGGGCTCGATCGCGCTCCTTCTAGTTCTCCTGTTCTATGTCGCGTCGGTCATGGCGACGCAGCTCTATGGGGCCGACTTCCCCGAGCTTTTCGGCAACCTCGGCGTATCGGCGTTCACGCTGTTCGCGGTCATGACGCTCGAAGGCTGGGTCGACGGTGTCGTCAAGCCGATCATGGAGAAGTATCCCTACGCTTGGCTGTTCTTCATCCCCTATATCCTGATCACGACGTTCGCCGTGCTCAACCTCTTCATCGCCGTCATCGTCAACGCGATGCAGACCGAGCACGAGCAGGCGCGGAAGGAAGAAGAGGAGCAGAACCGCAAGGAGCAGCGCGAGCTGCGCAAGATCCATGCGACCGAGGATGACATCCTCGCCGAACTGCGCGCATTGCGCGCGGAGGTGAAAGCGCTCAGCGCACGTAAGGCTTGAAGTGTTTGGATAATTTCAGGCCCTGCGCCTGATAGTTTGATCCGAGGCCCTCGCCATAGAGCGTGGTCGGGCGCTCGGTCATGCGTTCATAAATCAGGCGGCCGACGATCTGGCCGTGCTCGAGTATGAACGGCACTTCGCGCGAGCGGACTTCCAGCACCGCGCGCGATCCCTGCCCGCCCGCCGCCGCGTGGCCGAAGCCGGGATCGAAGAAGCCGGCATAGTGAACGCGAAACTCGCCGACGAGCGGATCGAACGGCACCATCTCGGCCGCGTGATCGGGCGGCACATGGACCGCCTCTTTCGATGACAGAATATAAAAAGCGTCGGGGTCGAGCACGAGGCTTTGCCCGCGCGACTCGAGCGGTTCCCAGAAATCCACGACGTCGTAGCCGCCGCGGAAGTCGACATCGATCAACCCGGTGTGACGCTTGGCGCGGAAGCCGACGAGGCCCTTGTTGTGGCCGGACAGATCGACGCTGACCGCGACCGCGCCTCCCGCGAGATCGGCATTCTCCTCGTCGACCAGGCGGTCGCGCGCGTGGAGCGCGGCGAGCGCGGCGCCGTCGAGCTTCGCGGCGCCCCGACGAAAGCGAATTTGCCCAAGGCGCGAGCCGCGGCGCACGAGAATGGGAAACGTGCGCGGGCTCACTTCAACATAGAGCGGTCCTTCGTAGCCATGCGGGAAGACGTCGAAGGCGGCCACGCGGTCACCGATCACGCGCGTGAACACGTCGAGACGGCCAGTCGAGCTCTTCGGGTTGGCGGACGCCGCGAGGTCGCGCGGCAGCTTCAGCCGCTCTTCCAGCTCGACGATATAAACGCAGCCCGTCTCGAGCACCGTGCCGCGGTCGGACAGTTCAATCTGGTGCAAGGCCAGCGCATCGAGTCGCTCCCCGATCGCGCTCTTGGCCGACGGGAGGAAGCTCGCGCGCACCCGCCATGCGCGAGCACCGAGGCGAAGATCGAGGCTCGCGGGCTGGACCTGATCCTTGCCCACCGGGAGTTGGGAAGCGATGGCACCGGATTCCGCGAGCGCAAGGATGTCCTGCGCGGGCAGGATGCCGGACGGGGCACCGGGTTGTTCGCGGCGGAGGGCAGCAGTCATCTTTAACCGACTAGCGGACGGGCCGCTTGACGCCAAGCGCGGGCGGGCGATAATCCCCTATCGTCGTGGTCATTTGAGCCGGCCGGCTTGCAGCCACGTAAAACAACTCGCTAAAAGGCCGGGGACGTGCCGAAGCTCGGCCCAGGTGTCCCCTGGCCGGGCTTATTTGTTAGGAGGCACGCGATGAACTCGATTCCCCGTCCGCCGCTCGATCCGGAAGAGCTCCGTCCTGAATCCCGGCTGATCCATTCCGGCATTCTCCGGTCGCAGTTCGGCGAGAACTCGGAAGCGCTCTTTCTCACACAAGGCTTCGTCTACGACGAAGCGGAGATGGCGGAGGCGCGGTTCTCCAACAAGTCGCCGGGCTTCGTCTATTCGCGCTACGGCAATCCGACGATCGCCATGTTCGAGGACCGGCTCGCCGCACTCGAGGGCGCCGAAGCGTGCCGCGGCACGGCGAGCGGCATGGCCGCAGTCACTTCGGCTCTGCTGTGCTTCCTGAAGGCGGGCGACCACGTCGTCGCCGCACGCGCGCTGTTCGGTTCATGCCGCTGGGTGATCGAGGATTTCCTGCCGCGCTTCGGCGTCCCCTGCACGCTCGTCGACGGCACGGATCTGGCCCAGTGGAAGGCCGCGGTTCGGCCGGAGACCGCAGCCTTCTTCCTCGAGAGCCCGACCAATCCGACGCTCGATATTCTCGACATCGCCGCAATCGCGAAGATCGCCAAGGCGGCTAACGCGAAGCTGATCGTCGACAACGTTTTTGCGACGCCGCTTCTGCAAAGCCCCCTCAAGCTCGGAGCGGATGTCGTCGTTTATTCGGCGACCAAGCACATCGACGGCCAGGGCCGCTGTCTCGGCGGCGCGGTGTTGTCGTCAGAGCAATTCATTATGGACCACATGCATAATTTTCTGCGGCAGACAGGACCTTCGCTGTCGCCGTTCAACGCATGGGTGCTGCTGAAGGGAATGGAGACGCTCGGTGTCCGCGTCGAGCGGATGCAACAGAATGCGGTGAAACTTGCAGACATCCTCGCCGGCAGCGGCAAGGTGAAGAAGGTTCTATATCCCGGCCGCGCCGATCATCCGCAGGCGGCACTGGCCAAGCGCCAGATGAAAGGCGGAGGCACGCTGATCGCAGTCGAAGTCGAGGGCGGCAAGGAAGGCGCGTTCCGCTTCTGCAACGCGCTAAGGCTGATCCGCGTCTCTAACAATCTGGGTGACACGAAGAGCCTGATCGTTCACCCGGCGACGACGACGCATCAACGTTTCACACCGGAAGCGCGTGCGGAGATGGGAATCGGCGACGGGCTGCTGCGGCTCTCGGTCGGCCTCGAGCATGTCGACGACCTCGCCGAAGATCTCGAACGCGGATTCAAGGCGAACTGAGCTTCGCGTCTTCGTTCTGCGTGAGGAACACAACGATCAGCGCGGCGGCCGTGAATGCGGTCGCCGCGTACCCCACGCCGATCGCGAGATCGCGCGCGATCAAAGCGCCGCCGATCGCGGAGCCGATCGCCTGGCCGACATAAATCGCCGAGGTATTGAGCGCGATCGAAGCGCTGGAAAGCGCAGGCGCAGCCGTGGACAACCGCGCCTGCTGAATCGAATTCGACGCGGCGAAGCCGACGCTACTGATCGCACTGCCGAGGAACATCGCTGCGAGATATCCGGCACCGACCGCCCAGATGGCGGTGCCCGCGACCATCGTGCCGACGAGAAAGATGGAAACGCGAAAGGCGCCAACCGGTCCGACGAGTCGCGTGGTCACGACGTTGCCGATCAACCCGATCACGCCCATCACCGCAATGGTGATGCCGATCGTCTGCGGGCCGGAGCCCGCGAGCGACGCGAACAGCGGACCGATGAATACGAAGATCTGGAACGTGCCGGACAGAACCAGGATGGTGATCACGAGCAGCAGGACGATCTGACGGTTGCGAACAACCTCAAGCCAGCCGGCGAGCGACAAGGGCGTTCCGCGCAGGCCGCTCGGAAGGCCGACGAAATTGAGCACGGTTGCGATCAGGGCAACAGCCGCGATGCCCGCATAGGCGGCGCGCCAGCCAAATTGCGCGGCAAGCAACGTGACAAGGGGAAGGCCGATCGCGACGGCGAGGGACCAGCCGAGAAACACATAGGCGATTGCACCGGAGCGCTTCTTCTCGTCGACGACGAGACCCACGGCGCTCGCAGCCTGCGGCGTATAGAGAGCGGCAACGACAAGCATGGCGAGCCTAGCCGCGAGCAGCACCGCGTAGTTCGGCGCGATCGCCGAGGCCAGGTGCCCGAGTGTCATGATCGCAAGCGTCACGGTGAGTAGCGAACGGCGGTCGATGTGGGTAGTGACCCACGCCAACACCGGCGACCCGACGCACATGATGATCGCGCCGAAGGTTACAAGCCAGCCCGCCGCCTGAATGGAGACGCCGAGGCCGGAAGTTCCGGCAGCATGCCGGCAGGCGCCAGCACGGCAGTGCCGGTCACGAAATTGCCGAGCAGCAATGCGTTGCGGGTCAGCGACGTGGCCATCGATCGAACCTGCGGTTCAACCGGGTGGTGGTGCCACTGGCGGCAGAACTTGCGCGTGGAGGCGAAGCAGCCCTTAATATATCCGGTCTCCGCAACCTTTGGATAGCGGGGCCTCGGAGCGCTGCATGTATCGCGCCGTTACCCACGGCATCCAGGTGACCGTGACGCCGAAATACCTCGCGGACAAATCGTCGCCCGAGCAGGACCGCTATTTTTGGGCCTATACGATCGAGATCAAAAATCTGGGCACCGTTACCGTGCAGTTGAAGACCCGGCATTGGAAGATCACCGACGGAAACGGCCATGTGCAGGAAGTGCGTGGGCCTGGCGTCGTCGGCGAGCAACCGGTGCTCAAACCGGGCGAACGATACGAGTACACGAGCGGGGTGCCGCTCACCACGCCGACCGGCTTGATGGCGGGGACATACCAGATGGCCGCCGACGACGGCGAGCGGTTCGACGCCGAGGTTCCGGCTTTCTCGCTCGACAGCCCGCATTTCGCTCGCGTGCTGCACTAGTTTCGCGCGCGTTTCGCATCAGCCCTGCACCGCGCGCATGGTCTTGTGCAATCCGCGTTGCGGCGACCGCCCCGGTCTGAAATAGATCGCACGCGAAATCACCTGGATTCCATGATGCGTTCGCCTGACGGCCCGCCCGCACAGGGCGTCTTCTACGGCTGGTATGTGGTCTACGCGCTCGGCTTCGTCATGATGACGACGGCGGGGCTCGCCTTCTACAATTTGCCGGTCCTGCTCGATGCGTTCGTCGCGCAACGCGGCTTCCCGGTTTCGATCGCGAGCAACGGCACAGCAATCTTCTTTATTGCGGCGGGGCTCGCCGGTGTTATCGCCGGCCAGTTCATCGACCGCGTCGACCCGCGATACGCGATCATCGGCGGCACCGTTATCGCTTCGCTCGCGCTTCTGTCGATCGGATGGATCACCGAAACGTGGCAGCTGTTCGCGTTCTACGTGGTTTTTGGTTTTGCCTACGGCGCTTGCGGCCTCATCCCCACGACGACGATTGTAGCGCGCTGGTTCAACCGGCGCCGGGCGCTTGCGATGTCGATTTCTTCGACGGGCCTTTCCCTTGGCGGCGTCGTTTTCACGCCGATCTCGGCACTGCTGATTCTTAAATTCGGGCTGGCCGACGCCGCACCCTGGATTGCGCTCGCGTTTTTCCTCGGTGTTGTCCCCGCCACCGTCTGGATCGTGCGGCAAAGCCCGGCCGTCATGGGCCTCCAGCCCGACGGCGACACCGCAACCGAAGCCGAGGCGGCCGACCGCGGCGCTCCGGATATCCCGCTTGCCGTGGTTTGGCGCAGCCGCTTTTTCATCGCGGTCGCTGTCGGGTTCCTGTTTGCACTTGGCGCGCAGGTCGGCGGCATCGCGCACATCTACCGGCTTGTGAATACGCGCGTCGACGTTGCGACCGCGACGACCGCGGTCGCCTTCCTTGCGATATCCAGCCTGATCGGCCGACTGGTCGTCGGCTGGCTCCTCACCTGGATCACCTCACGTGCCATGACCATTGGCCTGATGCTGTTCCAGACGGGAACGCTAGTGTTTCTCGCCTTCGCCGAAGGGCGAATTTTCATGCTGACGGCCGCGGCGCTGTTCGGTGTGAACGCCGGCAGCATGCTGATGATGCAACCGCTCCTGCTCGCCGAGGCCTTCGGCGTGCGCAACTACGGGCGGATCTACTCGATCTCACAGCTGGCCGGAGTATTCGGCTACGCGCTCGGTCCTGCGCTCGTTGGATTTCTCTATGAGGCGAGCGGCGGCTACACGGCCGCCTATATCGCCATTGCGCTGAGTTCGTTCGCGGGGTCCCTGGTTTTCCTGTTTTCGGGCCCGACGCGGCAGAAGATTGCGTCCCCAACTGGCTAGCGAACCGGAAATTCGAGCCGGCAGATGAACTCCCGCCTTGCCGGCCGGCGCCGCCGGGGGGATAGAGCCTAGTTTTTCGCCGCCGGGAGATCGATTTCCGAGGGCTCGAGCGGATAGCGGCGTCCGCAGAACTCGCACGTCACTTCCACGCGGCCGTCGTCGGCGACCATGCTCTCGCGCTCTTCCTGCGGAAAGCTCTTGAGTACCGAAGCGACGCGTTCGCGCGAACACGTGCAGCGCGCCGTTACCGGCTGCTGATCGAATACTCGCACACCGCGCTCGTTGAACAGGCGCCACAAGAGCCGCTCGCTGGAGAGAGTCGGATCCAGCAATTCGTGATCTTCCACCGTCCCGGCGATCGACTGCGCTTCGACCCAGGCGTCGTCCTCCCGGACCTCCGGCGCGACGTGGCCTTCCGGCGCATCGCCCGGATCGAGATCGGAAACAGCACGGCGTGAATCCTGCGGCAGGAATTGCATGAGCAAGGCGCCGGCGCGCCAGGTCGGTTTGGCGCCGCCTGCATGAATCTCCTCGCCAACCGCGAGCTTGAGCACCGTCGGGATCTGTTCCGACTGCACGAAATAGCGGTGCGCCGCTTCAATCAAGTTCTCGCCGTCGAGCGCAACGACGCCCTGATAACGGTTCTGATCGTTGCCCGGCTCGATCGTCATGGCGAGATGCCCGCGGCCCAGAAGGGCAGCGACATCCTTGGCCGCTTCGAGCTTTGCGGCGTCGAAGCGCGCGTAAGCCCGCACCTGATTGGGCGCGCTGACGTCGACCACGATCATATCGACAGCACCGTCGGTCTGGGTCTGGAGGGTAAAGCGGCCGACTTCCTTCAGCGTTGAGCCGAGCAGGATCGTCAGCGCGGTCGCCTCGACGAGGAGGCGGGCAACCGGGGGCGGATAGTCGTGATGGGCGAGCACTTCATCGAGCATCGGCCCCAGACGGGCGACGCGGCCGCGCACGTCGAGCGCGTCGACCTGAAACGGCTGCACGCTGTCGTCGAGGCCCTGATCGTTGGGGCGGCGTTGAGGAATCTGGATATTCACGGAAGACACGCTCGGCCTTTTGGTTGCGCGCACTTCCCTCCCGAAGGCCGTTTCGGCTCTCCGGTCAGGTCATGCTTCAAGGCACCAGGCGAGAATTCCCTTCTGCGCGTGGAGCCGGTTCTCGGCCTCGTCGAACACCACCGATTGCGGTCCGTCGATCACCTCGTCGGTGACCTCCTCGCCACGGTGCGCCGGCAGGCAGTGCATGAAGATGGCGTCGCGCTTGGCGAGCTTCAAGAGGCTGCGGTTCACCTGGTACGGCTTGAAGATGTTGTGGCGCTTCTTGCCGTCCTTGTCGCCCATCGAGACCCAGGTATCGGTGACGATGCAATCGGCGCCGTCGACCGCTTCCTCGGGATCGCGGAGGAAGGAAATACCCGCACCCTCGCGCTTGGCCCAGTCGCGCAGCGATGGTTTCGGCGAGAATTCTTTCGGGGTCGCGACGCGCAACGCGAACTCGAAGCGCGCGGCGGCATGCACCCATGAGGTAAGGACGTTATTCGCGTCACCGGTCCACGCAACCGTCTTGCCGCGGATCGATCCCTTCTTTTCCTCAAAGGTGAGGACGTCGGCCATCACCTGACAAGGATGCGAGAATTTCGTTAGCCCGCTGATGACCGGCACGGTTGCGTGCTCCGCAAAGTCGATCAGCGCCTTGTGATTGAGGATACGGATCATGATGCAATCGACGTAGCGCGAGAGCACCCGCGCCGTATCGGCGATCGTCTCGCCACGGCCGAGCTGCATTTCCTTGCCGGTCAGCATGATCGCTTCGCCGCCCAATTCGCGCATGGCGACGTCGAACGATACGCGCGTGCGCGTGGAAGGCTTTTCGAAAATCATGGCGAGCGTGCAGCCGTCGAGCGGCTTGTCGGCGCGCACGGCCTCGCGGCGCTTCTTGAGATCGCGCGCAATCTCGATAATCCGGCGCAAATCCTTGCCGGAAAGCTCGGCGAGATCGAGGAAATGCCTGATGTTGTTCGTGCTCATTCGGCGGCTCCCCGCGCCTGCGCGCCAAGCGTCGCTTCGATCTTGGCACAAGCAGCATCGAGCTTATTCATCGCTTCGCCGACTTCCGCTTCGCCGGAAATAAGCGGTGGCAGCAGGCGCATGACGTTCTCGCCCGCGCCGGCGGTCAGCAGTCCTTCCTCGCGGCAGGCTGCAACAAGATCGAGATTGGGTACGACCGTGCGAAGGCCGAGCAACAGCCCCTCGCCGCGCACTTCAGCAATCACGGCCGGATGACGATCCTTCATCTCGGCGAGCCGCTGCTTGAACAGGAGTCCGGTTCTGGCAACATGATCGAGAAAACCCTTCGCCAGCACCACGTCAAGCACGGCGCCGGCGACACTCGTCGCGAGCGGATTGCCGCCGAAGGTCGAGCCATGGGTTCCGGCAGTCATACCCTTCGCGGCTTCCGCCGTCGCGAGGCAGGCGCCGATCGGAAAGCCGCCGCCGAGGCCCTTCGCAACCGCCAGCACGTCGGGCTCGATCCCGGCCCATTCGTAGGCAAAGAATTTTCCGGTGCGGCCGATGCCGGTCTGCACCTCGTCGAGCACGAGCAGCAGACCGCGCTCATCGCACAGCGCACGCAATGCTTTGAGAAATCCGGCCGGCGGCACACGTACGCCGCCCTCGCCCTGGATCGGCTCGACGATGATCGCGCCGGTCTCGGGAGAGATCGCTTTCTTGACCGCTTCGAGGTCGCCGTAGCGTACGTGATCGAAGCCCTCGAGCGGCTGTCCGAACCCTTCGAGATATTTCTGCGCGCCGGCGGCGGCGAGCGTCGCGAGCGTGCGGCCATGGAACGAACCGTCGAACGCGATCAAGCGCGTTTTTTCCGGCCGGCCACTGACAGCGTGATACTTGCGCGCGACCTTGATCGCGCACTCCATGGCTTCAGCGCCTGAGTTACAGAAGAAAACGGTATCGGCGAAGCTTACGTCCGTCAGCCGCTTGGCCAGCCGCTCGGCTTCCGGGATGCGGAACAGGTTCGAGACGTGCCAGACCTTTCCGGCCTGCTCCGTGATGGCAGCGACGAGCTTCGGATGGGCGTGCCCGAGCGCATTCACAGCTACGCCACCGGCGAAGTCGAGATAGCGCTTGCCATCCGTACCGACGAGCCAAGCGCCCTCGCCTCGCTCGAAGGCAAGGTCGGCCCGCGCGTAGGTGGGCATCAATGGCGCAATCACGTCTCTCTCCAAATGGCTGCGCATTCCGCTCGGAACCCCGACCCGGGTACCGGAGCGCTTCTCCAATCGGCTCAAAAAGCGGCAGCCGCCCCGAAACGAAATGTGCCGCCCGGCGAACGAGCGGCACGGTCAGAATCTATTGTAGCGCCGAGACCTGTCAACTTTTCGACTATATGCAGAAAAGTCACACCACCTACTAGATGTTGGGGAAAACACGCATCCCTTCTCGCAAAGCCTTGTTGCGCCGAGTCTGCCTATTGTAGCGTTAGTGCCACTAAACACGACATATCGTGTGGCGGGCCAATCTTCGTTTCTGGTGATTTCGGGCGTTTCGGACGGGTTTTCAGCCCGATTCCGGCGAACGGGGACGGATTCCGCCATCGGCAAGCAAGCGGCACAGACCGCATAGGGGACCGGCAGATGGGTTGGAATGAAGAGCGGGTCGAACTCCTCAAGAAGCTTTGGGCGGACGGGCTCTCAGCGAGCCAGATCGCGGCCCAACTTGGGGGCGTCACGCGGAACGCGGTAATCGGCAAGGTGCACCGCCTCGGCCTTTCGGGCCGGGCCAAGACGCCGTCTTCGGCCGTGCCCAGGGTACGCAAACCGCGCGCCACTTCCATGCGCCCGCGTATGCGCTTCCACGGCAACGCTGCTCTCGCCCCGCAATATGACTTCGAGACCGACCTCGATCCGCTCGCGAATATCGTACCGATGGGTCCGCGCGTCTCGATCCTCGAACTCAACGAGGCCACCTGCCGCTGGCCGATCGGCGATCCCGGCAAGGAAGGCTTCGCCTACTGCGGTTCGCAGACGAAGGCCGAGTTGCCCTACTGCCCCTATCATGCGCGGCTTGCGTACCAGCCGGCGTCTGATCGCCGGCGGCGGCAACAGCAACACGCGCGGGGGTAAGCCCCCGCCCTAGTTCACTTCCGCGAAACGCTCGTTGAAGGAATAGCCGGAGCCGCGAACCGTGCGGATCGGGTCGGTTTCGCGCCCGCGCGACAGCGCCTTGCGCAGGCGGCCGACGTGAACGTCAACGGTGCGCTCGTCAATGTAGGCGTCCCGTCCCCACACCTGGTCGAGCAGTTGCTCACGGGTAAACACTCGGCCCGGGCTGACCATCAGAAATTCGAGCAGACGAAACTCGGTCGGCCCGAGATGCAGCTCACGCCCCGAGCGATGAACTCGCTTCTTTTCGCGGTCGAGTTCGATATCGCCCGCCTTGAGCACCTTCATTGACTGCTCGGGCCGTGCGCGGCGCAGAAGGGCGTGGACGCGCGCCAGCAGCTCCGGCAGCGAGAAGGGCTTCACCACATAATCGTCGGCGCCGGTGCCGAGGCCGCGCACGCGCTCGCTCTCCTCGCCGCGCGCGGTCAGCATCAGGATCGGCAGTTGCTTGGTCTCGGGGCGGGCGCGCAGGCGGCGGCAAATCTCGATCCCCGAGACGCCGGGCAGCATCCAGTCGAGGATGACGAGGTCGGGCACGTTCTCGCGGATGCGCGTCTCGGCCTCGTCGCCGCGGTCGACAACATCGACCTCGAAGCCCTCGCTTTCGAGGTTGTAGCGAAGCAGCAGGTTGAGCGCCTGCTCGTCTTCGACGATGAGGACGCGGGGTTTCATCATCATTTCAGCGCGTGAGGCTCACCTTGGTGAAACTCGTGGTGTCGAGCTTGGGGCGCTCATCGGTGAGTACTTCGCCGACGACGAGGTAGTAGATCGTCTCCGCGATGTTCGTGGCGTGGTCCCCGATGCGCTCGATATTCTTCGCCGCGAACAACAGATGAATGCACAGCGTGATATGGCGCGGGTCCTCCATCATGTAGGTGAGGAGCTCGCGGAACAACGACGTGTACATCGAGTCCACTTCGCCATCGCGGCGCCAGACGTCCATGGCCCGTTCGGAGTCACGTGCGCCGTAAGCGTCGAGAACCTGCTTCAGGCGCTGCAACACCATGTCGGCCATGTGCTTGACGCCGCGCAGCTGCTTCGGCGCATGGAATTCGCCGTCGAGCGCGAGAACGCGCTTGGCGGTATTCTTGGCAAGGTCACCTACGCGCTCAAGGTCGTTCGCGATACGCAAGGCCGAGACGACCTCGCGGAGGTCGATGGCCATAGGCTGACGGCGTGCGATGGTCAGGATCGATTTCTCTTCGATCTCGCGCTGAAGCGCGTCAACCCCGTCATCGGCCGCGATCACCCGCTGCGCAAGCGCCGTGTCGCGCTTGACGAGCGCATCGACCGACTCGGCGACGAGGCGTTCCGCGATTCCCCCCATCTCAGCAAGTCGCGAGGATATTTCGCGCAGATCTTCGTCGAATGCCTTAACAATGTGATCGGTCATCGCATTTTCCTTCGCGGTTCACTCAACCGAAACGGCCGGTGATGTAGTCGAGCGTGCGCTTTTCAGACGGATTTGTGAAAATTTTCTCCGTTTGATCATACTCGACCATATTGCCGAGATGCATGAAGGCGGTGAAATGAGATATTCGCGCGGCCTGCTGCATATTATGCGTAACGATGATGATCGTGACCTGATCGCCAATGGTAGCGATAAGCTCTTCAATTTTGGATGTAGCAATTGGATCAAGCGCGGAGGTCGGTTCGTCGAGGAGGATAATTTCGGGGTCCGGAGCGAGGGCACGAGCAATACAAAGCCGCTGCTGCTGCCCGCCCGAAAGACCATAGGCGGATTCACGTAAGCGATCTTTCACCTCATCCCACAATGCCGCCCGCTGAAGTGCAAGTTCGACCCGCTCGTCAACCAGGGCTTTGCGCCGCACGCCGCGCACCCACAAACCAGCGGCGACGTTGTCGTAGATCGATTTTGGGAATGGATTGGGCTTCTGAAACACCATGCCGATGCGCAAGCGCACGTACATCGGATCGACATCTCCGCCCACGATGTTCAAGTCTTCCGGAAGCAGCCGGATTTCCCCTTCATACCGGTTGCCCGGATAGAGATCATGCATTCTATTGAAGCAGCGAAGCAGCGTACTCTTCCCGCAACCTGACGGACCAATGAGCGCGGTTACCTTGCAATCCAGGACGGGGAAGCTGACCGCGTTCAACGCCTGCTTGTCTCCATAGTAGAAACTGAGACTTTTGACTTCCGCGCGTCGCGGCGCATCGGCGGCCGAATCCACCCGACTGGTCGGAGCGGGGATGCTGACCTCATGAGGACGAACAGCCTCCGAGTGTTTCACGGTAAAGTCATCCATCGACAAACCCTTTCCATGACCATCCTGATCAGGAACTGCCGCTCCTACTGTCTTGAGCGAATTCTGTAGCGGAGCCATATCGCCAACCCATTCATAAGGAGAGTCATGGCGAGCAGGATGAGCCCTGTCGCCGCAGCGTTAATGTGGAAACCAGCCTGTGGCCTGGAGATCCAGTTGAACATCTGGATCGGCATCGCGGTGAACGGTGAAAACAACCAGTCGAGATTCAAGAAGGGAAACTCGGGCTGGATCGGTGAAGGCGGGAGGAACGCGATAAAGGTCAGCGCGCCAATCGTGATCAGCGGCGCAGTCTCTCCGATCGCGCGCGACATGCCGACGATTGCGCCCGTGAGAATGCCGGGACGCGCCGCCGGCAATAAATACATTCGGACCGTCTGCCATTTGTCTGCGCCCAGGCCGTAGGCAGCCTCGCGGGTCTCAAGCGGAATCGAGCGCAACGCCTCGCGCGTCGCCACGATGATGATCGGCAGGATCAAGAGTGCCAGCGTCATGCCGGCCACGAGAACCCATTGGCCCATACCAAATGTTTGCAGAAAAAGACCCAGCGCAAGGAGACCGTAAATGATCGACGGGACACCAGCGAGATTGGTGACATTGATCTCGATGACGTTGGTGAAAAAATTCTTCGCCGCGTATTCTTCGAGATAGACGCCGGCCGCGACGCCGAGCGGGACCGCAAGCAAGGCGGTGGTCACCATTATCATGATGGTGCCAACCCAAGCGGAGAGGATTCCCGCGTCAGCCGGGCGACGCGACGGGAAATTAGTCAGAAAGTCCACATTGATGCGGGCCAATCCATCGAACATGAAATCGAAGATCAACAACAAAAGCACGGCCATCGACAGGGTGAGGACGGCAAGCCCTATGATCTCAAAGCGGGCATCCGAGCGTTTTGCCTGACGGACGAGAGTCGCGGCGTCGACCTTGACGGGAGCGAGCGTCGATACCGGGGCCGGAACATCGGTCATCAGTAGACCTCGCGATATTTGCGCCGCAGCCAGAAGGCAACGATGTTGAAGGTGAAGGTCATCAGAAAGAGCGTGAGGCCCGCGGCAAAGATCGTGAGATAGGCGAGCGATCCATGCGGCAGGTCGCCAAGACTCATTTGCACGATGTATGCGGTTATCGTGGCCGCCCCCTCCAAGGGATTGTAAGCAATCCTCGCCTGCTGGCCGGCCGCAATCGCCACCACCATGGTTTCACCGACTGCGCGCGACATGCCGAGGATGTAGGCCGCGGTCACGCCCGAGAATGCGCCCGGGATGATAACGCGCGTCGCAGTCTGCAGCTTCGTAAAACCGAGCGCATAAGCGCCCTCGCGCAAATTGGCCGGCACGGCACGCATCGCATCTTCGCTGACCGACACGATATAGGGAAGAATCATGACCCCCATAACGATGCCCGGCACAAGCAAATTGAAACCTGAAAGTCCGGGAATGAAGATCTGGAAGATCGGCGTCAGAAAGAGGAGCGCAAAATATCCGAACGCGACGGTCGGAATGCCAGCGAGCAGTTCAAGACACGGCTTGACGATCTCGCGGAGGCGCGAATTGGCGTACTCGGACAAGTAAATAGAGAGGATAGTGCCGAGGGGAATAGCGACCAGAAGCGCAATCAGCGAACTGACGACCGTTCCCGAAACCAGGGTGATGATGCCGAAGCGCGGATTCTCGAAGACGGGAGTCCATTCCGTATCGAACAGGAAATCGAAAATGGAAACGTGCGCAAAGAACTTCGCACTTTCGCTTACCAACACATAGACGATGCCGACGGTCACGAGCACAGACAGCGCCGCCGCCAAGAACAAAACGGCCTGCATGATGAAGGCGACGATCCGCCGGCGTCTCAGGAATGACGGATCCGGACGGACGGATTGCAGCGTGGCCGTGGGAGCAAGCGCGACAGAATCTTCCGCAGTCGACATATCGTTCCCCGGCGTCACTCTAAGGAAACCGGAGGGCGGCTCGATGCCGCCCTCCGTGCGCACGAACCGCTTCAGTAGATGAGTTTCTCTTTCATCAGATCCTCGACCGAGACGCCAGTCTTGGAGCCGGTGAAGCCTGTGCCGATTTCACGCTTAATGATGCGTTGGGCGAAAGCCTTAAGGGCCGGTTCTGGAAGCGGCACATAGCCGACTTCTGCCACCAGTTTGGTGGAGTGCTTCGGGTCCATATAGAACTCGGCGAACTTCAGCACTTCGGGCTTGGTGTCGAGGTCTTTCTTGGCGAAGTACATGAAGATCGGTCGCGACAGCGGCTGATAGGAGCCGGTTTTCGCACTTTCGACCGACGGCAGAACGCCCTTGGCACCATCGTTGAGCTTGATCGCCACGGCCTTCAGCTTGTCTTTGTTCTCCAGGTAATACGCGAGACCGAAGAAGCCGATCGCGTTCACATCGCCGGAGATGCCCTGCACGAGTACGTTGTCGTCTTCGGATGCAGTGAAGTCGCCGCGGCTCGAGTGCTCCTTGCCGACGATTGCCGCTGTGAAATAGTCGTAGGTACCGGAGTCGGTTCCGGCGCCGTAGAGCTTGAGTGGCGCGTCGGGGAAGCTATCCCGAATCTGCTTCCAGCTTGTGATCTTGCCCTGCGCCTCGGGTTCCCACATCTTTTTCAACTCGGCGACGGTAAGCTCGCTGGCGAACGCGTTCTTCGGATTGACCAAGACCGCAAGCGCATCGAGTGCGACCGGCAGTTCAATGTATTCGATGCCATTCTTCTTGCAGTCTTCGGCCTCGCTCTTACGGATCGGGCGCGATGCGCCGGTTCCGTGGGTTTCACCGCGGCAGAATTTCTTGAAGCCGCCGCCGGTACCGGACAGGCCGACGGTCACCCGGATCTTGGTTGCCTTCTGGAATTCTTCGGCCATCGCTTCGGTGATCGGGAAGACGGTCGACGAGCCGTCGATCTGTACGACGCCCTGCGCGAATGAGCCGGTCGCGGCAACAACGCCGACGAGCGCCAATGCGGAAATGGTTGGGAAAGTCGCGGTTTTCACGGGGTTCTCCTCTGTGAACGGGTATGCCCGTTGGGCCTCACGCCCCGGTTTTTCGGGCTGCGAGGGGACTCCTAGGCGCCTCGGACCAAGGTTCTATGACTGCCCGATGACGTCTCGATGACAGGGGAAGGCCTTGTTTTATTTAAGCTTTAAGCTGCCGGCGCTGTGGAGAGCGGAATGCGTGCGCTGAATTCCGCACCTTTCCCCAATTCGCTCTCGATTGCGAGGCGGCCGCGATGGCGCGCAAGGATGTGCTTCACGATCGCGAGGCCGAGGCCGGTACCGCCTTCAGCGCGGCTCGTCTCGACGTCGACACGGTAGAAGCGCTCGGTCAACCGCGGCAGGTGCTCGGGCGGAATGCCGGGTCCATAGTCGCGGACTTTCACAACGGCGTCGCCGCCTTCCCGTTCAAGCGTGACATCGACGCGCTTTCCGGAGGCGCCGTACTTCAGTCCGTTCTCGACGAGATTTTCAAACAGCCGAATAAGCTCGTCGCGATCTCCCTGCACGGGGAGCGGCGTGTCTCTCCCGGACACGGCAACCTCTACGCCGCGCTCGCGCGCGAGCGGCGACAGCGTATCGCATACATGGGTCACGATCGGCGACAGGTCGACGATGGTTTGCGGGCGGACGTGCTCGTTCAGCTCGACGCGCGACAGCGACAGGAGATCGTCGATCAGGCGCGACATGCGCCGCGCCTGCTCGACCATGATCCCCAGGAATCGGTCCCGCGCACTTGCGTCACCGCGCGCCGGACCCTGCAATGTCTCGATGAATCCCGAGAGCGAAGCGAGCGGCGTACGCAATTCGTGACTCGCATTCGCAACGAAATCGGCGCGCATTTTTTCCACGCGGCGCTGCGGCGTGAGATCATGGAAGGTCAGGAGATAGGCATCCTGCACCGCGCCGCCTTCGCCGCTGAGCTCCAGGCGCGTGACGTAGGCCTCGAAGTTCCGCTCGACAGGTACGCGATCGGAAAACTCCACACGTCGCGCGCTGCCGTCGGCGGCGGAAGCCCGCAAGGCCTCGATCACCTCCGGCGCTCGTACAGTATAGGAGAGCGGCTCACCGCGGCGCACCGGCCCAAGCGACGCGACCGCCGCGTCATTGCCGGCGAGGATCGTCCCGCGGCGATCAACAAGCAGCGCCGGCTCGGGCAACGCCCCGATCACGGCGCCAAGCTGCGGATTGATCGCGAAGGGAATTCGTGAAGACGTCGCCGGCTCGGACCGCACCGACGTTCTTGCTGGAGCGGGCGCGCTGATAAATGCCGCCGCCGCAATCACGCCGAGGGCGATCACCGCTTCCAGCACCGAAAGCCGGCCGACAATCGCCAGGACCAATACTACGGCAAACGACGCCAGGATCACCCAGCGCGCGCTCGACCACTGTGCAAGTCCTCGGCGTCTTACAGCAGGTGCGTTATCGGACTGTTCGAACGATTCATCCATGTTGCGCCTTCCGGACAGCTTTAGCGCGGACTGGGAGGGACCGCCATCGTTGCCTTGCCGCGGCCACCACTGCATGGGACGAACGGTATCGGCCGATTCGGGAGTGACCATATGCCAAGCATTCTTCGACAAAGCGTTTTGACGGCCGCGTGCGGCGCCCTGTTCAGCGTCTCCGTCCAGGCGGAGCCACTGCCCATGCCCCAGGTCGATTATGCGGTGAAGGCGAAGATGATCGGCGGCATGACGATGACGGGGCGCCACGCGAGCGGGAAGATGCGCATGGAGATGACCGCGCCGGGCGTTCCGATCCCGATGACCGCCTATATCGACCTGAAAACGCGCAAGGTCATCACGGTCATGAGCATGCCCGGCATGACGCCGATGGCGATGGAAGCCGATATCGGCACGGAGGAAGCGCCGCCGGTCGCGATCGGCGAAGGCAGGCGCGTCGGTACGGCGAC
>Ga0307505_10000945_pt1 | contig 26868 bp, 23 predicted proteins | sample 23_S_MG_FD_202183 | JGI IMG/M metagenome (GOLD analysis project Ga0307505, IMG submission 202183) | Soil microbial communities from Populus trichocarpa stands in riparian zone in the Pacific Northwest, United States - 23_S | ecosystem: Environmental > Terrestrial > Soil > Riparian zone > Trees... | reverse complement strand
GCTGAGAGCAAGGTTCTCGTGCATCCACAGAAGCAGCTTTATGACGAGGGCTGCAATCGGATTCACGATCGGCTGGAGAAAACTCCAGCCATAGGGATTCACATGATCGAAATCCCTGCCCAGTGCGATGAGCTGGGTCGACTGTTGTGGACCAGCATACATGTCGAAGGCGAAGGTTCCGTCTCTCAGCGTCTTGACGAGAGTTGCCGTCGCATGAGTGGCGGCTTTCGATGTCCGGGGTCCACCGGTCAGCATTATTTCGTCAAACGTGCTCCCCTCGGGATTGATCAGGCCCACCACGAAATACTTGTTGCGAACCGCCGCCCACATGAGCGGTCCTGGCTCGAGCCTCTGCTCGCCCGGATCGAGCTTGCCAAAGGGAACACCCCGGGCATTGTCCCTGGTCGTCTTGAACGAGTATGCGAGGGTGCGCAGGTCGCCAACCGTGTCTGCCTCGGTTGCCGGAAGAGTGGTCGGAAGGTCGACAAGGAGGAAACCAGCCGCATTTCCCTCGACCCTTCCGCTGATCTGCAGAACATATCTATCCGGAACCGGCGTATATGAGATTGTCACGTCAGCGCCGTTTACTGTCGCCCGGTATGTCAACGTCTCGCTTCCCTGAACTTCCGAGCGGCTCGAGGAGAAGAGCACACCTGCCAGCGAGACCGTATCACCCTGCATCACCAGGGAATACTTCAGCAGTTCCTCGCGCGGGTTTGTCAGCTCGACCATGGTTCCAATCCGGTCAGGAGCCAGACTCTGATACTGGGCAAATGCCACCCCTGCCGGAGCAGCTCCCATACTGGAAAAGGTGTATGCCGAGTTTGCGGTTTTTACCGTGTCGATCTTTTGTGCCTGAAGATCCGAGACAATCGCTGCTGAAGCGGTTGCTGAATCCCCATCTGTCGTAGCGATAGACGGTGTATCGGTCCGTGCAGTCGCGGTAGCCGGAGCCGAAGGCAGGACGACAGCAGTGTCAGCTCTGACAGGCGTGGCGGGGACAGTGGGCCGAGGAGTCGGAAAGAGAATCGGGGTGACTGCTACGACGAGTGCAGTCAGAAGCAATGCTATAGAGAGTCTTTTATCCATTTACGGGACCGGATCGAACCCTCCCGGCCTGAAGGGATGACAACGTGCGATCCGACGGACCGCCAGCCAGCTACCAGAAAGCGCACCATGCTTCTCGATCGCCTCAATAGCATACGAGGAACAGGTTGGATAATAACGGCACGAGGCCGGCAACAGCGGAGAGATCCCCACTTGATAGCCCCGGATCACTGCGACCAGAATTCGTCTCACCTTGTTGCCAGCAGCCTGGAAAGCAGTACTTCCACTTCATCTCTCAACTGATTGAAGGTTGCATCGTAAGCGGCAGGCATGGCTCGCACCATCAGATCCAGTCCGCCGATCTCCGGAATCAGCCTGGTTCTTACAAGCTCGCGAAGCCGTCTTCTCAGGCGGTTCCGCTCCACGATTGTATGTCCCTGCTTTCCCACAACGACTGCAACCCGCGAATGTGAAAACAGGGAGGCGAGTGCCCGAACATCTAGGTGCTCGGTACGCAGTCGTCTCCCTGCTCGTTTTACCTTTTCCAGGTCTGATTCCCGCGTAAGCCTGTGGCTACGCGGATAGCCGTACCCCTTAGGCGCCGGCGTATTTGCTCGGCAGCCTGACGGTCAGCTGCTTTCTACCCTTCTTCCGCCGGCGGCTCAGAACCTCTCTGCCCCACCGGGTTGACATCCTTTCCCGAAACCCGTGTGAGCGAATGCGTCGCTTGTTGCGGGGACGGTAGGTTGGCTTGCCCATATGTACTCCAAATTGCCTATTTAAGCGTTATCGAAAACAGCCCTAAAACTAACTCCTGCTATGAGATAGGTCAAGACGCGTGAAGCATTGTGTTGTAATGGTCCGATTGACTTTTCCACATCGTTGGGCTACGGTTTGCCCTCCCATATGTCACTCACGCCCGCAGAAGCCTGGAAGAGGTTGCTTGATCGAGCCCGCCAGGACATTCCCGAACAAACCTTCAAGACGTGGCTCGAGCCAACCGAGGCGCTCAGTTTTGACGGAAACGTCATCTCTATTGGGGTTCCTGATCAATTTGCGGCTGACTGGAACGAATCCAAGCATTCTGAGCTTTTTTCCAGCTATGCGCCGATTGCGCTGGGCCATCCAATAAAGGTCGTTTTCCGGGTCAACGAAGAGCGTAAGAAGCGGTCTCAGATGGACTTCTTCGTGGCGCCTCCGCCGGTTACAGCTGCGACAGCCAGGGGTCATAATAGCGCCAGTTTAGCACAATTAAGCGACAGATACACCTTCGATCACTTCGTTATTGGCAAGTCGAACGAACTGGCCGCAGCTGCAGCTCACGCGGTAGCCCAGGCTCCTGGAAAGGTTTATAACCCGCTCTTTATCTACGGTGCAACGGGACTGGGGAAAACCCATCTCATGCAGGCGATCGCTCACGACATCCTCGACAGAAATCCACAAACCCGAATTACCTTCGTCGGCACTGAGCAGTTCACAAACGAGCTTGTAGCGGCTATTCAAACCCGAACGAACTCTGCTTTCCGCCGCCAGTACCGGGAAACCGATCTCCTGCTGGTTGATGATGTTCACTTTCTGAAGGGAAAAGAAGCGACACAGGAGGAGTTTTTTCACACCTTCAATGCGCTCTACGAGGCCGGCCGCCAGATTGTCCTCACGAGCGACAGGGCGCCCTCCGAAATCGCCGGACTGGAGGGAAGACTCGTCAGCCGGTTTCAGTGGGGAATGGTTGCTGACATAGAATTGCCCGATTTCGAGCACCGGGTTGCCATTCTCAAGCAAAAGGCCCAGGTCGATCATCTCGAGCATACGATTCCCGACGATGTCATTCGCTTTATCGCCGAGAATGTGAGGTCCAGTGTTCGCGAGCTGGAGGGTTCGATCATAAAGCTGCTCGCGTATGCTTCCCTCAAGCATCAGGAAATTTCAGTCGAGGTTGCTCGTGAAGCCCTGCGGGACAAGCTTCGATCCGGAGATCCTGGCGCCGATGGCATTCATCCTTCTCTTTCAATCCTCAGCATTCAGCAAGCCGTAGCACGCGAATGGGGAGTCACGCCTGAAGGCCTTCGTTCGAAAACGAGGACAAAGATTCTCACCCTTCCTCGACAGATAGCAATGTTTCTGACAAGAGAGCTCCTCGGGACACAGCTCATGGAAATTGGAAATGCTTTTGGCGGAAGGGATCACTCGACTGTCATCCACAGTATCGAAAAGATCAACACGGCCATTCGCTCCGATCTTTTGTTCAAAACCCGCGTTGACAAGGTGCGCTCCTTGTTGGAAGCCTCTCGTCCCTAAACAGGATCACATACTTTTGGGGATTTCCGGGGAGTTCCTGTCGCAACAGCCCGTCAATATCAACACCACTGACAATAGCGGAAGTCCCTTTCATGCAATAACTTCTGCCTCTCGCTCAACATCTCCACAGCCCCTGCTACTACTACTGGTTTTGTCTTTAATAGACTGGTTTTAGTAAACCAGGCAAACTTGTCAACAAAACAGGGAAAGATCTGTAATGCGTCTTACAATCTCTCGTGAGAAGCTTCAGGAAGGGCTGAACGCTGTAACGGCGAGCATCCCGGGAAAGACGACTCTTCCCGTCCTGGCAAATATCCTGGTTGAGACCACGGAGCGGGGGATCAAGCTTTCCGGAACGGACCTGGATATTGCGGTCAGCACCGAGGTCGCGGCAGACGTCGAGACCCAGGGGGCCGTGACGATTCCTGCAAAGAAGCTGTCGGAGATTGCCCGGGAGCTGCCGCCGGCTCCTGTAAAGATTGCGGCTGTCGGGGAGCAGAGAATTACTCTGGAGTGCGGGCGATCCAGGTTCAAACTGCTGGGGCTCCCGCGGGACGAGTTTCCGACGTTTCCGGCGGTTCGCTTCGACGGATCCTGGAGAATCCGGTCAGGGGATCTTCAAAAGCTTATCTCGCACACGGCTTTCGCGGTATCCACCGAAGAGAGTCGGCCGATCTTGAATGGCGTTCTGTGGGAGCTGAGGCCGGACAGGATGAGCATGGTTGCAACGAACGGACACCGGCTGGCGAAGATGAGCGTTCCGGTGACCGCCGACAGCGCCCCATCGAACGATTTGATAGTTCCACCCAAGGCACTCGAGCAGGTGCGACGACTGTTTCCGGCGGAGGAAGAGCTGGAAATCGGAAGGGGGGAGAACCACATCGGGTTCAGGTCGCCGTTTACCTCAGTGTTTACAAGACTCATTGAAGGGCCCTACCCGAACTATGAGCAGGTGATTCCGAAGGATAACGACAGAGTGGCCGTTGCCGACAAAGGGGCCCTGGTAAGCGCGTTGAAGCGAATGTCAGTCGTCGCTTCTGACCAGACTCACCGAATTCGCCTGTCGTTCAATTCAGGCATGCTGAAGTTCAGCGTACAGACGCCCGATCTTGGCGAAGCCCAGGACGAGCTGCCGGTGAGGTTCAGCGGAGACCAGCTCGATATCGGATTCAATGCCAGCTACCTGCTCGAGATTCTGAGATATATCCCGACAGACGAAGTGAGAATCACGTTGAAGGCTCCGGAGCGAGCCGCAACCCTGGAGCCAGAGGGATGGTCAGATCCGGCATCCTACCTCTGTCTGGTAATGCCATTGAGGCTTGTTGACTAAAGGTTTAGAGTCCGCCTGCTACTAATTCGCAATATAGTAGCATTCTGGAAATAAAACCTCTCGGGAGGACACCAAAGCCGGCACCCCGCTATGGTTGAAGGCTCACCTGCTCCTCTACGACCTGCCTGAATCGCTGGCTCCGGCCTGATGAACCGACTGTGAGCTCCGTGGTTTGTGTGGCCTCGAAGTGCCGAAGAAACCCGGTTGGGCGATCCAGATAGATCCGGGCTGACCCGGAGCCCTCAGACAGAAGCGAGATGCGATGCTGCCCCTGAGCGCCCTCACCCCTTGCCCGTATCCTGTCCAGCCTGTCGATCACGATGACCGGGTGCTCAGCCCTGGTTGTCTGTCCCGCGACTGTGTATTTGCGGACGGCTGTCAGAGCTACCGGAATCGAGCCACTGCACGCCGGCACTGTGCTGCTGTCGGTCCACGTCAGGCCGGTCGAAAGAATCAACGGCGACACGAGCAGGCTGCGCCGTATGACAGCCACTCCGTTCAAGGCAGGAGCCTGACAGTCAACAACCGTCCCGATTGGCGAGCCATCAAGAGAGTCGAGGTGAAGACCTCCGCTCTCGAGATACCCTTGAAACTCGAGAGGAAGGGAAAGCGCCTGATCCGGGCTTTGAGGTAGTTCTTCTGCCGCCAGGGACAGCTGGGTCACCGCGCCGGTAATTCCTGTGCGCAATGGGGCAAGGCGTGAATAGGCAATGCTGAAGCCGAGCGTCATCCGGATGCGAGCCTGAACTGAGTCAGTGCCCTGAAGCATGTGGAGGACAGTACCTGACGTGCTCAAATAGTGTCTTGTATCACCGTCCGGGCTCAGCCTGATGCCTGAAACCGCCGTAATTCGCTCAGGCATGATTCCAGTTTCAGAACGACCCTCGGGCCGTGGACCTTCACCGGAATCGGGTGTCGGAGCAGTTCTCAGACATGCAGCCAGGAGAAGCACGCTGAAAGCCAGACAAAGACGGTGGGACATTCCGGGTTTTTCCTTCATTTGCATAAGGGTTGTCGGGAAAGACAATAACCCTCTCCGGAAAGCTCCGGAAAGGGTTACTGCGTCCAGGGTGATCAGTCTGTAAGCCGGGTTCTGTCCGACAACCATAAGGTCGCCGTGACGGTCATTTCTCTCGGGGCACGATTGCTCGTACCCTCCAGCAGCCTACCCGCGGCGTCTTTGTCGAGGCGGGTTGCTCTCGCCGCATGCTTGGCCTTGCTCCAGCTGGGGTTTACCGTGCCGTGCATGTTGCCATGCACGCGGTGGGCTCTTACTCCACCTTTTCACCCTTACCCTCTTTCGAGGGCGGTTTGTTTTCTGTGGCACTTTCCGTCATGAGCGGATTAGTCCGCCATGCCCAGGGATTACCTGGCAGCCTTTCCCACGGAGCCCGGACTTTCCTCGAATTAGTAACTTTAGGCTACTAATGCGCGACCGTCCGACCGATCGTTTGTCCTGGATGAAATATAATACCCCGCAGACGTAGATCGGAGACATGAACAAGAGCTTCGATGTTGCCTGCTGACGAATCTGTGACGGGGGGTGTTTATCATGTGTGCGCTGATCGGTTCATCCACGAACTAAAGGAGTCGGTCAATGGCGCGCGAATCGAAACCATCCCCCGGCAAGCTCATGCCAGTCTCAACCATCCTTACGCCAGGCGAGAGGCTGCGAGTAGACGCAGCAGCGGAAGGGCTTTACTCGGCACTTCATCGTGAGTCGTTTGATGAAGTGCTGGCCGATCTGAGGCAGCGCAAGGCAGGCGCAGTGCTTATTTCGATTGCCAGGTATGGCGTGCAAAGCAGTGCGCGAATGGCGACGATGGTCAGGGAGTTTCCAAGGGTGCCGGCAATGGCGCTTCTTACGGAGTCGCAATACTCCACCCCCGAGAACCTTCTGTCCCTCGGACAACTCGGGGTGCGTATCCTGATAGATGCCCGGCAGCCTTCAGGCTGGCAGGCATTACGCGATGTGCTTGCCGCTGAAAGAGCGAGCGATCTGCAGCGCACGACTCTGGGGCAGCTGAGCTCGGACCTGCCAGGAGCACCGGCTGACTGCTGGCGTTTCTTCGAGCTGCTCTTCAGTCACAATCCCCAGATCCATACAGTGAGACAATTGTCGAGGCATCTGCACATTCTTCCCAGCTCTCTGATGAGCCGGTTCTTCCGGGCGCATCTGCCCCCACCCAAGAAGTACCTGGCGCTCGCCCGCCTGATCCGGGCAGCGAAACTGTTTGAGAATCCCGGTCTCTCGGTTGCGAGTGTAGCGAACTATCTCGACTACTCTTCGCCCCAGAGCTTTGGCCGGCATGTCAGAACCATCATGGAAATGTCACCCGTTGAATTTCGGGAAGTGTACGACGGGGCTGGCATGCTTCAGCATTTCCGGAACGAGCTCATTCTGCCATATGCCGGGATACTGAAATCGTTCCGGCCGGCGGCGACCTCACCAGGGTGGATAACGAGACACCGGAATCAAGCTGTCAGGAGGAGATCCCGAGCTCCGCAATAGTTGTGAGTGACATGACACGGTAACCCCTGCGCTCGATTGCCTCGCGTCCACCTTCGAGGCGGTCAACGACCGCAAGAACTCCGGTGACACTGCCGCCGGCCTCTTCGATGGCGCTGGCAGCGTCAAGAGCAGACTTGCCCGTAGTGATTACGTCCTCGATGACTACGACCCTGTCTCCGGTAACGAAGGGCCCTTCGATCCGCTTCCCGGTTCCGTGAACCTTCGCTTCCTTCCGGACAGTGAAGGCACGAAGCGGCTTCAGTCCGGACATGCTGGAATGGCTGATGGCGTAGGCAACGGGATCCGCTCCGAGGGTAAGTCCGCCAACGGAGTCGGGATCCAGCTGCTCCGCCTCGAGACGATCGAGCCCCAGTCTTCCGATCACCACCATCCCTTCCGGACTCATGGTCGTGAGTCGGGCATCGATGTAATAGCTCGAGCGCTTTCCTGAGGCGAGAGTGAAATCGCCGGTTTTCACCGACCGGCTGATCAGAAGCTCCTTCAGTCTTTCGCTGTCACTCATGGCGTTGGAAATGTGTGGTTGGTATCATGCACATTGTGGAGCCGCTCGTATATATCATCGGGGGCGCGGTAGTAGTAGGCCTTGCGCTCGTGCTTCAACATGAGCGACGGCAGGCGACCCGTCTAGTCGAACGCTCGCGAGAACTGGAGCGCCTTTCATCCGAGCTTCTCAGGGCAAACCGGATGAAAAATGACTTTTTGGCAAACGTGTCCCATGAACTCAGAACGCCCCTCAATGCCATAGTCGGCTTTGTTGACCTTCTGCGGGAGGGCGTGTACGGAGAGCTGACGCCTCGTCAGGTGAAACCGGTTGAGCGAATCGAAGCCTCTGCCAACCACCTGCGGCACCTCGTGGACCAGATTCTGGATCTTGCAAAAATGGCTGCGGGAAGACTCGACGTTCACAGGGAGACTCTCGACGTCCGGCCGTTCATACTCGATGTAGCAAGTGAGGTAGAGTCTCTTCTCAACGAGAAGAGCCTCAGCCTTTCACTCGTGATGGGAAGCGCGCTGCCGAAAATCCGGACAGATCCCACTCACCTCAGGCAGATTCTCGTGAACCTCCTCGGCAATGCAATCAAGTATACAGATGAGGGAGCGATAGTCATCAAGACGCGGGTGCTTCAAAACAAGGCCGCGCTGGCGGAAGGACTCCCTCAGCCAGTCGCCATTCTCAACGGGCCGGCAGCTCCCTGGCTTTCAATCCAGGTAATTGATTCAGGAATCGGAATTCCGGTAAACCACCAGGAAAGAGTTTTCGAGGAATTCGAACAGGTTGATGCTGGTCCGCGAACAGATTCGCCGAATCGAGGGACCGGCCTGGGACTGGCGATATCACGGCGACTCGCAAGGCTTCTGGGGGGCGACCTTCTTCTTGCAAGCGAGCCCGGCAAGGGCTCGACGTTTACGCTCTGGTTGCCGCTTGTCGAGCCGGCGTCAACTGCGGCGGAGAATTCCCCGCATCCGGGCTAGAATGCCACCCTCGTCTCCCTCCGGGGCAGCAACCCCGTCCCGCGGACCCGCTGGCTGTTCCACCGCACCCTGAAAGGCCCGTGCAAAGCTCATGACGTCCGGATAGCGGCTTCCAGGGTCCTTGGAGAGGGCCTTCATCACCACCTGTTCCACCGCGGGAGGGAAGTTGAGCCTCTCCTTTGCGGAGTTAAGCGGGATAGGGGGAAGGGTCAACAATTGTGTAAACATCTCACGAGGCGCCTTTGCCGTGTACGGAAGAGCTCTCGTGAGGAGATAGTAGGCAATGGTTGCGAGACTGTATTGATCCGCCGCAGTAGTCACGATCTCACCGGACAACGCTTCAGGCGCTATGTACATCAACGATCCGACAAAAAACCCGGCTCGCGTCAACCTCTCATCAGCAGGCTGCTGCACATCGGTTGCTATGCCGAAATCGAGCAGTTTCACCTGCTGGGTGGCAGGGTCGTACATGACGTTTTCGGGCTTTAGATCCCGGTGGACGATGTTCGCAGTATGAGCAGCCTGAACCGCTGCTCCGATCTGCGTGGTAATCGTCGCGGTCTCCTCGATGGAAAGAGGAGCATTCTGGCGGGCGTACTTCTCCAGCAGGTCACCCGGGGCCCACTCGATCGCCAGAAAATGGAGCCCGGTCTCCGACTGACCGATCTCGATGGTCTGAACGACGTTGGGGTGCTTGACGCGGGTACCGTACTGGGCTTCCCTGACGAAACGCGCCACTGCCGTCTTGTCGTGACGAAGCTTTTCCCGGAGAACCTTGAGAGCCACGGTGCCATGGCTCGAATGCTGAGCCTTGTACACCTCCGCCGTACCGCCCTCGCCAACCTCACTCTGAATGGTGTATCCGGCTATCTTGGAGCCGATCAAACTCTGATGAGACACGGGGCGAAGGTAACAGAAACCCATTTCTGTGGATAGGGTAAATCACTGATGCGCGCCTATATGTTTTCACGGACCGCCCTGGTCGGTGTACTGACTCTGATTGTCGGCGCATGCTCCAGACAGCGCATCGAAGAATCGCCGGGCTCACTCCCGACGCCAATGGCCGGGGGCCGCCCGGGTGATCAGGCGAAGGACCCAACGGCGATCTATAACCAGATGGGGCTCATAGCCACGGGAAGCCCACTCTCGTATGTCGGGAAGATCGGCTACTTCGCCACGAGCTCCCCCGACACCACGATGGTCCTTGCGAGCATCTCGATTCCCAACCGCGTGCTCAGCTTCGTACGGGATGGAGATACCTACCGGGCTCCATATGAAGTCCGGCTTCAGGTAAACCAGGATGGTGCTGAAATACGGTCCCACCAGAGTATCGAGATAGTCCGGGTGGCAAGCTTCAGGGAAGTAAATCGAACAGACGAAAGCGTCATTTTTCAGACGCACTTCAGGCTGGTGCCGGGCGACTATGGCGTTTCCTTCATGGTAAGAGATGTCAGCAGTAACCGGAGCGCCACCCAGGAAGGAGCTATTACAGTACCCCGCCTCGGCTCCGGAGCGTTATCGACTCCCCTGCTCGTTTACGAGGCGAACAGGCGGCTGACCCTGGACTCCGTGCCCCGGCTTCTGACAAGCCCCCGGTCAAGCGCGATATTCGGCCGCGACAGCACGGTTTCGGTGTATCTCGAGGCCTATGGTCAGGAGGCCTCCATGCCGGTGAGCTTCGTTGTCCAGAATGACCGTGGCGCCGTAACACTGAGGGAGACGGCGGTTCTGCAGAGGTCGGGCAGCCTTCTTTCGGGCGCAGTGACGATTCCGATTTCCCGGGTAGGGATCGGGGTGGCAAACGTAACGTTCACGCGGGGCGACGCGACAGACACGGTCAGAACACCGGTATTCGTGAGCTTCGGCAGCGACATCCCGCTCCTCTCGTACGAGGAGATCATTAACCAGCTTCGCTACTACGCCTCTGCCGACCGGCTCAGGTCACTACGGGACACACCGGTAGATCAACGAGGCGAGGCCTGGGCTTCCTTCCTGAGAGCTAGCGACCCTGCCCCGGCAACCCCGGAACACGAGGGGCTGCAGACATACTTTGCACGGCTCCAGCAGGCCGCTCTCAGATTCCGCGACGACGGTCCGGGTAGCCGCGGTGGCTGGCTCTCTGACCGGGCCCGCGTGTTCGTGGTCCTCGGAGAGCCCGATCAGCTGTACGAGCAGAACTCCAACAGCGCAATCTCACGCACGTCCCTCTCTCAGCGCGGACGCCTTCAGTTCTGGGAATATGGACAGTACAGAGTTCGGCTCGTGTTCTACGACGACTCCGGCTCAGGCAGGTGGAGGCTCACGCCCGCCAGTGAAACAGAGTTCCAGAACATAAACGCACGTCTCCAGGTTCACTGACAAGTGACGGGTATTCGGGCTATTAATTAGCGACTTGACAAGAATCACGGTCGTTCCTATATAGGCGCCGCACCCGAATCACGCCGGAGGCGGTACAATGGCCAGAGGAAAGGTGAAGTGGTTCAATGACGCCAAGGGTTATGGCTTCATTGAGCAGGAGGGCGGAGAGGATGTCTTTGTCCACTTTTCAGCTATCTCGATGGACGGCTTCAAGACACTCGCCGAGGGGCAGCAGGTAGAGTTCGAGATCGAGACCGGCAACAAGGGGCTTCACGCAGCCAACGTACACGCCACGGCCTGAACCTTTCGTTCCCCGGACGATCCTCGCCCCTGTCGCGCGTAAGCGGACAGGGGCGCTCTTATATTGAGTGATGCAGCTTCCGGAATCACCACGGCTCTTCCTCATCGACGGCTACGCGCTGATCTACCGCGCGTTCTACGCTCTCATTTCGCGGCCGCTTACGACGAGCAAAGGCGAGAACACATCTGCGGTCTGGGGAATCTCGAGCTTCGTTCAGAGACTTCTGGACAAGCATAAGCCCGACTATCTCGTCTGGGTCCATGATTCCGGGCTCTCGTTCAGGCACGAGGCTTATCCGGCCTACAAGGCAACCCGCGAGAAGCTTACAGAAGAGCTTCAGGCGGATTTCGACCGTGGCATGGAGCGTATCTGTGAGCTGCTGGAAGGCCACAGGATTCCGATTGTCACGCTTCCGGGCTATGAGGCTGACGACGTGATCGGAACTCTCGTTGTGAGAGGCCTCGAACAGAAGATGAACGTCGTCGTAGTGTCGGGCGACAAGGACTTTCAGCAGCTGGTCCGGCCAGGCGTCTGGCTTCTTAATCCGGGCAGAGGCGGGCCGGCCGGCGTCGAAGAACACTGGGTAAGCGTCGAGAATGCCAGCGAGAGGCTCGGCGTTCCTCCCTGGCATGTGGTTGACTATCTGGCACTCGTTGGAGACTCGTCGGACAACATTCCGGGAGTGAAAGGAATTGGCGACAAGACTGCCTGTGAGCTTGTTGCACAGTATGGCGATCTCGAGAACATCCTTGCGCATGCGGCAGAGCTGACAAAGAAGAGACCGCGTGAAGCCCTGCTTCAGCATGCGGGGAACGCGCGGCTTTCGAAGGAATTAGTAACAATACGAGACAATCTCCCGCTGACGCTCGATCCCGAGAAAGCCCGGCTTCAGGAGCCCGACAACGCGCGACTGCGCGACCTCTTCGTAGAGCTGGAATTTCACGCGCTCGCAAGAACTGCCGCAGCCGCAGCGGCGAGCATGCCACCTGCCGCCGGAGAGACCTCTACGGCGGAAACGACGGAAGCTCCAGCCGAGGTCACTTCGTACAATACCGTCGACACTGTCGACAAGCTGCTCGAGGTAGTTCGCAGAGCGCGTGAAGCAGGCACGATCGCCATAGATACTGAAACCGTCACTGCCTCCGACTCACCACTTCAGGTCGATGCGCTTCGCTCGACCCTTGTTTCGATCGCCATAGCGACGGCGCCCGGCGAAGCATGGTATCTCCCTCTCCGTCACGTCGAGTGGCGTGAGATGCAGGGTGAGCTCATGATCGATTCCGCCGGCGACAGGTCGCCAACCGACGCCTCCGAAGACAGGGGCCTGGTACTTGGCGGCGACGACCCGCTTCGGGCAACCGGAAAGCGAAAGCAGCAATTGTCAGCAACCGGCAGTCAGACCCAGAAGCCATCGACAGCTCCGGTCAGGAATCTTCCGTTGCTCGACTCTGACGAGATGAAACCGTTGCGGGATCTTCTGGAAGATCCTTCGATCAGAAAAACAGCGCAGAACGCCAAGTATGACGTGCTCGTGCTGCGACGCGCCGGAATCGACCTTCGCGGGCTTGATTTCGATACCATGCTGGCGAGCTACGTACTCGATCCGGGGCGGAGATCTCACGGGCTCGACGTTCTCGCGCTCGAGTTTCTGGACAGGTCGATGATCTCGTACACGGACGTCTGTGGAAAAGGCAAGGCAGCCGTTCCTTTTGACCAGTGCCCGATCGACTCCGCCAGGGACTATGCCTGTGAAGAGGCGGACATGGCGCTTCGCATGCGTGCGGTGTTCGAGCCGCAGCTTGATTCAGCTCAGGTACGCTCGCTGTTGCAGGAGATTGAGATTCCTCTCGTCCACGTCCTTGCGAGGATCGAGTGGAACGGCATTTACATCGATCTTCCCTGGTTCAGATCCCTCAAGGAAAGATTTCGCCGGGAGCGCGAGGCAGTCGAAAAGCAGATTTACGCAGAAGCAGGCACCGAGTTCAACATCAACTCGAACCCTCAGCTCCGCGAAATTCTGTTCACCCGGCTGGGGCTCCCCGTGCTCAAGAAAACGAGCACCGGGCCATCCACAGACGCAACCGTGCTTCAGGAGCTTGCCGATGCGGGACACGCGCTGCCCGGACTGCTGATGGAGTATCGCGAGCTTTCAAAGCTCGAGAACACGTATCTCGACGCCCTTCCAGCGATGGTCAACAGGCAGACCGGAAGGATTCACACGTCGTTCAATCAGACTGTCGCGGCCACTGGCCGGCTTTCCTCCAGTGATCCGAATCTTCAGAACATTCCAATCAGGCGCGAGCTCGGCCGCGATATCAGGCGAGGTTTCATTCCGCGTCCTGGATGGACTCTTCTCGCGGCAGACTACTCTCAGATCGAGCTTAGACTGCTTGCCCATCTTTCCGGAGATCCGGCATTCGTCGAGGCATTCAAGGCGGGTGGAGACATTCACCGCCAGACGGCGGCGATAATCTTCGATGTCCCTCTCGACGGCGTTACATCCGAGATGCGAGCCCGTGCCAAGACAATCAACTTCGCAACGATCTATGGCCAGGGCGCACACGCTCTCTCAAAACAGCTGAAGGTCGACCACGCCGAGGCGAAGGAGTTCATCCGGAGATACTTCGAGCGGTTCCATGGCATCAGACAGTACCTCGACTCGATGGTGGAGTTCGCGCGGCAACACGGATACGTGACGACGATCTTTGGCAGGAGACGCTACATCCCGGAGCTGCGGGAGAAGAATTTCAGCATGCGCGCCTTCGGAGAGCGCACAGCCGCGAACTCGCCGATTCAGGGATCAGCCGCAGACCTGATCAAGATTGCGATGATCAGGATCGACGAAGCTCTGCAGGAGGGAGGGTTCGACGCGAAAATGCTTCTCCAGGTTCATGACGAGCTCATATTCGAGATACCACCCGGGGAGCTCGAGAGCGCGAAAGCCATGGTGAAGGAAAGAATGGAAAACGCGGCCGAGCTCGCGGTGCCTCTTGTCGTCGACCTGGGAACAGGAATCAACTGGGTCGAGACTAAGTAAGCCGCGGGTGGGCCTTGTGTGCTGCCCAGTAGGCGCCGAGGGGCAGAGTTGCGACGTAGACCGAAGCAAGCAACGGGTTCGCAACCAGCGCGACAATCGTGAACTGCACGGCATAGGAAACGAGTATCAACACAAGTGAATAGACGATTGTAAGCATCGCCGGCTCGTCCGGATTCCCGCCCCTGTTCACGGCAAGATCCCGGGCGATGTTTATCAGGTAGCGATGCGTAAGCTCACCCCATGCGGCCAGAGGCGACGCAAGCTGCCCGGAAGTGCCCTTTCTCTTCACCGCATCCCGATCGGGAGAGGGAGTCGGTCTCTTGAGTGAAACAGCGCGCAGTCGCTCCGCGATCATCGCTGTGAGTGACTCGACCGTTACGCTACCAGCCTCATCCAGCAGCAGTGGTTCGCCGATCTCGGCAAGAACTGCAGTTCCCGGGTTTCCCTTATCTTCGAAGTTGATGCCAAGTGGGACGACTCGAATCCCGGAGAGCGCGCGATCAGCCTGTGCCTCCAGCGCGATCCTGGCAACACCGGTCTTGAGAGCGGCAAGCTCCGGTTCGCTGTGACTTCGGCCTTCCGGAAAAATCAGGATCACGCCACCCTCCTCGAGAACGTCGAGAAGCTTCACGAATGAACTGGCGTTTCTCGAGGGGTCGAGCGAAGACCTGCCCGCATTCTTCTCATCGGCCGCTCGTCTAAGCGGAACTACACCGACCATTGAAAGCAGCCACCCAAGGAGCGGGTTGTCCATCAGCGTTGCTTTCGCGGTAAGCCTGAGCGGCCTCGGAGAGATCCAGACGGCTATCAGCGCATCGACTAGCGCGTTGTGATGACTTGCCGCGAGAAGCACGGGACCGTGCCGCGGAATCCGGTCACGCCCGGTTACCTCGATGCTGGAGTAGAACCAGTGAATCGCGATTCCCGTCATCCAGCGGAAAACCGAGTAGACCATAAGCGGTGGCGTAGCGAAAGAGATGAAGTAATCCCGCAATCATGTCACCCAGCCCGAAATCCAACCACGCCGGCAACGGCCTCAACGCTCGACGGCAGGCATCAGGCGGCTGCAAATTACACCGCATGACTTCATCTCGTGTCCGCTTTCTGCTGGCAGTCTCTATCGTTTTCATCTGGGCCTGCAGGGATGAGCGACCATTGCCGGCCGACTCTGTGAAAGCAGCAGACTCTGTGCAGGTCCCCAGCGGCGCAGTGGAGCCAAGCACCGGATGGGACAGATCGTCCGCAGGGCCCGTACTGCTTCTGTCTGTCGCCGAGAACAACGCAGTGGCGCTCGTTGTGTTTCCGTTGCTGACCGACAGCACGGTAGCGGACGCGGCCTCGATGTCGATCGACTCACTCGTGGATGCGTCTGTGGAGCTCTTCAGCAGGCGAGGCCTTGCGGGCGCAGCCTCCATAGTCGGACGTGCGGGAGCCCAGGTCACGGAGGGATGCTCTTCATGGCCACAGGCCAGGCTATCTGACGCGGCAACTGAACCCTGGCGTGTCGGCTTCATCAGGGGCGTAGTCGCTCCCCTGCCCCTGGATTCGATCGCAGCAATGACCAGTCAGGACTCCGTCGCGGTTACCCGCGAGATCGCACGACTTTCTTCAGCCGCCGCAGAAGGCGACGACCCGGCATTTCGCGGGCTCCCGTTCATAGTTCGGCGGGTTTACAGGTTCACGCATGAAACCACGACGACTCTTGCTGCGGAAGTCGTGAGAAAGATCAGCGAAGAGGCAAACCCGCGGGAAGAGCGCATTCTCATCCTCGCCGAGCGTCCTGTTTCCTCGACAGGAGATTTTAGCACGGCATTCGTGAGCAGAACATCAGGTGCGGAAGACTCGGTGCGAACAGACGAAATCATTGGAGCATTCCGGCTTGTAAAAGGAGATGTTCCCGCGCTGGTGATTTCGTACGACTACTTTGTCGGCAGCCGCGTCGCGCTTCTTCAGAAAGTGAGCGGACGCTGGGGGATTACCTGGCGGAGCGCCTACGCAGGCTGCTGATCCGCTTCAATGCTGATCCTGCCAGCGGCCGAGACTCGCCGGCGCTGCTGATCGGCCGGCTATCCCCGCAAGCCCGAGCAGCGTCAGGACATACGGAAGCGCAAGAAATGCCTGATACGGCAGGTTCCACCCCATTGCCTGAAAGAGATATTGAAGCGCGCTTGCTGCGCCGAATACAAGCGCAGCCACGGCCGCCCCGAGCGGATGCCATCGTCCAAGCACGACGATGGCGATCGCGATGAATCCCCGCCCGGCCGACATGCCTTCAGCGAATGAGCCGGCTTGAGCGATCACGAGCACTCCGCCTGCAATGCCGCCAAGAAAGCCACCAAACAGCACGGCGAGATACTGAAATCGTGCAGCGGGAATCCCTGCCGCGATTGCAGCGCGCGGATCCTCACCGATCGCGCGCAGGCCGAGGCCGGCATTCGTCCTGTACATCCACCACCATACTGCCGGAACAAGTGCGTAGAGAAGGTATGCAACCGGCGGCTGTGCGAAAAAGGCTCTTCCAACCAGCGGGATAGATGAGAGAACCGGAATCTCGACCACCCCCATTGTGGGAATACTGAGCGCCGCCCCCTCCGCTCCATACATCTGCCGGTAGAGTGTCGCGGTTATGCCAAGAGCAAAAAGGCTGATCGCGGTTCCCGTTATTATCTGATCGGCGCGGATACGGATCGCAAACAAGCCGAACAATGCAGAGATTGTCATCCCTGCAAGTCCGGCCCCGAGAAATCCGAACCAGACACTTCCCGTCCCCGCCGCGACGAAACCTCCGAACGCGCCGGCAATAATGGCTCCCTCGAGACCGATGTTGATCACCCCCGACCGCTCGGCAACTGTCTCACCGAGTGCCGCAAACGCGAGCGGTGTGGCAGTTCGAACGGTTCCCTCGAGAAAAGGCTCGAGTGCGTTCATGCCGCCGACTTGCGGGGAAGGCCTGGCAGGCGGCGGCCACGATAGGCAGCGACCGACAGCACGGCGAGGATCAGCGCGGCTTCTGCGACTGAGGCGAGCGAAGACGGGATGGCAAACTCGCGCTGCATTGCAGTCGCCCCTGTTTGAAGAATGCCGAAAAAGATTCCCGATGCAATCACCGCTGCAGGGTTCAGTGCGGCAATCAGGGCAACCGCGATTGCCGTGTATCCATGGCCAGGCGACAGGTTTTCATAGAGCGCGAACGTTACGCCTGACACCTCGATGCTTCCGGCAAGCCCTGCGAGTGCGCCGCTGACGATGAAAACCATGAAGGAAGATCTTTGGACCGCGATTGCACCGGTGCTCCAGGCTGCGCGCGGCGAGCTGCCGATTGCCTTGACCCTGAAACCCCAGGCGGTGTTTTTCATCACCCAGGCAAGCGCAATCGCGATCAGGACGGCCGCGACAAAACCCAGGTGAAGGCGTGTTCCGGGAAGCACGACCGGAAGCCTGGCTGACAACGGAAATGTTTCTGTCTGCGGATAGATCCCTGTCGGCTCCTGCAGAGGGCCGCGTACCAGATACGACACGAGATGTATTGCAACGAAGTTGAGCATTATCGTGCTGATGATCTCGAGTACATGAAACCGTCTTTTGAGCTCTGCGGCAATTGCCGCCCAGAGAGCCCCGGCTGCAGCTCCGGTCACGGCTGCCGCGGTGACGACAAACGCGCCGGGCATTCCGCTCAGCGCGAGTGTTGTCGCGGTCGCGGCCGCAGCCCCTGCAAGCAGCTGTCCTTCTGCGCCAATGTTGAAGACACCGCCCTTGAACGCGATCGCTACAGCAAGGCCCGCGAGGATCAGGGGCGTTGCTCTCACGAGCATGTCCGCTACAAGGGCGACTTCAGGCACCTGACTCGAGAAGAAGCTGTCCAATCGATTGCCGCTCAGGCGAGGTGAACTTCACTCCGGAGCGGTTGATCACCATTACGCGATCGGAGATTTCGGCGAGCTCGTCCAGATCGCTCGAGTAAAACACGATCGCTGTTCCGCGGGCCGCGGCTGCCCTGATGCGTGCGTGTACCGACGCGGCGGCATTCACGTCGAGCCCCTGCGTCGGGTTTTCAAGAACCAGCAATGGCGGATCATCATGAAGCTCCCGGCCAAGCACGAAACGCTGCTGGTTGCCACCGGAAAGGCTCGAGGCCGGCACACCTGCGCCTTCGGCCATCACCTCGAAATCCTCGATGACGCTCGCCGCAGCGGCATGCATCGCCCGCCAGTCGATCACCCCACTCCGGGAGCCGGCAGCCTTCAGCGCGAAGTTCTCGGTAAGGCTGAATGCGGGAACCAGTGCTTCACCGATTCGATTCTCCGGCACGAACCCGATGTGTGTCGGAATCGATATACTTCCGGCAGAATGACTGATTCTGCCGGCAAGCACGCGAAGCATTGTCGCCGCGCCACTGTCGAGCGCAGCCACACCAAGCACTTCTCCCGCAAGAACCTCGAAGCTGAGCGGAGTCTGTCCCTGTTTTTCAGTCGTTACCCCGTTGAAAGCGGCTACGACCTTCTGGCGGAGAGGTGTGCCTTTGTAACTGCGGGCTGTAACCGCGGGCGCTGAGCCGAGCATTGCGGACGTCAGCGAGCTCCTGTTCACTTCTGACATTGAGGCGTTCAGCACGAGCCGTCCACGTCTCAACACCGTCACCTCATCGGCGTGGGCCAGAGCGTCATTGAGCTTGTGGGTTATGAGCACGATGCATCCGCCTCCCGCGGCGAACGCCCTGAGCTGGGTGAAGAGCTCGCCAATGTCCCTGGACGTCAGCACGGCGGTCGGCTCGTCGAGGATCAGGATGTCCGCATTGTGCGCGAGAATTCGGATGATCTCGAGCTTCTGCCTTTCAGCGCTTCCCAGGTCGATGACGCGTCGCATCGGGTCGAGGCTCAGCCCCGTTCTTCTGGCGACATCGGCAATGCGTCGTGCCGTTACTTGAGGGCGAAACCTGCCGCGGCCACCGAGGGCGACGTTCTCGGCCACGGTCATCTGCGGCACGAGAGAAAACTGCTGGTGAACCATTCCCACACCAGCGGCAATTGCATCAGCCGGTGATCGCAGGTTGATGGGGATTCTGTTTACCGCAATGCTTCCGGAATCCGGCCTGAGCATTCCAAACGCAATCCGCATGAGTGTGGTCTTGCCTGCGCCGTTCTCGCCGAGGAGTGCGTGAATCGATCCGCGTTTTGCGGCAAGAGAAACATCGTCGAGCGCGTCGACCTGCCCGAACCGCTTCGAGATTCCGCGGAGGTCGAGAGCGAGTTCACTCATACAATTAATAGCACGATGCTACTAATTCAAAGACCCGTAGGAGCGTCGATCATCGTCCATTCCAGCCCGTAGCGCTCCGCAAGATGCTGTGCGAGCGCCCGGACTCCGAGTGTCTCGGTGGCATAATGGCCTGCGTAGATGATCGTGATACCGAGCTCGAGGGCTTCGACGGCGGTCCAGTGCGGGCCTTCGCCCACAATCAGCGTATCGACACCAGTAGCCGCCGCCTCCTGGAGAGTCTCGGCAGATGCCCCACCACCGGTGCAGATTGCCCACCTCAGCGTTCTCTGCTGGGCGTCGAAAGGGGTTGCGATGACACTTCCACCATGCGCTTCCGCAAAAGTGCGGGCTCTCGCCACGAGATCGGCTGTGGCGACATCTGACTCTCCCCGGACGCCGATCGACTTCCCCTTGTAGCTCGCGAACTCGCCGGATGGAGCGATACCGAGCTCTTCTGATAGTAGCACATTGTTACCAAATTCAGGGTGCCTGTCCAGCGGCAGGTGAGTCGAGTAGACGGCTATATCGTTCTCGAGAAGTTTTCTGATGCTGTCGTAGAACGGGCCAGTCAGGGGTCGAGCACCCGGCCAGAACATTCCATGATGAACGAGAAGAAGGTCGGAATCAGTATCGATAACCCCGTTCACCGCCTTGCCCGAGAAATCGACACACGCCGCGACCTTCGTGATCCTGCCGCTGTTCTGAAGCTGAAGTCCATTCAGCGCATTCGGGTAATCAGGAATGGCGGCTGTCTCGAGGATATCGTCAAGATACCGGACGACCTCTGTCGTCGTCGTCATCGGTCTGAGCTCGCCTGCATCGAATCGGGAAGAAGTCCCTTGAATGTTCCGTCCATCATCTGTCTTGCTGTCGAATCGACGGCTGCCATAACAGATGGGGGGATCCTCGATGCCAGTGCTGGGTTCGGCACGAACGTCACGACATCGTCATCGAGCCCGAGGCTGAAAACCCGCCCGCTGAAATTGCCACCCTGTACTTCCCGGGCGATCAGGAGCAAGGCTTTGGGAAGATCTATCACGACACTTCCTATCGTCGATTCGGGAACGATGTCGTTCTGATTTGAGTTCGAGCCGATTGCAAGAACTCCCCTCGCTTCCTTCACCGCCTGGAACACGCCCAGCCCTGCAGCATCCGCGTTCTGGAAGATGACATCCGCGCCACGACTTATCTGCGCTATTGCCTGTTCCTTGCCGGCGCTGACGTCATCCCAGTTTCCAATGTATGAAAGAAGAAACCTCGCTCCCGGATTCGTTCTTCGTGCTCCCTGCTCGAATGCGGCAAAGCTTCGTTTCACCGGCGGAAGCTCGGTTCCCCCGATGATCCCGATCACGTTCGAGGTCGTCATGCTTCCTGCGACCATACCCGCCAGATATGACGATTCCTCGAACGCGAACTCCGCTCCCCCGACGTTGGGAGCCACGCTGGTTCCTGACGTCGTTATGTAAACCGTGTTCGGATAACTCGGAGCAACACGAAGCGCTGCATCCTGAAACTCGAATCCGTGCCCGAACACCAGGTTGAACCCCTTTGCTCCGTATTGCCTGAAGTTCTCGTCGAATTCGGCAGGGGTGCGAGTCTGGATATGGGATATCGTTGCGCCCATGCTGTCACGGATGGCTATCAGACCTGCATAGGCGCCTGCATTCCAGGACTTGTCGGATATTGGACCGGGAGTAAGCAGAGCCACCCTGAATCCAGTATTTGCGGCGCCGGGACCATCCCCGCTCGAACAGGCCGAAAGAAGAACAAACCCGCAAAGGAGTGTTGACAACCGGCGGAGAAAAACCATTCTTGAAACCTGTTAAAGTGTTGTGTCGCAACGTGATACGGCGTTATCAAGATCAGTGTTGATTATCCGGTATTCCCATTGCCTGAACGAGGCGCTCGAGATCTTCGGCAGAATAGAAACCCAGAACCAGAGATCCGCGATCTCCCTTGAGCGTAATTGAAACATCTGTCTGGAAGTGCCTGCGCAACCGCTGCTCGATACTGCGAACCTCGGCAGGACGGCCATCCTCCTTCTTCGGCCGTCCACGCTTCGGAACCCCCGGGACAACCGGGACCTCCCTTACCCGTCGTTCGACTTCCCGGGCACTCCATCCGTGCTGTGCGATTTCCTGGGCGAGCGCGACAGCCCTCTTCTCGTCCTCCATCCCTATCAGCGGACGAGCCTGCCCGGCAGTTAGACGTCCATCCTGAACCATTTCCCTGATCGATCCAGGGAGATTCAGGATCCGTATAGTGTTTGCCACGGTCGAGCGGTCCTTCCCTACCATCGTTGCAACGGTTTGCTGAGTGTACTCGAATTCGCGAATCAGCCTGTCGTACCCTTCCGCCTCCTCGACAGGGTTGAGATCGAAGCGCTGAAGGTTCTCGATGAGCGCAAGCGTGAGAAGCTCGCGGTCGGTCATATCCTTTACGACTGCAGGAATAGTCGCCCATCCAAGGTTTGCCGCTGCCCTCAGGCGTCGCTCGCCGGCGATGAGCTCGTAACCGCTGCCGCTTTTTGACGGGCGAACGGTCACCGGCTGAAGCAACCCGCTCGATCTCAGACTCTCCTCGAGCTCGAGCAATTCGGCAACACTGAAATTCTTGCGGGGCTGGAAGGGATTTCGAGAAATCTGTGCAAGCGGAATATCCCTGAGGGCGCTTTCAACCGGCGGCGGCCCCAAGGCCGAACCCGGAGCAGGAGCAGAACTATTGAAAAGGGCATCAAGGCCACGCCCCAGACGACGACTCGATTTTTCAGGAGGCATTCGATTCACCCTCGGCAGTACGTGCGATTAGCTCTCTTGCAACATTCATATAAGCTTTGGCTCCAACGGATCCGATATCGTAGAGGATTATCGGCTTGCCGAAACCTGGCGCTTCAGCAAGCCTGACATTGCGGGGAATCACAGCTTCGAAGACGGTCTCACCGAAGTACTCCCTGGCGTCAGCCGCTACTTGGCGCGAAAGATTGAGGCGCGCATCGTACATGGTGAGAAGCACTCCCGCGATCCCGAGCGACTCATTTACGCCATGCTGAATACGGTGAACCGTATTCAGTAACTGGGACAACCCCTCGAGTGCATAGTACTCGCACTGGAGGGGTATGAGCACCGAGTCCGAGGCGCCAAGCATGTTCAGCGTGATGAGCCCGAGTGAGGGCGGACAATCGATCAGAATAAAGTCGTAATCATCCCTGACCGGCTGGATCGCCCGGCGCATCGCACTTGCGCGGTCTTCCTTGTCTATCAGCTCGACTTCTGCCCCAGCAAGATCCGAGGTTGCCGGGACTGCATCGAGCCGCTCGAACTGGACTGCCTTGACGATCGCAGACGTGATCGGAAGCTCACCGATCAGGACGTCGTAAAGAGTTGTCTCGAGGTCCGCACCCTGAATTCCAGTGCCGCTTGTCGCATTCCCCTGCGGGTCCCCATCTATTAAGAGCGTGCGCTGTTCAGCGGCCGCAAGGCTGGCGGCAAGGTTTACGGCTGTGGTAGTCTTTCCGACCCCGCCTTTCTGGTTTGCAACTGCGATAACGCGACCCACTGGCAACCGTTCTCATGTAGAGGAATGGGGAATTTACCGGTCGGCAGGGGTCGCGGGGAGAGGCACATGCATTGTTTCACGTGAAAAAGCCCCTCTCCCCGCAACAGCTTTGCGAACGGTTACTGACCTCCGCCGGGCAGGAAGCTCCAGCGCGTGTTTACGTTAACAGAAAGGGTCTGGTCCCCTGGCTGGATCGGTGTATCGGCAGCGCGCGCAGCAGTTACCTGAATTGCGTACTCGAGCGGGCGGGGTGGCGGGAAATAGGCGCCGATGTTCACCTCGAGGAGCCCACCGATGCTGCCACCAGCTGCCCGAGCCGCGGCGTCGGCATCCAGGCGAGCTTTCTGGATCGCAGTCGCGATTGCCTCACGCCGCGCAGACTCTGTATTCGATGCATAGAAGTTGAGCGACGTTATCATGTTCGCCCCGCGCGATATCGCAGTGTCGATGATCCTTCCAACCATGCTCAGGTCAGTGACGTCGACAGAAATCGTATTCGTCACGTTGTAGCCCACAACGACCGGCTCGCGATTAGGCTCATACCTCTGTTCAGGCATGACATTGTACCCAACCGTCGAGATCTGGTCCGTCCTCAACCCAAGAGCGCGAAGCGCATCGATGACAGCCTTCTGCCGGCTGGCATTCTCAGTAGCCGCAGCCGCGGCAGTCGATGCCCGGGTCTGAACGCTTATCTGAATGGTGGCCCGGTCAGGGGTAACCTTTACCTCCCCCACCGAACCAACGGAGATCTGTGGAACTGGCGCCTGTATGACGCTTTGCTGCGCCCCAGCTGGCGCAAAAGCAGCCAAAGATGCCGCTAGAATCAATCTTTTCATGTTTCTCTCTTTAGAAGGATGTTCACCTGCCTGTTTAATAAGACGTCAGTGGGGCCCACGCTTGCACATCCGGCACCACTCTATTTCAGGTGTTGCCTCAGAAACTCAAGCGTCCGGGTCCACGCCAGGGCTGCGGCCTCTCGATTATGGACCTCGGGTCGAGTGTCGTTGAAGAACGCGTGATCTGCATCATAGAAATGTGCATCGACCGACTTTCCCGTTTTCTCGATCTCTTTCACGAGGGCCCGGGCAGACTCTTCGGGTACCGTGTTGTCTCGTTTCCCGAAATGTGCTTGCACCGGCACCTGGAGCTTCGCGGGGTCGATTCGCGCGTTAGGGTGAATTCCATAGAAGTCGATAGCGGCTGAGAACTGTTCGGGGAATTCTGTCGCGGCGTATAGCGCGAGCTGGCCGCCCATGCAGAATCCCAGGATCCCGACCTTCTTCGGGCTTACTTCATCGAGACCGAGCAGATATTCGCCGGCGCCTCTCATGTCTTTTGCGGCTTCGCCAATGTTCAGTGCCATCAGCATCTTCCCTGCTTCATCGGGACTCTTCGTCACTTCTCCGTTGTACAGATCCGGAGCAAGTGCGACGAACCCTTCAGCGGCAAAACGGTCAGCCAGGTCCTTGATGTGCCCGACCAGCCCCCACCATTCCTGCACGACGACAATCCCTGGTCCCGGCTGTTCCGGAAGTGAGAGATAGCCGGCTGCGGTGCGTCCATTGGCGCGAAACTCGACCATTCTGTTCGACACTCTGGTTCTCCTTGTCATCGGTGCGTGGAAAATGCCTGATCACCATGCGGTGGGCCAGTTGCACCCAGGTCACCTCTGCAACAGGCATGCGTAGATTGAGGCAATGAGCTCCGAAGGCAGGTCAGTTTCCCGGGCAACCGCACTGATTGTGCTCTCGGCGTGTTGCTTCGGGTCGCTGACCACCCTGACGTTTCTCGTCATTCGGGGAGGGCTGCCGCTTCTGCCGGCAATGGTGTGGCGATATCTCCTTGCAGCCGTAGTTCTCGCGGTCCTGGCTCGCCCCTGGGTGAAATCGTCGGTCACGAGGCGACAGGCCTTGCACCTCATGATCATCGGTGGCTGTGGACAGGCGGTCATCAGCTATTTCTCGCTTCGCGCGCTCGACTACCTGCCTGTTGGAGCGCTCGGGTTTCTCTTCTATACATATCCTGCGTGGGTCGCCGTGATCGCGGCAGTCACGGGTCGCGAGGAGCTTACCCTTTCGCGTTTCATCTCCCTTGCGGTTGCAATGGCGGGAATCACGGTGATGGTTGGCACGCCCTTCTCCGTGCCACTCAATCCGATCGGGGTGATGCTGGCGCTGGGAACAGCATTTCTCTATGCGTTGTACCTGCCGGCGCTTCATCGGATGCAGAAGGGAATAGATCCTGTCGTATCGACCTTCTATCTCGTGGCCGGAGTCTTCATATCATTCATGTTTTCAGCCCTCCTCACGGGAGCCCTTGAAGTTCCGGAAAGCCCATCGATATGGGCTCTCCTGCTCGCGCTCTCGATTGTCGGAACGGTCCTGGCCTTTGTCGCACTGATCTCCGGACTGCGGACGCTCGGTCCCGTTAGAACGTCGATCATTGCCACGATCGAGCCGTTCTTCACGGCGATGCTTGGAGTCCTGGTGCTGAGTGAGCCATTCACCGCTGTGACGCTGACGGGCGGAGCTCTGATTGCTTGCGCGGTGCTGATGCTTCAGTGGAGCTCGAGAGCCAGACCACGGGTCGAGCCCGCAGCCTGACCCTACACGGACACCTTCGAGCGCTTTCTTTCGATCTCGATGACGAGGTTCTGGACATCGCTCGGGCTTACCCCCGGAATCCGGGCAGCCTGCGCAAGGGTTAGCGGCTGAATCTGATGAAGCTTCTGTCTCGCTTCGTGAGAAAGAGATCTCATCTCCGCGTAATCCAGGCCTGCCGGAATTGAAAAGTCGCCCATCTGCCGCATTCGCTCGGCTTGCGCTCGCTCCCTTTCGAAATAGCCGGAGTACTTGATCTCGAGATCAACCGACAGCAAGGACTCAGCCGAGAAGTCGGTTGTCTCTCCCGCCGCGTCGAGCAGCGATTCGAGTGACACCCCTGGACGCCTTGCTACGTCGATGATCTTTACCGCATGCGACAGTGGTGCGCTTGCCGCGGACTCGAGTGAAGGTTTCGCCTGGGAAGGGGTGATGCTCGTCGACTCTGCCAGTTCATGAATGCGCTCCTCCTCGGCGGCCCTGCCTTCAACGACCTTCTGCTCATCTGCTGAATAAAGGCCGAGCCCCGCGGCAATTTTGCCGAGTCTCTGAAGTGCGTTGTCCTGGCGAACTGTGAGACGGAATTCAGATCTCGAAGTGAAAAGACGATACGGCTCATCGACTCCACATGTGACGAGGTCGTCGACAAGCACGCCGATGTAGGAGGTCTCACGACCCAACGTCAGTGACGCGCGACCGAGCGCGGAAAGTCCGGCGTTCAGTCCGGCCAGCACACCCTGACCTGCGGCCTCTTCATATCCGGTCGTTCCATTGATCTGACCCGCGAAGTAAAGACCGCTGATCGCCTTTACCTGGAGCGTCGAGTCAAGCTGAGTGGGTGGATAGTAGTCGTACTCTATTGCGTATCCGGCCCGGTTCATCCGCACATTCTCCAGGCCTTGAACACTGCGCATGATCTCCAGCTGAACCTCAGCGGGAAGTGAAGTCGACAGACCGTTTACGTATAACTCGCTGGTGTCATGGCCTTCCGGCTCGAGAAAGAGCTGATGCCGCTCCGCTTCAGGAAACCGTACGACCTTGTCCTCGACTGACGGACAGTAACGCGGACCGCGGGCGGTG
>Ga0307505_10000944_pt1 | contig 26878 bp, 28 predicted proteins | sample 23_S_MG_FD_202183 | JGI IMG/M metagenome (GOLD analysis project Ga0307505, IMG submission 202183) | Soil microbial communities from Populus trichocarpa stands in riparian zone in the Pacific Northwest, United States - 23_S | ecosystem: Environmental > Terrestrial > Soil > Riparian zone > Trees... | reverse complement strand
CACTCTTGCTATGAGGAGGGCGCCCATCGCGTTGTAGAGCGACATCACGGAGCGCACCTGAGTCCGCCGCTTCTTTCTCAACTGGCGTAGACCACCTTCATGATGTGGGTACTCGGCTCTGAGCCGATCGCGGATGTAGTCGACATTCTCGCGATACTGAGGCGAGCGGATTTCGTTCAGCATCCCCGACAGCAGATTCAGATTCTGGTCGCCACGTTGAAGCCGAATGGTCAGAACCGCGGCCATACCGCTGGCGATGATCGCCACGATCGAAACGACGAGGGCCCAGACTGCAACTGCATCGCTTGCATCCACGTCGCCACAGTATCGGCCGCGGGGAGCAGAACTCGCAACAGGTCGCGCGCTCCGGCCGCAAACCCAGCGGCGTCACCGCCGGAGCCATCGTGAGAGGCGGGCGCGCAGCGCCGCGGTCCGTTCGCGGCGGCGGCGGGCTGCGGCATCCCGTGCCTTCTGGTCCTGCTCGGCGTGGCGGATGATGTCGCGGGTCGCGGCCAGCAACTGCTCGGGGTAGGCGTCGCCGAAGAACTCGATGCGAGGCATGGTCTTCTCCCTGTCGTCTGGTGCGGAATGGTCCTACTTGGTCGTCGTTCGGCACGGGGCGGAATCGACGTTTGCGGCAAACGTAGGAATGCGAGCGCGCTCGAAGTCAAGCGCCCCTGTACTTCGAGCGCGCTCGAAGACATAGCGTGTGGGCATGGACAGCTACACCATCGACGAAGCGGCAGCGCAAACGGGACTGAGCAAGCACACCCTGAGGTACTACGAGCGCGAAGGACTCCTACCGCCGATCAGCAAAGCCTCCAGCGGACACCGCCGCTACACCGACGACGACATCGGCTGGGTGCGCTTCCTGCAGCTGCTGCGCGCCACCGGCATGCCGATCCGCGAAGCGAAGGAGTTCGTCACCCTCACGCGATTGCCAGTGGTCACCTAGGTCCTGCAGTGCCAGAGTCAATATTCATACACGCGTCTGGACCAGAACGATCCGCAGCCGAACGCCGCGGCGCGGGCAGCGCCCGCTGAAGGATCCGCTCGCAAGCGCGCTAATGCGTTAACGGATCAGTGCGCGGAGCGCTTGCGGTGTTTAGCCGGCCGGGGTTGTCTGACCTGTAAGTGCCGCGACAGGAACTGCCGCCACGCTGAAGATCACAATCCAGAGCATGAACGTGTTGACTAAACAGACGAATACTTGTGATCCCTTTGACTGGGCGTTGTTTGAATCCTTAATGCCCTGCGAGAGGATGAAACCTCCGAAAACGAGGGCGATGGCTAGTGCTATCCAAATTCTTGGACCGTCGCCCGTGACGTTCGTAACCAGGAAATTGAGGAAGACACCGCCGATCACTGCGACAGCGGGGTAGGTAATGTTCTTCGGGTCTAGGTACGTGAATTGGTGAGGCGTGTCAGCGGCCAACGTGATCGCTGGCTTCGGATAGCCAAGAAAGTCTCGCAGTGTCATAGCCCCAGTCCCCTTTCCCGCTCCTTCGCGGTGTTGGCGCTGAGTGTATCGATGGGCACGCTTCTCCGATAGACACGCAACGATTTGATTACTAAGTGCAGATCCGGTCGGTGTCCTCTTGAGGCTTTACTCACGGCGCTGGATCAGGAGAAGATGTTTGACGATCCATGATCGGCCTTCCCCCTGACCCGTGACAACCTGGCGGATACGGTTGATGGCGTGTCGGCGCACATGGACCATGCACTTCTCGCTCGCAACGGCGATGCCCTGTTGGACGGCACGCTGTGGGTGCCTGGTGCGCACGCCGGACCGCCGGTTGCCCTCTTGACGATGCATCCCGGGTCCGGACCCAGCGACCGCGACAATGACGTGTTCTTCCCGCCGATCCGCGACGCGCTCTTGAATGCCGGGATCGCGGTCGCGTCATTCGACAAGCGCGGTGTCGGAGGATCGAGCGGTTCGTGGCTCGACATCGGGATCGAGGAGCAAGCGCAGGATCTTCTCGCCGGGCACGCTGCGGCAGCAGCGCTCGTCCCGGGTGTGCCGGCGGGGGTGTTCGGGCACAGCCAGGGCGGATGGGTGGTGCTCGAAGCGCTTAGGCAATCGCGATCCGAGCTGTCCGAGACCCCCTCCCCCGCGTTCGGAGTGACCAGTTCAGGACCGGGGGTCTCGACTACAGCGCAGGAACGGTTCGCGGCCGAAGGATCGGTGGTGCGCCTCTCCGACGACGCCCACGTGCAAGCACGCGCCCGTCAGGCGGCGTGGACGGTGCTCGCGATGCTGGAAGCCGGCGACTCTCACGCCGATCTGCTCACGTGGGCGGATGAGCCCGGCAACGCTGACGACGTCGAACTAGTCCGGCGCCTGTACGGGAACGACCTGTTCGACCAGGCCGTGTGGGACCACTTCGTCCGGCTGTCCGCCTTCGACCCGGTACCCGCAATGGACGCGGTGGACGTCCCGCTGCTTGCGGTGTTCGGCTCGCGTGACACCGTCACGCCCGTGGAGGCGAGCGTCGCGGCCCTGCGCACCCACGTGAGACCCGATCTGCTGCGCAACGCCGTGATTCCCGACGGCAACCATCGGCTGCAGCAGCCTCACACCGGCGACTTCGTGCCGGGCTACCCCGACGTCATCGTCGACTTCATCACGACGCGCAGCGCTGCCCTTACACCCCGAACCAAGGGCGTGTAAGGGCAGCGCAACATGTGTCTCGCAGACGTCCGGCGAATAGCGAACGCGCCTATCGGCAAAGCATTCGGTAGCGCAGCCGTTCGCGGTGTTAGCTGCAGTATTGATCTAGGTCGATAGTCATGCTGTATACGGTGACACGCTCCGAGTCTTGCAAGGTGAGCGTTGTCAATGGCCCGAACTCTCGAAAGTCGGGATGACACCAATATACATTAAGGTCATATTCGAACGAACCCTGATCATCGACGTCTGGGTAAATGAATACCTGGTCTACGTCCTCGGTGGTGGGCCAGTACAAATACGCAAGCTCTTGTCCCGGCGCGAATCCGGTGCCGGTGATGTACCCATCGAATTTGGTCGTGCCAGCGTGTATCTCGACACTCGGAAGATTCTCCTCCACAGGCACGAGTTCGCCACCCTGAACAGCGTAGCTGACGCACTGCCCCTGGTTCTTGAAGGTACTTCCATTGGCATCCGTAAGCGTCTGCCAGCCACCTTGCTTGCACGCAGAAGAGGCGGCGTTGTTCCCCTCCTGTGCTGCTGCGGGGGTTGCCAAGCCAGCGCTACCAGCGAGCACCAACAGGGCGGTGAATACCACCGAAGCAAATCGTTTCATCGAACACTCCCTCTCCCGAACCGGCATTGCCGAAACTCTGCCATGGGCGAGCCGAACATCGCAAGGGCGATCCGCGTGCGGGCCGTCTACGACCAACGGCTGCGACGGTCGGTCGCGGCATTCAGTCGTGGGGCGGTCGGCGCAGCCGCTTGACGTCGGTGCGCCGCTTCTTCTCTTCCAAGCGCCGTTCCTTGGCACCTCGACTCGGCTTCGTCGGTCGTCGCGGCGGCGAGGGCGGCCGCAGGGCGTCGGCCACGACAGCGGCGAGCCGAGCGCGCGCGGCAGCTCTGTTGCGCAACTGTTCGCGGTGTTCGGATGCCGTGATCGTCAGCACACCATCGACAAGGCGATTGCTCAGACGCTCCAGGAGTCGCTCTCGCTGGAGCGGCGAGAGGACCGCGGAGCCCACGGCATCCCATACGAGTTCCACTCGGGAATCGGCGGTGTTCACACCTTGCCCGCCGGGACCCGAGGAACGCGAGAACCGCCAGGACAGCTCGGACTCGGGGATCGTGACTCCCGAGTTGATCCGGAGACCGGGACGGTGGGCGGCAGGCATGGATCCATCATCCTCTTGCGTCCGTACCGATCGCCGCTCAGTCGCTCTTCAACTCCTGGGCGAGCATCACGATGATGCCGCTGGGACCGCGGAGGTAGGTGAGCTTGTAGACGTCCCGATAGGTGGCCACGCCGCGAAGGGGATGGCAACCGTGCCTCGCGGCGATCGCAAGGGCTTCGTCGATGTCGTCGACCGAGAAGGCGACGCGGTGCATGCCGATCTCGTTGGGGCGAGTGGGCTCCGTCTCGATCGCCTCGGGGTGGATGTACTCGAAGAGCTCGAGGCGCCCGTGACCGTCTGGGGTCTGGAGCATCGCAATGTTGGCGTGGTTGCCATCGAGGCCGACGGCGGTGTCGGTCCACTCGCCGCTGACCGTGTCGCGACCGATCAGGGTGAGACCGAGGTCGGTGAAGAAGGCGATCGCCTCCTCGAGGTCGCGGACGGCGATGCCGACATTCTCTAGTTTGATGACCATGGAGTGCATGGTACCGAGCCGCGCCGATCAACCAGCCGGGTCAAGATAGGCGCACCCTGGCGAACGGAGATCTCAGGCCCGCTGAACCACCCGCTGGCGCGCTGCCGACCCCGCGTCCTACGATGCGGTGAGTCTGTTCGCCATGAAGGGGGCCGTCAGTGACGCAACACACGCTCACGTTGCCGGAGGTCGACCTGGTCTACGACGTCCACGGGCCGCTGCCGACCGCGGATGGCCAGCCGCCGCTGGTCATGATCGGCCAGCCGATGGACGCGAGCGGGTTCCGGGCCCAGGTGAAACTGTTCGAGGACCGCACCGTCGTGACCTACGACCCGCGCGGTCTGGGCCGGAGCAAGCGCAAGGACGGCGGGGTCACGAACGAGCCGGAGACCCAGGCCGAGGACATCCACGCGATCATCGAGGCTCTCGGCGCCGGCCCGGTGGAAGTGTTCGCCAGCAGCGGCGGTGCGGTGAGCGCGCTGGCGTTGGTAACGGCGTACCCGCACGACGTGTCGATCCTGGTCGCGCACGAGCCGCCGATCGATTGTGTGCTGCCGGATGCGGAGGCTGTCCAGCAGGCCCGGGCGGCTTACACCCAGGTGTACCAAGACAAGGGCTGGGGCGCCGGAATGGCCGCGTTCATCGCGATGACCTCGTGGGAGGGCGAGATCACCGATGAGTACCTCGCCGAGCCGGCGCCCGACCCGGCAGCGTTCGGGATGCCGAGCGAGGACGACGGCACGCGGGAGGACCCGTTGCTGTCAGACCGATCCTGGGCGGTGGCCCTCTACAAGCCAGACCTCGAGTCGCTGAAGGCGACGCCGACCCGGATCGTGGTCGCGGTCGGGGAGGAGTCGGTGAGGGTTTACACCGGTCGGACCGCGATCGCGTTGGCCGGAAAGCTCGGCCAGCAGGCGACGGTCTTCCCCAGCCACCACGGCGGCTTCATGGGTGGCGAGTTCGGCTACGCCGGTCAGCCCGAAGCCTTCGCCGCCAAACTCCGCGAGGTGCTGAACCAGCCTTGAACGAACGGTGAAAGCCCGTCGCATTCACAGCGAGACCGTCGCATTCGTGGCGCGCCTCACCGCCGGAGCCATCGCGAGAGGCGGGCGCGCAGCGCCGTCCTCCGTTCGCGGCGGCGGCGGGCAGCGGCATCCCGTGCCGCTTGTTCTTGCTCGGCGTGGCGGATGATGTCGCGGGTCGCGGCCATCAGCTGCTCGGGGTACGCGTCGCTGTAAAGCTCGATGCGGGGCATGGTCTTCTCCCTGTCGTCTAGTGCGGAATGGTCCTACATAGTCGTCGTTCGGCACGGGGCGGAATCGACGTCTGCGGCAAACGTAGGAATGCGAGCGCGCTCGAAGTCAAGCGCCCCTGTACTTAGAGCGCGCTCGAAGACATAGCGTGTGGGCATGGACAGCTACACCATCGACGAAGCGGCAGCGCAAACGGGCCTGAGCAAGCACACGCTGCGGTACTACGAACGCGAGGGACTCCTACCGCCGATCAGCAAAGCCTCCAGCGGACACCGCCGCTACACCGACGACGACATCGGCTGGGTCCGCTTCCTGCAGCTGCTGCGAGCCACCGGCATGCCGATCCGCGAAGCAAAGGAGTTCGTCACGCTCACGTGGGCCGGCGACCACACCATCCCGCAGCGGGTCGCGGTGCTCACCGCCTACCGCGCCGCGCTCGTCGAACGCATGGCGCAGGATGTCGAGCACCTCGCAGCGCTCAACTACAAGGTCGACTACTACAAGGGCGTACTCGCGGCGCAGGATGCCACGCCCGAGGACGTCACGGGCGAACGCGCTGCTGTGCGCTGAGACTGGCAACGCTGCGCTGCAAGCACCGCCGCCGCGGGCGCAGTCGCCGCGCCGGCAGGCACTCAGTGGATCGCCGCCTCGACGCCCCACGCTCAGCCTCACCTCACCCGTGACGATCTGGCGAATACGCTTGATGACGTGGCGACGCAGGATCTCCTTGCGGGTCATACTGCGGCCGCCGCGCTCGTCCCGGGTGTGCCGGCGGGGGTGTTCGGGCACAGCCAGGGCGGATGGGTGGTGCTCGAAGCGCTTAGGCAATCGCGATCCGAGGTGTCCGAGACCCCCTCCCCTGCGTTCGGAGTGACCAGTTCATGGCCGGGGGTCTCGACTACAGCGCAGGAGCGATTCGCGGTCGAAGGATCGGTGGTCGGCCTCTCCGACGACGCCCACGTGCAAGCGCGCGCCCGTGAGGCGGCGTGGACGGTGCTCGCGATGTGTGAAGCGGGCGACTCTCACGCCGATCTGCTCACGTGGGCGGATGAGCCCGGCAACGCTGACGACGTCGAACTTGTCCGGCGCCTGTATGGGAACGACCTGTTCGACCAGGCCGTGTGGGACCACTTCGTCCGGCTGTCCGCCTTCGACCCGGTACCCGCGATGAAGGCGGTGGACGTCCCGCTGCTCGTGGTGTTCGGCTCGCGTGATGCCGTCACGCCCGTGGAGCAGAGCGTCGCGGCCCTGCGCGGCCACGTGAGACCCGATCTGCTGCGCATCGCCGTGGTTCCGGATGGCAACCATCGGCTGCAGCAGCCGGACACGCGCGACTTCGTACCGGGCTACCCCGACGTCATCATCGACTTCATCACGACACTCTGCTCCAAGAGTTGACGGAGTCGTCCAGGTGATCAGCGGGGCGGGCGTCACCGCCCGAGCCACCGCGAGAGCCGGTCGCGCAGCGCCGCCGTCCGTTCGCGGCGGCGGCTGGCCGCGGCATCCCGTGTCACTTTGTTTCGCTCTGGCAGAAGGGGTGGAAAGTCGCGGTTCACCACCTGCTTGACTATCGGTAACTCGGATAATAACATCCAGTATATGAGAACTGAGGCGCCGCTTCTGGCTCCGATCTTCCGATCGGAGGGTCAGGCGCGCCTGCTCTCGGTCCTGCTGCTCTCCGGCGACGAGATGAGCTTGACCGATCTGGCGACCCGTGCAGGCGTGGCATACCCGACCGCGCATCGTGAGGTGGCGCGTCTGCTGGATGCCGGCATCCTCGCCGAGCGTCACGTCGGTCGCACCCGTGTGATCCGCGCGCACGCGGACAGCCCACTGGTCCCGCCGCTGCGGGACATCCTGCTGATCGCAACGGGGCCGGCCGTGCTCCTCGCCGAAGAACTAGGTCATATCGACGGAGTCGATTCCGCGTTCCTCTACGGGTCGTTCGCGGCGCGGATGCGGGGCGTCGACGGACCGACACCGAACGACATCGACGTCATGGTGATCGGCGCGCCCGACGCCGAGCTGGTGTATCAGGCGTGCGAGCGGGTCGAGGAGGCTGTGCATCGTCCGGTGAACGCGACGATCCTGACCCGCACCGAAGCTGAGGGTGACTCTGGATTCCTGGCGCAGGTGAGCGCGAGCCCCGTCGTTCCGATCGTGGGAGAGCTGCCGTGGCAGTGAGTCGGCTCACCGCCGCGCAACAGCACGCCGTGGACGCGCTCGTCACCGCGCGGCGCATCGACAAGGTGACACCGGATGCTGCGCGGGCAGCCGCCTTCCTCGCCGCAGCGGCGGATCGGATCAGCCAGCTCCCGCTGCTCACCAGCGTGATCGTAAAGTACGATCTCGCGTACGACGCCGCGCACGACGTCGGCGAAGCACTCCTCGCGGCGTATGGATATCGCACGACCAACGGCCCTGGCCAGCATGAGGCGCTGGGTCGGTTCCTGCGCGCCGTGCTCGACAGCCCGCCCGGAGACCGTGCCGCGAAGCGCTACGACCGCCTGCGGCGCACACGCAACCAGAGCCACTACAACGCGACGCCGATCGGGATCGCCGAGGCGGAGTCCGCCGAGCGCACGGCAGAAGAGCTCTACAACGCGGCGCTCGCGCGCGGGTTCGTCACGTGAGCGGCGTCCGTCGGACGATCTCCCATCAGAGGTTATCGAACAGCTCGTCGAGGACATCAGATCGTTCACTGCGCTCAAGCGAGACGGCGAAGCCGAGGACCGCGGCGACGTCGATCGCCGCGCTGAGCGACGGGTTGACCTTGCCCATCTCCAAGTCATGTACCCAGCGACGGCTCTTGCTGACGGCCTGCGCGAGCTCCTCCTGTGTCAAGTTCGCTCGGAGCAGCAGCAGTTCGTGTCCGCCGCGATCACGTATGCGGAACTCAGCGAGGAGATCAAGCGAGCACCCGAGTTGATCGAGTTCCTCCTCAGACCCAGCGACCTCGACCAGCGGCGGAGTCTCGAGCTTCTACAACAGTTCATCGAAGCGAGAAGCGGAGACGTACCGATGACAGACCCGATGTGCGCGCGAATCGAGGAGCGCATCGACGCTATCGTCGAGCCGTGTCCACCTCCCCCGCCGATTCCGCCGCCGTCGACCTCGCCGCTGCACTCATCGGCATTGACTCGGTCAACCCGAGCCTCGTCGCCGGGGCTGCCGGTGAGGCGCACATCGCCTCGGTGCTCGCCGAACGGCTCGAGGCAGCCGGCTACGCGGTGCAGCTCCTCGCCGCAGCGTCGGATAAGCGTCGCGTGAGCGTCGTCGCGGAGCGGGCGGGCTCGCGCCGCGGTCGAACGGTCGTGCTGAATGGTCACCTCGACACGGTCGGAGTGGACGGCATGCCAGATCCGTTCGCACCGCGCATCGAACACGGCCGGATGACCGGACGCGGCGCGAGCGATATGAAAGGCGGAGTCGCAGGCCTCGTCGTGGCCGCAGAGCGTCTCGCTGCAGCGGACGCTCCGGGCACCTTGATCATCGCCCTCGTGGCCGACGAGGAAGACGCCGGCATCGGGGCCGAGACCGTGCTGCAGCACCTCGCCGCACGCGGCGTGCAGCCGGATCTCTGCGTGATCGGCGAGCCGACATGGCTCGACATCGCCGTCGCGCATCGCGGCTACGCCGTCGTCGAGGTCACGCTCCACGGCAGGGCAGCGCACTCGTCGCAACCAGAATCGGGCATCGACGCCGCCCGCGCCGTCGGCGAACTGCTCACGTCGATCGCGGCAGCAGATGACGCTCTGCGGCGGCGGGCGCGGCATCCACTCCTCCCCCACGGCTCGCTCATGGCGACGGTCGTCCGCGCAGGCTCGACGCCCTTCACGATCGCGGCGACCGCCGAGGTCGTCGTCGAGCGGCGCACGATCCCGGGCGAAGCCGCCGCAGACGCCCTCGCCGAGGTGCGTGCGCTCGTCGACGACGTCACCGCCCGCACGCCGGGCCTCACCGCGGACGTGCGCCTCACGCATGCGCGTGAGGCGTGGCAGGCGGATGCCGCGGGCAGCGTGGCGGAGTTCACGGCGCTCCTGGGCGAGGCGCTGGTCGCAGCCGGCTCGAAGCCACCCACCCCGGTCGGCGAGCCGTACTGGATGGAGTCGGCGCTGTGGCAGGCCGCCGGCGTGCCTACCGTGGTGTGCGGACCCGCCGGCGGCGGACTGCATGCGATCGACGAATGGGTGGAGGTCGCGCAGCTGGAGCGGTTCACCGTCGCCGTCACCGATGCCGTCGGCCTATTCCTGGGAGCGAGCGAATGAACGCGTTCGATCCGCGTGATCCGCGCGGCTATGCCGCCGATGCGCCGCTGCTCGAGGCGTGGCTGCGCTTCACCGCGAATGTGCGCGACGGCCGCACCACGCCCTTCAGCATTCCCGGGCACAAGCACCGCCGCGACCTGGTGGGCGACATCGTCGTCGGGGACGTCCCGATGCTCGCGGGACTCGACACCATGAAGCAGGACCACGCGCTGCTGGCGACCGCCGAGGCGCGCGCCGCGGACGCATGGGGAGTGGACTGGTGCCGCTTCTCCGTCGGCGGATCCACGCACGCGAACCAGGCCTCGATCCTGGCCCTCGGGCGCCCTGGTCAGAGTGTGATCGTCTCGCGCACCCTCCACCGGTCGGTGCTGCTCGGGCTCGTCTTCGCAGGGCTGCGCCCGGTGTGGGTGCATCCCGAGATCGACACGGTCACGGGGCTTCCAGGTGGAGTTTCCGTGGACGGGGTCGAAGCGGCGCTCCGGGCAAACCCCGACGCCTGCGGGGTGCTGGTCGGCGACCCGGCCTACGTCGGCACCCTCTCCGACATCGACGGCCTCGCTGCAGCCGCACATGCGGCAGGCGTCCCGCTCGTGGTCGACGCCGCGTGGGCGGCGTACTTGGGGTTCTCGCCGAGGGTGCCCGGCCACGCCCTCGCACGCGGCGCGGACGCGCTCGTCACGAGCGCTCACAAGACCCTCCCGGCATGGAGCCAGTCCGCCTTCCTCCTCGCACGCACCAGTCGGTCGGGCGGTCTGCTCGACCCCGACCGACTCGAGCGGGGGTTCGAGGCATCCGCCACGACGAGCGCCGCCGGCGCAATTCTCGCGAGCGCGGACGCCTCTCGAGCCCTGCTGCAGCGTGACGGCGCCGAGCTGGTGGGCAGGCTGGTCGACCTTGTCGGGTCCGCGCGCTCGCAGTTCGCCGCCATGGACGGGGTCGAGGTGCTCGCCGATCGTCCCGCCGGTCATCCGCAGGGCCGCCTCGCCGTCGACCCCACGAAACTCGTCGTCCTTCTGGCTGGAACCGGCGCACACGGGCACGCCATCGAGGCAGACCTGCTCGCCGAGGGCATGACGCTCGAGATGGCCGATCGCGACGTGCTCGTGCCGATGATCACGCTCGCCGACGACGACGAGACGGTGCACCGTCTCGTCACGTCGCTCAGTGCGGCGATCGAGCGCCATCGCGACCAGCCTCGACGGATCGCGCCCTCGCCGGCGTGGAGTGTGCGCGCAGAGACAGCCATCTCACCGAGAGACGCGTTCTTCGCCCCGCACGAGGCGGTGCAGGCGGATGCCGCCATCGGCCGCGTGTGCGCGGAGCTCATCGCGCCGTATCCGCCCGGGGTTCCTGTACTCGCTCCCGGCGAGGTCGTCACCACTGAGGCACTCGACGCGCTGCGCGCCACGCGATCCGACGGCGGACGCATCGCCTACGCGGCCGATGCCACCCTCGCGACCCTCCAGGTCGTCGCGTGATCGGCCACGGCTGCTCCAGCCAGGTGCGCGACTGACTACGCGCTGACGCCGGCTACGCGGGCGGCATCCGTCACGGGCCGCTGTGCGTGAACAGCGCGCTGTACGCGTTGAGCGCCGGCTGCCCACCCAGGTGCGCGTAGAGCACGGTGCTGTCCCGAGGGATCTCCCCCGCTGAGACCAGGTCGATCAGGCCTGCCATCGACTTGCCCTCGTAGACCGGGTCGAGGATCACGCCCTCCAGTCTGCCGGTGAGCCGGATCGCGTCCAGCGTCGACTCGACCGGGATGCCGTACCGCTCCCCCGCCCATCCGGCAAGCACGGTGATCTCGTCGTCCCGCAGCTCCCGATCGACCCCGATCAGCGCGGCGGTCGCCCGCGCGATGCGCGCCACCTGATCGCGCGTCTCGTCGATCTTGGCACTCGCATCGATGCCGATCACACGGCGCGGCCGGCCCCCGGCATCCTCTAGCGCGGCGAAGCCGGCGATCATGCCCGCGTGCGTCGAACCGGTGACCGAGCACACCACGATCGTGTCGAAGAACACGCCGAGCTCGCGCTCCTGCTGCTCGACCTCAAACGCCCAGTTCGCGAACCCGAGGCCGCCGAGCGGATGGTCGGAACCGCCAGCAGGGATCGCATACGGCCGGCCTCCGCGCGCCTCGACATCGGCGATCGCCTGCTTCCACGAGTCCTTGAACCCGATCCCGAACCCGGACGGATCCAGCCGCACCTCGGCGCCGAGAACGCGGCTGAGCAGGATGTTCCCCACGCGGTCATTGACGCTGTCCGGCCAGTCCACCCACTTCTCCTGCACGAGAACGGCCTTGAGCCCAAGGGATGCCGCGACCGCCGCGACCTGCCGGGTGTGGTTCGACTGATAGCCGCCGATCGACACCAGCGTGTCGGCGCCCTGCGCGAGGGCGTCCGGGACGATGTACTCCAGCTTGCGCGTCTTGTTGCCGCCGAACGCGAGACCGGAGTTGCAGTCCTCACGCTTCGCCCAGACCTCGGCACCGCCGAGATGAGCGCTCAAGCGAGGGAGAGGATGCACCGGGCTCGGCCCGAAGGTCAGCGGGTGGCGCGGGAAATCGGCGAGCGGCATGGCGTTGCTCCTTGAGGACTGGACGAGACCGGCGATCGTGTGTGATACGCAGTATATTGCACCCACGTTCTGTCTTCGTCGAGTGTGGCGGCTTGACTCTCGGTCCACTCCTGTGTGCAATACATTGCATGCCGATTCCATCGACCGCCGGTCAGCTGGGCCGGTCGCTGCTGCGCGACGACGTCTACCTGCGACTGCGCGACGCGATCGTCGACGGCACCTTCGCGCCGGGCGAGAGCCTGCGCGACGGCGACCTCGCCGAGTGGCTCGGTGTGAGCCGCACCCCCGTCCGGGAGGCGCTGCTGCGCCTCGCCGCGAGCGGACTGATCGTCGCTCGACCGGGACGCTCGACCGTCGTGGCCGAGATGGACGAGGATGCCGTGCGCCACGCACGCGACGTCGTCGCCGCAATGCACGAGCTCGCCGCACGTCTCGCGGTGCCGGCCATGACTCGATCGGTGGTCGAGGAGATGCGCCGGGCGAACGAGAGATTCGCGGATGCCGTCGAGTCGGGCGATGCGGATGCCGCCATCGCGGCCGACGACGAGTTCCACGCTGCGCTCGTGGCGGCATCCGGAAACCCTTCGATCACCGCCGTGCTCGAGCAGTTCGAACCCGTCGTCCGCCGGGCCGAGTTCCTGCGTTTCGTGTCGATCGACCGCTTCGCCTCCGTCGACCGACACGAGACGATGATCGGCCTGTGCGAGGCCGGCGATGCGGATGCCGCGGCCGACCTCGCCTTCCAGACCTGGCACAGTCTTCCCGTCGCCGTTCCCGGCCAATCGGCAGCGCCGCAGCCGTAAGCGACGGTTAGCGATACGGCTGCCGAACCCGCGGTGGCCGACTCCGTTGCTCGCGGGGCATCGCCGTGTCCGGCGGCCCTCACGCGCCAGCTCGCTCGTGGGAATAGAACCCTGTTGTGCTCGGTTGCAGCATGCAATATATTGCGTATCAGGCTCACGAAGGGCTGACGCGAAGCGAAAGGAACAGGGAAATGAGCACCACCGATCAGCAGATCAAGAACGTCGTGCTGGTGCACGGCGCGTTCGCCGACGGTTCGGGATGGCGCGGCGTGTACGACAACCTCACGGCTCGCGGCTTCACGGTCACGATCGTCCAGAACCCGCTCACCTCGCTGGCGGACGACGTCGCCGCGACCACCCGAGTGCTGGACCAGCAGGACGGCCCCACCATCCTGGTCGGCCACTCATGGGGCGGCACCGTCATCACCGAGGCGGGCGTGCACCCCCGTGTCGCCGGGCTCGTCTACGTGTCGGCACTGGCGCCCGATGCCGGTCAGACGACCGGTCAGCAGTACGAGGGCTTCGCCGCGACGCCGGAGTTCGTCATCGATGTCACCGACGACGGCTACGGGTTCCTCAATCCCGACAAGTTCAAGGCCGGGTTCGCACACGACACCAGTGACACGGATGCCGCATTCCTGCGCGACACGCAGGTGCCGATCAACATGTCGGTGTTCGACACGCCGGTGACGAACGCCGCCTGGCGGACCAAGCCCAGCTGGGCCGTCATCGCCACCGAGGACAAGTCGTTCGACCAGGCGATGCTGCAGCACATGGCCACGCGCGCGGGGGCGAAGATCACCACCGTATCGGCCAGCCACGCGCTCTACGTGACACAGTCCGGCGTCGTTTCCGACACGATCGCGGCCGCCGCCGAGGGTGCCTCCCGCGCTGCTCGCTGAGCCTGCTTCTGGGCGAGATGGGCCCGCGGGTGATCAAGGCCTGAGTCGCCGCTCAGGGAGCGTCGGCGAGGATCTTCTCGATCACCACGCGGGCCTTCCTCGCTTCGGCTCGGGGATCGTGGGATCCGGATGCGCCGGACAGCATCAGCATCGCCTTCCAGAGTGCCCAGGCTCGCCCGCGGGTCCACACCGCCTCGTCCCACGGCAGTCCGCGGCGAAAGACCTCGCGGGCAGAGTCGTCGAACATCGTCCATGCGATCGCCAGGTCACACGCAGGGTCACCGACACCAGAGGATCCGAAGTCGATCACCGCGGTGAGCCGCCCTTCCTGAAGGAGCAGGTTGCCGTGCGCGATGTCGCCGTGGAACCAGACGGCCGGCGCGGTGACCTCGGTCGCCAGCGCGGCATCCCACACCGCGCGCGCCGCGATCGTGTCGATCGTTCCGTCGAGCCACTCCAGCGAGCGCTGCACGTCCTCGTCGTAGACCCGCGGATGCGCGCCACGCCAGGCGCTGTGCGGACCCGCCACCGGGCCATCGGCAGGATCGACGTCTGCGAGGGCTGTGAGGAATCGGGCGACGTCGCCGGCGAAGTCGTCCAGGTCGGCGATCGCCGCCTCACCCGCCGGCACGCCGTCGATCCATCGGTACACCGACCACGGCCGCTCGAACTCGGGCGTCGGTGCGCCGAGTGCGACCGGCACCGGTACCGCGAACGGCACTCGTGGGCCGATCACCGGCAGCCAGCGCTGCTCCTTCGCGACGGCTGCAGCGTACCCGTCGGCGCTCGGGAGCCGGACCAGCAGGTCATCTCCGAGCCGGAACGTGCGGTTGTCCCATCCGCCCGGCACCACCCGACGGACCGCCAGGCCACGCCATTGCGGGAACTGGGTCGCCACCAGTCGCTGCACCAGCGCCTCGTCGATCCGCATGGCATCCAGTCTGCCGGGAGTGGGAATCAATCTCCGGCGAACAGCTCGCTGTCGGACGCCGAACCCGCGCCGATATTGCGTAAACTCGTGTGTAGGGAGGTACACATGGCTACGAATCTTGCGATCGATCCGTCGTTGCTGAATCGAGCTCTCGAAGTCGGCGGCGAGCGCACCAAGAAGGCGACGGTGACCATCGCGCTCGAGGAGTACATCGCGCGCCGCGAGCAGGCCAAAATCGTCGAGCACTTCGGTTCGCTGGACTGGGATGACGACTACGACTACAAGGCCGACCGGCGCGCTCGCGACCGCAAGCTCGGCCCCGTCGACTGATGGCGTTGCTCGTCGATACGAGCGTGTGGTCGCTCGCCTATCGACGCGACACCCCGCCCGATGTTCCCGAGGTGGCAGCTCTGCGCGGCGCGCTCTCCGGTGGCGACGCCGTTGTGACAACCGGGATCATCCTCCTCGAACTGTTGCGCGGCTTCGTTCCCGAACGCGCGCAGCAGACAATCCGCAATGATCTTGGAGTCCTCGAAGCCGTCGAGCCTCGATGGGCCGACTATGAAGCCGCGGCAGAACTGAGCAACACGTGCCGACGGCACGGCGTTCAGCTCGCGGCCGTCGACGCGCTGATCGCCCAGCTCGCCATCGCCCACGACCTCACGCTGCTCACGACAGATCGTGACTTCGTGCATGCGGCGCGCCATATCCCGCTCCGTGTGTGGATCGGCAGGCCTCAGACTGACCCCGTGTGATCCACCGGCCGGGTTCGGGGCTGGTAGCGACGCCATGGAGTGGTTCTTCGCGCTGCTGCAGAACCGGCGCCGCACGCGTCCAACGCATCCAGCGGCACGGTCGACATCGTCAGCGGTCCCCCGCGCTTCCCCGTCCGAGCCCATCGTGGTTCGATTGTCCGTGGCGACGGTCGCTGGGAAATGTGGTGAGCAATGGGTCAGTACTGGTTGGGCGCGGCGGACGGTGTGAAGTTCACGCCGTCCGGCGAGAACACCGCATTCACGGAGTTCGCAAGTACGGTGCCGACGGAGATGACCGAGCATTCCCGGACGATGGATGCGGGTGTGTTCGAGATCGTCGGCAAAGGCGTCTTCCAGATCTTCGGCTACGCCCTGTCTGCATTGACGGTGATCGAGGGCGACGACGGACTGATCCTGATCGATCCCCCGGAGGACGTGGAGAAGGGAAAGCGGCAACTCGTCGAGCTGCGGAAGATCTCGGACAAGCCGATCAAGGCGGTCCTCTACTCGCACTGGCACACCGACCACAACGCCGGTGTCAAGGCATTCATCACGCAGGAGCAGGCCGACAGCGGCGAGGTGCTCGTGATCGCGCACCGCGACTTCATGTCGAACATCATCGCCAACTCGATCTCCGGCGACGGGCCGATCATCGCCGTGCGCGCCGACTACTCCCTCGGCAGTCTCCTCGAGGTCGGCGCGGAGGGACGTGTGAACGGCGGTCTCGGACCGGACTTCATCATGGAGACGATGTCGCTCGTCACTCCGAACACCCTCGTTGACGACCGCCTGGAGCTGACGGTCGCCGGCGTCCGAATGGAGATCTTCTGGGCACCGTCCGAAGCGATCGACGAGATCGTGACATGGTTCCCCGACCTCGGGGTGCTGCAGTCGGCCGAGGTCCTCCAGGGTGAGTCGTTCCCGAACCTTCATTCCATCCGCGGCAGCCGCTATCGCGACCCGCAGGCCTGGTTCAAGTCGATCGACAAGACCCTCCGCCCGCTGCCGGCGGACTTCATGGTGCCCTCGCATGGACGACCGCTCGCCGGCCGTGCCGAGGTCGCGAAAGTGCTGACCGACTACCGCGACGCGATCTCCTACGTCTACGACCAGACACTCCGTCACATCAACAAGGGCCTCCTGCCCGATGACCTGGTCGAGAAGGTGAAGCTGCCCGCGGCGCTGGCGAGCAGCGAGTGGCTGGGCGACTTCTACGGCGGGGTGCCGCACTCGGTGCGTCAGATCTACTTCGGCGAGCTGGGCTGGTTCAACGCCGACCCGACCACCCTCGCGCCGCTGAACGTCAAAGAGTCTTCCCGCCGGTACATCGACCTCATCGGCGGTCGCGACGCCGTGTTCCAGGTGGCCAGTGCGGCCGCAGCGGACGGCGACCCGCAGTGGGCCGCGGAACTCGTCAGCCACCTGGTTCGGACCGACCCGTCCGATCAAGCGGCGCGGCTGCTGAAAGCCGACGCCCTTCGCACCCTCGGCTACCGCACCCCGAACTCGAACTGGCGCAACTTCTACCTCACCGCCGCCCGCGAACTCGACGGCACGATCGACTTCTCGCTCGCCATTCAGATCAACGCACCCGACCAGATCGCTGCGATGCCCGGATCGGCGCTGCTGGAGAGCCTGCGCTTCCGCGTCGATCCCGAGAAGGTGACCGGCCCCGTCTCCGCAGGAGTGCACGTGTCTGACACCGGCGAGACGGTGGGGCTAATCGTCCGCAACGGAGTTCTCGAAGCGACAGCATCCATCCCGGAGGACGCGTCGTTCGTGGTGTCGGTTCCGAAGCAGCTCGTGGCGGGGATGGTGTTCCTCGATCCGGTCACGGTGCTCCGGGGCGCAGTCGAGGGCGGAACGGCATCGTTCACCACCGGTGATATCGACGACGCGGCGGGGTTCTTCGCGCACTTCGATGCTCGCAGCGAGGACCACATCAATCTGGCCGACCGGTAGACACGCGCGGGCGCATCTCGGCCACAGGCTCGTCTCGTCCCGACCCGGTTGACACGGCGTACAGAATAGAAGGGCGGGGCATCCGTCATCCGCCGGCCGTGGATGACGCAGACCACCCGCGAACCCACCGCTTCGGGTGCGACAGCGATCGAGGCGCAGGAAGGCACCATCATGAAGATCGCCTCGTCCTCCGACTGGCGCGACTCGATTCCCTTCGACTCCCCGATGCTGGTGGGGGACATCGTCCCCGGCGAGCCGACCCGCTGCGCGACCTGCGGCATCGACGCTCCCCCGCGGCCGCGCACCGAGCTCTGGGCGGTGAAGCACCGGCATCCGAAGAACCATGACGGCTACGTGCGGTTCTACTGCCGCGAGCACACCCCGGTGATCGCGCGCCCCACGTCGCCGGTGGAGACCGGTGCCGCACGCAGTGCGCCCCGCCGCGCCGCCGCCGCGCGGACCGCTGCCGCCGTCGACAAGCCCCGCGCGATGTGCACGGACTGCTTCATCGAGGTCTCGGCGACGGGCGTCTGCGGCATGTGCGGGAAGCCCGCCTGAGACTTCCGGCGAGTCCGGTCACGAGGCCGTTCGAGTGCCGGCGGGAGCGAGCTTGCCCTTCACTAGGAAGATCGCGATGATCGCCAGCACGAGGTACGCGTAATTGAAGAGTGCCGCGATGCTGAGCAGCCCCTCCGCACCGGCAGTCGCTCCGTGCGTGTCGATGCCGCCGGTCGCGAGGATCGTCGTCGGATCTGTCGCGGCGTGCAGCAGCATCGGCCAGATGATGCTCCCGGTCACCCGGAGCACCAGATACATCATGACGCCGAACCCGAAGGCGTAGACCACCGTCACGGCGACGGCGAGGGGAGCCTGGCCGCTCAGAATGTTCGAGACATGGAGCAGCCCGAAGACGGCCGACGAGATGAGCATCACGGCACGCTCGCCGAGTCCACCGCGGCGGACAAGATTCACGGCGACGCCACGTGAGATCAGCTCCTCGGCGAAGCCGACGCACAGACCCAGGAACAGGATCGCGAGCACGGTGTCGAGCGAGTAGCCGCTCCACTCCGTGGCGAACAGGCGCAGCAGGATCGGGACGACGACGAGCACCAGCGCGATCCACATCCACCAGGAACCCCGACCCGGCTGGCGACCGAAGATCTCCCGTGACCACCCCAAAGAGAGCACGAAGAGGTAGAGCACGACGCCGCCCAGAAGGATGGGCAACGCAATCCCGAAGAACACGCTCGACGCTGAGCCCGTGAGGTTCGCGGGATCGATGAAGCCGGCGAACACCGCGCTGGTGAGAAGGCTGATGCCGTTGTAGATCACCAGGTAGACGAGGGCCACGAGGAACGGCCGCCACCATCCGCCTCGGTCCCAGAATCGTTGCCAGCCGTTGCGTGCGGTCTCAGCCACGGGGGCTCCTCACGGTGATCGGCCCGAGGTTCGAGCACAGCACGGAACGTAGCACCCGCGAGGAACGGGAGCGATCACCCCGCGCCGACCTCGACGACGACCTTCCCGAGCGCGCGTCCTTCCCCGACGTGCGCGAGCGCTTCGGGCACGCCTTCGAGCGGGAAGGTGCGATCGATGCGGATGCCGATCTCACCCGCCGCGCAGCGTTCGGCCAGCGGTGCGAAGCGCTCCGGACCGGTGCGGACCAGCAGCACCCCGATGTGCCGCCCGGTGAGGGCCCCGGTCAGCGCGCCGACCGAGAGGATCGACAGCATCGTGCGCACGTTGCCGCCGACGCACAGGTACCGGCCGTCGGGTGCGAGAGCGCGCCGGATCGCGAACACGGATCGCTTGGCGACGAGGTCGAGCACGAGGTCATAGGGACCGGTGCGGGTGTAGTCCTCGGCGCGGTAGTCGATCACGGCGTCGGCGCCGAGTTCACGCATCCAGTCGAGCTTGCCGGCGTTGTCGACGCCCGTGACATGGGCGCCGGCCTGCTTGGCGAGCGGGATCGCGAACATCCCCGATCCGCCGCCGCCGCCATTGATCAGCATCCGTATGCCTTCCTCGGCATGTTCCGTGCCATGCAGCGCGATGGCGCCCGCCTGCGGAATCGTCGATGCCTGCGCGAACGTCAGCCCCGCGGGCTTGTGCGCGAGCATCGACGTCGGCGCGACCGCGTACTGGGCGAACCCGCCCTTCAGTCCCAGGTTGTCGCCGTAGACCTCGTCGCCGACGGCGAACGCGGTCACGCCCTCGCCGACCGCGGCGACGCGACCGGCGATGTCGGAGCCGAGCACCCGGCGGCGGGGCGTACGCAGCCGGAGTTCCTTCGCGTACAGCGGCGACCCGACGAGGCACTCCCAGTCGCTCAGGTTCAGCGACGTGGCGACCACTTCGACGAGCACGTGTCCCGGTCCGGGCACGGGGATGGGCAGGTCCTCCATCCGCAGCACCTCGGGCGGACCGAACCTGTCGAAGACGACAGCGCGCATGGTCTCAGGCATGGGTTCAGGGTAGAGGCTCAGCGTGCAGGCGTGATCCCATCAGAGGCGCGCGAGGCCCATTCCGACGATCACGACGCCGATCACGATCCCGATGATCGACCCGAGCGCCTCGCCGTTGTCGATCATCCAGGTGCGCATGCGCACGATTCTCGGCTCCCAGCGGACGGGAGCAACGAGCGTCGCGACGATCGGCACCGCGACGGTCGAGGCGGCGATCACGGTGTAGATCACGATCGCGACCATTGCGTCGGTGAGCGACTCCGCGTCGGCGCGGATGGTGAGGCCTGCGGCGATGGCGAGCAGGAGGGCCTTGGGTCGCAGGTTCAGGATGAAGGCGAGACCCAGGGCCTTCCAGGGACCCAGGTTCGCGGCGGACTGCAGCCACTTCGGCACCTTGTGGTTGGTCTGGCGGCGAGCGTGCCGGAGGGTCAGCACGGCGAGGCCGATCAGCAGCAGACCCACGATGATCTCGATGCCGCCGACGACCGTGTCCGGCCGGGTCGGCAGCACGGCGGTCGGCACGGCCTGCGCTGCCAGCGCTGCCAGGCAGACCACGACGAAGATGCCGACGACCCAGCCGATCAGGAACGGCAGCCCCGAGCGCTTCCGATTCGGCGACAGCAGGATGAACAGCGTCGCCATGATCGGCACCGAACTCAGGGCGACCGCGGCCGCGAACGGAAGAATGTGGCCGATCGCTTCCACGCGTGACTCCCCCTCATATCCGCTGCGGATCCGCAGCGTCCCCAGCCGACTGCCGCGGCTTCGCTGTTCAGTCTGCCCGATTCTTCGCCGTGCAATGGCTCTTGCAGGCAAGCGGGCTGACGCGTCTCCACCTGCGACAAAGACGCTGCAGCCGAAGGAGCGCAGGCGTCGGCTCAGCATCCGACCTCGCCGCAGCGGCCACGTGGGCGACCTCAGCTGGGGTCATGGACTATCGGGCGGGGATGACGCTGACGACGATCGAGCGGCGGTTGGCTGTGATCACCCGGACGTTCGTCGAGCCCGGCGAGGAGATCTCGCTTTCCACGACTGACGGTGGAACACCGCGTGGGTCGATCCTGCGCATCGCCTTTTGAAGTGCCGGGCTGTATGCCGGATGGCCCTGGCGGATCCCCACTCGTTCCAGCCTGGCCCGTGCCCGCGCGGCGAGTTCGGCTCTGATCTGGGGAGTGTCGGGCGCCATGCGCTCGAGCGCGTGCTCCGTGTACCATCGGTCGCCGATCCGCATTCCGCCGCCCCGCGGCGGGAGATCCCAGATCGGCTCCTCAAGAGGACGAGGTGGTCCTGCTACCCGCGCTCCAGGGGGGCGAGCCGCAGCGAGTGCGCGTGTAACCCCGTACATCAGCCCGATCGTTATCAGGAACTCGGCAGCGGCGCCCAGCCGGGTGACGTCTTCGCCGGTGAACATCTCCTGCCCTGACCCGATCTGCCATCCGCGCTCCAACGCGAAGTGCAGGGGATTGACGTCGCGGAACAGCCGATAGATGCCCATCTCAAGGGCGATCGTGGCGGGATGGGTGTACACGTAGTGAGCGACGATGCGACGACGGGATTCATAGTTGGCATACGCCGCCCGATGCTCTGGTGAGTCTCCGCCGAAGCGACGTCTGCACGCGTCGAGTTCTTCGTCCGTGAGAGAGCCGGCATCGGGGAGCGATCGCAATTGAAGCACCTGGGGGGTGTCGCCGCTCTGGAATGCTGAGACGTACTCGGTCTCCAACGCAGACAAGTTCGCCGACCACGCACGAGGGTTCGGCCGGCAATTCTCCGCCCAGAAGGACGCGACGTCCCCGGGGCGCTGTACGGCGATCAAGACCGTCACGATGTCGCCCCCCTGGTCGATGTCGAGTGTGGTCGGCTCGCTGGAACCCGCCGACTGTCGACTGATGACAGCTTTGTCCTGTAGCGAGAGGCGCTGGACCGCACCGGCGACGGCTCGGTTTCCGGCGAGGCGCATCAGTGTGCGGGGGCCGACAGCCGCGTCCCGGCGTCGCGGCTCCACCGCCGGGTTCTGCGACCGGACGGCGGGCTCATGACGCTCCACGTGCTCCACATCGCCTCCGCTTTGGGCAAGTGTGCGGGCGCCGGCCATGACGGCACAAGGCGACTGCCCGCTGGGACACGTAAGTCTGCCCAGGCGGGCATCCCATACCGGCCTCAGCGGAAGTCCCGCGAACGGTGCTGCACCCCCACGCGGAGGTCCTCGAACCGGTCGGCGAGGAGGTTCGTGACGCCCTCGACCGACCGCTCCAGCATCCCGCGCACGATGAGGGCGGGGGCGTCTCGCACGACGCGGCGATGCCGGTTCCAGACCCCGACCGAGCAGATCACGTTGACGAGGCCGTGCTCGTCCTCGAGGTTGAGGAACGTGACTCCGGATGCCGTGGCCGGCCGCTGCCGGTGCGTCACCAGCCCCGCGACCTCGATGCGTCGGCCGGTCTCGTGGGTGCGCAGCTCACGCGAGGTCAGGATGCCGCGCGCGTCGAGTCCGCAGCGATAGTGCGTCATCGGGTGATCGTCGGTGGAGACGCCGGTCGCCCACAGGTCCGCGGCGAGCACGTCGTAGCTCGTCTGGTCGGTGAACAGCGGCGGCTGCACCGAGACGACGGTGTCGGGGAGGAACTCGGCCCGGTCCTGCGCGGCGGACCCCGCGAGCCAGATCGCCTCGCGCCGCGTGAGACCCAGGCACTCGAACGCCCCCGCGGTGGCGAGCGCCTCGAGCTGCGCGGCGGTGACCCCGGTGCGGCGCACCAGGTCGCGGAGGTCCCGGAAGGGGCCGGATGCCTCGCGAGACGCCACGATCCGCTCGGCGACCGGCGTGCCGATGCCCTTCACCCCCGCCAGCCCCAGCCGCACGGCGAAGCCGCCGTCGCGGCGGTGCGCGGCGGACTCGTCCGGTTCGTCGGGGTCGAAGTCGCCCACGGGCGGCTGGATGCGGTGGGCACAGGCATCCATCCCCGTCGGCGGGCCCCCGGTCGCTGAGCCAACACCGGTCGCTGAGCCTGTCGAAGCGTCGCGGCAATTGCGGAACGACCCTTCGACAAGCTCAGGGACCAGCTCCCGCTCCGACCCTTCGACAAGCTCAGGGACCGTGGGCTCGAGGACCGCCTCCACGCCCGAGCGGACGAGGTCGGGGCGGCGCACCTCGACGCCGTGCCGGCGTGCGTCGGCCACCAGTGAGGCCGGCGAGTAGAAGCCCATCGGCTGGGCGCGCAGCAGCCCGGCGAGAAACGCCCCCGGGTAGTGCAGCTTCAGCCACGACGAGGCGTAGACCAGCAACGCGAACGACAGCGAGTGCGACTCGGCGAACCCGAAGTTCGCGAACGCCTGGATCTTGGCGTAGATGGCGTCAGCGGCATCCCCGACCAGATCATTCGAGGCCATCCCGGCGTAGAGCTTCTCGCGCAGCGACTCGATGCGCTCGATGCCGCGCTTGGATCCCATCGCGCGGCGGAGGAGATCGGCATCCTCCCCCGTCAGCCCACCCACGGCCATGCCCATCTGCATGAGCTGCTCCTGGAACACCGGGATGCCGAGGGTGCGCTCCAGCACCGGCTTCAGCTTCTCGTGCGGGTAGGTCACCTCCTCCTGCCCGAGCTTGCGCCGCACGAACGGATGCACCGCCCCGCCCTGGATCGGCCCCGGCCGGATGAGCGCGATCTCGATCACGAGGTCGTAGTACTCGCGCGGCCGCAGGCGCGGAAGCAGGCCCATCTGCGCGCGCGACTCGACCTGGAAGACGCCGATCGCGTCCGCGCGGCACAGCATGTCGTAGACCGCCTTCTCCTCCTTCGGGATCGTCGACAGCGTCCATTCCTCCCCCGTCGCGGCGAGGATCAGGTCGAAGCTGTACTGCAGGGCCGCCAGCATCCCGAGCCCCAGCAGGTCGAACTTGACCAGGCCCATCCAGGCGGCGTCGTCCTTGTCCCACTGGATCACCGTGCGGTTCTCCATGCGCGCGTGCTCGATCGGCACGACCTCGCCGACAGGCCGGTCGGTCAGCACCATTCCGCCGGAGTGGATGCCGAGGTGCCGCGGCGCCTTCAGCAGCTCGCTCGCGAACTCCAGCACCTGATCGGGGATGTCGTGGCCGGCCGGTGTCTCAAGCCCTGCCCCCCACCCCTCGACCTGCTTCGACCAGGCGTCCTGCTGGCCCGGCGAGTGCCCGAGCGCCTTCGCCATGTCGCGCACGGCGTTCTTCGGCCGGTACTGGATCACGTTCGCGACCTGCGCCGCGCGATCCCGCCCGTACTTGGCATAGACCCACTGGATGATCTCCTCGCGGCGATCCGAGTCGAAGTCCACGTCGATGTCGGGCTCCTCGTCGCGCATGCTCGACAGGAACCGCTCGAACGGCAGGTTGTAGTGGATCGCGTCGACGGCCGTGATCCCGAGCAGATAGCAGACGGCACTGCTGGCCGCGGACCCGCGCCCCTGGCACAGGATGCGTCGGCGTCGTGCCTCCGCGACGATGTCGTGCACGATGAGGAAGTAGCCGGGGAAGTCCTTCTGCTCGATGACGGCGAGCTCGTGTGCGATGCGCTCCCGGTCCTCGTGTCTCAGGTCGGGATATTTCGCCGGCACGGCATCCCACACGAGCTTCCGCAGGTACGACATGGGCGTGTGCCCCTCCGGGACCTCCTGCTTCGGCAGCGCCGGCTTGGCCTTGCGCAGCGGGAAGGCGAGCTCGTCTGCGAGGGTCACGGTGCGAGCCACGGCATCCGGATGCCGCACGAACCGCTCCGCCATCTCGGCGCCCGACCGCAGATGCGCGCCGGCATGGGCGGGCAGCCACCCGTCGAGCTCGTCGAGACCGCGGTTCGCCCGCACGGCCGCGACGGCGGCGGCCAGCAGCTGCCGCTGCGGGACGGCGTAGTGGACGTTGTTCGTCGCCAGCAGCGGCAGTCCGCGCTCGCGCGCGAGCCCGGCGAGCGCCTCGTTGTCGCGGCTGTCGAGCGGATTGCCGTGGTCGATCAGCTCGACATGCACGGCATCGCGCCCGAACAGGGCGGTGAGCCGGTCGAGTTCGCGACCCGCGGCATCCGTCCCCGCACTGCCCGGCGCGGAGGCGAGCGCGCGGCGGACCGCGCCCTTGCGGCATCCGGTCAGCACCGCCGCGTGCTCGCCGAGCTGCGCCGCGAGGTCGTCGAGGTCGTAGAGCGGCCTTCCCTTCTGGGGTTTCACCCCAGACCCCCGGTTTGCTGGCGCGCCCCCCTTCTCGGCACCCTGTAGCTGCGCGTGCGTGATCGCGCCGGCGAGCCGGTGGTAGCCCTCCTCTCCCCGGGCGAGGACGAGCAGGTGGGCGCCCGCGGGATCGGCCTCGCCGTTCTGGGGCTTCGGGAGCTCGAGCGACAGCTCGGCGCCGAACACCGTCTTCAGCTGCAGCTCCTCGGCGGCTTCGGCGAAGCGGACGATCCCGTAGAACCCGTCGTGATCGGTGATCGCCAGGGCGTGAAGGCCCAGCCGCTCTGCCTCTTCGGCGAGCTCCTCTGGCGAGGAGGCGCCGTCGAGGAACGAGTACGACGAATGCGCGTGCAGCTCGGCATACGGGATCGCCTCGGCGGGCCGCTCGATCTTCGGCGCGACGTAGGGACCGCGCTTGCGCGACCAGGCCGGACTGTCGCCGCCGTCGGCGCCAGCGGGCGGGCCGCCGGGCCGGCGACGATCGCTGAGCAGCCGCTCCATCTCGGACCACGGCACCGAGGGGTTGTGGAAGCCCATCAGCCATCACCCTCAGTCATAGGTCGCCTCCGCGGTCCAGGAGTCGCCCTCGCACACCACGAGCCACGCGGCCCCGTCGGCATCGACGAGCTGGAACCGATGCGCGCGGCGCGACCGAGCGGCATCCCACCCCCGCTCTATGACCGGCCACGGACCCGCCCACGCCTCGATCGCCCGGCGACGCCCGCTCTCGACGAGCACCGCGGGCACCGCCGACACGGCGCCGCGCTCGTCGACGTCGACGGTCGCCCCGCCGAGCGCGAGCACCTCGACGGTCGGCGGCTCGGCGAACACCGTGGTCGGCAGCGGGTCGGGAAGGCTCCCCGGCCACGGCCGCGCGCGCTCCTTCGCGACGACCGCACGGTCGCCCCACGGCACGAGCACCTGCCGCTCGGCGAGCCAGCGCCCGCCGCCGATCATGGGCGTGACGACGCCGCGATGCCCGAGCATCGCCTGCACGCGCGAGAGGGCATGGTGCACGCGCTCCTCGGGTGCCGCTCCGAAGATGGCGGGGCGGTGGTGGGATGCCGCGTCCACCGCCTCCGGCGAGATCCGCACCAGCGTCACGCCGCTGCGCAGCAGTCCTTTCTCAGTCCCCCCGCCTCCGAGCTCCCCGACTTCTTCGCCCAGCTGCCACCGCACCCGGTCGACGACCGCCGCGGCGTCGAACGACGCCGGATGCAGCCACACCCGCTCGCTGCGCTCCCCCCGGTCGCCGACGAGCTCGACGCGCAGCTCGGTGCAGACGAGGTCGATCGCGCCGAGCCCCGCGATGAACTCGTCGGCGACGATGCGCATGCCGAACGCGACCTGGTCGGCGATCTCGAGCGGAGGCTCGAACGCGACCTCGCGCTGCAGCTCGGGCGGGGGCGTGCGCGGCTGCACGGGTTGCGAGTCCCGGCCGCCGGCGAGGG
>Ga0307505_10000943_pt1 | contig 26949 bp, 27 predicted proteins | sample 23_S_MG_FD_202183 | JGI IMG/M metagenome (GOLD analysis project Ga0307505, IMG submission 202183) | Soil microbial communities from Populus trichocarpa stands in riparian zone in the Pacific Northwest, United States - 23_S | ecosystem: Environmental > Terrestrial > Soil > Riparian zone > Trees... | reverse complement strand
CTGAGGAGCAAGCCAGGCGCCGCGAGGCCGGTGCGAGGGCCGCCAAGCGCGAAGATGCAGCCATACAGAGTGTTCGTAGCGCAGAACATCCCGATCGCCATGCAGGACAAGAGAATCCAGGCATCTTTGCGCGCCGGTGTGAGAAATGCGGGCTAGGTGGCGGGTTCCTTGATCGGGCAAGTCAGTCCGAACCGATACGTCAGCGCGATCATTCGAAGCCGTGGCTGAAGATCTGGTTGGGGGCCACTTCGTCGGCGCCGATGTCGTAGGGCGCGACGCGCGGCTGGCGATCGATGTCATCGGTCACTTCGGCGACGACGGTGCCAGCATTGATTGCCGGGCTACCGGCCGGGATGTGCCCAGTGGCATCGACCGAAAATGCCGCGAGGATGCTGTTCGCGTCGCCAGCCGTCTGCGTGCGCCATTGCGCGAGCGTGCCGCCCGAGGGAATCGAACTGCCGGGACGCGCGTCGCGGAACGTGCAGCCCGCGTTGAGGAAGCCGTTGAAGTTCATGCCCGTGCTGCCGGCCAGTCCCGAGAGCCCACCGAGGTCGTTGGCGTAGCGGATGTCCACGCACCGGCCACCGCTGCGGATGACCAGGTTGTTGAGGATTCGCGGGTTCGTGCTGGGCGGACGCCCGGCGTTAGGCTCCCAGTCCTGGTAGGTGACGCCGAAATAGATCGGGGCATGGCCCACGCGTCCCGCGTTCTCGATCGTGTTGTTGGCCACGATCGCATCCCTGGCCGCGTACAGGCCGATGCCGGCGTAGTCGGTGTTGCGCACGAGGTTGTTGCGCACGATGCCGCGCACCGATTCGTAGTACTGCGGGTTGACCGTGAGATCGAAGTATTCCGGGCTCGTGTCGAAGCCGACGAGGATGCCGGCCATGCCGGTTTCCTCGATGCGGTTGCTCTGGATCACGACGTCGGCGGCACCGCCCTTGAAATACAATCCGGTTGTGGAAATGTTGTGGATGTAGCTGTCTTCCACGACCATGCCCGAGCCGTTGACGTTGTCGATGCCATCGGCGTTGCGGTTGTCCAGCGGAGTCCCGGGTGGGTAGACGAGTCCGGTGTTGCGGATCTCGGTGCGACGCACGGTCACCCGGTTCGAGCGCGGCGTGATCTTGATGCCATCACGCCCGGTATCGCGGATCAGCAGATCCTCCAGAATGATGTCCGAGGCGCCGGTCAGGTGATTGGGGCCGCCCTGGTACCAGGCCGTCTGCATGAACACGGCGTAATACATTCCGCCGCTGATCTCCAGCCGCGAGAGGCGGCTGCCGGATGCGCCGGGGTCGATCTGCACGGTCACGCTGTTGGCGGTATTGATCGGGCAATGGATGTGCGCGCGCTCGCCGGCGAACGAGCGCAGGGTCAGCGGCACGCGCAGGCGGACATCGCATTCCTGGTAGAGATTATTTCCCACCGGGCCGCGCACCGTGATCGTGTCGCCGGACTGGGCGACTCCATTCGACGTGGACAGCACACGTTTGATCGTGCGAAACGGGGTCGCCTGCGATCCGTTGCCGGTGGTGTCGTTGCCGGTCGTGGACACGAACCATTCCACGGCGGTTGCCGGGGCAGGAACGACCGCCAGCGCCAGCGCGATCGAAATGCCAAACGTCGTGCTTCTCATGTCCTTCCCGCCATTCTCAGGTTCAGGGCCCTGCATGCGGCGCGATCATGGGCAGTCGACTCCGACCCGACCGTGAACGTTTTCGCAAAAGATCGCGAAGTGTGCGCGAATCGGCGAAAATCGCAACCGGTTTCAGTGACTTGGGCAACATTGTCGACAAATCCATGCCAGCAAGCCGGAGCGATGGGTTGGCCTGACGAGGCAGGTTCGGGGCGCTCTGCTACGCTTCGGTCCAGCACATCGACGGCCCATCCCGGTGTCCGGGTCCCGTGCAAACCTCAAGGAATCCGTCTTGAACGACACATCTCGTCCCGCACCATCATCCGCCTCCGTCGCCGTGCCCTGGCAGCGCGACGAGGCCGGCGAATGGCTGGTCGGCGACACGCCGCTGTCGCGCGTGGTCGAAAGCATCGGCAGCACACCGTGCTACGTCTATGACCGCAGCAAGCTCACGCGGCGCGTGCGCGCGCTGCGCGCGGTGTTGCCGAGCCAGGTGCTGCTGCACTTCGCGATGAAGGCCAATCCGATGCCGGCGCTGGTCTGCCACATGGCCGGGCTTGTCGATGGCATCGACGTGGCCTCCTTCGGCGAACTGCGCGTCGCCCTGGATTCCGGCATGTCCGCGCAGCACATCAGCTTTGCCGGTCCCGGAAAGTCCGATCGCGAACTGGTCCAGGCGCATGCAGCGGGCATCCTCGTCAATCTCGAATCGTTCCGCGAAGTCGGCGTGCTCGCCCGCGCAAGCGAGCGCAGCGGTGTGCGCGCGCGGGTCGCGGTGCGCGTGAACCTGCCATTCGAGCTGAAGGCCTCGGGCATGAAGATGAGCGGCGGCGCACGCCAGTTCGGCATCGATGCCGAGCTCGTGCCGGACATGCTGCGCGAGATCGTCGCAGCTGACCTCGCGTTCGAGGGATTCCACATGTTTGCCGGATCGCAGAACCTGCGGCATGCCGCGATCGTGGAAGCGCAGACACGCTGCTTCGAACAGGCTCTGGAATGGCACGATCTGCTGCCCTCGCCGCTGCGCAGCCTGAATCTCGGCGGCGGTTTCGGCATTCCCTACACGCCGGGCGAGGCGGCGCTGGACATCGAGCCGATCCTCGCCAACCTCGCCGCGTTGTGTGCGCGCCTGGATACGCAGATGCCCGGCGCGAATCTGGTCATCGAACTCGGCCGCTATCTTGTCGGCGAAGCGGGCATCTACGTGAGTCGCGTGATCGACCGCAAGATCTCGCGCGGCCAGGTGTTTCTCGTCGTCGATGGCGGCATGCACCATCATCTGGCGGCGTCGGGCAACTTCGGCCAGGTCATCCGCCGCAACTATCCGGTCGCGATCAATGCGCGCAATGGCGCGCGCGAGACCGCGAGCGTGGTGGGTCCGCTGTGCACGCCACTGGACCTGCTCGCCGACCGCATGGAACTGGAAGTCGCCGAACCTGGCGACCTCGTCGTCGTGTTCCAGTCCGGCGCCTACGGACGCAGCGCAAGTCCGCGCGCGTTCCTCAGTCACCCCGACGTCGTCGAAGCACTGGTCTGATCTTGAAGATCACGCCGGGTCGGCCCGGCCGGCGATGCCATGCGATGCGGGCGATTCGGCAAGCGCAGATCCAACGAAAACGGGCGCCCTGGGGCGCCCGTTTTCGTTTACCCGGGTCGCGAGAATCAGCTCTCGGGAACGACGACGATCTTGACGGTCGTATGCACGTCGGCGTGCAGATGCACACGCACCTCGAACTCGCCGATGTGGCGGATCGGGCCATCGCCCTGGACGACTTCGCTCTTGTCCAGCGCAATGCCGGCAGCCGTGAACGCTTCGGCGATGTCGCGCGGACCGACCGAGCCGAACAGCTTGCCTTCGGTACTTGCGTTGGCCTTGATCGTGACCGCTTCGGCGCCTTCGAACTGCGCCTTGCGGGCGTCGGCAGCGGAGAGCTGCTGGTTGGCCTTGGCTTCGTACTCGGCGCGGCGCTTCTCGAAATCAGCGAGATTCTGCACCGTGGCCGGCGCGGCCTTGCCTTGCGGCACGAGGTAGTTGCGGCCATAGCCCGGCTTGACGTTGACCTTGTCGCCGAGATTGCCGAGATTCTTCACTTTCTGAAGAAGTATGAGTTGCATGATCGTATCTCCGATTCGTTAGCACCGGGAAATGCCGGTGCAGCGGTGGGCTGTCCGAATGTCGAACGGGTGGATATCCGGCCCGGCCTATCCAGAAGTTTCCAGCGTCATGAGACCCGGCGTCGGCTGGCATGCAGCGGCGACACCGGATCGCGCGATCAGTGGGCGTCGCTGTAGGGCAGCAGCGAGAGGAAGCGCGCGCGCTGCACCGCGATCGTGAGCTGACGCTGGTAGCGCGCCTTGGTGCCCGTGATGCGGCTCGGCACGATCTTGCCGGTCTCGGTGATGTACTGGCGAAGCAGGTTGAGATCCTTGTAGTCGATCTCGGTCACGCCTTCGGCGGTGAAACGGCAGAACTTCTTGCGGCGGAAGAACTTGGACATCGGTGTACTCCTGGAATGTCGGGTCGACTACTCGGCAACCGCTTCGACGGCGGCCGGGGCGGAACGATCGGGGCGCTCTGGACGCTCACCACGATTGCCACGCTCTTCGAAGTCCTCACCACCGAAACCACCCTCGTCGTCACGACGGCGGCGGTCGCCCTTGTCGTCCTTGTTCTTCATGATCGCCGACATCTCGGTGACCGCATCGTCGCGCTTGACCACCAGATGACGCAGCACCGCGTCGTTGAAACGGAAGCCGGAGACGAGCTCTTCGAGAACGGTCTTGCCGATCTCGATGTTCATCAGCACGTAGTGGGCCTTGGCCAGGTGCTGGATCGGGAACGCGAGCTGGCGGCGACCCCAGTCTTCCAGACGATGCAGCTTGCCGCCGTCGGCCTCGATCAGCGTCTTGTAACGCTCGACCATTGCCGGCACCTGCTCGCTCTGGTCCGGATGGACCATGAACACGATTTCGTAGTGACGCATGATGTTTCCTCATGGGTATCCGCGCAGGGCGCGGGAGCAGCCTCCCGTCGTGCGGTGAGGCGAGTAGCCCTGCCAAGGGTCTGGCAAGGGGGCGCGGATGGTAATGGATTCAGCGGTTTGGAACAAGGGCGACGCGGGAATCGGTCAGTACGCCTGCACGCTGGCAGGCGGATTGCGCAGCCATTCGCCCCAGTCCCGCGCCAGAGCAGGCAGGCCCCCGGGCCAGCCCGCCGCGAGGAACGCTGCCGCATCGACCGGCCGACACGAATCGGCGCGTTGTGCGAGCAGCAGGGCCGATAGCGCCGCCCGCCCCTCGCGACGCTCCATGAGCAGGGCGATCAGCGCATAGGCGCGCAGATAGCGCACCTCCCGCCCCTCGGCGTAGAACTGCTGACCCTCGCGCGCGAGCAGGTCGACAAGCTCGTCGCTGCCGTCGCCGGCCACCCGCGCCGACGCAAGCACCCGGGGGTCGGCCGCAGCGACCTGCGCGCCCATGCCGGTGACGACGAGGCGTTCGAGGAACCCGGCCAGGCCCTCGTTGATCGCGACCGGCAGCATGCCGACGCGCTCGTGCAGCAGCGCGTGGGCGATTTCGTGGCGCAGAACCGCGAAATCGGCCTCGGCGCTGTGCTGCCTGCGCACGAAGATCGTGCGCTCGCGCGACGAGTAGGCACCGACCGATCCCGCCAGGGCGGGGTTGCCGACCCGCCGCGCGTAGATGTCCGCGCTGGCGATGAACACGATGTCCAGGGCCAGACCCGGCTCGCCCTCGACCCCGAGTGCGTCGCGCAATACGCGTTCGATGGCCAAGGCATCGGCAATCGCGCGCTGCTCGGCATGGGTGGGCAGGTTGCTGTCCTCGCCGCGGGCGCGCACGGTGACAGCGGGCAATCCGGTGACTTCGCTGCGCGCGTAGTCGCGCGCTTCCCCGCTCGGCGGCTTGTCGGAAAAATGCAGGATGCCGTTCGCATCGACCCAGCGATGGACCTCGACGCGCTGGGCGCGGACGTCCTTGCCGGTCGCGGCCAGACATTGCTGCGGGTCGGTCAGTCCATGCGCAGCGAGGGCCGTGCCGGCACCGACCGCGGCGACCGGAACCGCTGCGACCTCGCGCTCGGCGACTGCGCGCGGATCGGCCTGCGCTGGCAATGCGACCCGCATGTCCGATTCCTCCGGTTCCGGATTGGTGGCCGGCAGCGGCGATATCGACACTGGGTCCGGTGCGGACGTCGAGTCGCTGTGCACGATCCCCGCGATGCGCCAACCCACGGCGATCAGCAGGATCAACGCGCCACCCAGAGCGATTGCGCGAAGCATCAGTCCTGACCTTTGACGTAGGGTTCAGCCGCAGCGGCGCGATGGCGTCGCGATTCCGCGATCAGGCAGACCACGACCGCGAGATTGATCGTGATCGCGAGTGCACGCGGGACGTCAGGGTACGCCATGAATGCCCACAGCTCGAACGGAATCAGCTAGCAGCCTGTCGGGCTTTGGGGGTCGAGGCGAAAATCTGACTGCGTGAGGACAGTTTTTTGACGGTTCGCAGGCCAATAGTGGTTCTATTGGCCAAGAGTCGGCAAAGAAATGGACCGCGCAGGCGGATTTGCAGCCCGGCCAGCCAAAGTCCGACAGGTTGCTTGGCAGTCGCCACGATGGTCAGGATCTCCGCCCAGCGCCGTCCCTGCCACAGACCCCAGCCTTCGGTCGCGCACAGCGCGGCGTAGGCCAGCGCGACCGCACCGGCCAGTTCGATGCGCGCGGGCGCGAGACCCGCCATTGCACCAATCGCATGTCCGAAGCCGATGTGGCCCTCGACCAGCGGCAGTCCGCGTGCCCAGGCGACGACCTGCGCAAGCGCATCGCCGCGCGCCAGCTCCCACGCGGCCAGTGCGAGGAGCACGAGCGCGGTCGACTTGGCGAGCTTGTACAGGGCGATCGTGCGCAGCACACGTCGGAAACGCGATGAGCTCATGGGCCAAGCATAGCGGCGGCCGCAAGCTCGAAGGTGCGTCGGGTTCGCTGTTGCCGCCACAGCGAAGGCGCGCACAGGTGCCGCCTGGCGTGCCGATGGAGCGGCAATCCGTTCAGGTCGGCAATTGACAAAAAGCCGCGCACAGCAACGCGCCAATGTGAACGAACGCAGCGTAATCCTCGTTCTGTACGCACCCACCCGCAGGAGTATGCAAACCCGGTCACGGGTTGCGCCATCGGTCATTGACACATCCGCTCGGGGTTTGCATGGTTCGTGACTGCACCGGAGCGTGGATCAGCACAATCCACCGGGACCGCTCGTCCCGAGCGACTGCGGTGCGACGACCTGGGAGGGTCGGCGAAGGGCCAGTGACCAATCACCCTTTCACCGAGGAGATTCCCATCATGTCCAAGCGCATAATTGCGTTCGCCCTGCTGCTCGCCATCACGGTGCCGGTCTCGGCATCCGAGCTGCGAAAAGTCGAAATGCCCATCGAGGGCCGCTACATCGCCGTATTGAAGGATCTCGACAGCAATACCCGAAGAGGTGTCAGTGCCGAGGAATACGTCCGCGAGTCCACCGTGGAACTGGCAGCGCGTTTCAATCTGGACGTCGAGCACGTCTACGAGACGGCGCTGCTCGGCTTCTCGTTCGGCGGCTCCAAGGAGGACGTGGACGCCCTGATCAAACATGCCGACATCGCCTATGTCGAGGAAGACGGCATGGTCTTCCTCTCGGCTACCCAGACCAATGCCCCGTGGGGCCTGGACCGCGTCGACCAGCGCGACCGGCCACTCAACGGGACCTACGTCTACGACGCTACCGCCAGCAACGTGCGCGTGTACGTGATCGACAGCGGCATCCGCGCGAGCCACAGCAATTTCGGTGGCCGGGTACTCGCCGGTGCCACCGGCATCAGCGACGGCCGCGGCACCAATGACTGCAACGGACACGGCACCCATGTCGCCGGCACGATCGCCGGTTCGACCTGGGGCGTGGCCAAGGCGGCGCGACTGGTTCCGGTGCGCGTGTTCGGTTGCACCGGCGGCAGCAGCAACTCGCTGATCGTATCGGGGATCAACTGGGTGGCGGCCAATCATGTCAAACCGGCAGTGGCCAACATGAGTCTCGGCGGTCCGGCGGCCTCGACCACCGACACGGCCACCAACAACCTGATCAATGCCGGCGTCACCGTGGTTGTCGCGGCCGGCAACGAGAACCAGAACGCCTGCAATGTTTCACCCGCGCGCGTGGGCAACGCGATCACGGTCGGCTCGACCACCAGTACCGATGCACGTTCGTCGTTCTCCAACTTCGGCAGCTGCGTGAACATCTTCGCCCCGGGCAGTTCGATCCAGTCGGCCTGGTACACGAGCAACACGGCGACCGCCACGATCAGCGGCACGTCGATGGCTTCGCCACATGTCGCCGGCGCGGCAGCGCTGATCCTGTCCGCCAACCCGTCGGCCTCGCCAGCAACGGTGCGCAACGCGCTCTACAACAAGGCGACCACCAATCGCCTGACCGGCATCGGTAGCGGCTCGCCGAACCGGTTGTTGTACTCGCGCTAAGCGGTTTCGCAGCGGCGGGCTGTCCGGCCCTCGCCCCGCCGCTGCCCATACTTCCGGTCGCGTCTGAACCGTGGAGCGCACTGGCGCGATCCACGCATGGCATCCGGTCTCTCACGGGCCCGCCCGCCATGACATGTCCTGCGCATCTGCCGAATTGCGCTTCTGGACCGGTATGGGCTGTCACGATGCCCTTGCCGGAGACAGAATGCCATGCGCCCTCGCGACCTGATCCACTGCCTGCTGCTTGTGTTTGCGATCGCGCCGATCGGCTCGATCGCGGCGACTTTCACGGTTACCACGACCAGCGACAGTGGTCCGGGATCGCTGCGCCAGGCGATCGTCGATGCCAATACCGCCCCCGGATTCGACACGATCGCGTTCAACATCCCCGGTGGCGGCCCGCATTCGATCCTGCCCCTGAGCAACCTGCCAGGCCTGACCGGGCCGATTCTGATCGATGGCTATACCCAACCCGGCGCCAGCCCAAACACCGCAGGGATCGGCAGCAATGCGCAGATCCGCATCGCGCTGGTCGGCCCGGGCGATTTCAGCGTGAGTGCGCTTGCGCTGCTGGTCGGCAGTACCGGCAGCACCGTGCGCGGCCTGGCCATCAATCGATTCGGCGGCAGCCAGATCAATGCGATCGGCGAAGACTGCGTGCTGACCGGCAACTTCATCGGGCTGGACCCGGGCGGAACGATCGCCTATCCGAGTGCCCCCGGGACGCGCATCGGAGTCAGCGTGATCGGCAATCGTTGTCGACTGGGCGGAACCGCGCGTGCCGACCGCAATGTCGTTTCCGGCCACAGCGGCAGCGGCGTGTATGTCGCCGCGAGCGACGCCCGCGTTCAGGGCAACCTGATCGGCACCGATCGCACGGGCGGGGCGGCTCTCGGCAATGCCTGTGGCATCACGGTAGGCAACGCGTCCGTGGGCGGCAATCCCACCCTCAACAACCTGATCGGCGGAGACAATTTCGGCACCTCGACGCCGCGCAACGTCATCTCGGGCAATACACGATGCGGAATCGAAATCGTCTCCGGCGAAGGTCTCGTGATCGAAGGCAACTTCATCGGCCTTGCCGCGTTCCCGATCGCGACGATCCCGAATGCAGGCCCCGGCATCCTCGTGCGCGGCGCGAGCAGGGTAAGGATCGGTTTCGCGATTGCAGGCGAGATCAGCAATTCGATCGTCGGCAACGATGGGGAAGGCGTACTCGTATCCGGCAGTGCGGCCGTCGCGCCGCAAGGCATCGGCATTTTCGGCAATGCGATTTTCGGCAATGGCGGATTGCCGATCGACCTCGCGCTCGATGGCGCGACCGGGGTCACACCCAACGATCCCCTCGACGCCGACAGCGGTCCGAACGGGCTGCAGAACTTTCCGGAGCTGACTTCGGTCACCCTGGACGCCGGAGGAACGCGGATCGACGGTCGCCTGCAGAGCGAGCCCAGCAGCTCTTACTTCATCGACTTCTACGCGGCAGCGACGTGCGACCCGAGCGGCCACGGCGGAAGTTCGGCCTATCTGGGATTCGTTCCGGTAACAACCAACGCCAGCGGAATCGCGACTTTCAACCCGGTGTTCGCCGACGCGCCGACGACGGGATTCGCCAGCGCGACCGCCACGCGCAATGCGACCGTTGGACCCACCTCCGAGTACGCACGCTGCATCCGTCTCGGTGATGTCCTGTTCGCCAACGGCTTCGATCCTTGAACCCGGTACACGACGACGAGGAGTTCAGCGGGTCAGCAGGTCGGTGTACCGCTGGTAGCTGAACCTGCGGTTCTTCTTCTGCCCGGTGAGTTCGGTCACGATGCCCAGGCCGACCAGTACCTCGACGGCGGCATTGGCCGTCGGAAAGCTCGTGTGCAGCTTCTTGCGCACATGTTCGATGGTGAAGCGCGGCATCATCGGCAGCATTTCAAAGAGCCGGTAGCTCGCGGCGCCAGCCTTGGGGGCTTGGAGCAGGCGACGCCGGTCGGCCGCCACCAAGCTGGCGATGGCGACAATGCTGCGTTCGGCATCGCTGGCGGCCGTGACCACGCCCTCCAGAAAGAACGCGACCCAGGATTCCCAATCGCCCTCAGTGCGAATGCTTGACAGGCGTCGGTAGTACTCGGCTTGATGCTGCTTCAAGTAACCACTCAGATACATCAGTGGCTCGGGCAAGAGGCCCCAGTGTTCGAGCAGCATCGCGATCAGCAGCCGTCCGATGCGACCGTTCCCGTCGAGAAAGGGGTGGATTGTTTCGAACTGGGCATGCACGAGCGCAATCCGCACGAGCGGTGGGAGCGGGATCGTCGCGTCGTGAATGAACCGCTCCAGATCGCCCAACAGGCCGGCCACCCGATCTGCCGGTGGCGGTACAAAGGCGGCGTTGCCCGGACGAGTGCCACCAATCCAGTTTTGCGAACGCCGCAGTGCCCCGGGCTGCTTGCCAGCACCGCGCTCACCGTCCAGGAGGACGCGGTGGGCTTCGCACAGCAGGCGCACGCTGATGGGCAATCCACTGGGGTCGCGCAGGTGGTCTTGTACCAGCCGGAACGCGCTCAGATAGTTGGTGACTTCCTCGACATCGTCCGTGTTGCCGATGGCGAAGCCCGCCTCCTCGTCGAACAGGTCAGTCAGCGTGGCCTGAGTGCCCTCGATCTGTGAGGTAAGGAGTGCCTCCTTCCGGATCGCGCTGTACAAGAGCCAGTCCACCGATGACACCAGCCCAGACATGCCCGAAAGACGGGCGAGTGCGAGTTCAGCCTGATGGTTCAGTTTGGCATACGCATCCGCGGCCAACCTGGGTTCGGCAGGAGGCAGCCGATGCGGTACGAACGCCTGGACCGGCTCACCCTGAGTGGTCGAGATGACATGCGTTCCTGTAGTCCGCGTCAAGGCAAGATCCCTTTAATATGATCCGCTTTTATTAAAGCAATCTTTAATATTTGGCGCCAGCATCGAGGCCATCCTTCGTGGCAGAGGACGGCATCTGTGCCCGAAGCCCGTGGATACAAGGTCCATGAAGCGCTCAAGAAAAAGCCCCGACCGCGAACGGTCGGGGCTTGGCTATTGGTGGAGGTGGCGGGAGTTGAACCCGCGTCCGAAGGCGATTGACGCCCAGTACTACATGCTTAGCTCACCGTTCGGTCTCGTCTTCCGGCAGTACGATGAACAAAACGCACCGGTTGACCAGCCTGCTTGATTTGACCACTGACCGACAGGCGGCAGGCAGCGGCGATCCCGTGATAATGACGGTACATCCACGAGCACGAGCACAAGTGGGTTCCCGGCTTACGCCTTAAGCGGCGAGAGCGTAGTTGTCGTCGTTGGCAACTAAAAGTTTGCTACTGGATTAACGAGGAAAGTCGCCCCCTCGGCATGCACCAAGCCATCTCACTACCCCCGTCGAAGCCATGACACCCCCGGGGACCGCGATGCTACCACGCGGGTTGCATCGGCTGCAGATGTGGGGGTGCAGCCTTGCGATTCAAGGATTTCCGCTCGCAGGCAGAGCGTCGGAATGCTGAATGGCGGCTTCAGTCGCGCTGCGCTGCTGGCTGGTGCAGGAGAGCATCGGCCCTGAAGGGCCTCCCACTACAACTGTGCGAGCAATTTCAGGTCCCTCCGATTCCCTGTGGGAGGGCGTTCAGGCCCGATGCTCCAGGTCAGGATGGCAGGATGGGCCCTGGGCCTCCCACAGGTTCCTGAAACCCTCAGGACGGAGGCCCTTCCAGCGCGGCCGCGCGCGCCGAAGCGAACCGAAGGGAGCAGGGCAATTCAGGCGCTCTTGTTGTGCGCGCGCATCGTGCGCTGTTTGTCGCGCGCCCAGTCCTTGTCCTTTTCGACATTGCGCTTGTCGTGTTCCTGCTTGCCGCGGGCGAGGCCGATCTCGATCTTGACCTTGTTCTTTTTCCAGTACATGGCCAGCGGCACGATCGTGTAGCCCTTGCGTTCGACCGCGCCGACCAGCTTGTCGATCTCGGCGCGGTGCAGGAGCAGCTTGCGGGTGCGGCGATCATCGGCAACGACGTGGGTGGATGCGGAGATCAGCGGCGGTATCGAGGCGCCGAACAGGAAGATCTCGCCGTGGCGCACGATCGCATAGGCGTCGGTGAGGTTGATGCGTCCGGCGCGCAGGCTCTTGACCTCCCAACCCTGCAGCGCGACGCCCGCCTCGTACCGCTCGTCGACATGGTATTCGTGGCGCGCGCGCTTGTTCAGCGCGATCGTCCCGCCGCCTTGCTGTTCCGTGTCTTTCTTCTTTGCCATCTTCGGTAGACTTGTCCGTCGGTTGCCGCGCATGGCGCGGCGCATCCTTGATTTCAATGGCCCGGCTCATCCGTGCGGACGAGCAGGCCCTAATGCGAGCCGCGCGTGATCCAGATCCGCCGCAGTGCCCTCGTGCGCCAGACGCCCGAACACATGTTCGATCTGGTCAACGACGTGGAAGCATACCCGAGCCGCTTCGCCTGGTGCGCCGGCGCGCACGTGCTTGCGCGCGACGAGTCGACCCTGACTGCGCGCCTGGACCTGCGCCTGGCCGGCCTCACGCAGAGCTTCACGACGCGCAACACCACATCGCGTCCCGAGCGCATCCACATGCAGCTGGTCGAGGGCCCGTTCCGTTCACTTCAAGGCGAGTGGACGTTCCTGGCCCTCGGCGATGCCGGCTGCAAGATCGCGTTCGCACTGGATTTCGACTATGCAGGCCGGCTGACCGCACCGGCATTGCGCATGGGCTTCCGCAGCCTCGCCGACCGCATGGTCGATGACTTCTGCAGCCAGGCCCGTGGCTGACACGATCCGCGTCGAAGTGGCCTATGCCGAGCCACAACGGCAGTTCCTGCGCGCGCTCGAGTTGCCGACTGGATCCACGGTGGCAGAGGCGATCGCGGCATCAGGCATCGCCAATGAGTTCGGCGTCGACACGCAAACACTGGATACCGGAATCTGGTCGCGGCGCGTCGCTGCCGAAACCGTGTTGCGCGAGGGTGACCGGGTCGAGCTGTATCGGCCGTTGCGCATCGATCCGATGCAGGCGCGGCGCCTGCGTGCGGCCAAACGCGGTCAGACCGGGCGATGAGTTGCCGCGGTGCGGACCACGGGTGGTATGGCGATCAGCCCTGATCGGGCCCCTGCTTCTTTTCTTCCTCGCGTTTCTCGTCCGGATACTGGCGCTTGTACTTGCGCGCGTCGCGGATGAGCTGCTCGGGGTCTTCGGGGAAATAGTCGCCCTCGATGCGCGCAAGCGATTCGTTTTCGAAGAACAGCACGAGATCCTTGCTTTCCATCGATCCACGTCCGCGGCGAATGCTCGATACGTAGTCCCAGCGATCCTGGTTGAACGGACTGACGACCGACGGCGAACCCATGACCAGCAGCACCTGGCGCTTGGTCATGCCGGGTTTGAGGATCTCGACCTGATCCCTGCTGAACAGGTTGCCCTGCTGCACATCAAGCTTGTAGAGCACGCCGCAACCGCCCAGAGGAATCAGGGCGAAAAGGATCAAGAAACGCATGAGCATGCGGCGATTCCGGCGACGTCGAAGCGGCCGATGATACACTAGCAGGGCTTCAGCATTCGTTAGCGAAACGTGCCACTGCGGCCGATGGAGACCCTCATGGAATCGACCGATCTGCGCAAGGCGGGCCTCAAGGTAACCCATCCGCGCATGCGCATTCTCGAGATCCTCGAGAACGTCGGCGGAAAGCACATGACCGCCGAGGACATCTACCGGCACCTGCTCGAACACCAGGACGACATCGGCCTGGCCACGGTCTACCGGGTCCTGACCCAGTTCGAGGCGGCCGGACTCGTGCTCAAGCACAATTTCGAGGGCGGCCAGGCCGTCTACGAGCTCGATCGCGGCAAGCACCACGACCACATGGTCGATCTGGATTCGGGCAAGGTCATCGAATTCACGAGCGAGGAAATCGAACGCCTGCAGCACGAGATCGCCGACCGGCACGGCTACGTCATCGAGGACCACAGCCTCGTGCTGTACGTTCGCCCCAAGCGCAAGAAGTCCTGAGCCTCGCCTCCGTAGAGCCGAGCTTGCTCGGCTGCGTTCCCACCCTTCGCGGGAATCGGGAAAAGCAAAGACAGCGGAGCACGCTCCGCTCTACGAGTGACGCATCGTCCCTTCCCGAAGGGAGAAGGGAAAACAAGCGGCAGCGGCTGGGCCCGCAAGGTCGCACCTTCACAGATCGATTCCGTAGCGCCGAGCTTGCTCGGCGGCCTTTCCATCCTCCGGGAGTTGACGAAAGCATCGCGGCACCGAATAATGCCGCCCCTCGCCGGATCGGCCTGGCTGCGCAATGCAGCACGGAACACCGAAGGCAACGCCTCATGCGCCCGTAGCTCAGTTGGATAGAGTACCAGGCTACGAACTTGGTGGTCGGGAGTTCGAATCTCTCCGGGCGCGCCATATCAGACAGGCCAGTGAGCGTAGCTCGCTGGCCTGTCTTGTTTTCGGCGGGCGACGTTTCCGGTCGGCGGCGCTATGCTTGGCGGGATGAACGAATTTTCCGTTTCGCGTCTCTCCTGTCTGCTCCTGCTGGTCGCCTTGCTGAGCGGTTGCGTCAGCAGCACGGTCATCGTGCACCGTGAGCCTGATGTCATCGAGGCGATAGTCGAACCTGCCGCGCAAAGCCATTTCGAGCCGATCGCCGGGCGCGAGGCCGAGGTCGTCGCGACCCTGCGCGCAGCGCCGCCACCAGCGAGTCCGGAAATCGTCGAGGGGCGCAATCCGGTTGCCGACCAGCGCGCACTCGGCGCGCGCAGTTTCGTGCTCATCGGCACCGCCCACTTCGAACCGACCGATCCAGAAGCCTGGCGCAAGACCGTGGAGACCGGCATCGAGGTCGGCGCGGACCATGTCGTGGTCTATCCGGATCACATCGAGGACATCGAAGCGCAGGCGCCTGCGCAGTTCCTGGCAATGTTCTATGTGCGTTTCAAGCTGCTGTTCGGTGCGACATTCCGCAACCTCACGGCCAGCGAACGCGAGACGCTCGGCGTCGTCGGTGGCGTGCAGATCGGCTCGGTGGTCGGCGAGACGCCGGCCTCGCAGGCGAACCTGCTGGCCGGGGACTACGTGCTTGCGGTCAACGGCAGATCGTTCCGCGATCGCGGCGAGTTCCAGGCGTTGCTGCGCGACAACGCCGGCAAGCCGGTGACCCTGACCCTGCTGCGCAACGAGGTGAGCATGGATCGCGTCGTGCGCCTCGGCGCGATGCCGGTGACCCCTACGCCTTGAATCACTCGCTGGAACGCACCCGGCTGCGCATTCCTGGCTGCTTGGCAGTGCCTACGCAACGGATCACGGTGCGCTCAAGGACCTGTGGCCGAAATCCGACAGACGGCTAGCTGTCGTCGGCCGGCAGTTCGCGTCCTTCGGCTTCGGCTTGCAGGGCGGCGCGGCGGATCTTGCCGGTGCCGGTCTTTGGCAGCGCGCTGCGGAATTCGACTTCGCGCGGAATCATGAAGTCTTCCAGGTGCGCGCGGCAGTGCGCGATGATGTCGCGCACCTCGATCTGCACGTCTTCGGCAATCACGATGATCGCCTTGAGCGCGCTACCGAGCACATCATCCGGCACGCCGACGATCGCGGCCTCCTTGATTCCCGGCAGCGCATAGAGAACGTTCTCGATCTCCTTGGGGCTGACCTTCTCGCCACGCGACTTGATGATGTCGTCCTTGCGTCCGACGAAATACAGATACCCCTCCTCGTCCATGCGGAAAAGGTCGCCGGTGTGCAGCACCTTCTCCCAGGGGTAGCGACCGGGGCGCAACGTCCGTGCCGTGGCCTCCTCGTTGCGCCAGTAGCCCTGCATGACGTGGCCGCCGCGCACGACGAGTTCGCCGATCACGTTCGCGGCGACGGGCTTGCCGTCGTCGTCGGCCACCCACACCTCGGTGCCGGGGATCGCGATGCCGACACTGTCGGGACGTTTCGCGAGCTGATCCGGCGGCAGCCAGGTGCAGCGCTTGGATTCGGTCATGCCGTACATCGAATACACGCGTGCGGCGGGGAACATTTCCTGCAGCCTGAGGATGTGCGCGGGCGGAAGTGCCGCCGCCGTATTGGTCAGGTAACGCACGGATGCGGCCCAGTCCGGATTGAAGTTGCGCAACTGGACGATCAGCGCGGCCATGGTCGGCACCAGCGGAAATCCGGTCACGCGTTCGCTGGCCAGCAGCGGCAGGATCTTCTGCGGGAACGCGAACGATTTCTCGAGCACGAGGGTCGCGCCGACCTTCACGCACATCAGCAATTGGTAAAGGCCGTAGTCGAACGCGAGCGGCAGCACGCTGAGGACGACATCGTCCTCGTGCGACTCCAGGTACGTCGTGATCGACGCGGCCGCATGCGCGATGTTCTTGTGCGTCATCATGACGCCCTTCGGATGGCCGGTCGAACCCGAGGTGTAGACGAGCATCGCGAGGTCGATATCGATGCCGACCGGCGCGGGCGATGAAGCCGGCGACTCGCTGGCGATGAAATCCGACCACGTGCAGACGCTGGCATTGCCCGCGTGCACGTGGGTTCCCGGCGATCCGACGACGACGACATGGCGCACGCTCGGCGACTGCTCGACCGCGGCCAGCGCGGCGGCGAGCAGGCTCGCCTGGGTGACCAGCACCGACGCTTCGCAGTTGTTGAGCACGTAGGCGAGCTTGTCGGTCTTGGTGGTCGGATTGATCACGCTGAACACGCCGCCCGCGCGCAGGGTCGCGAAGATGCCGACGGCGGTTTCAAGGCGGTTGTCGAGGAACAGCACGCAGCGCTCGCCATTCCGCAGGCCGGCGCGTTGAATCAGACCAACCGCGCAACGATCCACGAGCGCATCGAGTTCGGCATAGCTCGTGCGCCCGTCGGCGTGCACGATGGCCTCGTGCGCGGGGCGGCGACGCGCCGCGTCGCGCAGGAACACCTCGTAGCGATTCATGGCGCGAGACCTGCCGCGGTGCGCTTCTCGTGCACGTAGCGCGTGAGCTGGCCGATGCTGTCGAGGTTCTCGGGAACGACATCGTCATCGTCCACGACGATCTCGAACTCCTGCTCAATCCAGGTCACGAGGGTCAGCACGCCGATCGAGTCGATGATCCCGGTGTCGAACAGGCTCTGGTCCGCGGGAATTTCCTCGGCCGTGGTCGATGGAAACGTCTCGTTGATGAAGTCGCGAATGCGGGTCTGGATCGTCTGCATGGAGTGCCCGGGGGTCTGTGCTGGATGGTCGGGTGAATGTTGCGGCTGGCGGTACGGCGCGCGGAGTGTGCCAGAACGTCCGCCGCCTCGCGGAATTGCTGTCAGGTCGTTTCGGCCGCCGTCGGCACCGGCTCGGCGGCCTGCTCGTCCGGGCGTGGCAAGGTGCCGACGCGGCGCGCGGGATTGCCGGCAACGATCGTGTAGGCCGCGACGCTGCCGGAGACGATCGAACGCGCCGCGACGATGCTGCCTTCACCGATCTCGCTGCCGGGCAGGATCATCGCGCCATTGCCGATCCAGACGTTGTCGTGGACGACGATCGCCTTGACGTCCTCGTCGGCCGGCGGCTTGCCCGCGCGGCGCGACTCGGGATCGCTCGCATGCCCGCCGGAATCGCGGAACGAGCAGTTCGCGGCAATCTGCACATGCGCGCCGATCCGGATCTCGCGACCGACGACGAAACTCGTGCCGTGGGCGACATCGGTGTGCTCGCCGATGACCAGACGCGGGCGGGCGACGAAGCTCGCGGCGAAATTGATCGAGATCTTGCCGTCGAAGCGCACGTAGTCGCCAAGGATCAGCTCGCCGCGTCCAAGCACCCAGGGCACGTAGATGCCGGCGGTGACACCACGCCCGACCTTCGTCGCATAGGCCTTGAGCAGCGGCTCGGCGATGAGCTTGCTGCGGATGAAGAACACGATGGCGCGCAGGAACAGGAAGATCCACAGCATCGGCAGCACGATGACGCGCGGCGCCGGCAGCGTGAAATGCGCCAGGCGCTTCTTCGTCGCACGCAGGAACGCGGCGAACGGATGGGGCGAGCGCGCGGCCCAGTGGCGCCAGGAGGCAATCAGACTCATCGTCCCGCGTCACCCTCGTGCATGGGGGGAAAGGCAGCGCAACGCGCACGCCGGCAGCCGCGCGCGATCATACGACCGCACGCGTGCACCTTGCCACTTTTCCCCTCAGCGATCAGCGTGCACCACGCCGGAAGATCACGACTTCCAGGGTCTGGATCAGGATCAGCAGATCCAGCATGAGATTGTGGTTCTTCACATAGAAGATGTCGTACTTGAGCTTTTCCGCGGCATCTTCCTCGGTCGCCCCGTACGGGTAGTTGAGCTGCGCCCAGCCGGCGAGGCCGGGCTTTACGCAATGGCGCAGATCGTAGTAGCGGATCCTGGTGGCCAGTTCGGCGACGAACTGCGGGCGTTCCGGGCGCGGACCGATCAGGCTCATGTCGCCGCGCAACACGTTCCACAACTGCGGCAGCTCGTCGATGCGGACCTTGCGGATGAAGCGTCCGACGCGAGTGACGCGGTCGTCGCCGGCACTGGCCCAGCGCGCAACGCCGTCCTTTTCCGCGTCGGTACGCATGCTGCGGAACTTGATCAGGGCGAACGTCCTGCCGTGCTCGCCGACGCGCTCCTGACGGTACAGGATCGGTGCGCCGCGACCGGATTCGATACGGATCGCGACCAGCGCGCCGAGCATGAGCGGCCACGACAGCAGCAGCACGAGGGCCGCCGCGACGATATCGAACGCGCGCTTGCTCAGGCGGCGCAGCGGCGACGCATCGAAGCCGTCGGAAAACACGAGCCAGGACGGATCGATAAGCCCCAGCTTGACCTTGCCGAGCTCGCGCTCGAAGAACGTGATCAGATCGGTGACGGTCACGCCCATCTGCTTGCATTCGAGCAGCTCCTGCATCGGCAGCTGGCCGCGGCGGTCGTCGGGTCCGACCACGATCTCGTTGATCTGCAGGCGGCGCACGCGCGCCGGCAGCGACTCGTCCGCGCTCAGGATCTTGGCCGGCGGCACCGCGGCAGTTTCGCCGGGCAGCGCCAGGAAACCGACGACATTGAACCCGCGGCGGTCGACCCGCCGGCGCATGCGCTGGTCGACCATCGCCGCACGCTGGCCGCTGCCGAGCACGAGCACGCGACGCTTGAGGGCGTCGACGTCGATCAGGCGCATGAAGAACGCGCGGAACCCGAGCAGGAGCGGGAAACCGATCAGCAGCGCGATTCCGAGCACGCCGCGGCCCACGTACAGCTGGGGTATCACGTAGTAGAGGATCGCCATGGCGATCCAGCCGAGGAAGAAGCCGACGGCCTGGCGCGCGAGCAGGCCGAACCAGCTTTCGCGCATGCGTGGCTGGTAGAGGCCGAGCGCCGCAAGTGCACCGACCAGAACGCCCGCGAAAAGCAGCGCCCGCGGAATCAGATAGGCCGAGTGGAGGGCAAACTCTTCCGGCGCGCCCCAGTAACGCACGTGCATCGCCGCGAACATGGCCGCGGCCAGCAGCAGAAATTCGCAGATCGCCAGGAGCACCAGCCAGCGCGCACCCTGTTCGCGCAGGAATCGGATCATCGATGCCTCCAGGAGTGATGGGCGGGAAGCATGCTGCAACTGCAGCACATCACGCGCGGGATCCGCGTGGAAATCAGTGGGGCGCATACGACGTATCCAGGGGGAAATGCGAGTTTCCGTGATGCAAGTCTCACACCAAGGTTCAGATCTCGACCCCTCGTTCAGCGTCGAATGGCTCCTTGAACGGTCGGAACGGGCGGAATTCTACCGTGTCCGGGGCCCCGACCCGCACTTTCGTTGCGCAAACGGGACGCTGATGGGCCCCCTGCAAGGGTTTTCGGAACTGGGTTTGTCAGGTCCTGACACTGGCTTGGGTCCGAACCTGCGTGTCGGCCGTCGCGGCAAGCGTTTATCATGACGCCCCGTTGCCGCCGGCGTCGCGGCGGTCATCCGAGTCAATTGCGACCCGAGGTCATCCCATGTGTGGAATTGTCGCCGCTGCGGCGCAGCGTGATGTGGTCCCGGTCCTGCTTGCCGGCCTGCGCGCCCTTGAATACCGCGGCTACGATTCGGCCGGTCTTTCGGTGATCACGGCCGGCGACCTGGCGCGGGCGCGCACGGTCGGCAAGGTCCGCGAACTGGAGGCCCGGCTTTTGACGTCGCCGCTGGCCGGGGTCACCGGCATCGCCCACACGCGCTGGGCCACGCACGGTGTGCCGAACGAGGCCAATGCGCATCCGCACCTGTCCACCGGCGCTGTCGGCGTCGTCCACAACGGCATCATCGAGAATCACGCCGTCCTGCGCGAGGAACTGCAAGGCCTGGGTTACCGCTTCGATTCGGATACCGATACCGAAGTCATCGCCCATCTCGTCCACCATCTCATGCGCGGCGGACTCGGCCTGCGCGCGGCGGTTCAGGGCGCGATTGCCCGCCTGCACGGCGCGTTCGCGATTGCCGTGATCAGCAGCGCCGAGCCCGATGTCGTCATCGGCGCGCGGCGCGGCAGTCCGCTGTGCGTCGGCATCGGCATCGGCGAACATTTCCTCGGCTCCGATGTGCAGGCGCTGATCAAGGTCACCAATCAGTTCGTGTACCTGGACGAAGGCGACGTCGTCGAAATTTCGCGCACCGCGATGCAGGTCTACGGCGAAACCGGCACTGCGGTCGAACGCCGCCTGCATACGAGCGAGATGTCTGCCGATGCGGTCGAGCGCGGCGAGTACCGCCACTACATGCTCAAGGAAATCTTCGAGCAGCCGCGCGCGATCACCGAGACGCTCGAGGGCCGCATTGCCGGCGGCCGCATCCTGCCCAACATCTTCGGTGTCGATGCCGACGCACTGCTGCAACGCGTGCGCCACGTGCAGATCGTTGCCTGCGGCACCAGCTATCACGCCGGTCTCGTCGCCCGCTACTGGCTCGAAGGGCTGGCCGGGCTGCCGTGCAGCATCGAGGTCGCCAGCGAATACCGCTACCGGCATGCGGTGGTGCCCGAGAACAGTCTGTTCCTGGCGATCTCCCAATCCGGCGAGACCGCCGACACGCTGGCCGCACTGCGCGAAGGCAAGCAGCGCGGCTACCTGGGTTCGTTCGCGATCTGCAACGTGCCCGAGTCCAGCCTCGTGCGCGAATCCGATCTCGTGCTCATGACCCGCGCCGGTCCGGAAATCGGCGTCGCCTCGACCAAGGCGTTCACGACCCAGCTCACTGCGCTGGCCCTGCTCGTGCTTGAACTGGCGCGCGTCAACGGATTGCCCGACGAGCGCTACACGCGCCTTGTCGCCGACCTGTCGAGCCTGCCGCGCCGCGTCGCCGAAGCGCTCGAACTCGAACCGCAGATCGCCAAGCTCGCCGAACGCTTCGTCAACAAGAACCATGCGCTGTTCCTCGGCCGCGGCGTGAACTATCCGGTCGCGCTCGAAGGCGCACTCAAGCTCAAGGAAATCTCCTACATCCATGCCGAAGCCTACCCGGCCGGCGAACTCAAGCACGGCCCGCTCGCGCTCGTCGACGAGGACATGCCGGTGATCACGGTGGCGCCGAACAACCAGCTTCTGGAAAAGCTCAAGTCCAACCTCGAGGAAGTCCGCGCGCGTGGCGGCGAGCTGTTCGTGTTCGCCGACCACGACGTGCAGATCAAGGACGACGGCGTGCGCGGTGCCGTGATCAAGGTAAATTCCGGCGGCAACCTGATCGCCCCCGCGGTGTTCACCGTGCCACTGCAACTGCTCGCCTATCATGTCGCCGTGTTGCGCGGCACCGATGTCGACCAGCCGCGCAACCTGGCCAAGTCGGTGACGGTGGAATAGACCGCCTGCCCAGGCGAACCACCAAAAGCCTCAGTTCGGACCTGTTCGCACGTTTCGGATTCGCGAGCTCCACCGCGATGGCCGAGTTCATGATGCGCGGCGAGTGGATCGAAGGAACCCCGTTTCCGCATCGGTCGCGCTGATCGTCACCGCGATGTCTGCCTACGGGGTGTCGGGAACCTCCTCGACGCGGTCAACTGCTACGCTTGAAACAGTCGGCTGAACCCCCAGTTGATTGGTTCAGGCTTTTATCTTCTGAGTTCTTCCAGGGCGAAGTGCGCGAGCGCTTGGCCCTTTTTTGCTGTTGCGACAGGCTTTTTCCGGCCGCTTGAAAAGGAGAGGAACATGAACGCAGTGGATCGCCCGGCTCTGGTCATCACGACCCGCGACGCACGCCGTCTGGAAGCGCTGCTCGAAAGTCCGGCAGGCCGGGCTTCGCCGACGACACCTCTGCTCGAGGAGGAACTGACGCGCGCGCAGCTCGTGGAGGCGGAGGACGTTTCGCCCGATGTCGTCACGATGAACTCGCGCGTGATGTGTACGGATCTGGTGTCCGGAGAGCAGCACGAGTTCGAGCTCGTGTATCCGCATGAGGCCGATGCCGATCAGGGTCGGATTTCGGTCCTGGCCCCGATCGGGGCGGCGCTGCTCGGTCTGACGGTGGGAAGCTCGATCGCCTGGCCCGTTCCCGGTGGACGCATGGCCCATGTCCGGGTCACGGCCGTGATGTCCCAGCCCGTAGCAGCAATCCGCCCGGAGTAGACGCGAGGCCGCGCAGTCGAAACGGAGACTCCGCAAAAGCCGCCGCGCACTCGGTGGGTTTCCGCGGAGTGGAGGATGCGGTGTCTGCCTTGGCGCATGGCGTGAACCAGCCGCGGACCTGGTTTGCGCCAGCGGATCGGGGCGCCGCCGTCCCGCTACGCGGGTGCGGCCCGAAGGAATCGTTTGCGCCCTCCTGGGCGCTGACGCACACAAGGACTATTGCCGCAGGATCTTGTCCAGCGCCTTTCCCTTTGCGAGCTCATCGATGAGCTTGTCCAGATAGCGAACCTTGCGCATGAGGGGTTCTTCGACCTCTTCGACCCGTACGCCACATACAACGCCCTTGATGAGCGACGCATTGGGATTGAACATGGGCGCCTTGGCGAAGAATGTCTCAAAGTCGCTTTGACGATCGATCTGATCCTGGAGTTCTGTCTGGCTGTAGCCGGTCAACCAGCGGATGACCTGGTCGACCTCTTCTTTCGTGCGGCTCTTGCGCTCGGCCTTCTGGACATACATCGGATAGACGCTCGAAAACTTCATTCGATAGATGCGGTGCTGGGTCATTGTCCTCGTTCCCGTCGATCATGGCTCGGCCCGCAGGCCCTGCGGGCGCCATACGCATCGCCTTGATGTACCTGGCGCGCTTCGTTCCCGGGAGTGCCAACAAATGCCTCGGGGTCCATCGAAACAGACTTCGGGTGAATTCACAAATTCCGCGGAGCGCGGTCTGGCGCGGAGTCTGCACCAACTTGCTTCATTGGCAACGCGACGCAATCCTCTAACCCGTCGCGAGCTTGCGGCACAGCGCCGCCGTGGCCTCATCGACCGGAAAGCAGCATTCGATATGCAGTTCGTCGATCGTGATGTCGCGCGGCGTGCCGAAGGTGGTGATGGTCGAGAAGAAATGCAGTCTCGCATCGCCCCGTTGCATCACCGTCGTCAGCAGCGGTAGCGGCGTGGTGTGGAGTTCGCGCGTGCGCCAGCGCGCCGGGACACCGGGATAAGCCAATGCTTCCTCGAGCAGTTCGCGTGCCGCGACGTCGGTCGGTGCCGCCGCCGCGCTGTTGTGCAGGTGGCGGATCAGGTCGCCAGCGACCTCTTCCCAGTTCGCGATTGCCGCGCGCAGATCGTGCGGATCGAAAACCTGGCGCACCATGTTCGTGTGCGCGCTCGGTCGACCACCCATGACGAAGGCGTTCACGCGCGTAGCGGCCTCGTTGGCCATCAATACGTTCCAATGACGATTGAGCAGGAAGGCCGGATACGGTTCCTGCTGGGCGAGGATGAACTCGATCGCACGCCTGATCTGGGCCAGTTCGGGCCTGGCCAGTGCGGTTTCCGGATATTTCGGTGCATAGCCGGCCGCCACGAGCAGTGCATTGCGCTCGCGCAGCGACATCTCAAGCGTATCGGCAAGCCGCGCGATCGTGTCGCGGCTGGGCTGCGCCTTTCCGGTCTCCACGCAACTGAGGTGGCGCGCCGACATCCCCGCCGACAACGCCAGATCGAGCTGGCTCAGGCGCCGCACTGCGCGCCACTCGCGCAGCAGAACGCCCACGCGCGCGACGGGTACGGTCGTTGGTGCGCGCGAACGGTCGGCCTTCATCGCCGCAGCATACGACCAGGGGCTTCACGAGCACCATGACCTGAGAGGTCATGAATCGATGATCTGTCGCGTCATTGATTGCGGGCATCAGGCCAGCCACGCTTCTCCCGTTTGCTCCAGACACCGCACCTTCCCCGAGAGGCAGAGCCCGATGTCCACACAGAACGAAAAAGCCAGAGCGTTCCATTCGATGCACAAGGCGGGTGATCCGCTGGTGCTGTTCAATGTCTGGGATGCCGGCAGCGCAAAGGCCGTCGCCGCAGCCGGTGCGCAGGCAATCGCCACGGGCAGTTGGTCGGTGGCGGCCGCGAACGGGTTCGACGACGGTGAACGGATTCCGCTCGACTTAGCCCTGGCGAACCTGCGACGCATCGTCGACGCGACCGCGCTGCCGGTCACGATCGATCTGGAGAGCGGATACGGCCGCACGCCGGAGGATGTCGGACGCACCCTTGCCGCCGCGATCCAGGCCGGTGCCATCGGCTGCAATCTCGAAGACAGTTTTCCCGAGACGGGCAAGCTGCGCGATCCCGCCGACCAGGTCGAACGCCTGACCCGTGCGCGCGCGGCAGCCGATTCCGCTAGCATCGCGGTGTTCATCAATGCGCGCACCGACGTGTTCTTCCAGGATCCACCCGCAGCGCACGACGCGGCGATGGTCGATGCAGCCCTTGCGCGCGCACACGCCTACGCCGGCGCAGGTGCCGATGGCCTGTTCGTGCCCGGACTTGCCGACGAAGCACTGATCGCCCGTGTCGTGAAAGGCTCGCCGCTTCCGGTCAACATCATGGTCGGACCGGGAACCCCACCCCTCGCGCGACTCGCCGCCCTGGGCGTGGCGCGCGTCAGCCATGGACCGGGCCCGTATCTGGCGGCGATGGAATCCCTGCGCCAGGCCGCCGAAGCCGCACAACGCCGCTGAAGCCACGCGTGAACTGCGAGCGCCAGCGAGCCGATTCTTCGATTGCGTTGTCGGGCACGGAACGAATCCGGCCGGCCGCCGTGTACGCCGGGCAGGCTCCTAGGTCACCAGCCCGGCCAACGTCTCGCGCCAGCACGATTCGCTCGTTGCGGCGGCTGCGTCGGCACCCTCGCCGTAGTAGTACAACGACAGGCCGATCGTGGCGGTCCCGCCATGGTCGTAGGCGCCAACGACGGCAATGCCGGGAGCGGGAGCGTCCAGACGCAGCACGACGTAGCGATGTGCCGCGCTCTGGTGGACGGCTTCGACCACACCGGACAGGCGCTGCGGCGTATCGGGTGTGCTGCGTCGATCGCCGACATCGGTGCCCGCGAGTGCAAGCCTTGTCGTCGCGCGCTTCCATGCGGCAGGCACGTCCCCCTCGGTACTCGCCATCACTGAGGTCGATGCAGCACGCTGACCGATGAAATGGCGCAGATACACGCGCAGCACGTCGAAGAAGCCAGGCCAGCCGTTTTCGAAGCCTTCCATCTGGTCGTCCCAGTCGTCGCTGGAAGCGAACAGCGAGTGGACCATGCGCACGACGCAGGTGTCGCCGGAACGTGCGGTGATCGTGACTTCGGTGGCGACCGGCGGTGCGCCTTCGCTCCACTCGCGCTCGACGTAACCGAAATGGAATGGCGGTTGCCATGCGAGGACTTCGCCTGATGACGTCGCACCTCCACCAAAGTCGAACACGAGCTTGCCGCCGACGCGTTCCTCGATCGTGGTCCGGGTGAACCAGGCGGTGTAGCCCGCCCCGGTCGCCATGGCCTGCCATACCTGTTCGGGTGTGCCGTGCACGAGCAGATCCAGTTCGACCCAGCGTTTGCCGGTTCCGTCTTTCTTGATCGGCATTGCGAAGTTCTCCTCTAGTCGGTGGGGTCGGCCGGCGCCGGATACGACGCGACCACAAGGCGATGCGGACGCCCCGACGCCGCCGAGGCGTCGTGATGGCGCGCGACCAGTGTCGTGATCGCTTCGGAAAGTTCGGCCGTGAATGCCGCGCGGGCCTGAGGTGAGGCGAAGCGCACGACGGTGTCGATCGACAGCGTGGCGAGCCGCTTGTCGCTGCGTCGCGCGCCGCACCACAGTTGGCCAACCTCGCGCACGATGCGCGCCGCGAGCGCGATCAGGTAACTCGCCGACAGTCGATCGCGATTGCGCGCCGGATCGGTCGCGAGCTGACCAAGCGCGAGCGGCGACACGACATACGATGCGGCGCTGGCCTGCATCACGCGTTCGGTCAGTCCGCCCCAGTGACGCTGTTCGGTGCAGCGCACGAGGTGGTGCTCCTCCAGCGCACGCAGGTGATAGGTCACTTTCTGCCGGGTAAGACCGACGCGCGGAGCGATGCACGCGGCCGATGCGGGCGTCGCCAGCGCCGCGAGGATCCGCGCCTTGATCGGTTCGAGCACGAGTGCGGCCGCACCGGGTTCATCGATGACATCGAGGTCGAGCATGGGCGAAAACTACCTTTGACAGTATTTATTGTCAATGGGCGCGATCTCGCGCCTCCGCGAATGGCGCCCCTCGCCCCTCGCCCCACGCCCCACCCCCCCCGCCCCCCCCCCCCCCCCCCCCCCCCCCCCCCCCCCCCCCCCCCCCCCCCCCCCCCCC
>Ga0307505_10000942_pt1 | contig 27017 bp, 18 predicted proteins | sample 23_S_MG_FD_202183 | JGI IMG/M metagenome (GOLD analysis project Ga0307505, IMG submission 202183) | Soil microbial communities from Populus trichocarpa stands in riparian zone in the Pacific Northwest, United States - 23_S | ecosystem: Environmental > Terrestrial > Soil > Riparian zone > Trees... | reverse complement strand
GCGCCGAATTCTTCGGGCCCCCAGGGAGCGTAGCGTGGGGCGGGCCCCCAGGGAGCGTAGCGTGGGGCGGGCCCCCAGGGAGCGTAGCGTGGGACGGGGCGGCTGCATTGAAGATCGCCTGCATGGTGGGCCACATCAAGCCGGCCAAGGACTACCCGCTCGCGCTCGAGGTGGCGGCGGCATTGACGCGCATGGCGCCGGAGTGGCGCGTTCTCTTCCTCGGCGAGGCACTGGCGCACGTCGCGGGCTACGCCGCGGGGCGCGATTCCGACACCAGCGACTACAAGCGCGCCGTCATGCAGCAGTACGACGCGTTGGGCCTGGAGGCCGAGGGCCGCGTGAAGTTCGCCGGTGAGCGCGCCGACGCGCCCGCGATCCTCGCGCAGTGCGACGTGCAGTTCATGACCTCGCGCTGGGAAGGCTTTCCCAACGTGGTGCTCGAAGGCATGGTGCTGGGCGTGCCCGTGGTGAGCACCGAGTATTCCGACATCCGGCTGATCCTCCCCCGCGCCTCGCAGGTGGTCGCCAGCCGCTCGCCCGGGGAGCTCGCGCGGGCGATCATCGCCGCGAGCGCCGAGCGCGCCGCGATCGCGGCCGAGCAGAAGCGATGGGTGCGCGAGAACGCGACCATAGAGCGCGCGGTCCGGCGACTCGAGAACGTCTATGAACAGTACCTTCGCGGCGACGCCCCGGCTCGAGCGGCCTGAGCCCGGGGCCGCGCCGGCCCCGGCACGCGCGCTCGGGCGCCGCCCGCGCGTGTGCTTCGTCGCGCCCTCGACCTGGCCGCTCATCGCCGGCGCCTCGGACATTCCCGTGATCGGCGGGGCCGAGCTGCAGCAGGCCGTGGTCGCCACGGCGCTCGCGCAGCGCAGCTGCGACGTCTCGATGATCTCCATGGACTTCGGCCAGGAGGAGGGCTCGGTGGTTCGCGGCGTGCGGATGCTGAAGATGCACGCGCCCGACGCGGGCCTGCCGGTGGTGCGCTTCCTGCATCCCCGCCTCACCTCGATCTGGAGCGCGCTCAGGCGCGCCGATGCCGACATCTACTACCACCGCACCGCCGAGCCCCACCCGGCTTTCATCGTGGAGTTCTGCCGCAGGCACGGCAGGCGCTCGATCCAGGCGGGCGCCTCGGACCACGACTTCATCCCGGGGCGCCAGGACATCCGCCTCGCGCGCGACCGCTGGCTCTACGAGTACGGCCTGCGCAGGGTCGACGCGATCTTCGCCCAGAACCCCGGCCAGGTGGAGAACGTGCGCCGGCATTACGGCCGCGAGGCGCTCCTCGTGCCCAACTGTTATGCGCCGCCCGAGGGCGCGCGGGCCGATCCGCGGGGATACGTGCTGTGGTGCGCAACCGTGCGTGCGCAGAAGCGACCCGAGGTGTTTCTCGACCTGGCGCGCCGCTTCCCGCAGCATCGATTCATGCTCGTGGGCGGCCAGGACGGCAACCGGCGCGGGCAGGAGTACGCCGAAGGCGTGCGCGCCGCCGCGCGCCAGCTCCCGAACATGATCGTCCACGGATTCACGCCCTTCGAGCAGGCCGAGCGCCTGTTCGATGGCGCGCGCGTGGTCGTCAACACCTCGCCGTACGAAGGCTTTCCCAACACCTTCCTGCAGGCCTGGGCGCGCGGCATCCCGACGGTGTCCTTCGTCGACACCGGCTCGCGCCACCGCGGCGAGCCGGTCTACGAAGCGGCACGCGACGTCGACCACGCGGCCGCCATCCTCGCGCGCCTGATGGAGGACGACGCGCAGTGGACGCGCTCCTCGCGCATCGCCGCCGAGCACTTCCGCGAGCGCCACTCGATCGAGGCGGCGTTGCGGATCTACGAGTCCGAGATCGAGCGCCTGGCGGCGCCGCGATGAGCGCGGTCTCCGCCACCCTCGAGCGGCGCGCGCTCTCGCTCGGCACGGCCAACGCGGTCGACTTCGCGCTGCAGTTCATGTTGCCGATCGTGCTCACGCGCACGCTCGACCCGCAGGCATTCGGCGAGTACCGGCTGCTCTGGCTCGCGGTCGCCACGCTCATGATCCTGACCCCCATGTGCATGGCGCCGGCGCTCTACTACTTCCTGCCGCGCTCGGACCGTCCGACCCGGCGCCTCTACGTGAACCAGACGCTCATCTTCCTGGTGGGGGCGGGCGTGGTCTCGGCGTGGGCGCTCTCGGTCTGGAACCCGTGGCTGCCGGGCAAGCTGGAGGGGATCGGCGAGATGCACCCCCTCACGGTTCCGATCTTCGTGCTGCTCTGGATCTTCGCCTCGGCGCTCGACGTGTTGCCGACGGCCGAGGAGCGGGTGTCGTGGCAGGCGAAGGCGGTGGTGTCGCTTGCGGCGATCCGCGCCGTGGGGCTCTCGGCGGTGGCCATCGCCACGGGCGACCTGGGCGCGGTGCTGTGGGCTCTCGCGCTCTTCGCGGCGCTCAAGTCGGCGGTGCTCATCTTCTACGTCGCCCGCTACCACGGGCTCGCGGGCCCCTTCGCCCGGCGCGAGACCTTCAAGGCGCAGGTGCGCCAGGCGGCGCCTTTCGCGGCCTCGGGCGCGCTGCACGGCATCCGCACCCAGGGCGACCAGTGGATCGCCGCCGCGCTCTTCTCGGTCACGCAGTTCGCGGCCTTCTCGGTGGGCACGGTGCTCGCCCCGCTGGTCCAGGTCTTCCGCCAATCCGTGAACCACGTGTTCCTCCCCAGCATGAGCCGGCTGCAGTCCACGGGCGACGTCGCCGGCATGCTCGCGCTCAACAGCCGCGCCAACTGCATGGTGGCGCTGCTCGCCTACCCGCTTCTCGCCTTCGTGTTCGTGTTCGCCGCGCAGGTCGTGACGCTGGTCTACACCAGCACCTACCTCGAGGCGGTGCCGGTGATGCGGCTCTACATCGTGGGCCTCGTCGCGTTCACGGTGGAGCTCGTGAGCGTTCTGTTCGTGCTGCGCCAGGGCGGCTTCGCCGCGCGCGTGAACGCGCTGGTGCTGGGCGTGGCGCTGCCGCTGTCGTTCGTGGGCGCGCTCCGATGGGGGTTGGTGGGCGCGGCCGCGGGCAGCGTCGCCGCCATGTACATCGAGCGCTGGATCTCGCTTGGGCGCATCGCGCGCCTCACGCAGACTCCGATCGCCGGGCTCCAGGACTGGCGAACGCTCGCCGGGATCGCGCTCGCCGCGGCGCTCTCCGCCGCGGCCGCGGGCGTGGCGCTGCGCTGGTCCGAATGGAGCACCCTGCCGACGCTCCTCGCGGGCGCGGCCATCACGGCCGCCGCCTACCCTCTGTTTCTGGGCGCCACGGGGCAGTGGAAGGAACTCGTGGAGCTCGTCCAGGCGTTGCGCGGCCACCGGCCCGCCGTCGTAACCGATAGGAATGACGCATGAACTCGCTGCGAGACCGCTTTCCCGCCATCGCCGAGAGCCCGCGCAAGTGGCTCGTCACGGGCTGCGCCGGCTTCATCGGCTCCAACCTCCTCGAGGCGTTGCTGCGACTGCGCCAACAGGTCGTGGGCCTCGACAACTTCGCCACCGGATTCCGCCACAACCTCGAGCAGGTGCGCGAGGCGGTGGGCGCGGAGGCCTGGGCGCGCTTCACCTTCATCGAGGGCGACATCCGCAACCTCGACGATTGCCACAAGGCGTGCGCGGGCGCCGACTACGTCCTGCACCAGGCGGCGCTGGGCAGCGTGCCGCGCTCGATCGAAGACCCGATCTCGAGCCACGACGCCAACGTGACCGGGTTCCTGCACATGCTGGTGGCCGCGCGCGCCGCGGGCGTGAAGCGCTTCGTGTACGCCGCCTCGAGCGCCATCTACGGCGACCATCCGGGCATGCCCAAGGTCGAGGACGCGTTCGGCCGCCCGCTCTCGCCGTACGCGGCGAACAAGCACATGAACGAGATCTACGCCGACGTGTTCGGCCGCTGCTACGGGCTGCAGTCGGTCGGGCTGCGCTACTTCAACGTCTTCGGCCCGCGCCAGGACCCCGATGGCGCCTATGCGGCGGTGATCCCGCGCTGGGTCGGGGCGCTGCTGCGCGAGCAGCCGGTCTACATCTTCGGCGACGGCGAGACCTCGCGCGACTTCTGCTACGTGGAAAATGTCGTTCAATGCAACCTCGCCGCGGCCACGGTGGACAATCCCGAGGCCGCGGGCCGGGTGTACAACGTGGCGGTGGGCGGGCAGACCTCGCTCAACCAGCTCTACGGGATCCTCCAGGAGCTGCTCGCGCGGCACGATCCTTCGGTCGCCGATGCGCGCCCCGAGTACAAGGACTTCCGCCCGGGCGACGTTCGCCAGTCGCGCGCCGACATCTCCAGGGCGCAGCGCCTGCTCGCATACCGGCCCACGCACGACGTGCGCGAGGGCCTGGAGCGCGCCATCGACTGGTACGTCGCGCGCCTCGGCCCCGCTCGCCCACGCGAGATCGCCGCCGCGGCGGAGTGATCTTTCAGACCCCGAAAGACCAAAGCTGAATCGCAGAGACGCAGAGAAGCACGGAGGCCGCTGATAAAGCAACAAAGGGTGTTCGGGGGGATGGGCACGCCTTCGACCTGGCGGATAAGCGAGGGAGGAAAAGCAAAACCAGGCCGGTAAGGTCTTGTGTCACTGGGCACGCGAACTCGGATCAGCGCGAGACCAGGGCGTTGACGTGGCATGCGAACGCTTGCTCGCCGAGTCGACGCCGTTCCCATCCCCCCGAACACACTTTGCTGTTTTATCCGCGGCCTCCGTGCTTCTCTGCGTCTCTGCGATCCAGCTTTGGTCTGTCGGCGCCCAGGTCAGCGAAGGTAGGCGCGCTCGCGCAGGATGGCGTCGCGGTCGCTGCGATAGTAGGTACGGGCGCCGCAGTCCATCGACAGGTCGGCCTGGTCGCGATTCACGCGCCGTGCCGCCTCGTTCATGTCGATCACGCGCAGGTTGTGCGCCTCGACGCGCCGGTTGTGCTCGGCCGCGCGCGCGTTGTGCGCCGCGACCGCCACCGCGTCGGCCGGGTCGACGCGGCGCAGCTCCTCGGCCAGCAGCGCCCCGGCGCGGCTGATCGCCTCGCCCTCGTGGTCGTTCAGGCGCTTCTCGGCGTCGAGCCCGGCAAGCCGGTTGGCGACGGATTCGTCGTGCTCGATGCAGCGGCGCAACTCCTCGCGCGCGAGCGGATGGCCCTGCGCGTCGGCGGGCTGCGGCGCGAACGCAAGCGGCAGCGCGGCCGCGGCGACGAGCACCCACATCTGGTCTCGCCACGGGATCGGGCGCAGGTGCCGGTACTTGCCGGTGGCCAGGCCCGTGGCGAGGTGCATCCCCATGAAGGCGGCGACGATGAAGGTCACGCCCACGCCGGCGAGGCCGGCGAGGAAGAGCGGGATGCGCTCGAACGCGAGCCCGGCCACGGCGAGCGGCAGGAACACGAGGAAGCCGAGCGCGACGCCGGTGAGGAACAGGTACCACGAGCGGGGCTTGTCGCTGGTCATGGGAATCTCCTTGGGGACGATTCCATGGTGCGCCGCACGAGCGAAATATTGGGTCGCGAGGCATGCGCCACGCGGTGTCGGGCGCGCTCCGGCAGCGGTGTGGCCGAGTGCCCTAGTCCTTTCGGCACGGGGGGCTTCCGTCGGTGGTTTCAAACGGCCCTTGAAGAATGGGCCCATTCACTTTCGCCGACCCCTCCGAGGCCCCGCGATGCTCGAGCTGCCTGCCGCCATTGACGACACCGCCGTCACCGACGCTCCCACAACCCCTCTGGCCGCGGAGCTGCCCACGGTCTGCGTCGTCGGCCTGGGCTACGTCGGCCTGCCCGTGGCCGTCGCCTTCGGCAGGGCGCGTCCCACCGTGGGCTACGACCTCTCCGCCCGGAAAGTGCGCAGCCTGAAGCGCCACGACGACCTCACCGGCGAGGTGAGCCCGGAGGAGCTGCGCGCCGCGCACCTGCTCGAAGTGACCGACGACCCCGCCGAGATCGAGCGCGCCGACTTCATCATCGTCGCGGTGCCCACGCCCGTGAACGCGGCGCGCCAGCCCGACCTCACGCCGCTCGAGGGCGCCTCGCGCATCGTCGGCAAGCACATGAAGAAGGGCGCGACGGTGGTCTTCGAGTCGACCGTCTACCCGGGCGCGACCGAGGAAGTCTGCGTGCCCATCCTCGAGCGCTGCTCGGGGATGCGCTGGAAGCAGGACTTCCACGTCGGCTACTCGCCCGAGCGCATCAACCCGGGCGACAAGGAGCACTGCTTCACGAAGATCCTGAAGGTCGTCTCGGGCGACGACGCCGAGACGCTCGAGAAGGTCGCCGACCTGTACGCCTCGGTGGTCGAGGCGGGCGTCTACCGCGCGCCCACGCTGCGCGTGGCCGAGGCCGCCAAGGCGATCGAGAACGCCCAGCGCGACCTGAACATCGCCTTCGTGAACGAGCTCGCGATCATCTTCGACCGGCTGGGCATCGACACCAGCGAGGTGCTCAAGGCCGCCGGCACCAAGTGGAACTTCCTCAACTTCCGCCCCGGCCTCGTCGGCGGGCATTGCATCGGCGTGGATCCGTACTACCTCACCCACAAGGCCGAGCTCGCGGGCTACCACCCCGAGGTGATCCTGGCCGGCCGGCGCATCAACGACGGCATGGGCCCTTATGTGGCGCGCAAGGCGATCCAGCAGATGATCCACCAGGGACGCAACATCCTCGGCGCCAAGGTGAACATCCTGGGCCTCACCTTCAAGGAGGACTGCAAGGACATCCGCAACTCGAAGGTGATCGACGTGATCCGCGAGCTCGAGCAGTTCGGCTGCGAGGTTTTCGTGCACGATCCCGAGGCCGACCCGGACGAGACGCTGCACGAGTACAACGTCCGGCTGCGCTCGTGGGACGAGCTCCCCGCGGCCGACTGCACGGTCCTCGCGGTGGCGCACAAGGCATTCCGCGCGAGGGCGCCGGCGGAGATCCTCGGCAAGATCGTGCGCCAGGGCTGCCTGGTGCAGGTGATGCCGATCCTCGACACCGAAGCCTTCCGACGCGAAGGGGTGCGCGTGTGGAGTCTGTGAGCCTGCCGCGCCTGCGCGTCGGCATCTTCGCCGACTCGGCGCTGCAACCGGGCTGGATCGTGGAGGCGCTCGCCAAGGCGGGCGCGTCGGGATTCGCCGAGATCGCGCTCGTCTCCGACACCCTGGCCGTGCCGCGCAAATCGGCCTCCGGCGCCATCCATGCGCCGCTGCTGTGGCGCGCCTATGCGGGCGCCGACCGCGCGTTGTCGCGCGGGCAGCGCGTGCGCGGCAGGGCGGACGTGCGCCAGCTCGTGCCGGGCGAGCGGCGGCTCGCGCGCGCCGACGGCGAGCGCTGCTGGCGCGCGCGGCTCGCCGACGCGCGGCTCGACGTGGCCTTCGTGCTGGGCGACGTGGACGCGGCCGCGATCGAGGGCGTCGCGCGCCATGGCCTGTGGCGCTTCTGCTTCGGCGAGGCGCATGGCACCTGCGAGGCGCTCGCGGGCGTGCACGAGGCGATCGAGGCAAGGCCGGTGACGGTCTCCGGCATCCGCATCCACCGGCCGGGCAAGCCCGACCGCGTCGCCTGCCAGAGCTGGGCGCGCACCTTCCTCTCGGTCACCAAGAGCCGCGCCACGCTCTTCGCCAAGACGGGCGAGTTCCTGTCGCGCGCGCTGCGTGACCTGCACGCCGGCGGGGCCGGCTGGCTCGAGCTCGGCACCGAGCCGGCGCGCGCTGCGGCGGCAGAGAGCTTCCCCGGCACGGGCGGGCTGATGCGAGGCCTGAAGACGCTTTCCACGCGCGTGGTGCGACGCGCGACCGAGAAGGCGCTGATGCTCGAGCAGTGGTCGATCGCCTTCCGCTTCGGCGCGGACGAGGCCTGGACCGGATCGCTCGACGGCTTCTACCGCCTCGATCCGCCCAAGGGCTGGTTCTGGGCCGATCCCTTCCCGATCGAGCGTGGCGGCCGCTACTACGTCTTCTTCGAGGAGCTGCCGCTCGGCGCCTCGAAGGCGCACATCAGCGTGGTCGAGGTGGACCGCGCCGGCAAGGCATCGGCGCCGCGCAAGGTGCTCGAGCGCGACTACCACCTCTCGTATCCTTTCCTGGTCGAGGAGGGCGGCGAGCTCTACATGATCCCGGAGACCGCCGACAACGACACGGTCGAGATCTACCGCTGCACCGACTTCCCCGCGCAGTGGAAGCTCGAGCGCGTCCTGCTGAAGGGCGTGCGCTGCGCCGACGCGACGCTGCACCGGGAGCAGGGCCGCTGGTGGATGTTCGTCAACGCCGCGGCGCCCGGCGCCGAGATGAACGACGAGCTCTTCCTCTACAGCGCCGAAACGCTCATGGGGGAATGGCGGCCCCACCGCAGGAACCCGGTGAAGAGCGACGTGCGCAGCAGCCGGCCCGCGGGGCGCCTCTTCCGCCGCGGCGGCGGTCTCTACCGTCCGGGGCAGATCTGCACGCCCCTCTACGGCGCCGGTATCGCGCTGCATCGCGTGACGCGGCTCACGCCCGACGAGTACGCCGAGGAAGAGGAGGGGCGCATCGTCCCCAGCGACAAGCGCACCCTCGGCATCCACACGCTCAACCGCGCGGGCGACCTCACCGTCACCGACGCGTTCGAGCGCCGTCCGCGGTTCTAGGCGGTGGCCGACGGCGTGGCGCTCGAAGACCTCCTGCACCCTTTCCTCGGGCGCTACCTCTCCGCGCCCGACTGGCTCAAGTCGTCCGCCGGCCGCGCCTACCGCGCGCTGCCCGAGGCGGTGCGCATGGGCGGCGCCTACGGCGAGTTCCGCTCGCAGCTCGCGGCCGGGAGCGGCACCGGGCCGATGGCGCGGCTCGAGGCCACGATCCAGTGGGCGCTCGAGACGGTGCCCGCGTACGCGCCGTATCGCGCGGCGGCGCGCGCGACCTCCGACCCGCGGGAGCTCCTGGCCGGGCTCCCGATCACCGACAAGCTCGACATCAAGCGCCATCCCGAGCGCTATCTTTCGCGCGCGATGCCGCCCGCCGCGCGCCTCGAGACCTGCACCGGCGGCTCGACGCGCCACCCGATGCGCTTCTTCCTGCAGAAGCACGTGACGCGCCCGAAGGAGCAGGCCTTCATGCAGGACCTGCGCGCGCGTGTCGGCGTGGGCGAGGCCGACCTGGTGCTCGCGCTGCGCGGGCGCACCGTGCCCACCGCCGCGCAACCCGAGGGCCGCCTCTGGACGCTCGAGCCCATCCGCCGCCAGATGATCATGTCGTGCGACCACCTCGAGCGCCGCTTCATGCCGCGCTACGCCGAGGCGCTCGCCCAGCACCGGCCGGCGTGGATCGAGGCCTTCCCGTCGGCGCTCTATCCGCTCGCGCGCTGGCTCGCCGACCACCCGCTGCCCGAGTTCACGCGCAACGTGCGCGGCGTGATGCTCTTCTCCGAGAACGTGTACCCGGCCCAGCTCGCCCGCATCCGCGAGGTGTTCGCCTGCCCGGTGATCGCGCACTACGGCCACTCCGAGCGCGTGCTGATGGCCGCCACCATGCCGGACGACGACCGCTACCACTTCTGGCCGCAGTACGGGCACCTGGAGCTCGTCGACGAGCGCGACCGCCCGGTGACCGAGCCCGGCCGCATGGGCTTCGTGGTCGGAACGAGCTTCGACAACCAGGTGATGCCGTTCGTGCGCTACCGCACCGGCGACCTCGCGGTGCTCGCCTCGAGCGGCCACCCCGGCCTTCCGGCGTACACGGCCTGCGACCGCATCGTGGGAAGGCTGCAGGAGTTCGTCGTCTGCCGCGACCACCGCCTGGTGTCGATCACCACGATCGGGGTCGCGCACTTCGCCGAGCTCTCCCAGGTCGACGCGATCCAGTACGAGCAGCACGAACCCGGGCGGCTGGTGCTGAAGGTGGCGTGCGCGGATAAGCTCGAGCCCGCTGCGGCTGCGCGCATCGCGACCGCGGTGGAACGCAAGACCCAGGGCGGGTGCGACGTCACGGTCGAGCAGGTGGCGCGCATCGAGCGCACGCCGCGCGGCAAGGCACGCATGATCGTCCAGCACCTCGACGTGCGCCGCTACTTCGGCGCCGCTCCCGCGGACTGAGGCCATGGCGCGCGCGCCCACGCAGGTGGTCATGATCGGCACCGACCCGGCGACGCACGGCGGCATCGCCTCGGCGGTGAACGCGTGGGCCGAGGCGGGACTGCTCGCGCGCTGGCCGGTGACCTATGTCGCCACGCATCGCGACGGCACGCGGCCGCAGAAGCTGCTGCGCGCCCTCGATGCGCTGGTCGCGTTCGCGGCGCTCGCCTGGCGCGTCCCCTGCGCCGTGCTGCACGTCCACGCCGCCTCGCGCGCGAGCTTCTGGCGCAAGCTGCCCTTCATCATGGCCGCGCTGCTGCTGCGCTGGCCCGTGGTCTTCCACCTCCATGGCGGCGGCTTCGCCACCTTCTACGGACGCGAGTGCGGCGCCCTCGGCCGCGCGGCGGTGCGCTTCGTGATGGCACGCGCCGCCCGCGTGATCGTGGTCTCGGAGCGCTGGAAGGCCTGGGTGCGCGCGACCTTTCCGCACGCTCGCGTCGACTGCGTTCCCAACGCCGTGCCGCTGCGCCCCGCCGCGTGGGACGACCGCGATCCCGCGTGCATCGCCTTCGTGGGCCGGCTCACGCGCGAGAAGGGCGCGTTCGACTTGCTGGAAGCGGTGGCGTCGCTCAGGTCCTCGCACCCGCGCGTGCGCCTCGAGCTCGCCGGGGACGGCGACGCCGACGCGATCGCGCGCCGCGCGTACGAGCTCGGCATCGGCGATCGCGTGCTGATCCGCGGCTGGTGTGCGGCGCCCGAGCTCGAGCGCCTGCTGGCGCGCGCCGGCGTCTTCGCGCTGCCCTCGCACGCCGAGGGCCTGCCGATGAGCCTGCTCGAGGCGATGGCGGCCGGGTGCCCGGTGGTGGCAAGCCGCGTGGGCGGCATCCCCGACGCGGTGCGCGAGGGAACCGATGGATTGCTGGTTGGCGCCGGCGATGTGCCGGCGCTCGCGGCCGCGCTCGCCCGCGTGCTTGCCGACCGCGACCTCGCGGCGCGCCTGGGCGGCTCGGCGCAGGTCGCCGTCGCGCGCCGCCACTCGCCCGGCGCGGCCATCGATCGCATCGGCCGCATCTACGCGAGCCTCGGGCTCGCCCCCGGCGCGGGACGCGCGCCGGCCCTCGGAGCCGCGCCGACATGAGCCGCGCCACCATCCTCATCTGCGGCCCGCATCGCGACGCCGTGAGCGGCGTGTCGACCCACGTGAACCTGCTCATGGGCTCGGGCCTCGCCGAGGACTTCGAGCTGGTGCACTTCCAGGTGGGCTCGGAGGGCCGGGACGAGGGCGCGCTCGGGCGCCTCGCGCGCCTCGCGCTGAGCCCTTTCGCGCTCTTCGCGACGATCCTCTTCCGCCAGGTCGCGATCGTGCACCTCAACACCTCGCTCAACCCGCGCGCGTACTGGCGCGACCTCGCCTACCTGTTGGTCGCGAAGCTGCTGCGCGCGCGCGTGGTCTGCCAGGTCCATGGCGGCGAGCTGCCGCACAAGTTCTTCGAGCGCAGCCGCGTGCTCACCTCTTTCCTGCGCTGGAGCCTGGGGCTGCCCGACCTGGTCCTCGTGCTCGCATCGGTCGAGCTCGAGGCCTATCGCGCCTTCATCCCCGGGCAGCACGTGGTCACGCTTCCCAACGGCATCGATTGCCGGCCGTTCGCGCGCGTGCCCACGGTGCGCTCGCGCGCCGACTACCCGTTGCGGCTGGTCTACGTCGGCCGCCTCGCGCGCGAGAAGGGCCTGTACGAGGCCCTCCAGGGCGTGCGCATCGCCGCCGGCCTCGGGATCGACGCCCGCATCGTGATGGCGGGCGAGGGCGCGGAGGCGGCGCGGCTGCAGGCCTGTGCCCGCGCGCTCGGCCTCGGCTCGCGCGCGATCTTCACGGGCGCGGTCTTCGGCGACGACAAGGTGCGCCTGCTCGCCGGCGCGGATGTCGCGATCCTGCCGAGCTACGCCGAGGGGTTGCCCTATGCGCTGCTCGAGGCGATGGCGGCCGGGATCCCGGTGCTCGCGACCCCGGTGGGCGCGATCCCCGACGTCGTGACCGACGGCATCCACGGCTACCTCGTGCCCCCGCGCGATCCCGCGGCGATCGCCCTGGCGATCGTGGCTCTCGCCGGCGATCGCGAGCGCCTCTCGTGGATGAGCCGCGCCTGCCGCAAGCGCGTGCTCGCCGCCTACTCGATCGAGCGCCTCGCGCGCGAGCTGGCCTTGTACTACCGCAGCCTCGCCTCCGGGGTCTCCGTGGCCGCGGCCGGCGCGGGACCGGTGCGCATGGAGCGGCGTGCCGCGCCGCGTGCCTCGCACCCGCGCCTCGACGTCGCGTCTCCGGGGGAATAGCCATGTGCGGAATCGCCGGAGCCGTCGTCTCCCCCGCAAGGGGTGTCACTGTCGAGCACCTCGGGCGCATGCTCACGGCGATCGCGCACCGCGGCCCGGACGGCAGCGGCACCTTCGAGGCCGTGGCGGGCGACGGGCGGCGCGTGCTGCTCGGCCATCGCCGCCTCGCGATCATCGACCCCGAGGGCGGGCACCAGCCGATGCGCGACGACGCGGCCGGCATCGCGCTCACCTACAACGGCGAGATCTACAACTTCCGCGAGCTGCGCGCCGAGCTCGAGGGCAAGGGATACGCGTTCGCGCGCGATTCCGACACCGAGGTGCTGCTGCGCGCCTGGCAGCATTGGGGCGAGGACGTGGTCGAGCGCCTGCGCGGCATGTTCGCCTTCGCCATCTGGGATGCCCGCCGCGGCATGCTCTTCATCGCCCGCGACCGCTTCGGCGAGAAGCCGCTCTTCCTGCTCGAGGACGGCGGCGACCTCTACTTCGCCTCCGAGATCAAGGCGCTGCTCGAGCTCCCGCGCCCACGCCCCGAGGTGAACCTCACCGCGGTCTGGGACTACCTCGCCTACCGTTACGTGCCCGGGCCGCGCACGCTCTTGCGCGGCATCCGCAAGCTCGCGCCCGGAACCTGCGCGACGTGGCGCGCGGGCAAGCTCACCGAGCGGCGCTACTGGAGCGCCCCCGACCGGCGGGCGTCCGCGGCGGTGAAGGGAAGCGACACGGACGCCGTGGCCGAGTTCGGCCACCGGCTCGACACCGCCGTGCGCATGCAGATGGTGAGCGACGTGCCGTTCGGAGCCTTCCTCTCGGGCGGCCTGGACTCCTCCACGATCGTGGCCCTGATGACGCGCCACAACAGGAAGGTGAAGACCTTCTCGGTCGGCTTCGCCGAGGGCGCCTACAGCGAGCTCGGTTACGCGCGCACGGTGGCGCGCCACTTCGGCACCGACCACCACGAGCTGGAGGCGGACTCGAAGCACGTGATGGAGCACCTGCCGCGCCTGGTCGCGTTCCGCGACGCGCCGGTCACCGAGCCCTCCGACATCCCCATCTACATGCTGGCGAAGGAAGCGGGGCGCACGGTGAAGATGGTGCTCACCGGCGAGGGCAGCGACGAGGTGCTGGGCGGATATCCCAAGCACGTGTACGAGCGCTTCGTGGGCGGGTACCAGCACATTCCCGCGTTCGTGCGCCACGGCTTGATCGGTCCGCTCACGCAGTCGCTTCCGTACGGCTTCCGCCGCGCCAAGACCGCGGTCGCCAACTTCAACATCGAGCACTGGCCCGAGCGCTACGCGCGCTGGTTCGGGGCCCTCTCGAACGCCGAGCGCGAGCGCCTCACGCGGCTGCGCGTGAACGGGCACGAGGTCCCGGGCAGGCCCCCCTTCGACAGCGACCCGGCCAACAGCACGCTGCGCCGGATCCTCTACTGCGACCAGACGAGCTGGCTGCCGGACAACCTGCTCGAGCGCGGCGACCGCATGACCATGGCGGCCTCGATCGAGTCGCGCGTGCCGTTCCTCGACCACGAGCTCGCGGGATATGTCTCCTCGCTGCCCGACCGCTGCCGCGTGAACGGGCTCGAGACCAAGTGGATCCTGCGGCGCGCGGGACGCGACCTGATCCCCAAGGCGATCCTCGAGCGACCCAAGGTGGGCTTCCGCGTGCCGGTGAACGAGTGGTTCCGCGGGCCGCTGAAGGAGCACCTGCGCGAGCACCTGCTGGGCGCCGACTCGCGCACGCGCGCCTACTACGAGCCCCGGGCCCTCGAGAAGACGGTGCAGGAGCACGTCGACGGCCGCCAGAACCACGAGAAGCTGCTCTGGTCGCTCCTGAACCTCGAGATCTGGCACCGCCAATACGCGTGAGGTCCCCGACGCCATGACCGCCCTTGCCTGGAAGCTCAACCGCGTGCGCTGCATGTCGGCGGCGGAGATCGCGCACCGGCTGCTGCAGGCCGCCGCGATCCGCGCCGAGCGCTGGGGCCTGCTGCCCTGCGAGGTGCCTGAGGCCGACCTGGCGTTCACGCCCAATGCGTGGATCGATGCCGGCGCGCGCGTGGAGGCGGCGCCCTACGTGGCCGCGGCCGAGCGCTTCGCGGCCGGCACCTTCGACATCTTCGCGCTCGAAGGCATCGAGCTGGGCTCCCCGCCGCGCTGGAACCGCGACCCGCGCACCGGCGTCGAGGCGCCGCTCACCTTCGGCAAGCAGCTCGACTATCGCGACGCGAGCCGCGTGGGTGACTGCAAGTACCTGTGGGAGCCCAACCGCCACCTTCACCTGGTGACCTTCGCGCAGGCCTGGGCGCTCACGCGCGACCCGCGCCACGCCGAGGCCCTGAAGAGCCACCTCGAGAGCTGGTTCGAGGCCTGCCCCTTCCGCATGGGCCCCAACTGGTCGAGCGCGCTCGAGGCGGGCCTGAGGCTCATCAACTGGTCGCTCGCCTGGCAGCTGCTCGGCGGGGCCGCGTCGCCGGTCTTCGAGGGCGAGGCCGGGCGCGCCTTCCGCGCCCGCTGGCTCGCCTCGGTCTACCAGCACGCCGAGTTCGTGAACGGCCACTACTCGCTGCACTCCTCCGCCAACAACCATCTCATCGGGGAAGCGGCCGGCGTCTACCTCGCCGCGATGGCGTGGCCGCATTGGGAACGCGCCGAGCAGTGGCACGACACGGCGCGCGCCATCCTCGAGCGCGAGGCCCTGCTGCAGAACGCGCCCGACGGCGTGAATCGCGAGCAGTCGACCTCGTACCTGCAATGGACCTTCGACCTGCTGCTGCTTCCGCTGCTCGCCGCCCGCGCGAACGGCGAGAGCTTTCCCGAGGCCTACTCGCGCCGGCTCGAGTCGATGCTCGAGTTCCTCGCCGCGGTGATGGATGCAGGCGGCAACGTGCCGATGCTGGGCGACGCCGACGACGGGTTCGTCGTGCGCCTCGACCCATCGCGCTCGTTCTGCCGCTATCGCTCGCTGCTCGCGGCCGGCGCCATCCTCTTCGGCCGGCCCGACTTCAAGGCGAAGGCGCGCGCCCTCGACGACAAGACGCGCTGGCTCCTCGGGCCGGGGGCCGCGGAAAAGCTCGAGGCCCTGGGCGAGGCGCGCGAGGTCCCGCCGCGGCGCGCGTTCCCCGACGGCGGCTACTACATCCTCGGCACCGACTTCGACACGCCCGGCGAGATCCGCGTGGTCGCCGACGCGGGCCCGCTCGGCTACCGCGAGATCGCCGCCCATGGCCACGCCGACGCGCTCTCCTTCACGCTCTCGCTCGGCGGCGAGGAGTTCTTCATCGACCCTGGCACCTACGCGTACCACACGCAGCCGGAGTGGCGCGCGTACTTCCGCGGCACCGGCGCGCACAACACCGTGCGCATCGACGGGCGCGACCAGTCCGAGCCCGGCGGGAGCTTCATGTGGCTGCGCAAGGCCAACGCCCGCGTCTCGGCGTGGATGAGCTCGGTCGACCAGGACTTCCTCGAGGCTTCCCACGACGGTTACACCGCGCTCGAGGACCCGGTGATGCATCGCAGGCGGCTGGTGCTCGACAAGCGCGCCCGCACGCTCGTGGTCGAGGACTACCTCGAGATGCGCGGCGTCCACGATGTCGAGATCTTCCTGCACGGCGCCCCCGAGGCGCGAGTGGTGGAGCTCCCCGGCGGCGCCAGGCTGCTGCGCTCCGGCAGGGCCGTGCACGTGCGCTGGCCCGAGCTCGAGGGCAGCCGCGCCGAGGTGCTGCGCGGCTCGACCGCGCCGATCGCCGGCTGGGTGTCGCGCCGCTTCGACCGGCGCGAGCCCGCGCCGACCCTGGTGTGGCGCGCTCGCCTCGGCGGCGATTGCGTGCTGCGCACCACGATCGACTTCGGCTAGGTAAGGATTGCCGCTGCCGCTCGGAGTCTTGCCTGCTCCGATCGGACCATGCCCCCCCCCCAAAGGGGGTAAGACGCCGGTGGTCAACTGAGGCGGGCATGAGAACGCTCCTCACCTTCGATTACGAGGTCTACTTCGGCCGGCGCACGGGCACGGTCGAGCGCTGCCTGCTCGAGCCCACCGAGGCGCTGCTCGACATCGCCGAACGGCGCCGGGCGCCGCTCGCGTTCTTCGTCGATGCGGGCTACCTGCTCGCGCTGCGCCGCGAGATGCGCCACGCCCCCGCGCTCGCGCGAGACCACGCTGCCGTGTGCCGGCAGCTCAAGCGCATCGTGCGGCGCGGCCACGAGCTGCAGCTGCACATCCATCCGCATTGGGAAGACGCGCGCTGGGAGGAGGGCGCATGGCACCTCGATCTCGCGCGCTACGCGCTGCACGCGTTCACGCCCGCGGAGGTCGGCGAGATCGTCGCCCGCTACCTCGCGGCGCTGCGCGACCTGGGTGGCCCGTCGGCCGGGCGCGCCTACCGCGCGGGCGGCTGGGTGATCCAGCCCTTCGACCGGCTGCGCGACGCCCTTCGTTCGGCGGGTGTCGTGATCGACAGCACCGTGTATCCGGGCGGACATCGCGGCGGCACGGTCCAACCCTACGACTTCCGCGCCGCCCCGGCGCGCAGCCGCTGGCGTTTCGAAAGCGACCCGCTGGTCGAGGACGCGAACGGCGCCTTCCTGGAGGTCCCGATCGCCAGCCGCCGGCTCACCCCAGGCTTCTTCTGGCGCCTGGCGGCCGCGAAGAAGGCGGGCGGAGCCCGCCACCGCGCCTTCGGCGACGGCGAGGCGATCGCGATGGACGGCGCCGACCTGGTCGCGCGCCTCACGGCCCCTTCGACCTCGGTGGTCTCGATCGACGGCTACAAGGCGAGCTTCCTCGACGAGGCCGCCGACGACTACCGCCACCGCGGCCTCGAGGACTTCGTGGTCCTGGGCCATCCCAAGGCGCTCTCCCCGTTCTCGCTCGAGCGCCTCGACCAGTTCCTCGCCGGCCCCCGCGCCGGCGAGCTTGCAAACTACTCGGCCTACGCATGAAACCCACCATCGATCTCGTCGCCGGCGCCCGTCCCAACTTCATGAAGGTGGCGCCGATCGCGCGCGCTCTCGCGGCCGACGGCCGCCTCGCCTTCCGCCTCGTGCACACCGGCCAGCACACCGATCCCGGCATGGACGCGATCTTCTTCGAGGAGCTGGGCATTCCGGAGCCGCACGCGCGCCTCGCGGGCGGGGGCGGAACGCACGCCGAGCAGACCGCGCGCGTGATGCTGGGCTACGAGGCGTTGCTGCGCGAGCAGAAGCCCGACGCCACGGTGGTGGTGGGCGACGTGAACTCCACGCTCGCCTGCGCGCTCGCGGCGTGCAAGCTCGGCGTCCCCGTGGCGCACGTCGAGGCGGGGCTGCGCAGCGGCGACATGGCGATGCCCGAGGAGGTCAACCGCAAGGTGGTCGACGCCATCTCGGAATGGTTCTTCGTGACCGAGCCTGCCGGGCGCGCGCACCTGCTGCGCGAGGGCCGCCCGCAAGGCCGCATCGTGGACGTCGGCAACGTGATGATCGACAACCTGCTGTACCAGCTCGATCGCCTCGAGCGCGCCGACACGGCGTCGCTCGCCACCGACGCGTTCAAGCGCACTCATGCGCGCTACGGGGTGGTCACCTTGCACCGCGCCGCCAACGTCGACGCGCCCGAGACGCTCGAGCGCATCGCATCCGCGCTGCGCGCGCTCGCCGCCGACCTCCCGCTCGCATTTCCGGTGCACCCGCGCACGCGCGCGTGCCTCGAGCGTTTCGGCATCGACCTGGGCCCCGGCGTGCACCTCATGGCGCCGCAGGGCTACATGGCGTTCCTGCACCTGTGGAAGGATGCGGCGGTCGTGCTCACCGACAGTGGCGGGCTGCAGGAGGAGACCACCGCGTTGGGGGTACCCTGCGTGACGCTGCGCTACAACACCGAGCGGCCGATCACGCTCACCGAAGGGACCAACGTGCTTGCCGGGACCGAGCCCGCGGCCATCGCCGCGGCGGCGGCCGCGGCGCTCGCGGGCCCGCGGCGCGGACGGCGGCCGGCGCTCTGGGATGGCCACGCCGCGGAGCGCATCGTGCACGCGCTCGCGAGCCCGCTGGTCGCCGCGCGCGCGCCTGCGGGCGGCGAAGTCGTGACCGGACCCGCGCCCGGTGTGACGCGACTCGATGTGCTCGGCGTCCCGGTGGACAACCTCACCATGGGCGAGACGGTCGACGTGATCGAGGGCTTCATCGCGAGCGGCCGGCCGCACCAGCACGTGGTGGTGAACGTCGACAAGCTGGTGAAGGCGCGGCGCGACCCCGCGCTTGCGCGCATCATCGCGCGCTGCGCGCTCGTGAGCGCCGACGGCATGCCCGTGGTCTGGGCCTCGCGCCTGCTGGGCACGCCGCTCAAGGAGCGCGTGACCGGCATCGACCTGTTCGAGGCGCTCATGGCCCGCGCCGCGCGCGAGGGCTGGCGTGTCTTCCTGCTGGGAGCGCGTGCCGAGGTCGTCTCGGCTGTGCGTCGCATCTACGAGGCGCGCTATCCCGGGCTCGTCGTCGCGGGGCATCGCGACGGCTACTGGACCGACGACGAGGAGCCCGAGGTCGCCGAGCAGGTGCGCAGGGCGCGGGCCGACATCCTTTGCGTCGCCATCAGCTCGCCGAAGAAGGAGCGTTTCCTGGACCGCTGGCAGGCCCACATGCGCGTGCCCTTCGCGATGGGGGTGGGCGGCACCTTCGACGTCGCCGCGGGCCGGATCCGGCGCGCGCCGCGCCTGATGCAGCGGCTCGGGCTCGAGTGGCTCGTGCGAGTCGTGCAGGAGCCGCGGCGCATGTTCCGCCGCTACTTCATCGAGGACGTGGCCTTCTTCGGGATCCTCGCCCGCGCCCTCGCCCTGAGCGTGGTGCGCCGAACCGGGCGCCTGCTCTTCCCGATCGCGCTCGCAGCGCTCGCCGTCTCGGAGGTGGCCGAGTCGTGAGGCGCATCGTCGTGATCGGCAGCGGCCGCGAGGTGCGCGGCGGCGTGTCCGCGATGGTGAACGTGTGCTTCGGCCACGGCCTGTTCGATCGCTGGGAAGCGGATTACCTCGCCACCCACTGCGACGGCAGCAAGCTGCGCAAGGCGCTGCGCGCCGCGAGGAGCGCCGCCGTTTTCGTCCCCGAGCTCCTCGCCGGGCGCGTGGCGCTGCTGCACGCGCACATCGCCTCCGGCGCGAGCTTCTGGCGCAAGCTCGCCTTCGTCGCGGCGGCGCGCGCCGCCGGCACGCCATACGTGCTGCACGTGCACGCCGGCGACTTCGCCGCGTTCCACGATCGCTCGCCCGGGCCCGTGCGCGCCCTGCTGCGCTGGCTCTACGGCGGGGCGGCCGCCGTGATCGCGCTCTCGCCGTGCTGGCGCAAGGCGCTGCTGCACACCGTGCCGCGCGCGCGCGTCGAGGTCGTTCCCAACCCGGTGGCGATCCCGCCGTGGCGGCCGCAGGCGGCGAGCGCGCGGCCGTGCGTGCTCTTTCTCGGCGTGGTGCGGGCCGAGAAGGGCGTCTACGAGCTCGTCGCGGCCTGGCCCACGGTGCTGGCGGCCGTGCCCGGCGCGCGCCTGGTCATCGCCGGAAGCGGCGAGGTCGAGCGCGTGCGCCTGCTCGCGCGCGAGCTCGGGATCGAGGCGGCGATCGAGCTGCCCGACTGGGTCGGCGGCGCCGAGAAGGCGCGGCTCTTCGAGCGCGCCGCGGCGCTGGTGCTGCCGTCGCACTTCGAGGCGCTGCCGATGGCCGTGCTCGAAGCCATGGCGGCGGGCATTCCCGTCGTCGCGACACGCGTGGGAGCGATTCCCGACGTCGTGGGCGCGGACGCGGGGCTGCTGGTGCGCCCGCGCGATGCCGAGTCGCTCGCCGAGGCGCTCGTGACGGTGCTGAAGGACGAGCCGCGGCGCATCGCCATGGGCGCGGCCGGCCGGTTGCGGGCGCAGGAGGCGTATTCCGCCGACGTCGTCGTGCCGGCGATCGAGCAGCTCTGGGCGGAGTTCGCCCCGGAGGCCAAACGGACTAGAGCGGGAGCGGGGCCTGGCCGCACGACGGGTCAACTGGCCGCCCCATCCTAGGCGGAACCGTAGTTTTCCCGGGAGCGCACGGAATGAAGATCAGCATCATGGGGCTCGGCTATGTCGGCGTCGTTTCCGCCGGCTGCCTCGCCGAGGAAGGACACGAAATCGTCGGCGTCGACCCCCAGCGCGCCAAGGTCGAGCTCGTCAACGCCGGCAAGAGCCCGATCATCGAGCGCGACATCGGCGAGATGATCGAGCGCGCCGTGGCCGAGGGGCGCCTGCGCGCCACCACCGACGTGCAGGAGGCGGTGCGCCACACCGACATCTCGCTCGTCTGCGTGGGAACGCCCAGCCTGGGCAACGGCCACATCGACCTGCGCTACGTGAAGCGGGTCTGCGAGCAGATCGGCCAGGCGCTGCGCGAGCACCACGGCCACACCGTCGTGATCCGCAGCACGATGCTCCCCGGCACCATGCGCCACGTCGTCATCCCCGCGCTCGAGGCGAGCTCGGGCCTGAAGGCGGGCGAGGACTTCGGCGTGTGCCTGAACCCCGAGTTCCTGCGCGAGGGAACCGCGGTGCACGACTACTTCCACCCGCCCAAGACCGTGATCGGCGAGCTCGACCGCGCGAGCGGAGACGTGCTGGTCAAGCTCTATGGGCACATGCCGTGCCCGCTCATCCGCACCGACTACGAGACCGCGGAGATGGTGAAGTACGCCGACAACACCTGGCACGCGCTCAAGGTCGCGTTCGCCAACGAGATCGGCAACATCTGCAAGGGCCTGGGGCTCGACAGCCACAAGCTCATGGACATCTTCTGCCAGGACACGAAGTTGAACCTCTCGCCCTATTACCTCAAGCCCGGCTTCGCTTTCGGCGGCTCGTGCCTGCCCAAGGACGTGCGCGCGCTCTCGTACAAGGCGAAGACGCTCGACGTCTCGGTGCCGATCATCGACGCCATCCTGCCGTCGAACCGCGAGCAGATCGAGCGCGGCATCAAGGCGGTGATCGACAAGGGCTCGAAGAAGATCGGCATCCTCGGCTTCAGCTTCAAGGCCGGCACCGACGACCTGCGCGAGAGCCCGATGGTGGAGCTGGTCGAGCGCCTCATCGGCAAGGGCTACGACCTGCGCATCTACGACAGCAACGTGCGCATGGCGCGCATCCACGGCGCGAACAGGGAGTACATCCTCGAGCACATCCCGCACATCTCCCGCCTCATGGTCGACACGATGCAGGAGGTGCTGGACCACGCGGGCACGGTCGTGATCGGCAACGCCTCGGAGGAGTTCCGCGAGGCGCCGCGCCTGCTCGCCCCGGGCCAGTCGATCGTGGACCTCGTGCGCATCGCCGACACGCCTTCCATCGAGGGCGTCTACGACGGAATCTGCTGGTGACGGCGGAGCGCAGCGCCGAGCGGTTGCTGGTGCACTACCGCGTCGAGCGCCGCCTCGCCGACCAGTTGCGGCGCGCGCCCGACGCGCAGGCGCGCCGCCGGATCTTCGCGACCATGTACGACGACCTCTTCCGCGAGGTCCCCGACCATCCGCGCCTGCACGCACGGGACGACTCGATCGCCGAGCGCGCGCGCGACGTCGGCTGGGACCTGGCGCAGCTGCGGCCGTACCTGCGGCCGGGCTGCACCTTCCTCGAGATCGGCGCGGGCGACTGCGCGCTGTCGGCCCGCGTGGCCGAGGGAGCGGCCAAGGTCTACGCCGTGGACATCAGCGACCAGCACGCGCGCACGCTGCCGGCCAACGTGGAGCTGGTGATCTCCAATGGCACCAGCATCCCGGTGCCGCCGGCCAGCGTCGACGTGGCGTTCAGCGACCAGCTGATGGAGCACCTGCACCCCGACGACGCGCGCGAGCAGCTGCGCGACATCCATCGCGCGCTGAAGCCCGGCGGCGTCTACTTCTGCATCACGCCCAACCGGCTCTACGGGCCGAGCGACATCTCGGGGCACTTCGACGACGAGGCTCGCGGCTTCCACCTGCGCGAGTACAACCTGCGCGAGGTCGCCGCGATCCTGCGCGGGTCCGGCTTCGACCGGATCCGCACCTACGCCGGGGCCCGCGGCTTCTTCGTGCGCTTCCCGCGCATCCTGCTCGAGGGGCTCGAGTGGGCGCTCGAGCGGCTCTCGCCGCGCCTGCGCCGGCGCGTCGCCGGCACCAAGGCGATGCGCGCGCTGCTCGGGCTTCGCGTCGCGGCGGTCAAGCCGAAGAACTCCCCCTCTCCCGGAGCCACGCCGTATTCCTCGAACGATCCGTGAAAATCCTCATCCTCGTTGAGAACCTCCCCAGTCCGTTCGACCGCCGCGTCTGGCAGGAAGCCAACGCGCTGCGCGGGGCCGGGCACGAGGTCACGATCATCTGCCCCACCGGAATGGGCTACGAGAAGCGCCACGAGGTGATCGACGGCATCGCGATCCACCGCTACGCCCTTCCGGTGGAGGCCGAAGGCGCCGCGGGTTATGCGATCGAATACGCCACCGCGCTCGCGAAGACCTTCTGGATCTGCTGGAAGGTGCTCCTCACGCGCGGGTTCGACGTGATCCATGCATGCAACCCGCCCGACCTCTTCTTCCTGATCGGCGGCTTCTTCAGGCTGCTGGGCAAGAAGTTCGTCTTCGACCACCACGACATCAACCCCGAGCTCTACGAGGCGAAGTTCGGGCGCCGCGACGTTTTCTGGAAGCTGATGGTGTGGCTCGAGCGCATGACCTTCCGCGTGGCCGACGTGTCGATCGCCACCAACGAGTCGTACAGGCGCATCGCCATCGAGCGCGGCGGGATGGATCCCGCGCGCGTCTTCGTGGTGAGGAGCGGCCCGAGCCTGGAGCGCATGAAGACAGGCCTGCCGCACGCGCACTTGAAGCGCGGACGCAGGTTCCTCGTGGGCTACGTGGGCGTCATGGGCCGCCAGGAAGGCGTCGACCTGTTGCTGCAGGCCGCGCAGGTGATCGTGCGCGAGATGGGGCGCAGCGACGTGCATTTCGGGCTCGTGGGCGGCGGCACCTCGCTCGAGGAGATGAAGGCGCTCGCGGCCACGCTCGGCATCGCCGACTACGTGACCTTCACCGGGCGCGTCCCGGATGCCGAGATGCTGGCGATGCTCAACACCGCCGACGTGTGCGTGAATCCCGACGTCGCCAACGACATGAACGACAAGTCGACCATGAACAAGATCATGGAGTACATGGCGCTCGGCAAGCCGGTCGTGCAGTTCGACCTGGCCGAAGGGCGCTTCTCGGCGCGCGAGGCGTCGCTCTACGCGGCGAGGAACGACGCGAGCGACCTGGCGGCGAAGATCGTGGAGCTCCTCGACGACCCCGAGCGCCGCGCCGCGATGGGCGCCTTCGGCCGGGCCCGCGTGGAAAACGAGCTCGAGTGGCGCTACGAGGTGCCGAAGCTCCTGGCCGCGTACGACACGTTGTCTCCTTCCCCTGTGAGTGAGGACCGGGTCGCGACTCGCTGATCCCGACCCTCACCCCGCCCTCTCGCAAGAGGGGGATCCGAAACCGGCGCCAGCCGGTTTTTTTTTCGCCCGCCCTCCGCGGGTGCCTTGTCGCTCCAGGGTGACATTTTCCCGGCGTTGATCCGCGAAATCCGGCCTGTAGCTCGGGGTTGACGCATAGCGTCACGCTGCAGCGACACCTTGTCGCTGCATGGCTACATCTTGTCAGTGCTCTCCCACACCCCTAACAGTCGTCGCCTACAGCGGAATCGGGGTTAACCTACATGGCACCGCCAAACGAACTACAGGCGGAGCTCGGTTCAGCCCGGTCAAGTCTTTGCAAGTGACTGATAAACAACGATAAAGCTGCCGTGGCACGTCCTTCGCTTATAGGACGCCTCATTCGTTGTTTTTTTCGGAGCGTCACACACCATGCAAAGACATGCGATCCACGGAATCTCCCCTGTCCGCCGAGTGCGCACACTCGCGGGCGCCCTTGCCGTGCTGCTGTTGGGCACGGCGATGTACGCGCAGAGCGTTCGCGCGCAGACCGCCACTCTGCCCTCGACGGGCACCATCGCGGTCACGACCTACGAAGCCGCCGGCCTCTACTGGCAAAGCCCGGGCGGCACCGCCGGCTGCGAGGTGAAGTACCGCAAGAGCGGCGAAAGCGCCTGGAAGCAGGGCCTGGCGATGTGGTACGACGCGCGCGACGGCCAATGCCGCGGCAGCCTCGTGGGCCTCGAGGCCGGCACCTGGTACCAGGCGGAGCTGAACCTTCCCGGCCAGGCGGCCACCCGCGGTGTCGCGTTCCAGACGTGGAGCAACGCGAAGCCGGTGGCGAAGACGATCGCGGTCAACTCCGGAGCCGCGCAGTACACCATCACCGAGGGCGGCACGCCGTCGGGCTGGGTGGTCTACGAAGGCAACGGCGCGACGCTGGATGGCCAGAACACGGCGACCTACAACATCCACGTGAAGGCGAAGTACGTGATCATCCGGGGCCTCAATCTCAAGGGCGCGAAGCAGGACGCCATTCGCCTGGATCCCTCGGTGCACGACGTGGTGATCGAGGACAACGACATCAGCAACTGGGGCCGCACGCGCGACGGCGGCACCTGGGCGACCAACATGGACTCGGGCATCCGCGGCTACTGCAGCTCGCAGGACCAGCTCGTGCGCATCACCATCCAGCGCAACAAGATCCACGACCCGCGCTACGGGGCCAACAGCTGGTCCGACGGCCACCCGGCGGGCGCCCAGGCGGTCTCCTTCAGCCACTGCGGCGGCCAGCTCGTGATCCGCCACAACGAGATGTACTCCAGCCCCGGCAAGTACTTCAACGACATCATCGGCGGCGAGGACAACTTCACCAAGGTGGGCTTCCCCAACGCCGACAGCGACATCTACGGCAACCGGCTCTCGCACGCTTGGGACGACGCGATCGAGGCCGAGGGCGCGAACGAGAACGTGCGCATCTGGGGCAACTACATCGACCGCACCTCCATCGGCATCGCCACGACGGCGACATCGATCGGCCCGGTGTACGTCTTCCGCAACATCTGGAACCGCAGCCAGTTCAAGGAGAAGATCTCCTCCCTCGACCTGGACGACCGCCAGCCGTTCTTCAAGTCCGGCGGCACCGACACCCTCGGCCACGGGCGCCGCTACATCCTGCACAACACGATGCTGCAGGCGCGCCAGTCGGGCCTCACCAACGGCCTGGGCGGCGGCTTCGGCCTCGGCGGCACGGGCTCGGCGCAGCTCATCCAGAACACCTGGTCGCGCAACAACATCTACCACCAGTGGAAGGACGGCAAGGGCTTCACCTACCAGACCGGCTCCACGAGCTCCTTCGTCACCGACATGTACAACGGCACGACCGGCGATACGACGGTCGCCAACGGCATCAAGGCGACTCCGCAATACGCCTCGGGCCACGGCTGGCAGAGCGAGGCGGGCGGCAATTACCAGCTCGCACCGGGCACTCCCGGTGTCGGCGCCGGCACGAAGGTCCCCAACTTCAACGACGGCGTGGCGACTCCCGACGTGGGCGCGCACCAGTCGGGTACCGGCGCGATTAAGTTCGGCGTCGCCGCCTCCCCGGGCTCGTCGATCTCCGGCGGCGCGCTGCCGCCCCCGACGGATCCGACGCCTCCCCCGCCGACCGATCCGACGCCTCCCCCGCCGACCGATCCGACGCCGCCGCCTCCGCCTCCGCCCTCGGGCAGCGGCATCGTGATGAGCACCTCGGTCCTGAACTTCGGCAGCGGCGCGCCGGCCACGCAGTCGGTCACCTACACCAACAACACCGGCTCGAAGGTGACGTTCATCCAGGCGTCGATCTCGAGCGGCAAGTGGCAGCAGTCCAACACCTGCGGCGAGGTTGCCGTCGGTGCGAGCTGCACGGCGACGGTCACCTACTACCCGTCCAACTCGGGCTCGGATCTCGCGACCTTCGCCATGACGAGCACGGCGCCCAACAGCCCGCACGTGGTGACGCTGGCGCTCAGCACGTTCGCCACCCAGCCCGCCCCGCCCCCCCCGGGAGTCGTGGTGAGCGCGTCGGCCCTCGAGTTCCGCAACGGGGCGTCGTCCTCGCAGACGGTGACCTACACCAACAACACCGGCGTCAAGGTCACGTTCCTGCAGGCGTCGATCTCGAGCGGCAAGTTCGGCCAGACCAACAACTGCGGCGAGGTCGCCCCGGGCGCCAGTTGCCGGGCCACCGTGACGTACTACAAGGGCAACAGCGGCTCCGACACGGCCACGTTCACGATGACCAGCACGGCCCCCAACAGCCCGCACCGGGTGACCCTGAGGGTCACGGGAAGCAAGCCGCGCTACGTGAACTGACCCCGATCGGGCGTGTCAGGCACCTGTAATCGGTTCCGCAAGGGGGCCACAGGTGTCTGACGCGATTTGGGTTTTGCCTTAGTCCTCAAGGACTAGTGCCGCCCCCGGGCGCCGCTCCGTGGTGCAACGGTCGATTATTACAATCGACCAATGGAAGCTACGTCCAACTCCACCCACGCCAGCGTCCTCGTCGTCGACGACGATGCCGCGAACCGGATGGCGCTGCAGGAGGCGCTCGTCTCGCTGGGGGCGCGCCTGGTGATGGCCTCGTCCGGCGAGGAGGCGTTGCGGCGCGTGCTCGAGGACGACTTCGCCGCGATCCTCATGGACGTGCGCATGCCCGGGATCGACGGCTTCACCACCGCGGCGATGATCCGCGAGCGCTCGCGCTCGCGCAACACGCCGATCAT
>Ga0307505_10000941_pt1 | contig 27021 bp, 28 predicted proteins | sample 23_S_MG_FD_202183 | JGI IMG/M metagenome (GOLD analysis project Ga0307505, IMG submission 202183) | Soil microbial communities from Populus trichocarpa stands in riparian zone in the Pacific Northwest, United States - 23_S | ecosystem: Environmental > Terrestrial > Soil > Riparian zone > Trees... | reverse complement strand
CGTCCGCAGCATGTCGCCATCGCCGTAACCGACATCGAGCAACCGGAACCTTTGGCGGCGGCCGACCACCCGGTTCAGGAAAGCCAGGGTAGGGCGGTAGGCGAGCGTCAAGCGGTTCACTTTCGCCAGATCGGACAGCACCGCGAGATAGATGGCGGCGTCGAGCGCCGGGTCGTCCATCAGTTCGGCGGCCGCGCGCCGTTCAGCCAGCATCGCCGTCGGTCCAGCCGAACCGGAGCCCTTCCATGGCCAGCCCAGGGCCGAAGGCGAGCGCTACGCCGCTGCGAGGCCGCTCTGCCATCAGCCGTTGAAGCACGAAGAGCACGCTTGCAGACGACATGTTGCCGAAATCGCTAAGCACGGAGCGCGCGGCTGCGACCTTATCCGGGTGCAATCCGAGACCGCGTTCGACAGCGTCGAGAATCGATTTGCCTCCCGGATGGATCGCCCAGGCACCGATGGCTTCGAGCGGGCGGCCAGCGGCGATCTGGCGCACCACGTCATCATCGCCGAGCGCGTCGGCGAGCCGGACCGGAACTTCGCCCGACAGTTCCATGGCGAAGCCGGTGTTGCCGATCGTCCAGGTGATCAGGTCCTGACTGTCCTCGAGCGTCAGCGACAAGCCGTCGCCGAGTTGGAGGCCCAACCCTTCTGCGGTAACGAGTGCGGCGGCGGCCCCGTCGGCGAACTGGCCCATCGCCAACAGGCTCTCGACCCGCTCGGTGGGCTGGAGATGCAGCGTGCACAGCTCGACCGAGACCACCAGCACACGCGCGGTGGGGGCGGAGCGCACGATGTGCGCTGCGGTTCGCAAGGCCGTGACGCCCGCATAGCAGCCCATGAAACCGACCAGGACGCGCTCGACCGTGGGCGCGAGGCCGAGCCGGCGGGCGATGACCTGATCGATGCCTGGCGCGGTGAAGCCGGTGCAGCTGGCTACCACCATGTGCGTGACGCCGTCGATGCTTTCGAGCTGTCCGATCGCGGCCAACGCCAGCTCCGGGGCCTCGCGCGCGTAGACCTGCATTCGGGCCAGCGTGCTTGGCGGCTCCGGTCGGTCGTAAAAGCTCCCCTCGGCCTGGTAGGTGCCATCGGTCGACAGCACCGTGAAGCGGCGCCCGATCCCGGAGCGCTTCAACATCCGCTCGAGCAGACCGGCTTCGCGGCCGGCCCCGAGCTGCCGCATCGCCCAGGCGTGATAGGTGGCATTGCACTCGCTCGCCGGCACGGCCGTGCCGATGGCGTTGATGCGGGGCTCGGACTGCGGCACGCTCATCGAACGGACGAACCGCGAGGATGTGCCTGGGGGGGAACGGACCGAAAGGTCATGCCATGGGGTGACCGCCCGCTTCCCGGAAGTTCAGACGGGTCCGGCGTGGCAGCATGCACCTGAGGCCCATACGCAAAAGGCGCCGCGGGAGCGACGCCTTTCGTGTCTGCCGATCGCATCTAGCGAATGGTGGGCGTAGGAAGGATTGAACTTCCGACCCCTGCGATGTCAACACAGTGCTCTACCACTGAGCTATACGCCCGTGCCATTCGCGGCAGGCGCGCCATCTAGCGTCGGCTCACCGGGATGACAAGGGCCGGGGCGGCTCCTACGGCCGGAACTGCGCCTCGGTCACTTCGTCCTCGAAAATGCGTTCCACCTCCAGCACCAGATCCTTGAGGTGGAACGGCTTCGAAAGCATCTTGGCGCGCGGCGCCTCGCGGCTGGCCTTGAGCGTGACCGCGGCGAAGCCGGTGATGAACATCACCCGCGTGCGCGGGCTGATCTCGGCGCAGCGCTGGGCCAGCTCTATGCCATCCATCTCGGGCATCACGATGTCCGACAGCAGCAGGTCGTAGTCGACCGCCTGCAGCAGGGGCAGGGCTTCGGTCCCGCGGTCGACGGCATCGACCGCGTAGCCGGCCTGCTCCAGCGCCCGCGCCAGGTACGTGCGCATCGCGGCGTCGTCTTCGGCCAACAGGATGCGGATCATCTGGAGCTCCCAACATTCTCGATTTCGAGCGGCGGCATACTCCGGGCCGATTTAAGAATCTCATAGAATGTCGGCGATGGCCAGCTTTGACACAGGTTGGAAAGCGGGCCAGCAAGGTCCGATGGCGGACGAGGGATCGGAAAGGCGCGAATCGCGCACCGAGCGGGGAGGAAGCATTCCCGGCACGGCTGGACAAGGCGCGTTCACGCTTGTTCTGCGTGAGCCCGCGCCGATGCCGGTGCTGATCGCCGTGCCGCACGCCGGCCGCGCCTATCCCGGCCAGTTCGCCGCGCAGATGCGCAATCATGCGGTGGCGAGCCTGCGGCTCGAGGACCGTTTCGCCGACCTCGTCGCCGAGGCGATCGCGCGCGAGACCGGCGCCGGCCTGCTCGTCGCTCACGCGCCGCGCGCGATGATCGACCTCAATCGGGGTCCGGACGACGTCGACTGGGACATGGTCGTCGGCGGTGCGCCGGAGCCGCGCGTGCGACTCGCGGCGGGACGCCGGGCACGCAGCGGACTGGGCCTGGTCCCTCGGCGTCTACCCGGCCTCGGCGAGCTGTGGAGGCGAAGGCTTACTCGCGAGGAGCTCGCCGCGCGCGTGGAGCAGGTGCACGCGCCGTACCACTCGGCACTGGCGGACAGTCTCGAGGCGCTGCGCGACCGGTGGAGTGCCGCATTGCTGATCGATCTTCACTCGATGCCGCCGCTGGGGCCCAAGCGCGGCGCCCACGGATCTCCGGATTTCGTGATAGGCGACCGGTTCGGCGCTTCTTGCGACGCGGCGTTAAGCGCCGCGGCGCTCGATCACTTCGCGCGGGCAGGCCGGCGCGCGGCCCACAATCGGCCCTACGCGGGCGGCTACGTGCTCGATCGGCACGCCGCGCCGGGCAGAGGGTTGCACGCACTGCAAGTGGAGATGTGCCGCTCGGCCTACCTCGACACGCGGCTGAACGAGCCTGGTCCGGAGCTCGCGTCCGTGGCGCGCCTGCTCGCAGGGCTGGTACGGCGCCTGGCCGACGAGCTCGCCTCGGGCAGGAGCGTGCCACAGGCTGCGGAATAGTGCTGAAAAATTTGCATTCTCTTGGGCCGGCACGCCTGCCGAGCTTATGAAAAAACCACCTCGCGCAAGTAGCACGAGGTGGCCAAGGTTCAGGGAGGAGGTGCGCAAAGCGCACCTATCCAGCCGGGCCATGAGGGATGCGCCGGCCGGACTTGCTCAATGTAAACTCAAATTGCGGCTCTTCAAGGGGCGGCGGGTGGTCCGAATTCGGTCCGCCGCGCCCCTTGAACGCTTCCGCCGGTCTTCAGCCCGCGCCGTTGGCCGCGGGGCCGGCCGCGCCGGGGCCTTTGCCCAGCTCGGTCTGCTTGGCGAAAATGAAACGCATCAGGTCGAGCGACATCAGGTGCGCGTAGACCAGCGGAAGCATGCCGTTGTCGTGCCAGGCCTTGAGCTTGTCGCCGTCGAGCTCCTTGAGCTTGTCCTGGTTCACCATCCGGAAGCCACGGTAAATGTAAGGCTGATCAGGCTTGTCGGCCTGCTGGATGGCGACTTCGCCGTCCATCAGCAGTTCGGCGTCGGTCAGTTCCTTCACGAACGTCTGGGTGCGGGCGCCCGCTTCCTCGAACCGCTCGCAGAAATCGAGCACGCCTTTGGTGTGCTCGGTCGGCTGTCCGTCCGCGAACAGCGCTTCGCCCTCCTTGAACTCGCCGAGGATATCGGTCGTCGGATCGAAGCAGAGCGACATCTCGTCGGCATCGGGGCGCAGCTTGGCGAGCAGGAACGGGTAGCGCCGGATATAGGCCGGGATATAGGCATCGCCGGTCGGCACGCCCTCTTCGTCGAAGAATACGTTGACGCCCTCGTTGAGGCCCATCAGCGCCAGCGGGACCGGACTGTCTCCCGCCGAAAACACGATCGGGAAGGTGCGCTGGGCGAGCGGGAATTCCTCCACCGTCAGCGGGATCGCGTGCTGGCTACCGAGCCAGTTCGCCTTATCGACGGTGCGCGCCTTCCAGGCGCTGTGGTCGCGGCTGTTGAGCGGCATGAGGTCTTTGTAGAACAGGGGCAACTGGGTTTGCGGCGCGCTGGCCATCGTCGTCTCTCCGGTAAGGCTGGTCCGTGGTCCGGGACCGAAGCTCCGGACATGCGTCGGGGGCTTTAGACAGCCGCGCGGTCAATCGCAAGGCGGCACGAGCTTGCCCGGATTCAGCAGGCCGTGCGGGTCGAGCGCTTGCTTCACGCCGCGCATCATCGCCAGATGCACCGGATCGCCGAGCCGGGCCAGCTCCCCCACCTTGAGCTGGCCGATGCCGTGCTCGGCGCTGATCGAGCCGCCCCATTCAGTGACCAGGTCGTGCACGAAGGCGCTTATCACCTTTCCTTCGCTACGTTCCCATTCTCCGCGCCTCGCGCCTGGTGGCGCCAAGACATGGAAATGCACGTTGCCGTCGCCGAGATGCCCGAACGCCACGGCCTTCGTGGCCGGGAAGCGCCGCTCCACTTCGGGCACGGCCGCGGCGACGAAGTCCGCCATCCGCGCCACCGGGACCGAGACGTCGTGTTGCATGGCCGGGCCGAGGGCGCGCTCGGCCGGGGCGATCTCGTCGCGCAGCAGCCAGAACTGCTCGGCCTGGGCCTCGTTGGCGGCGATCGTCGCGTCCTCGACCAGGCCGGCCTCGAACGCGCTCTCGAGCAAGTCGCGGGCGACGCCAGGCAGCGCGGCGGCGCCGTCGTTGTCCCCGGCCAGTTCGATCAGCGCATGCCACTCATGTTCGCCCGCCAGCGGCGACCGGCTGCCCGGCACGTGCGCGAGTACCGCTGCGAGGCTGTGCCGCGGTATGATCTCGAACCCCTCGAGCGCGCTTCCCGCCCCTTTCTCTGCGTGCAGCAGCAGCGCCCGCGCGGCCCGTACCGTGCCAAGCCCCGCCCATAGCACGGTCCGCTCGGTCAGCGCCGGCAACAGCCGCAGAGTGACCGCGGTGACGATCCCGAGCGTCCCTTCCGACCCGATAAGCAGCTGCTTGAGGTCGAAGCCCCGGTTGTCCTTCTTGAGCGGCACCAGCGCGTCGAACACGCTGCCGTCGGCCAGCACGGCCTCGATCCCGAGCACCTGGGCGCGCATCGAGCCGTGGCGCAGCACTTGGGTGCCGCCCGCGTTGGTTGAGACGAGGCCGCCGATCGTGGCCGAGCCCTTGCCGCCCAGCGTCAGCGGGAAGCGAAGGCCCTCGGCGGCGGCGGCTTCGTGCAGCGTCTGCAGGATCACGCCGGCTTCGCAGGTAACCTCGCGCGCTTCGCGATCGAGGCGGCGGATCGCGTTCAGGCGCCGCAGCGACAGCACGATCGCCGCGCCGCTGGCATCGGGCGTGGCTCCGCCCGACATGCCGCTGTTGCCGCCCTGCGGCACCACCGGTACGCCGTAGCGGGTGCACAGGCGCATCAGGGCCGCGATCTCGGCGGTCGATGCCGGCGAGGCGAGCGCCAGCGCCCGGCCGGTGAAACGTCCGCGCCAGTCGGTCAGCCACGGACCGATCAGCTCGGGGTCGCGGGTCAAGCCGCGATCGCCGAGCAGCTCGCTTGCGGCGGCCAGGAAGGCTTCGCTCATGCGCGGCCTTTGCCAGCGCCGCAGCTCGCTTGCAAAGGGCAATTCCGGAGTTAAGCCGGCATTCAATCTGACCGAGTAGAGGGGTTTCACCTGGCCGTCCGCGTGCGGTCCGAATGCATCGAGCCACGCCTGGATGACTGGATGAACAGCCTCGCCGCTACCCTGATCCCGCTCGCCCTGCTGCCGGCCGTTCCGGCCGTGCTGCCGATGGCGGCGGGTCCGGCGGACGAGACGGCACGGGCTGCGCCCACCGAGGAGAAATCGCCGCGGGGCTTTGCCGGGGCGCAGATAGCGCCGCTGCGTCTGCTCGACGAGGCGCGGCGCGTGCCGATGGAGAACCAGGTCCGGATCGAGCAGCGCGTCATCATCCGCATAGCGCCCAGCTCGCCGCAGCGCATGGAGCGCTCGTTGGCCGAGCTCGGCGCGCGCACGGACCGCTTCGACGAAGTCCGCCTCGGCGAGTGCATTCCCATCAACATGATCGCCGCCGTGGCGCCGCAGGAGGACCGCCTGCTGCTGTTCATGCGCGATCGCCGCATTCTCAGTGCCGCGCTGGAGCGGGCGTGCAATCCCGAGGACTTCTATTCGGGCTTCTACATCGAGCGGCAGGACGGCAATCTGTGCGAGCGCCGCGACCGCCTCCAATCGCGTGCGGGCGCAAGCTGCCGCGTCACCCGCCTCAACCGCCTGGTTCCCGCGCGCGATTGATCGCCGCCGCAGGTTGACTTTTCGCGCGCGCAAGGCAAAGGCGCGGCGCTCGTGGCGGCGCTTCGGGCGCTGCTTCTTTCGATGGCGGGATACCCCGTCCGTTCCGGACATTACCAACGATATGAAATTCGCCGATCTCGGCCTTTCCGACGAATTGCTGCAGGCGGTCGAATCCGCCGGCTACGACACGCCCACGCCGATCCAGGCGCAGGCCATCCCGCAGGTGCAGATGATGCGCGACATCATCGCCATCGCCCAGACCGGCACCGGAAAGACCGCGAGCTTCGTCCTGCCGATGATCGACATTCTCGCTTCCGGCCGCCGCCGGGCGCGCATGCCGCGCTCGCTTATCCTCGAGCCGACCCGCGAACTGGCGGCGCAGGTGGCGGAGAACTTCGACAAGTACGGCGTCAACCACGACCTCAAGATGGCGTTGCTGATCGGCGGCGTGCAGATGGGCGACCAGGTCAAGGCGCTCGACGAAGGCGTCGACGTGCTGATCGCCACGCCGGGCCGGCTGATGGACCTGTTCGAGCGCGGCAAGATCCTGCTGACCGGCTGCGAGCTGCTGGTCATCGACGAGGCCGACCGCATGCTCGACATGGGCTTCATCCCCGACATCGAATTCATCTGCGAGAAGCTGCCGACGACGCGCCAGACCCTGCTGTTCTCGGCGACGATGCCCGGACCGATCAAGAAGCTGACCGAGCGGTTTCTGAGCAATCCGAAGTATATCGAGGTGGCGCGCCCGGCGACGGCCAACATCAACATCGCCCAGCACAAGGTCTTTGTCTCGAGCCGCGACAAGCGCGACGTCCTGCGCGAGCTGCTGCGGACCGACAACGTCACCAGCGCGCTTATCTTCGCCAACCGCAAGACCACGGTGCGCGAACTCAACAAGAGCCTGCAGAAGACCGGCTTTTCCTCCGGCGAGATCCACGGCGACATGGACCAGTCGAGCCGGATCGCCGAGCTCGACCGGTTCAAAAGCGGCGACGTCAACATTCTGGTCGCCTCGGACGTCGCGGCTCGCGGCCTGGACATCAAGGGCGTCAGCCACGTGTTCAACTTCGACACGCCGTGGCACCCCGACGATTACGTGCACCGTGTCGGCCGCACCGGCCGCGCCGGCGCCAAGGGCCGAGCGTTTACGCTCGTCACGCCCGAGGACGCCGAGGCGATCGCCAACGTCGAGAAGCTCACCGGCATCGAGATTCCGGTCTTCACGTTCGGCGCGGGCGACGAGCAGGAACGCGCTCCCGAGCAGGCCGGGTCGGAGCGGCCGAAGCGCGGCCGCGACAAGCCGAGGCGCGAAGCGCGCGAGCCGGAATCGCGCGAAGCCCGCCAGCTCGAAGAGCGCGCCGCCGACGCCCCGCGCAAGGCGCCGAGGCGCGAGCCGAAGTCCGCTCCGCCCGCGCCGGAGCCCGCTCGCGCGGATGCCGACGATGACGGCGAGTGGAACGGCCCGGTGCCCGGGTTCCTTGGCCTGTCGGCGCTGTAATCCGAGCTAGTTGATGAAACACATGCGGGCGGACGCTTGAATCGCCCGCCTGGAGACCTGCCCGAATGACGATGTGTAGGGGCGGCCGTGAAGCTAGCGGCGCGCTTTCGCGTGTAGGAAGATCCGGCGTCCCTCGCGCGGCTCGTCGCGCCCTGGCGAGGTGGCCTAGGCGCCGCGGAGTTGCCGCGGCGCCAGGTCCCGAGGGCTCAGCCATGCCCGGCCCAGGCCAACGCGTCCGCGCCGCCGGTAGCTCGCCCGGGCAATCGGGATCCGTCGCCGCGCGCCATACTGCCAGGCCGTCGTCGCGGACTGGCCCGGCACGACTGCGCGCACCCGGATGCCGAACCGCGCCACTTCCTCGGCGAGCGAACCGGTGAAGGCGTTCACCGCCGCCTTGCTTGCCGTATAGGCCGTGAGCAGCGGCAGGGCCTTCAGCGTTGTGCTGGAGGTGTGACATTCACGATCGCGCCGGAGCCCCGCTCGCGGAACCCCGGCAGCACAGCGCGGGCCATCGCCATGGTGCCGAACGTGTTGGTCTCGAACAGGCGCCGGATCGTCCGGCTCGAAGTGCCTTCGAGCGCATTGAGCCACCCGATGCCCGCGTTGTTCACGAGCACGTCGATCTCGCCGGCCTCGGCCACCGCGGCTTCGATGCTGGCGTCTTGCGTCACGTCGAGGGCCAGAACCCGCAAGCGCTCCGACGGCGGCAGCTTGCTGGCCGACGGGTCGCGCATTGTCGCCACGACATTCCAGCCGCGTTCGTGGAACAGGCGGGCGGTTTCGAGCCCGAAGCCGGTCGAGCAGCCGGCTCGTGCAGGTCGTCCAGGCCCTGCTGACCAGCGCCCGCGACGCGGCCTTCGAGCGGCCCGCGGCCGTGGCTTTCACGCTGCTGGCTGTAATGGGCGGGGCAGTGCGCACCGTGCTCGAACGCGGCGCGCAGCAAGCAGAGCTCGACATCCTGCGGGCCGAGCTGCCGCGCGTTTGCAGCGCCTATCTCGCGAGCGCCGCATCCGGACGAGAGGCGAATGCGCCTATGCCGGGGTGACGAAGCTGTCGATCACCCGCTTGCGGCCGCTCGATTCGAATTCGATCTCGAGCTTGTTGCCTTCCTGGCCGAGCACTTCGCCGTAGCCGAACTTGTCGTGAAACACGCGCGCGCCGATCGCAATGTCGCCGCGCGGCTTGGCGGCGAAGCTAGCGGCGCTGCGGCCCGGTTCGGCGAGACGCTTGGGGACGGTGTCGTAGCCGGCCCCCAGCGCGCGCTGCCAGCCGGGGCCGCGGGCCTGGCTGCGGTCCGGGCGCGCGGCGCTGACGTGCGCGAACGGATCGTCCGTCTCGGACCAGTTGGCGCGCCATAGCGAGGCGCCGCCGGTCAGCGTGGTCTCGGCGTGGATGTGATCGGCGGGCAATTCGGCGATGAAGCGCGAGGGGATCGAGCTCGACCACTGCCCGTAGATGCGCCGGTTGGCGGCGTGCAGGATCGTGCAGCGCCGCCGCGCGCGGGTAATCGCGACGTAGGCCAGCCGCCGCTCTTCCTCGAGGCTGGCGAGGCCGCCTTCGTCGAGCGCGCGCTGCGAAGGGAACACGCCGTCCTCCCAGCCGGGAAGGAACACGTGATCGAATTCGAGCCCCTTGGCGGCGTGCATGGTCATGATCGTGACCTTCTCGACATCGTCCGCCGCATCGTTGTCCATCACCAGGCTGACGTGCTCGAGAAAGTCGCCGAGGGTCTCGTACTCCTCCATCGCCCGGCCGAGCTCGACCAGGTTGTCCTGCCGTCCGGCACTCTCGGCGCTGCGCTCGGCGGCGAGCATGGCGGCGTAACCGCTCTCTTCCAGCACCGTGCGCAGCAGCTCGGACGGCGTCACCGTCTCGGCCATCTCGCGCCAGTGCAGGAAGCCCGCCAGCAGGTTGGCGACGGTGGCGCGGCTGCGCGCCGGGAGTTCGTCGCTGTCGGCGAGCTGGAGCGCGGCGGCGGCGAGCGGCAGGCCGGTGGCGCGGGCATGGCGGTGCATCGTCTCGAGCGCCTTGGCGCCGAGGCCGCGCTTGGGCTGGTTGTGGATGCGCTCGAAGGCGAGGTCGTCGGAGGGCTGGGCGATCAGCCGCAGGTAAGCGAGCGCGTCGCGGATCTCGGCGCGCTCGTAGAACCGAAAACCGCCGACAATCCGATAGTTGAGGCCGATTTGTATGAATCGGTCTTCGAATTCGCGGGTCTGGTACTGCGCGCGCACCAGGATGGCGACCTGCTCGAGCGGCGCGCCCTCGCGCTCGAGCCGCTCGATCTCCTCGCCGACGCGGCGCGCCTCCTCGGGCGCGTCCCACACGCCGATCACGCGGACCTTCTCGCCCGCCGGCAGCTCGGTCCACAGCGTCTTGCCGAGCCGGCCGCTGTTGGCCGCAATCAGCCCCGAGGCGGCGGCGAGGATCTGCGGGGTCGAGCGGTAGTTCTGCTCGAGCCGAATCACGGCAGCACCTGGAAAATCCTTTTCGAACCGCAGGATATTGGCGACTTCCGCGCCGCGCCATGAATAGATCGACTGATCGTCGTCGCCCACCACGCAGATGTTCTTGCGGGTCTGCGCGAGCAGCCGCAGCCAGAGGTACTGAACAGCGTTGGTGTCCTGGTACTCGTCGACGAGCACGTATTTGAAGCGCTCTTGATAGCTTCTGAGGATGTCGCGCTCGGTCCGGAATAGATTCAACATGTGCAGCATCAGATCGCCGAAATCGCAGGCGTTGAGCGCTTTCAGGCGGTCCTGATAGAGCCGGTACATCTTCTGGCCCTTGCCGTTGGCGTAGGCCTCGTTCTCCGCGGCATCGAGGTCCTCGGGATTGAGCCCGCGGTTCTTCCAGCGGTCGATCAGCCCGGCGAGCTGCCGCGCCGGCCAGCGCTTCTCGTCGAGGTCGCTGTCGGCGATCAGCGCCTTGAGTACGCGCAGCTGATCGTCGGTGTCGATGATCGTGTAGTTGCTCTTCAGCCCAACCAGCTCGGCGTGTCTGCGGAGCATCCTGGCGCAAATCGAATGGAACGTGCCGAGCCACGGCATGCCTTCGACCGCATCGCCGATCAGTTGGCCCACGCGGTGGCGCATCTCGCGCGCCGCCTTGTTGGTGAAGGTGACGCACAGGATCTCGCTCGGCCAGGCGCGGCGGGTGCGGATCAGGTAGGCGAGACGCGCGGTCAAGGCGGCGGTCTTGCCCGTTCCGGCCCCGGCCAGCATCAGCACCGGCCCTTCGGTGGTGAGCACCGCCTGCTTCTGCGGCGGGTTCAGGCCATCGAGCCATCCGGGGGCCTCGGTTGCCTCCGCAGGGGCGGGAAGGGAGCTGTCGGTCACCGCGAACAACTAGGGAACAGGGGGGGGCGGCGCAAGCTTCGCGGCCGATCGGCAGACGGAACTACCCCGCGCGGCGGCGCGTTTCCCTGACACACCCGTTTCGATGGAGGCGACCATGCGTACCCTTATGCTTGCCGGAGCCGCCGCGCTGACGCTGACGGCGCTCCCGAGCGCGCTGAACGCGCAGACCGCTGACCAGGCGAACGCGCAGGCAAGGCCGGCGACCCCGACCACGACAGTCACGCCGAATCCCGGAAGCCCCGCCGTCACGCATCATGCCGACGGAACCACGACCGTGAACCCCAACCCGGGCACTCCCGCCGTCGTCACGCACAACAACCCCGGGAACCTGACCCCGCCACCGCAGTCGGCGATGAACAAGTCCTACCCGGTCTGCAGCCGTACTCTGCAGGACAACTGCCAGAACCCCGGCGAAGGCGGTGCCCCCGGCAAGTCGCGCGCGCTTTCATACTGGCCGGGCGAGCCGGCCAGCGAAAGGCGCGACCGCGGCGGCTGATTTCAATCCTCCCCGAGCTTGCTCGGGGAGGGGGACCGCGCCGCGAAGCGGCGTGGTGGAGGGGCGAGTGCGGCTTACCCCTCCGTCACCGGCCTGCGGCCGGCGCCACCTCCCCGTTCGTACTTCGCACGAACGGGGAGAATCTAGCAAAAGGCCAGTCATTCCCGCGAACGCGGGGACCCAGTCGCCTCTGCGCAGAACTGCGGCTGGGTTCCCGCTTTCGCGGGAATGACGAATTGTTGGACGTTGACTCCCCTTCCATTCCACCGCAGCCCTCCGGGCCGGGAGGGACACATGCCGTCACCGCTGCGCGTGCATCGCCGGGTGCTGACCGCCTCGCTGGTCGGCACCGCGGTCGAATTCTACGATTTCTACGTCTACGCCACCGCCGCCGCGCTAGTGTTCGGGCCGCTGTTCTTTCCCGCCGAAAGCACCTCCGCACAGCAGATGTTCGCCTTCATGAGCTTCGGGCTGGCGTTCGTGGCGAGGCCTGTCGGGGCGATAGCGTTCGGGCACTTCGGCGATAGGCTGGGGCGCAAGTCTACGCTGGTCGCCTCGCTGCTGCTGATGGGCGTCTCGACGCTACTGATCGCCTTCCTGCCGACGTACGCGATGGTCGGTTGGGTCGCGCCGCTGCTGCTGTGCATCCTGCGCTTCGGGCAGGGCTTCGGCCTCGGCGGCGAGTGGGGCGGGGCGACGCTGCTGGCGGTGGAGAACGCGCCCAGGGGCTGGGAGGCGCGCTTCGGCTCGGCGCCGCAGCTCGGTGCGCCGGTCGGATTCCTCGCCGCCAACGGGCTGTTCCTGCTCCTCGGGCTCGGGCTGAGCGACGCGGATTTCACCGCTTGGGGCTGGCGCGTGCCGTTCCTGCTTTCGGCGGTGCTGGTGGCCATCGGCCTATGGGTCCGGCTGCGGATCGGCGAGACGCCCGCGTTCAGGGAGGCCCTGGAGGAAGCGCCGCCGCCGCGCGTCCCGCTCGGCACCGTGCTGCGCCATCACTGGCTGCCGACGCTGGCGGCGAGCGCGGGCGTGGTCTCGGCGTTCGCGATCTTCTACCTGTCGACCGCCTTCGCCCTCAGCCACATGACGCAGGTACGCGGCGCCTCGCGCGAGGACGTGCTGGCACTGCAGCTTGCCGCCAACCTGTTCCTCGCCGCCGGAATCGTGCTCGCGGCGATCGGCGCCGACCGGACGAGCCCGCGGCGGATGCTGGCCTGGGGCGCGGCGGCGACGGTCCTGCTCGGGCTGGTGTTCGGACCGGTGCTGGCCGGCGGCTCGCTGGCGCTGGTGTTCGTCACGCTGGCGGCCGGGCTGCTCGTGATGGGCTTCGTCTACGGCCCGCTCGGCGGCTGGATGCCGTCGCTGTTCCCGGTGACGGTGCGCTACACCGGCATGTCGGTGGCGTTCAACGGCGGCGGAATCGTCGGCGGGGCGGTCGCGCCGATCGCCGCGCAGTATCTCAGCGCGGCGGGCGGTGTCTCGTTGGTCGGACTGTTCCTGAGCGCGGCCGGGCTGGTCACGCTGCTCGGCGTCACGCTGGGCCGGCCGGCACGCGCAGCAGCGTGATCCGGGCCTTGCCGACCTTGCGCTCGGTCTCGATGGCGAGCGTCTTGAGCTGAACCTTCTCGTCGTGCGCGGTTTCGAGCGCGATCCAGCTGCCGGCGCCGATCCAGCCGAGCCGGTGCAGCCGGTCGAGCGCGACCCCGCCCGCGCCCGAATGGTACGGCGGATCGAGCAGGATCAGGTCGAGCGGCGCCTTCGCCGGGCCGAGTTGCATGACCGAGATCGCGCGGACGTCGCACCGCTCCTGCGCCCGCAGCGCGGCGATGTTGGCCCTGAGCGCGCGGATCGCCGGCGGATCCTGCTCGACGAACAGGCACGTCGCCGCGCCGCGCGACAGCGCTTCGAGCCCGAGCGCGCCCGAGCCGGCGAACAGATCCGCGACGGCCAGGTCCTCGAAGCTGCCGAGGCGGCTCAGGAGCATCGCGAACAGCGTCTCGCGCGTGCGGTCGGCGGTCGGCCGCGTCGCCTCGCCGGACGGGACGCGGAGTTGCCGGCGGCGCCATTCGCCGGCGATGATGCGGAGCATCTAGCTCCTCCCTTTCAGGGGAGGGGTTGGGTTGGGGGCTGCCCGCCGATGGCGGCGCTTTCCGACACGCCCCACGCCCGGCCCCTCCCCTGAAGGGGAGGGAAGCTTCTTCAAGCCGCTCCTGAACCGCTCCAGCTCTTCCTTGCGTACCTCGAGCGCCGCGCCGCGCGGCAGGTCGCCGAGCATGAACGGACCGTAGGCGGTGCGCAGCAGGCGCGACACCTTGAGCCCGAGGTGCTCGAGCACGCGGCGCACCTCGCGGTTCTTGCCTTCGGTCAGGGTCAGCTCGACCCACTGGTTGCGCCCGGTGCGGCGTTCGAGGTTGGCGTCGATCGGGCCGTAGTGGAGGCCCTCGATGGTGATCCCGTCCATCAGGTCCTCGAGCTGTGCCTGGCTGACGGCGCCGAAGGTGCGTGCTCGGTAGGTGCGCGGCACGCCGGTCGCGGGCAGCTCCAGTTCGCGTTTGAAGACGCCGTCGTTGGTCAGCAGCAGCAGGCCCTCGGTGTTGAGATCGAGCCGCCCGACGGGCATCAGCCGCGGCGAGCCCTTGGGCAGCGCGTTGCGGAGCGCGTCGTAGATCGTCGGCTTCCCGGCGGGGTCGCGCTCGGCGGTGATCAGTCCGGAGGGCTTGTGGAAGCGGTACAGCCGCGTCGGCTCGGCCTTGGCGACGGGCTGGCCGTCGACGGTGACGCCGCGCAGGTTCTCCAGGATCGTCGCGGGAGTGACCAGCTTGACGCCGTTCAGCGCCACGCGCCCCTCGGCGATCATCCGCTCGACCTCGCGCCGGCTGGCGACGCCGGCGCGGGCGAGCAGCTTGGCGATGCGTTCGCCCTCGGGTCTCCGGTCGTCGGCCATCGCGGCGCCATAGCGGCGAAGGCGGCGCCGTCCAACCTTTGGGGGCGGACCCTAGTCGCGCCTGCGATCCTCCCGGGGATGGCTCGAGCGTTCAAAATCCGAGTCGAGCTCCGGATCGAACGCGCGCCAGCCGGCACGATCGCGCAGCAGCGGCGCGCCGCAGCGCGCGCAACTGGTGCGGAAGTCGATGTTATCGTTCCAAACGCGGTGGCGATCGACCTTGTGGCCGAAACGCCGGCAGAGAAATTCCTTCAGCACCAGAGCGCCTCCATCTCGGTGCCTCCAGGCCCTCTCCATTACGCCTGTCTAACATGACCGCCGCGGGACTTCCCATTACAAATGGCGGCGCTAGGTTCCAGTTGTGTGAAGGCGGGAGAGCGCGATGTTCGAGGCACTGGTTTTCGGCGGTATCGTGCTCGCGGTGGTGGCCGCCGGGTCTTTCGTGCCTTCGTTCCGCCCGTACATGCGGCCGATGCCGTTCGTGGCGTTCCTGCTCGGGATCTCCTCGGGCTTTCCGCTCACGCTGCTGCTGGCGACGATGACGTTCTGGCTGACCAAGGTCGGCATCGACAAGTCGACGATCGGCTTCGCGATCGGCCTGACCACGCCCTACACGCTCAAGTTCCTGTGGGCGCCGCTGGTCGACAAGCTGCCGCTGCCGTTCCTGACGAGGACTTTCGGCCAGCGCCGCGGGTGGCTGTTCTTCGTCCAGGCCCTGCTGTTCGCCGCGCTGTGGCAACTGGGGGCCAGCGAGCCCGAGCAGAGCCTCGGCTGGTTCGCGCTGTGGGCGATCGTCGTGGCCTTCCTGTCGGCTACGCAGGACATCGTCATCGACGCCTACCGCATCGAGATCCTTACCGAGGCCGAGCTGCCGCACGGCACCGCGATGAACCAGTTCGGCTACCGCACCGGCAACCTGATCGCGGGCGCCGGCACGATCTACCTCGCCTCGGCCGAAGGCGCGGGGCTCGGCTGGGCGGCGGCCTACGGGCTTACGGCGTTCTGCGTGCTGCCCGCAGCGATCGGCGCGCTGATCGCCGGGCCGGGCACTTATATCGAGCGGCACGCCCGCGCCGCCGGCCAGACCATGGGCGCCTGGCTGATGGAAACCGTGGTCAACCCGTTCCGCGAGTTCCTCGGCCGCCGCGGCGCGGTGCTGATCCTGCTGTTCGTGCTGATCTACAAGATCGGCGACGCGATGGGCCAGATCATGCTCGCGCCGATGATCGTCGAGCTCGGCTTCTCCGACACCGAATATGTCGCGGTGAACAAGTTCGTCGGCTTCGGCGCGCTGATCTTCGGCTCCGCCCTCGGCGCGCCGTTCATCGCCTGGCTCGGCATGGGCCGCGCCTTGCTCGTCTCGGGCCTGCTGATGATGGTCTCGAACTTCCTGTTCGCGGTGCTGGCGATGGTCGGCGACAGCAACGTCATGCTGGGTATCGCGGTCGGGGTCGAGAACACCACCAGCGGGATCGGCCTGACGGTGTTCGTCACCTACCTCTCGGGTCTGTCGAGCCTGGCCTATACCGCCACGCAGTTCGCGCTGCTGTCCTCCTTCGCGGCGGTCGGGCGGACCTGGCTGTCCACGCCCTCGGGGATCATGGCCGAAGCGTTCGGCTGGGTCGGGTTCTGGCTGATGACCGTGGCGATCGCGGCCCCAGGCATGCTGCTGCTGTGGGTGCTGTGGCGCAAGGGGTTCGTGATCCAGTCGGTCCGCCAGCCGAGCACCCTCGACGACGGGCCCGGGCCGCCGGGCGCGTCCGAACCGGTGGCGGCGCGATAGCCCGTTAGCCCCTAATTAGGGGTGACGGTTGGCGGGATGCTAATGCTGGCCGTGCGACAAGCGGCGCCATGGCAGACCTGCAGCCCATAGACGGGCTCGATCCGAGGCGCGCCCATGCGCGGCTTCAGCTCGGCATCGCGGCGTATCTCGACACGCTCGACGGGCGGCTGAACGTTCGCCTGATCGACCTGTCGCAAGGCGGCGCCCACGTGATTCTAGACCACCCCGGCGCGGTGCGCGAAGGCGTGCTGTCGTGGTTGCAGTTCGATACCTTCTCCATCGCCGTCTGGCAGCACGGCGAGCATGTCGGGCTGGAGTTCGACCAGCTCGTGCCTCTTCCCGTGCTCGTCGAGACACGGCAGCGCGCGCCTTCCGTGGTGCGCGAAGCGGCCGAGGCGTGGGTCGCGGGAACCGGCTAGTCCGGGATCTCGCCGTTGGCCGCCAGCACCTTGCCGGCGAGGTAGAGCGAGCCCGCGATCAGCACCGGCAGTCCGTCCTCCGGCAGGTTCCGCAGCGCCGCCGTCACATCCGCCGCCCAGCGCGCTCCTTCGAAAGCCTCGGCGCCGTGGCTCTCGCTGCCCTCGATCGGCACCGCTGTCACACTCGCCAGGCGGCCTTCGAGGGGGTCGATGATCGCCCGCGGATAGCGGTTGGCGAGCATGCCGATGACGAGGTGCAGGGACTGGCCGGCAAAATGGCGGCCGATGGCAAGTCCGGCGTCGGCGTTGTGACCGCCGTCGAGCCACACCTCGCGGCCGGGTACGAGCGCGGTCAGCGGGCCCGGGCCCAGCAATTGCAGGCGGGCGGGCCAGCGGGCCGCGCGGACGCCCTCGGCCATCGCTTCGGGCGAGACCGTGACCCAGTCCTGGTGACGCAGCATCGCCACCGCCAGCGCGGCATTGTCGCCCTGGTGGCGGCCGGGGAGCGCGGGCAGCGGCAGGGTCAGCACGCCATGGCGGTCGCGGTACTCGATCGACTCGTCGCCGACCTCGGCCCACCAGTCGTGGCCGCGCCGGTGCAGCGGGGCGCCGGCCAGGCCCGCGCGGTATTCGATCTCCTGCTCCAGCGCTTCGGGATAGCCCTGCGTGACCAGCGGCGAGCCGGGGCGGGCGATGCCGGCCTTCTCGAACGCGATCCGCACCATCGGCTCCTCTGGCGCGCCGTCCTCGGGCACCAGCAGGAACGCCTCGTGGTCGATGCCGAGCGTGGCGATGCCGCAGGCCGCGGGCCGCTCGAGCACATTGGTCGCATCGAACCGCCCGCCAAGCCCGACTTCGATCACGCAGGCATCGGCCGGATGGCGCGCGAAGGCGAGGAAGGTGGCGGCGGTGGTGACCTCGAAGAAGCTCGGGCCGAGCGCCTCGCCGATATCGAGCACTTCCTTCAGCAACGCCGCCAGCTCCGCGTCCGAGACCAGCTCGCCGGCGATGCGGATGCGCTCGTTGTAGCGCACCAGGTGCGGCTTGATCGCGGCGTGGACGCTCAAGCCCTCGGCCTCGAGCATCGCCCGCAGGTACGCGCAGGTCGAGCCCTTGCCGTTGGTCCCGGCGACATGGAACACCGGCGGCAGTCGCTTCTGCGGGTCGCCCAGCAGCGCAAGCAATTCGTGGATCGTCTCGAGCCCGAGCCGCCCCTGCGGCAGCGACAGCGCCGCCAGCCGGTCGAGCTGCGCCTGGACCGCGGGGTCCGACGAGGCGGCGAAGTCCTTCACCGATCCTCCCCGGGACGGGGAGGGGGACCGCCGGCGGAGCCGGTGGTGGAGGGGGCTCGCCGCAAGCGCTGCGCCAGGAGGAGAACCCCCTCCGTCAGCGCTTCGCGCTGCCACCTCCCCGTCCCGGGGAGGATCATTACGCCGCCACCGCCGGCGCCAGGTAGTCGAGCACCTTGGCGAGCGTCGCCTTGAGGTCCTTCCGCGCCACGACCATGTCGACCATGCCGTGCTTGTGCAGGTACTCGGCGCGCTGGAAGCCTTCGGGGAGCTGGGCGCGGATGGTTTCCTGGATCACCCGCTGGCCGGCGAAGCCGATCAGCGCGTCGGGCTCGGCGATGTGGATGTCGCCGAGCATCGCGTAGCTGGCGGTCACGCCGCCGGTGGTCGGGTCGGCCAGCACCACGATGTAGGGCAGGCCGGCCTCTTTCAGGCGGCGGGTCATCACCGTCGCCTTGGGCATCTGCATCAGGCTGAGGATGCCTTCCTGCATCCGCGCGCCGCCCGCGGCGGTGACGACGATGTAGCCGCAGCCGGCCTCGAGTGCCTTGCGCGCCCCGGCGCAGAACGCCTCGCCCACGGCCATGCCCATCGAGCCGGCCATGAAGGTGAAGTCCTGCACGCCGACCACCGCTCCGCGCCCGTCGATCGTGCCGATCGCGGCGAGGAAGGCGTCGTCGTGCTCGGTATTGGCGCGCGCCGCCTTGAGCCGGTCGGTGTACTTCTTGGAATCGCGGAACTTGAGCGGGTCTTCGCGCACCTCGGGCGAGGGCAGCACCTGGTAGCCTTCGTCGAGGATCTGCGCGAGCCGCGTGTCGGCGCCGATGCGGCCGTGGTACTCGCAGCGCGGACAGACGTAGAGGTTGGCCTCGTACTCGCGCGTGAACAGCATGTCGTGGCAGCGCGGGCACTTGACCCACAGGTTGTCGGGCGTCTCGCGCTTGGGCGCGAAGGGTAGCGCGTTGCGGACGCGGGTCAGCCAGCTCATGCGAAAACTCCGCGAATGGTCCCAATGTTCGCAGTGCCCATGGGGCTCGGCTCCGCCGCGCATTTCGACAGTGACGCGCGGCGACATTTCTCCGAACGGCGCAGCACACGGAGTCGGACCGGCAAGGGCGAATCGGGCAGCATTCGGGCAGCGTTGGCAGACCTGCGCCGTGTAGGACAGCGGGCATTGCAGGCCGACCTTGGCATCAGGCCGGCTCCACGTTCGCCGAATGGACCGCCGCGGCCAGGGCCGAGGCGAGTTCCTTCAACCGCTCGGGCGCTTCATCGCCATGCTCGCCGACCAGCTCGACCAGCGCCGAGCCGACCACCACGCCGTCGGCGACCGCGGCGATGGCTGCGGCCTGCTCGGGCGTGCGGACGCCGAAGCCGACGGCGACGGGGAGGTCGGTCGAGCGCTTGATGCGCGCGACGTTGTCGGCGACCGAGGCGGTCGCCGCCTGCTGCTTGCCGGTGATCCCGGCGACCGAAACATAGTAGAGGAACCCCGACGAGCCTTCGAGCACGGCCGGCAGGCGCGCTGCGTCGGTGGTCGGGGTGGCGAGGCGGATCAGGTCGATCCCGGCGGCGCGCAGCGCGGGGCCGAGCTCGGGGTCTTCCTCGGGCGGGATGTCGACGCAGATCACCCCGTCGACCCCGCAGCCCTTGCACTCGCCGGCGAACCATTCGGGCCCGCGGCGGATCATCGGGTTGGCATAGCCCATCAGCACCAGCGGAATGTCCGGGTGGCGCTCGCGGAACCCGCCCGCGATCATCAGCACTTCACGCGTGGTCGTGCCCTTGCCGAGGCTGCGCAGGTTCGCCGCCTGGATCGCCGGGCCGTCGGCCATCGGATCGGTGAACGGCATGCCGAGCTCGATCACGTCCGCGCCGCCCGCGACCAGCGCGTCGAGATTGGCCGCGGTGTCGCCGTCGCCCGCGGTGATGAAGCAGACGAGCGCGGGGCGGCCCTTGGCGAAGGCGGCGGAAAGGCGAGCGCTCATCGCATTCCCCTTTCCCCGACCCTCTCCCCTGAAGGGGAGAGGGAGCAAGTTGCGCCACTTAAAGCCCTCTCCCCTTCAGGGGAGAGGGTTGGGAGAGGGGCCTGGCTCCGCATCTCCCCAATCACCTCTTCCAAACGATCCAGAACCCCTTCGAGATTCGTCATCACGTCCGAATTCGTGAAGCGAACGACTCTGTAGCCCTCAGCCTCGAGAAACCGCGTGCGCGCCGCATCGTACGCCTCCCGCCCGGCGTGAGTATCCCCGTCCAGCTCGATCACCAGCTTCGGGTCGTTCGCCGCGAAGTCCACGATGTAATCGTCCCTGATCACCTTCTGTCGCCGAAACTTCACGCCCTCGAAGCGCTTGGCGCGAAGCTGGAGCCACAACCGCGTCTCGGGTTCGGTCATTTCGGTGCGCATTTCGCGGGCGCGCTTCATCAGTTCGGGGTCACGCATTCCCCTCTCCCAACCCTCTCCCCTGAAGGGGAGAGGGCTCTGGAGTGCGACCGCGACCACCGCTCACATCTCCACTCCCAGCGCGTCCGCCACGGTGAAGATGTCCTTGTCGCCGCGTCCGCACAGGTTGGCGAGGATTACCGCATCCTTGGGCATCTCTCGCGCCCGCTTGACGATCGCCGCGATCGCGTGGCTCGGCTCGAGCGCGGGGATGATGCCTTCCGTGCGGCACAGGAGCTGGAACGCGTCGAGCGCCTCGGTGTCGGTCGCCGAGGTGTATTCGACCCGGCCGGTTTCCTTGAGCCAGGCGTGCTCGGGGCCGATGCCGGGGTAGTCGAGGCCGGCGCTGATCGAGTGGGCCTCGGTGATCTGGCCGTCCTCGTCCTGCAGGAGATATGTCTTGTTGCCGTGGAGGATGCCCGGGAAGCCTCCGGCGAGGCTAGCGGCGTGCTGCTTGTCGAGGCCGTGGCCGGCCGCTTCGACGCCGAGCATTTTCACCTCGGGATCGTCGAGGAACGGGTGAAACAGCCCGATCGCGTTCGAGCCGCCGCCGATCGCCGCGACCAGGAGGTCGGGCAGGCGGCCGATACGGCTCAGCATCTGCGCGCGCGCCTCGGTTCCGATCACGGATTGGAAGTCGCGCACCAGCTCGGGATAGGGATGCGGGCCGGCTGCGGTGCCGATGATGTAGAAGGTGTCGTGGACGTTGGCGACCCAGTCGCGCAGCGCCTCGTTCATCGCGTCCTTGAGTGTGGCCGCGCCGCTGGTCACCGGCACGACCTCGGCGCCGAGCAGCTTCATGCGGAACACGTTGGGCTGCTGGCGCGCGACGTCGGTCGCGCCCATGAAGATCGTGCACGGCAGGCCGAAGCGCGCGCAGACGGTCGCGGTGGCGACGCCGTGCTGGCCGGCGCCGGTCTCGGCGATGATCCGCGTCTTGCCCATCCGCATCGCCAGCAGGATCTGGCCGATGCAGTTGTTGATCTTGTGCGCGCCGGTGTGGTTGAGCTCGTCGCGCTTGAACCAGATTTGAGCGCCGCCGAGTTCCTCGGTCAGCCGCGGCGCGAAATAGAGCGGGCTGGGGCGGCCGACATAGTGCTCGAGCAGGTCGTCGAACTCGGCCTTGAACGCCGGGTCGGCCTTGGCGGCGCGGTAGTGCCGGTCCAGCTCGAGGATCAGCGGCATCAGCGTCTCGGCCACGTAGCGGCCGCCGAACTGGCCGAAATGGCCCCTCTCGTCGGGCTGGTTGCGGAAGGAGTTGGGCTGCTCAGTCATGATCCGCGCGCGGCTTGGCAAAAGGCCGCTATCTTGTCCACGTCCTTGACCCCGGGCGCGCTCTCGAGCCCGGTCGAGGCATCGACCAGCGGCGCGCCGGTGACGCGGATCGCCTCGGCGACGTTGTCCGGATTGAGCCCCCCCGCTAGGCCCCACGGCAGCTCGTGCCGGAATCCCTGGAACAGCGTCCAGTCGACCGCCAGGCCCTGGCCGCCGGGCAGCTTTTGCGCCGGAGCGTCGTAGAGCAGCTTGTCCGCTGCGCCCCTGAAGCGCTTGGCCCGCTCCAGCCCCTCGGCATCCTTGACCCCGATCGCCTTCCACAGCTCCCTGGCGCCCGCCTGCTTGAGGATCGCCAGCCATTCGGGCGTCTCGCTGCCGTGGAACTGGACCACGTCGGGCTTGACCGCCTCGATCGCCCGCAGCGTCGGCGCCGGCTGTTCGTTCACCAGCAGCAGCACGATCTTGACCTCGCGCGGGACCCGAACGCGCAGCTTCATCGCCTGCTCCAGCGTGACATGGCGCGGGCTTGGCTCGTAGTGGACCAGGCCGATGTGCGTGGCGCGCGCGGCCACCGCGGCATCGACCGCCTCGGGCGTCGACAGTCCGCAGATCTTGATTTCGGGTTCGGGCATGGCCGGGGCGCCCTAGGACAAGGGACGCGCCGGGAAAAGGCCTAGAGCGTCGCCTCGATCGCCCGCGCCGCCGCGACCGGGTCCTCGGCGCGGCTGATCGGGCGGCCGACCACCAGCACGCTGGCGCCGTCGTCGCGCGCCTGGCGCGGGGTGACGACGCGCTTCTGGTCGCCCAGCGGTCCGCCGTTGAGCCTCAGGCCCGGCACGACGAAGAAGCCGTCCTTCCACTGCTTGCGGACCTGGCCGACCTCGCGCCCCGAGCAGACGATTCCGTCGAGACCCGCGGTGTGCGCCAGCTCCGCCAGCCGCATGACCTGCTCGTGCGCGTCTCCGTCGATCCCGGTCCGCTTGAGGTCGCGCTCGTCGAGGCTGGTCAGCATGGTCACCGCGACGACGCGGGTGCCGTTGCCGGCGGCGGCCTTGGCGTCTTCCATCATCGCCCTGCCTCCGCTGGCATGAACGGTGACGATCGCCGGCTCGAGCACGTGGATCGCGTGCATCGCCCCGGCCACGGTGTTGGGGATGTCGTGCAGCTTGAGATCGAGGAAGATCGGCAGCCCGACATGGGCGATCTCGTGAACCCCGTGATGGCCGTGGGCGCAGAAGAACTCGAGCCCGAGCTTGAGCCCGCCGACGTGGGACTTGACCTTTTCGGCCAGCGCGCGGGCGGCGTCGAGCTGGGGCAGGTCGAGCGCGAGGTAGACGGGATTGGTCACGGCGCCGGCTTGGCGTGGTCGTCGGGTTTCGGCTCTTCGGCGGGCGCCAGCTCGGCGGGCCGCTCGGCCGGAACCGGCGCGGGAGCCGGCGCCATGACCGCGGCGCGCGCGGCGCTTTCGAGCGAGGCGATGCGGCGGTCCGCGTTCCAGCGCGCGGCGCGGTGCAGCAGCCACATCGGGATCAGTCCGATCATGAAGGCGATCACGACCAGCGCCGGGATCTTGGTTTCGAGCACCAGCCCTTCCCAGATCTTCACCTCGACCGGGTTCCAGTTGTTGACCGAGAAGATCAGCAGCCCGACGAGCAGCAGCACCCAGACGATCGTGCGGACGATTTTCATGCGGCGTCCCCTTGTCCTTGTGCCAATCGATTAGGGCGATTGCACCGCGAAGGGAAGGGCATGTCCCCCTCCCGCTTGCGGGAGGGGTTAGGGGTGGGCAAGTGCGAAGGCGGTAAAGGGCCCCTCCCCGGCCCCTCCCGCAAGCGGGAGGGGCGGGTCAGCCGAACACCCTCTCGAAGATGCGGTCGACCTGCCTGAAGTGGTATTCGAGGTCGAACTTGTCCTCGAGCTCCGCATCGCTGAGCGCCGCGGTCACCTCGCCGTCGGCCTTGAGCAGGTCGAGCAGCGACAGCGCCCCGTCGCTCTCCCACACTTTCATCGCGTTGCGCTGGACCAGGCGGTAGGCGTCCTCGCGGCTCACCCCGGCCTGCGTCAGCGCCAGCAGGACGCGCTGCGAGTGAACCAGGCCGCCCATCCGGTCGAGGTTCTTCAGCATCCGCCCGGGGTAGACCAGCAGCTTGTCGATCACCCCGGTCAGCCGGGCCAGCGCGAAGTCGAGCGTGATGCAGGCGTCTGGGCCGATGAAACGCTCGACCGAGGAGTGCGAAATGTCGCGCTCGTGCCACAGCGCCACGTTCTCCATCGCCGGCACCACCGCGCTGCGCACCATGCGGGCGAGACCGGTGAGGTTCTCGGTCAGGATCGGGTTGCGCTTGTGCGGCATCGCGCTCGAGCCCTTCTGCCCGGGCGAGAAGTACTCCTCGGCCTCGAGCACTTCGGTGCGCTGCAGGTGACGGACCTCGATCGCCAGCCGCTCGATCGAGCTGGCGACGACGCCGAGCACCGCGAAGAACATCGCGTGGCGGTCGCGCGGGACGACCTGGGTGGAGATCGGCTCGACGGCAAGGCCGAGCCGCTCGGCGACGTGCTCCTCGACCTCGGGGGCGATGTTGGCGAAGGTGCCGACCGCGCCGCTGATCGCGCACGTCGCGATCTCGGCGCGTGCGGTTTCGAGGCGGGCGCGGCAGCGCGCGAATTCGGCGTAGGCCTGGGCGAGCTTGAGGCCGAAAGTGACCGGCTCGGCATGGATGCCGTGGCTGCGGCCGATGGTCGGCGTGTACTTGTGCTCCTCGGCGCGGCGCCTCAGCGCGGCGAGCAGCAGGTCGATGTCCTCGATCAGGATGTCGGCCGATCGCGCCAGCTGCACCGCCAGCGCGGTGTCGAGCACGTCCGAGCTGGTCATGCCCTGATGCATGAAGCGCGCTTCGTCGCCGACCTGCTCGGCGACCCAGGTGAGAAAGGCGATCACGTCGTGCTTCGTCACCGCTTCGATCGCGTCGATCGCCTCGACGTCCATCGCGGGATCGGTCTTCCACCAGTCCCACAGCGCGTGCGCGGCGCTCGGCGGGACGACGCCGAGCTCGCCCAGCTTCTCGGTCGCGTGCGCCTCGATCTCGAACCAGATGCGATAACGCGCCTCCGGCTCCCAGATCGCGGTCATCGCGGGGCGGGAATAGCGGGGGACCATGCATGACTCCGGTTGAACTAGCGCGATCGCCGCTACGGCGCGGGCCGATCTTTGGCAAGCTGCCGGGGGTGTCCCGGGTGGACGTGTCAGGCCGGACGGCGGTGCGCGGCGTCATAATTTGATCTCATGGTGGGGACACATGTATGGCAGGCAGGCACCCACATGAGCATATCGCAACCCGACCTCGGATCATCGAACCGGTTCACGGCATTCTGGCCGTGGGGGTGGGCGATGTTGCTGGTCGTTCTGCTGTCGGCGGCGCCTACCGGCAACCAGGTCCACATCCGGGCGGTCGGCAGTGCCTTCGATCCGGCGGCGGTCGCGGTCGCGATGAATCCGAAGAAGCTGCAGCTCGGAAGTCCGAAAGCGCAGGCCGTCGGCGACAAACGCACGGATACTTCCGCAGGCCTCGCTCTGGATCGGGACCTTTCCGTCGCGCATCCGCTCCTCGTTCTGCCCGCCGCCGGCATCGATCGGCTTGTCTTTGCGGCGGGCTTCCGCGCCGCCGTGCCCGCCCACCCGCTGGCTTACGCTCGCGCCGCGCGCGCTCCTCCGGACGGCTGACCCAGCGAGCCCCGGCCCGGGCGCGCACTTGTCGTTCGTCGACGCGCGGTTCGCGCGTCGCTTCCTGCCGTTTATCGGAGGTCGACATGAAACACACAAGCCGCAGGCCGCCGCGATGGTTCGTGCCTGCAGTCATCCTCGGTGCTACCAGCGCGGGCGGTGTTCTCGCCCTGCTGATCGCGACTGCGATAGAATGATACTCACTCGCGAGGCCCCACCGGGCCTCGCGAGCTTTCGGAGAACTTGATGCCGCACCACACGCCGCTCATCGCCACGATCGTGGTCGGCCTAGTCGCCGCTTTCATCATGGGTGCGATTGCCCATCGCCTGCGCGTCTCGCCCGTCGCCGGGTACCTGTTCGCGGGCGTGTTGGTGGGGCCGTTCACCCCCGGATTCGTGGCCGACATAGCGCTCGCCAACGAGCTTGCCGAAATCGGCGTGATCCTGCTGATGTTCGGCGTGGGCCTCCACTTCTCGCTGCGCGATCTGCTGTCGGTGAAGCGCATCGCGGTGCCCGGTGCGCTGGTGCAGATCGCCGTAGCCACGCTGCTCGGACTCGCACTTGCCCGATGGCTCGGCTGGTCGCTTGCGGCAGGCCTTGTATTCGGCCTCGCCTTGTCGGTCGCCAGCACGGTCGTCCTGCTGCGAGCGATGCAGGCGCGGGACCTCATCAACACCGAGCGCGGCCGCATCGCTGTCGGTTGGCTGATCGTCGAAGACCTGGCGATGGTCATCGCGCTGGTGCTGCTGCCGCCGCTGGCCCAGCTGCTTGGCGGCGAAGACGTCGGCGGCAGCGGCATCGCGGCGGCCTTCGGCATGACCGTGCTCAAGGTTTCCGGCTTCATCGCCTTCATGCTGATCGTCGGCCGCCGGGTGATCCCGGCGGCGCTGCACTGGGTGGCGCATACCGGCTCGCGCGAGTTGTTTCGCCTGGCGGTGCTGGCAATCGCCCTCGGTGTCGCCTTCGGCGCGGCCTTCGCGTTCGACGTTTCGTTCGCGCTCGGCGCCTTTTTTGCCGGCATGATTCTGGGCGAGACCCAGCTCGGCCGCCGTGCCGCCGAGGAAACCTTGCCGCTGCGCGATGCATTCGCGGTGCTGTTCTTCGTTTCGGTCGGGATGCTGTTCGATCCGGCCGTCGTGGTCGAGCAGCCGTGGCCGCTGCTCGCGACATTCCTGATCATCGTGCTGGGAAAGTCGATCGCGGCGTTCGCCATCGTCAAGGCGTTCGGCCATCCCACGCGCACCGCGCTGACGATTTCGGCCAGCCTCGCCCAGATCGGCGAGTTCTCGTTCATCCTTGCCGGACTGGGGACCAGCCTCGACATTCTGCCGTCCGAAGGGCGAGACCTGATCCTGGCTGGCGCGATCCTGTCGATATTCGCCAACCCCTTCGTCTTCACCGCCGTCGCGGGGCGGGTCGGCTCGGCGAAGAAGGCCGCGGCGGCCGAGGCCCAGGCGGTCGAACGCGAGCGCGAGCGCGATCGGCGCGAGCATGCAATTCT
>Ga0307505_10000940_pt1 | contig 27033 bp, 23 predicted proteins | sample 23_S_MG_FD_202183 | JGI IMG/M metagenome (GOLD analysis project Ga0307505, IMG submission 202183) | Soil microbial communities from Populus trichocarpa stands in riparian zone in the Pacific Northwest, United States - 23_S | ecosystem: Environmental > Terrestrial > Soil > Riparian zone > Trees... | reverse complement strand
GGCGAGCCTGCGCGCCACCGGACACGGTCGCCTCGGGGGCGATTTCCGTCGTGACATAGGGGGCGGACAGGAGGAGCGGCCCAGGGAAGTCACCGTCCGTCCACCTGTAGGCGCTCCGCAACCGGTGGGCGGCGCCGCTGTGGAAGGCCGTCAACTCGAACACGAGCGAGTCGCCCGCCGCGCTGTAGTGGTCGATTACGACCACGCCGCCGTCGAACTCGCGCCTGTTGATTGGGGCCGTGCTGCGAAAGCCAGCCGGCGTCAGGGCCTCGCCCATCAGGAGCCGCTGGCCGCTGGCAGCCAGCTCTCGCGCGAGCACGTCCGCCTCAACGCCGGCCAGCGCCCGCGATGCGCCGACGTCGGCCATCCTGGTTGACGCCGCGAGGAGCGATCCGCCCAGCGCGGTCGCGAGAACGATGAGCAGGGTTCCTCTTCCCATGGTGGGCGGGTTTCTAGTCGAGGGGTGGGCGCGACGTGGTCGCGCAGAGTCGACTCAGCAATAGATCATCCTCCCCTTCCGGGGGGCCGAACCGTGTATCCGTGTCGCGCGACGTTGTACGACCCCAATGCGGCCGAACCGTCGTTGTGGTGCTCGGGGCCGGGGATGGCGGTGACAAACTCCAGCCGAACTCGGCTGAGGTCGTCCGGGCAAATCGGGGTCGAACCGACCGAGCGAAGGGCGAAGAAGCCCACGTCGATACCGACGATCACGCCCCCGCTGCCTCCGCCCGGGATGGGTCCGGCGCCGGCGTCCTCCTCACGAACCATGCTGTACAGTGCGCGCGGGCTACCGTCGACGTGGACGCTATCGCCCGTGGGCTCGCGCCGGTACGTGACGTGTCCGACAGGCGAGGCGGCGCCGCGATCGGGATCCAGCAGGGTCGGAACCGTGAAGGACTCCACGCTGCCGCCGGCGTCGCGCGTGAGGCCGCAGGAATACGTCCCGACGGCCGCGCGCGTCTCGGCTTCGGTCCGCATGTTCTCTACATCTCGCTCCAGGACGCGCATGAACGCGTGGGCACGCGCCTGCGCCACGTTCCCTACGGTCGTTTCGACCGCGCTCTCGCGCGCACGATGGCTGAGCGACAGGATGGTCACCAGCGCAACGGTGCCAACCAGCACGGCGCCGAGGTGATCGATCATCGTGAACATCGTCGCTTTGAATTGGTGTGGCTTGCGCAGGCTGGAGAGTGGCGCCGCTCAGCGGGGCCGCTGTGCGACCGCCGAGACGACCCCGCGAAGCCGCGCGACGACAGGGCGGCGGCCCAGCTCACCGGAGAACCGCTCGGTCACTGTGACCATGACCTCCTTCGCGAGCGTGGGCGACGCCGCTGAGGCGTCCGGATCGGAGGTCTCGACGTACCGAACTCGCGTGCTCACGTCGAAGTACAGGATCCCGCGATCCCACGCGACCGAATCGACTTCGGCGGAACCGTCCGGCCGGTGAAAGTCGTCCACGTCGTCATAGTGCACCGGACTCGTCTCGCCGGCGTCGGGGCCTAGATCGGCGATCGGCGTCAGGCCCGCCGCGGAGAACCGGATCGACGTGCTGCCGGCGTCGGCCTCGTCGAACAAGCGCTCCGTTACGACGGCCAGGCGAGCCCGGGCCAGGTCGGCCGCGGCAAGCTCCGCCTCGCGCTGCACCGAGTTCCGCGCCACGGAGGCCGAGCTATGGAGCTGGCCGAGCGCATACGTCGAAAGGACGAACAGCGCGATGAGTGCGAAAAGGGTCTGCGACATGGCGAGGAAATCGGAGGCTGCGGGGATCACGTCCCACGTCCATGCCGACCGGGACCACCCGGCGTTTACCCGTCGCGTTTGCAACCAGGGAAAACGCTATCGCTCCCTGCGTCGCGAAATCGTTGACATCGATCGACCCGGGCGAGCCGCGGACGGCGGCGCCGTCCGCGGGCCGGAGGTGGCGAGTCGCACCTCTGCGGCACCCTCCCCTCGTCGCCGGCCCCTCAACAGCGATCGCGCCATGAATCGCTGTCTTGCGCCGCCGGGGGCTGCGTCTCCACACTTTGACGCCGGTTGCGGGAGTGGTCGCATTATCCTCTGCAACGGTCCACCGAACACACCGTGCGTCGACTACTCGCTCTTCTCGGGCCTCTCCTCCTGTCCGCGCCGGCCGGCGCCCAGCCGGCCGAGGCCCCGGTTCCGGAGGCACTCCACGCCGACGGCGTCCCGCCCATCCCGGCCGAACTGGTCGACGACGTACGGCGCTACACCGAGGCGCGGCCGGCCGGCTTCGTCGACTGGCATCCGACCGAGCGGACGATGCTCATCCGGACGCGTTTCGGTAACACGAGCCAGCTGCACCGGGTCGACGCCCCGATGGGCGCCCGCTCGCAGGTCACGTTCTTCGACGAGCCGGCCGGCGCGGCCAGCTACGAGCCCCGGGCGGGCCGCTTCGCCGTCGTCTCGCGCGATGTGGGCGGCAACGAGTTCGGCCAGTTGTACCGCCTCAGCATGGAGGACGGCCGCGCGATCCTGCTGACCGACGGCGGCCGCTCGCAGAACGGCGGCGTGAACTGGAACACGGCAGGCGACCGCATCGCCTACGGCTCGACGCGGCGCAACGGCGCCGACCGGGACATCTACGTGATGGACCCTCGCGACCCGGGCACAGACCGCCTCGTGATGGAGGTCGCCGGCGGCGGTTGGGGCGTTGCCGATTGGTCGCCCGACGACCGCCGGCTGCTCGTGTCCGAACGGGTCTCCGTCGCGAGCAGCCACTACTGGCTGGTCGACGCAGCTACCGGCGAGCGCACGCGGCTGACGCCGGAGGGAGACGGCGTGTCGTATTCCAGCGGCGAGTTTGCACCCGACGGCCGGAGCATCTACGCGACATCGGACCGCGACGCGGAGTTCAGGCGGCTGGTGCGCATCTCCCTCCCCGACGGCGCCGAGACAGTGGCGTTCGACGCCGGCTGGGACGTAGAGCAGGTCGACGTATCGCCCGACGGCCGGACAGTCGCGTTCACCACCAACGAGGACGGCATCAGTCGGCTGCACCTGTTGGATACGGCGACCGGCAGGCACCGTCCGGTCCACGGCGTCGCGGCCGGCGTCTTGAGCGGTATCGACTGGCGCGAGGACGGAAGCGAGATCGGCTTCTCGCTGCAATCGGCGGCGACGCCCTCGGACGTGTACAGCCTCGATGTCTCATCGGGCGAGCTATCCAGGTGGACGCGCAGTGAGCTCGGCGGCCTCGAGTTCGCCCGGCTGGCCGAGCCCGAACGGGTGCAGTGGACCAGTTTCGACGGGCGAGCCATCCGCGGACTCCTGTACCGACCGCCTGAGTCGTTCACGGGACCGCGGCCGGTCATCGTCAACATTCACGGCGGTCCGGAAGCGCAGACCCGGGCCTCGTTCCTCGGCCGTGGCAACTACTATCTGAACGAGCTCGGCGCTGCCATCATCTACCCGAACGTCCGCGGCTCGACGGGGTACGGCAAGACGTTCACCTCGCTCGACAACGGGCTCCGCCGGCTGGACTCGGTGCGAGACATCGGCGCGCTGTTCGACTGGATCGCGACGCAGCCGGACCTCGACGCCGGCCGCGTGATGGTCACCGGCGGCAGCTACGGCGGCTTCATGACCCTCGCCGTCGCATCGATGTATCCGGATCGCATCCGCGCGGCAGTGGACGTGGTCGGCATATCCCACCTGGGGACGTTCCTGCGCAACACCGAGTCGTACCGGCGCGACCTGCGTCGGGTGGAGTACGGCGACGAGCGCGACCCCGAGCTGGCGGCCTTCTTCGAGGAGACGGCGCCGCTTACCAACGCCGGCCGGATCACGAAGCCCCTCTTCGTCGTCCAGGGCGCCAACGATCCCCGCGTTCCACGCTCCGAAGCCGAACAGATCGTCGAGCGCGTTCGCGCCAACGGGACGCCGGTGTGGTACCTGCTGGCGCACAATGAGGGGCACGGCTTCGCGAAGAAGGACAACGCCGACTTTCAGTTCTACGCCACCGTGCTCTTCGTCCGGGAGTTCCTGCTCGGCGACTGATCACGCCGGCAGGTACGCGCCGGCCTGGGCGGCCAGGGCGACGTCGCGGAGAACGTTGGCCTCCGTCTCCATCTCGCGCAGCCTGTGGTGCACCACGTCGCCGATGGAAACGATGCCCGCGATGTTCCCGGACTCGGTCACGACCAGGTAGCGAGCCCGCGAGCGCGTGAGGAGAGCCATGGCATCGCGGAGCGATGTCTCCGGCGCGCACTCCACGGCGGAGCGCATGAGCGCGGCGACCGGTAGCGCCAGCGCGGCGCGGCCGCGCGAAGTGACGGCGCGCACCAGCTCGCGCTCTCCGAAGACCCCCATCAGTACTCCCTCGTCGACCACCGGCAGCGCGCCGATGCCGCGACGGTCGAGATCGGCGGCCGCAGCTTCGACCGACACTTGCGGGGACGTCGTGAACACGGTGGAACCCTTGAACCGGAGGATGTCTCGTGCGGTCATGGTCGCGTTGGTTGGGGGACGCGGACCGCCTTCCAACTCCGATGCCAATCCCGGAAGCGGCGTTGCGGACCGCGATTCCGCCGCCCGCCGGGCGTAGTGTGGGCACGCCGTGCAGAGCGGGGAAGGGCGTGCGCAGCCCCAGGCCCCGCGCCGGCACACCGCCGGTCGCGGGGATACGCACCCGTGGCGGCGCCGCGGGCACTAGCCCACGGCGCCCCGTCGGCTCACTCCCCTACCGCGCGGCCGGGGTCGCCGGCTCGGCGCCGGCCGGCGCGACCAGCTGCGCCGGCGCGACCGCTACCGCTGGCGCCGGCGCTACCGACACTTCCGCGGCGGCGTCGGCGGCGGACGTGTCACGGATGTTCAGGAGACCATCATAGCCTGCAAGCAGCGGCGCGATGACGAGGCTCACCACGGCGATCAGCTTGATCAGGATGTTCAGGCTCGGTCCGGACGTGTCCTTCAGCGGATCGCCCACCGTGTCGCCGGCGACCGCGGCCTTGTGCGCCTCCGAGCCCTTGCGGTACTCGACGCCGTCGATCACGAGCCCGGCCTCGATCTGCTTCTTGGCGTTGTCCCAAGCGCCGCCGGCGTTGGACTGGAAGATTGCCATCAGCACGCCGCTCACGGTCACGCCAACCAGGAAGCCGGCCAGCATCATCGGCGAGAGGAAGCCTATAACGACGGGCGACGCGATGGCGAGGAGGCCGGGCGCGATCATCTCGCGGATGGCGGCCTTCGTCGAGATGTCGACGCAGCGCGCGAAGTCGGCGTCGGCGGTGCCCTCGCGGAGTCCGGCGATCTCGCGGAACTGGCGGCCGACTTCCTTGATCATGTCGCCGGCTGCGCGGCCGACGGCGCCCATCGCGAGCGCGGAGAAAACGAAGGGCAGCATGGCGCCGAGGAACACGCCGCCGAGCACGACAGGCTGGGAGACGTCGATCGTTCGCATGCCGGCCTGCTGCATGAAGGCGGCGAACAGCGCGAGGGCCGTCAGCGCGGCGCTCCCGATAGCGAAGCCCTTGCCGATGGCCGCCGTCGTGTTGCCCACGGCGTCCAGCTTGTCGGTCCGCTCGCGGACCTCTGCGGGCAATCCGGCCATCTCGGCGATGCCGCCGGCGTTGTCGGAGATCGGGCCGTAGGCGTCGACTGCGAGCTGGATACCGGTCACGGAGAGCATGCCGACGGCCGCGATGGCGATGCCGTAGAGGCCAGCCATCTCGAACGCACCGATGATGGCCAACACGAGGACGACCGTCGGCAGGGCGGTCGAGATCATGCCGTTGCCCAGGCCCGCGATGATGTTCGTAGCCGATCCGGTGACGCTCTGGCGCGCGATTCCCAGCACGGGGCCTTTATCGGTGGCCGTGTAATGCTCGGTGATGAGGCCGATGAGCGTGCCTGCGGCGAGACCGATCAGCACCGCGAAATACACCCCGGTGTCGGTATAGCTGCTGAAGCCCGACATGTCGCCGCCGGGAACTGTCCACGTGTCCGGCAGGAAGAAGCGGATGATGAAGTAGCTCAGCACGGCCATCAGGCCGGCCGCTCCGAACTCGCCGAGGTTGAGCGCCGTCTGCGGGTTGCCGCCCTCCTTGGTGCGGACGAAGAAGGCGCCCAGGATCGAGACCAGGATGCCGACGGCCGAGAGCGCGAGGGGCAACACGATCGGCGCCGCCGGCGCGCCGGAGAACTCGGGCAGCGCGAAGAAGGACACACCGAGCACCATCGTGCCGACGATGGCCCCGACGTAGCTCTCGAAGAGGTCCGCGCCCATGCCTGCGACGTCGCCGACGTTGTCGCCGACGTTGTCCGCGATGGTAGCCGGGTTGCGGGGGTCGTCCTCCGGGATGCCCTCGTGCACCTTGCCGGCGAGGTCGGCTCCGACGTCCGCGGCCTTCGTGTAGATGCCGCCGCCGACGCGCGCGAAGAGCGCGATCGACGAGGCGCCCAGCGAGAAGCCGGAGATGATGTTCAGCATCCGCGTCATCGGCCCGACCTCGGCCATGCCGGGGCCGCCGTACGCGATGTACAGGCCGCCCAGTCCGATGACCCCCAGCCCGACAACGCAGAGGCCCATCACGAGCCCGCCCGAGAACGCTACGTGGAGCGCCTGCGGGAGCCCCGTACGCGCCGCGTTGGTCGTGCGAACGTTGGCCTTCGTCGCGACGGTCATCCCGAAGAAGCCGGCGAGTCCTGAGCACAGGGCGCCGACAACGAACGACACGGCGACCAGGGAGCTCGACTGCTCGTTGCTCGCGTTGGCCAGCGCCAGCAGCGCGGCAACCACGATCACGAAGATGATGAGCACGCTGTACTCGCGTCGCAGGAAGGCGCGCGCGCCCTCTGCGATGTGACCCGCGATAGCGACCATCGCCGGCGTGCCGGGATCCTGCCGCGAGATCCAGTTCGCGCGGTAGGCCGCGTAGGCCAGCGCCAGCAACCCCGCGAAGGGGACGAGGTAGGGGACGAGGCTCAGGTCCATACGATCGTGAGTAGCGTGACCCCCGGCCGGGGGGAACCGGGACTGGAAAAGCGCGGCGGAGCGCCGGGCGTTGCCCTGGGGGTCTGGCCGCGAACGGGCGCTTCCACGCTCCCTGGGGCCCGGAAGCTACCCGCCCAGCCACCGCCAGCCGCCGGGTTCGGCCATTCTTAACCGCCCGCGCTGGACGGGATCCGGCCACGGCGCGGCGAGTCACACCCGTCTACACCGTCGACCGCGCCCGTGAAGTATCACCTCGCCCTCCTCTCGCTCGCGCTGGCCGGCGCCGGTTGCGCCGGCGCGGGCGGCGCCGGCACCGGCAGCCTCGGCGACGACGGCTATGACGGGGCCTTCGTTACCACGCTCGGCGACGACACGGTCGCCGTCGAGCGTTTCCGGCGCGCACCGCGCCGCGTCGACGCGGATGTGGTCCTGCGCAGCCCGACAACCACACTGACGCGCTACCGGCTCGACCTCGACGCTTCCGGCGCACTCGCGCGCTTCGAGGCGGTCAGCACGGTACCCGGCGCGAGCGCCGACGCCCTCCCCCTCCGCCGCGAGGTCGCCGTCGCCGACGGCGACAGCCTGCGTGTCACGGTCACGGAGGGCGGCGAGACGCAGACCCGGTCGCTCGCGGCCGGCGCCGGCGCGCTGCCGTTCATCGACATGGTCCACTGGCCCTTCGAGCTCGTGCTCTCGCGGACCCTCGCCTCCGGGCGGGACAGCCTCGTACAGCCCCTCTTCACCGACCGCGCGACGGTCGACTTCCGCGTCGCCGTCGATGGCGCCGGCGCGCTCACCCTCACGCACCCCTTCCGCGGGGCGATGGCCGTCCGCGCCGGCGCACGTGGCGAGCTGCTCTCGCTCGACGCCGGCGCGACGACGCGCAAGCTCCGCGTCGCGCGTGTGGCGGACGTCGATATCGACGGTCTCGGCCGGCGCTTCGCGGCGCTCGACGCCGCCGGGCGGCCGTTCGGGGCGCTCTCCGGTCGCGGCGAGACGCGCGCCACGGTCGACGGCGCGACTATCGTAGTCGACTACGGCCAGCCGGCGCGGCGGGGCAGGGAGATCTTCGGCGCGCTCGTGCCGTGGGGGGCGGTATGGCGCACCGGCGCGAATCGGGCGACGCACCTCACGACGGACCGCGACCTGCTCTTCGGCGGCCTCCGCGTGCCGGCCGGCGAGTACACGCTCTACACGATCCCGGCGCCCGACGGCGGCCTCCTGATCTTCAACAGCCAGACGGGCCAGGGTGGGACTACCTATGACGCCGCGCGCGACCTGGGTCGCGTTCCGCTGACGCTCGCGAATCTCGCGGAGCCCGTCGAGCTGTTCACTATCTCCGTCGAGGGAACGGGCGACGGCGGCATCATGCAGCTGCTGTGGGACCGCACAGCGCTCGGCGCGCGCTTCACCGTCGCGCCCTGAGCCGGCGCCGAGGGCTCAGCCGTCCGGCGCCGGCGTGTCCGGACGCGCCCGGTTGAAGCGGTTCATCGCCGTGTTTATGCCGTCGGCGATGAACGTGAGGGCGGCGTCGGCAGCGAGGGGCAGAGCGGCCTCGACGACGGCGAGCTGCTCCGGGGTGAAGGGCTGCAGGACGTAGTCGGACTGCCGGCCGCGGGGAAAGTCCCGTCCGACGCCGATGCGAAGGCGGGGAAAGTCCGCCGTGCCGAGGCGCTCGGTGATGTCGGCTAGCCCGTTGTGCCCGCCGTCGGACCCGCCGGGGCGGATGCGCAGGACCCCCGGGTCGAGGGCGATGTCGTCTACCACGACGAGGATGTCGGCGGCGGTGAGCCCGTAGCGCCGGCGCATGGCGACGACGCTCTCGCCGGAGACGTTCATGTAGGTCTGCGGCATGGCCACGGCGAACGGCACGCCGCGCCACGAGCCCTCGGCGAGGCGCGCCCGGCCGAAGTCGGGGCCGTACTTGAGGCGCGCGCGCTCCACTACCGCCTCGGCGACCAGGAAGCCGGCGTTATGGCGGGTCCGGGCGTAGTCGGCGCCCGGGTTGCCGAGGCCGACGATGATGCGGCGGGCGCGGGCCACGTCGCCGGGGTTGGCGGGCCGGCCCGTGAGCCGGCGGAGCAGTGACGAGAGCAAGGGTCGGGAGCCGGCGCGGCGGATTTCCTCCGCGCCGGCGCGGCCGCTCAGCCCTCTGACTCCGTCTCCTCGCCCTCCTCGCCCTCGGCAACGCCCTCCTCGCCCTCGACGACCTCCGGCTCCTCGATCACCTCGGCCTTCTTGCCCGCGACGAGCACGATCGGCTGCGACGGGTCGCCGTGGATCTCCACGTTCGGCACCGAGATGTCGCCGAGGCTCACCGAGTCGCCCACGTTCAGTTCGGAGATGTCGACGTCGATGTGGCCGGGGATGTCGGCCGGGAGGCAACGCACCTCCAGCTCGTGCAGGGGCTGGACGATGTCGCCGCCCTCGCGGACGCCCGGCGCCACGCCCACCAGCACCACGGGCACCGTGATCGTGAGCTTCTCGCCTCGGGTGATCGCGATGAAGTCGACGTGCGCCGGGCTCGACGTGCGCGGGTCGAAGTCGACGTGCTTGAGCATGCAGTCGTGCGCGCCGTCACCCACCGTCAGCGACACCCGGTAGTTCTCCGCTGTATGCACGAGCGGGCGCAGGTCGCGCTGATCGATCGCGAAGTGCACGGGCTCCGCGTGCGGGCCGTAGAGCACGCCGGGCACGAGGCCCTCCAGTCGGGCGGCCTTAGTGGCGCTCTTGCCGGGGGTACGCGGCGCGGCGGTCAGGGTCAAAGTGCGCATTGGGGAGGGTCGGCTGTCGGCGTTTCGGCAGACGGCTAAAATCGGTGCTCGGCGATATGCAGTTGGTGATTGGCAGGCGAATTCTCAATGGTGGGGATTGGGGGCAAGGATCGGGGACTGTATCCGAGATCGGGGAGCTGGTGCAACGCTGAACGGCCACAAGCCGCAAGCTGCCCCCTACTGCCAGCCCCACTCAAAGCCGACGGCCGACAGCCGACAGCTACTCCACAAACAACGTCGAGATCGACTCGTCCGCGTAGATGCGGTGGATGGCGTCGGCGATCAGGGGGGCCACCGAGATGACCTCGATCCGGTCGGATGGCCGGCGCAGCGGCACGGTGTCGGTCACGGTCAGCCGGGTGATGGGGCTGGCGTCGATGCGATCCACCGCCGGCCCGGAGAGCAGCGCGTGCGTCGCGAAGGCGCGGATCTCCAGCGCGCCGGCGCGGTGCAGCGCGGCAGCGCCCTCGCAGAGCGTGCCGGCGGTGTCGACCATGTCGTCGACCAGCAGGCAGTTGCGCCCCTCGACGTCGCCAATGATGTTCATCACCTCGGCGACGTTCGGCGCCGGCCGGCGCTTGTCGATGAGCGCGAGGTCCGCCTCGAGTCGCTTGGCGTACGACCGCGCGACCTTCGACGCGCCGGCGTCCGGCGCCACCACCACGAGGTTGCTGAGGAAGCCGCCCGACTCGGGATGCGACCGCAGGTGCTCCTCGATCACGGCGCGCCCGTAGAGGTGGTCCACCGGCAGGTCGAAGAAGCCCTGGATCTGCGCCGCGTGGAGGTCCATGGTCAGGATCCTGTCGGCGCCGGCCTGCGTGATCAGGTTGGCGACGAGCTTGGCAGCGATCGACACGCGGGGCTGGTCCTTACGGTCCTGCCGCGCGTAGCCGAAGTAGGGCACGACGGCCGTGATCCTCCACGCGCTGGCGCGTCGCGCGGCGTCGATCATCAGCAGGAGCTCCAGCAGGTTGTCCGCCGGGGGGCAGGTGCTCTGGATCAGGAAGAGGTCCGTCCCACGAATGGACTCCTCGTAGTGGACGTATATCTCGCCGTCGGCGAAGTTCTTGAGCACGATATCGCCCAGCCGTCCGCCGGCCTGCTCGGCGACCGCCCGCGCCAGCGCCGGGTTGGACCGGCCGGCGAAGAGCTTGACGGGGGGGTCCTGCGCAGCGAGCATCCGGCGTGGAGGTGCGGTGAGACGGGGGCCTTGCTGCCCGGGGAGGATTCGAACCTCCAGCCCTCGCATCCAAAGTGCGATGCTCTGCCATTGAGCTACCGGGCAGGGCGCGGCAAGGTAGCGAGGGGGGTGGAGGTGTGAGGTGTAGACGTGTCGCGAAGCAAGCCCCGCCCAGTGCCCTGTGCCCTGATGCCCCCCTGCAAGTTGCAAGCGGCAGGCCGCGCAACCCTGCCCGCTGCAAGCTGCTAACATCCGCCCGCCTCGATCCCAGCAGCGTGCCCGCTCCCAACCCCCCTGCCGCGCCGGCCGGCGCAGCGCTGAACGGCGCCCCCGACCCCGACGAGCGCAACGCCATCGGCGTCCTGGGCGGCCTGGGACCGTACGCAGGCCTCGACCTCGTCCGCGAGCTCTTCGACCAGACCGACGCCTCGCGCGACCAGGAGCACCTCCCCGTAACGCTCATCTCCTACCCGGCGCGCATCCCCGACCGCAGCACGTGGATCGCAGATCACGCCGCGCCGAACCCCGTGCCGGCGATGCTGGAGATCCTGCGGCGCCTCGACGACGCCGGCTGCGCGGTCGCCGGCGTGCCTTGCAATACGGCCCACGCGCCGGCGCTATACGATCTGCTCGTCGACACGCTGGCCGCCGAGGGGCGCTCGCTGCGTGTCATCCACATCGTCGACGCCATCGTCGACCACGTCCGGGAGATCGCCCCCGGCGTCGAACGCGTGGGCGTCCTCGCGACCGACGCCTCGCTCGAAGCCCGCCTGCATGAGATTGGCCTCGAGGAGGCCGGAATGGACGCCCTCTCGCCGGACGCCGCCATCCAGTCTCGCCTCGTGCAACCGTCGATCTTCGACGGCGACTGGGGGCTGAAGGCGCACTCGAGCCCGCCCCACCCCAGGGCCCGGGCGGCCCTGCTCGAGGCCGTCGAGCACCTGGTCGCCCGCGGCGCCGGCGCCGTGGTGCTGGGGTGCACGGAGCTCCCGCTCGCCGTGCCCGAAGCAGTGCATGCCGGAGTGCCGCTCGTCAACTCGACGCGCGCGCTCGCGCGGGCGCTGATCCGCGCGACGCACCCCGAGAAGCTGCGCGCGCCGGCGTGATCAACGCTCGCGTTGAATGGCCCGCACTTGACGCCGGCGTGTGGTGGAGTTTCCTTGCCATGCTCCGCACCGCATAGAGATGCTTCTCGAGCGCAGCCTGCTGCTGCAGCGGCTCCTCTTCATCGCCGATCTGGTCCTCATCGCCGTCGCGTGGATGGTGGCGTGGGTTATCCGCTTCCAGTGGATGACGCCGCCGGTGTTCGTGCCGCTGCCGGAGTACCTGCTCTACCTGCCGTTCGTCCTGGCGTTCTGGAGCGTCGTGTTCCTGTTGTCCGGGCTCTACCAGGCACGTCGCGCGCAGCGCTTGACGCTCGTCGCCTATGGCGTGGCCCGCGCTGTCGCGCTTGCCATCGTTGTGTCGGTCGCGGCCACGTTCTTCTACCGTGAGTTCGAGTTTTCGCGGCTGCACATGATCCTCTTCGGGGGGATTACGTCGTTGCTGCTGGTGTTCGTGCGGGGCGGCGTCTACCTGGTTCTCAGGCGCGCGAGGGCGCACGGCCGCAATCTCCGACGGGTGCTGATCGTCGGCGCCGGCCGCGCCGGCCAGCGCCTCGCGCACGCGTTCCGGCAGTACCCGTGGATGGGCTTCGACGTCGTGGGCTTCCTGGACGACCGCGGAGTCGATTTCGAGATGCAGCCTGTCGGCGCAGGCCTGTCTCCCGGCACTGCGCGACCGCTAATCCTCGGCACGGTCGACGAGATCGAGGAGGTGCTCGATGCCTTCGCTGAGCGCGGACGCCCCGTCAACTTCGTCTACGCCGCGCTGCCGCTGGAGGCCGCCGGCAAGATCCAGCTCGTCGCCGACGCCGTCGCCCAGCGCACCGCCAGCCTGGCGCTGGTGCCCGACCTCTTCCAGCTGGACCTGCTGCTCAACGCCAGGGTCTCGGATGTAGACGGCCTGCCGGTGCTGCACCTGCTCGACGAGGCGCCGTTCGACATCCGCTACCTCGCCAAGCGGGCACTCGACTTCGCGTTCTCGGCGATCGCCCTCGCCCTGCTGGCGCCAATCCTGGCCGCAATCGCGATCGCGGTAAAACTCTCGTCCAGCGGACCCGTCTTCTACGGGCAGGAGCGGATGAGCCTCAACGGCCAGACCTTCCAGATGCTCAAGTTCCGCTCGATGCCCGTTGGCGCGGAATCAACGAGCGGCGCGGTGTGGGCGCGATCCGGCGAGAGCCGCGCCACCCGCGTCGGCGCCTTCCTGCGCCGCACGAGCCTCGACGAGCTGCCGCAGTTCTTCAACGTCCTCCGCGGGGACATGTCCGTCGTCGGGCCGCGCCCGGAGCGGCCCGTGTTCATTGAGCAGTTCCGGCACGAGGTCCCGGGGTACATGCTCCGCCACAAGATGAAGGCGGGCATCACCGGTTGGGCGCAGATCCACGGCTGGCGCGGGAACACCAGCATACACAAGCGGATCGAGTACGACCTGTACTACATCCAGAACTGGAGCCTGAAGCTGGACCTTAAGATCATGGCGATGACCGTCGTCCGGGGGTTCGTGCATGAGAATGCGTACTGAGGGATCGGGGGTTGGGGATTAGGAATTGGCAGCAATGCGTCCGGAGTCAGGACCCCCCAATCCCCAGTGCCGCATCCCTCACCAGTTGATCGGGGATAGGCAGCAACGTGTCCATGTCCGCAATCCTGGTCCCCCATCCCGAATCCCCACCCCAAAACCGCCGCCGTCGTCGTCAACTACGGCACGCCCGCGCTGACAAGGGCGGCCGTATGGTCGCTGCGCAGCCTCTACGCCGGGCTGCCGATCGTCGTCGTCGACAACGCCTCGCCCGACGACTCGCGAGTACGCCTCGCCGAGCTCGCGAAGGAGGCCGGCGGCGTCGAGGTGTTGACGCCGGACAGCAACCTCCACCACGGGCCGGGACTGGACCTCGCCCTGAGGCATACCGCGACGGACTGGGTGCTGACGTTCGACTCCGATTGCGTGGCCTACCGGGCCGGCTTCCTCGAAGGGATGCACGCGGCTGCCGCTGCCGGCGCCTACATGGTCGGCCAGCTGCACCACGTCGACGACGCCGGCTTCGATGCGCCGGCCGGCGCCGGCGCGCACGCCTACGTGCACCCGAAGTGCGCCCTCGTGCGGCGGTCCGCCTACCTCGACCTCCCGCCCTTCGAGCGCCACGGCGCGCCGTGCCTCACCAACGAGCGCTCGGCGGCAGCGCGAGGGCTGGCGCTGATCGACTTCCCCGTGCGCGACTACGTCCTTCATCTCGGCGAGGGGACCGTCCGGCGCTACGGCTACGGGCTCGGAACCGCCGGCCGGCTGTCCCGCCTGCGCCGGCTGATGAGAGGCTGAATCCGCCCCCGCAGCCACGCCGCGCCGAAGGCGGCGAACACGAGCTCGAACGGGAAGACGTACAGGCGGAATCGGGCGTAGCCGTGCGGCCCGCCGAGCACGAGGAGGTACCCGGCGACGAGGATGAGCAGCGCGGCCGGCGCCGGCGCGGCGCGCACGGCCGGCACGAGCCCCAGCAGCGCCAGGACGAAGACCAGGGCCAGGAATCCCAGGTACGGCACGAGCACGCCGACAGTGAGGGGGTCGTCGCGGAGCAGCCGCACCACGGTGCCGCCGACTCCCTCGCGGGCGACGTTCTGCGTGAACCCGATGACCGGGTCGTCCGGCTGAGGGAAGGTGTGGGCGAACACGAGCCGGCCTGGGTCAAAGAGCGTTATCGCCATTCCGCGCGCGATCGCGCGGGCGTAGGTCAGCGGGTACGCGGCGAGAACCTCGCGCGCCAGCCGGCCGCGCGCGGCGTCGAGGACGGCGTAGGGCGGGATTCGCGCCTCCGGTCCCTCGAGCGGGTGGCCGATCACGACCTCCAGCCTGTCGAACAGGTCTTCCTGCGCCGCCTGGTGCGTGACGTCGTTCACGTCGGCCCACACGAAGGCGGCGTGCGCGAACAGCAGGTTGTCGTTCTGCAGTGACGTGAAAGCCGGCGTGCCGTGCACGACCCAGTTCCGCCCGACCCACGGCGCGATGGCGAGCGCAAACCCCAGCGCGAGCGCCAGCGCCGGCGCCGGCCGGCGCCGGACCGCGAGGTAGCCGACGAGCACCAGCGGGAGGTAAAGCGCGATCGGCTTCATCAGCGCGGCCGCGCCCACCAGCAACCCCGCCGCCCCGGCGGGCGCGGCCCGCTTGCCGGGCTCGTCCGCACGCAGGACCAGCAGGACGGCAGCGATCAGCACGGGCGCGAACAGGGCCTCCGGCATCAGCTTCACACTGTAGAGCAGCCACGCCAGGTCGAGCGTGAAGAGCAGGCCGGCCGCGAGCGTCGACCGGAGGCCCATCCGGCGCGTCAGCGCCCACGCGCCGGCCAGCGTGAGCACCGCGCCGAGCAGGTTCCACAGCACCGGCGCGACCGGGTGTCGGCCGAAGACGGCGTAGTTCGCCGCCACGATCAGCGGGTAGCCCGGAGGCCGCACGAGGTCGCTGTACGGTCCCCATCGGGGGTAGGCGTACGTCCCGTCGTCGACGAGTCGGGCAGCGAGCGCGTCGTACGGACCCGAGTCGTGGTACAGCAGCCGCTCCGGGTCGACGCTCAGCTGCCAGACCAGCAGGGCGAGCCGGCTCAGCACCACGACAGCCAGCATCGTCCGCGCCGGCGCGGGCAGCGAGCCCCACCACCGCGCGATGGCGCCCGGCCGGCGCGAGGCCACCTCCGGCTCCGGGCTACTGTCCATGGGTGCGAACCTACCAGCAATCGGCCCGTCTTTCTCGCACGCGACCGCGACGTGCAGGCCTGCCCCCACCCCCAGCGACGCTAACCTTCCCCAACTCTCGAGACCGCACTCGTGCTTGCCCTGGCGCTGCTCCTGGCCGTCGCGCCGGCCGACACCATCCCGGCGCCGCCGCGGCGATCCGGGCTGGTCGTGACCGCGTCCACCGGCCTCGACGTGCCGCTCACGCTGTCCGACCCATCGATGTTCGGCGACGCGGGCAGCCGCGCCCGCGGCACCAACGCCGCGCTCCGCCTTTCTGGCACCGCCTCATTCCGCGGCGCCTCTGCCTCGGTGACGCTGTACAGGTATCTCGTCCCGCGCCTGCAGGCCCCGTGGGATCCCGACTTCGTCTACTCGCTTGGATACGCGGCGCCCTGGCCTCGCGGCCTGCACGCGTCCTATGCGAATTACGACGCCAACCGCCTCCAGCCCGTGAATGGCCAGCCCGTCACCCACGTCGACCGCGGCGTCGTCACCGTCGCCTTCGCGCCCGCTGTGTCGAGCCCGTTTCGGGCCATCGACCCTACGGCCGGCGTTTACCCCCGCGCGTCCTACGAGGTCGTCCCATCCTACCTGGACATGCGCACGGGCGATTATCAGCGCGCAAAGCACCGCGTCGGCGCCGGCGTTTACGCCCACGCGCTCGGCGGTCTCTTCGTCAACGTGGCGCTGTTCGTCTACCCCGACCCGGCGCAACAGCAGCCCTGGGATTCGGACTACTCGTACGCCTTCGGCTTCGCGCGGGGCTGGCCGAGCTCTGTCACGGTGCAATACGCGAACTACACCGGGACCCGATACCCGTGGCGCGAGGCGGAGGAGCGGACGGGCCGCTTCCGCAACGGGACGCTGCAAGTCGCCTACTCGCACCGGTTCTGAGCCGTGAATCTTCCGTGTCCCGGCGCCGGCAGCGCCGGCCGGCGCGTTCTTCGGTGCTCCTGGCAGGCGAACAGTGCTCTTCCTCCGCGATATCGACCTCAGTTTCGGCGGCGCGTCGTTGTTCGACGGGCTGACCTGGGCCGTCCGCCCGGGCCAGCGCGTGGGTCTCGTGGGCCCGAACGGCGCCGGCAAGACGACCCTCCTGCGTGTAATGGCCGGCCGCCAGACGCCCGACGGCGGCGAGGTCGCGCTCGAAGGCGGTGCCAGCGTCGGCTACCTCTCGCAGGACGTACAGGAGGTCAACCTCGACCGCAGTCCGTTCGACGAGGCACGTGAGGCGTTCGCCGAGGAGATCGCGATGGAGGCCGAGGAGCACAGGCTGGCGGACGCGATGGAGGCCCTCCTGGATCACACGACCGAGGAGTACCACCGGCTGGTCGAGCGCTTCGACCACGTTCACCAGCAGCTCGTCTCCCGCGAGGCGCACACAGTGCCGGCGCGAACGGAGTCGGTGCTGTCGGGCCTCGGTTTCACCGTGGAGGAGATGCGCCGGCCGCTGCGAACCTTCTCCGGCGGATGGCGGATGCGCGTCACGCTGGCGAAGATCCTGCTACAGCAGCCGACCGTCCTGCTCCTCGACGAGCCCACGAACCACCTCGACATCGAGTCGATCGCCTGGCTCGAGACGTACCTGAAGGGCTATCCCGGCGCTGTGGTGCTCGTGTCGCACGACAGGTACTTCCTCGACCGGATGACGACCGCCACGGCGGAGCTTATCTCCGGCGGGGTGGACGAGTACACGGGCAACTACACCTACTACCTGGAGGCGCGCGAGGAGCGCCGGCAGCTCTGGCGCAACGCCTACGAGAATCAGCAGCGGGACATCGCGCAGACCGAGCGCTTCGTCGAGCGCTTCCGCGCGAAGGCCACGAAGGCGAAGCAGGCGCAGAGCAGGCTGAAGGCGCTCGAGCGCCTCGAGCGCATCCCGCCGCCGCCTCGCGACGCGGAGGTCATCAAGTTTCGTTTCCCCGAGCCGGCGCGCTCCGGCCGCGTGGCCGTCGAGCTGGGCCGCTTCTCGAAGACGTACCCGCCGGCCCCGGGCGACGAGGGCGGGGCACCGTCCGCGCGGAACGTCGTGTTCACCGACGCCGGCCCGCTGGCGGTGGAGCGCGGCCACAAGGTGGCGCTCATCGGCAAGAACGGCGCCGGCAAGTCCACCCTGGCGCGAATGCTCCTGGGCCAGGAGCCCTTCGAGGGGACGCGCGCTCTCGGCTCCGGCGTGACGCCGGCGCACTTCGCTCAGCACCAGGCCGAGGCGCTCGATCCGTCGCAGGACATCCTGACGAGCCTCCGCGCCGCCGCCCGCGGCCAGTCGGACACCCAGCTCCGCACCCTCCTCGGGGCCTTCCTCTTCCACGGCGACGACGTCTTCAAGCCGATCGGCGTGCTCTCCGGCGGTGAGCGGTCGCGCGTGGCCCTGGCGCGGACCCTCCTCTCGCCCGCGAACCTGCTCGTCCTCGACGAGCCGACGAACCACCTCGACCTCTCCAGCAAGGCCGTTCTCGCGGAAGCGCTGCGGCAATACGGCGGCGCACTGGTGCTCATCTCGCACGACCGCCACTTCCTCGACGCGATCGTCGACCAGGTGTGGTACGTGGAGGATCACACGGTCCGCACCTACTCCGGCACGTACTCCGAGACGGAGTGGCAGCGGGCGCACGGCACGGCCGCCGCCATCCGCACGGCGACCGCCGCCGCGAGCGGAGAACGGCGCGACGACGCCGCGCGCGCGGCCGGCGCGCGCAAGACGAAGGAGCAGAAGCGACTGGAGGCCGAAGAGCGCAACGCCGCGTACCGCGCCCGCGCCGGCGGCGACGGGGCCGCGCCGGCCACACCGGCCGCGCCGGCGCGCGGGCGCAAGCGGAAGGGCGGCCCCACGCTCGAGTCCGTCGAGGCAGAGGTCGCCGCGAAGGAGGCCGAAAAGGTGGAGGTGGAAGCCGCCCTCGCCGACCCCGCCCTATACGGCGACGCCGACCGCTTCAGAACCGAGATGGCCCGGTTCGAAGCGGTCGACGCCGCACTGAAGGAGCTCTACGCCCGCTGGGAGGCGCTCGCTGCGGACTAGCCCGCCTTACGCGCCGGCCGCGAGGCTCAGGCTGGTAAGCACGATCACGTCCACCGCGAGGTCCTCACCCGCGCCAAGCGATGCCGCGACGGCCGTGCGGACGGCCGCATGGAACGTCGCCACGGCCTCGGCGACCAGGGCGGGCGTCGTGGCGGCCGCGACGGTGAGGCCGAGGGCGGTGCGCGCGGACGCCGTCGCCGCCTCGGCGTCGGCCAGATCGCCGGCGGACAGTCCGGTCTCGGTCGCGAGCTCGGCGCGGATCAACGCGCGGTAGGCGTCCTCGGCGCCGGCGATCGCGCCGGCCGTGAGGGCGCCCGCGATGTCGACGTGCAGGGCCTCGCGGGCGTTGGCCAGGGCCGTCAGACGACCGGTCACCCCCGCCGCGCGGAAGTGGTCCTCGACGGCGAACGCGCCGGCGAGCGCGGCGTGGAGCCGGGCCTGCCGCTGGAGGTCGAACGCCGCGCTGCTCGTCAGGTCGGCGTCGAAGCGCGCCGCCGCGACCGATGCCGCGAGAGCGGCGCCGGCCTGGACGTCGACGTCCGCGCCGGCGTCGTCGAAGCCGCGGGAGTAGGCCTCCTCGAACGCGACGCGGGCAGCCGCGCCGCCTGTGGTCGTCGTTGCCGCGAACACGGCCACGCGGTAGGATCCGTAAGCGTCCTCGCGCTCCTCGGCGGCGTCGTCGACCGCGCCGCTTGAGCCGCGCTCATCCGCGTACGCCGCCTCCGTGCGGAGCGCCGCGTCGATGGCAACGGCGACATCCTCGGCCGACTCGGCCCCACCGGAGATGCGGCCCGCCAGGTCGCGCGTGACGTAGAACGCCACGTCCGCCACGGTGGCAGCACTCGGTAGCGCCTGCGCGGCGAGGAATACGTCGACCTCCGCGTCGGTCTCGGTCGTCATCGTCGGCGCCGAGACGGTGCCCGCGGCCGCTCCGCCGGCCTCGATGAGAGCGCGCGTAGTGAAGGAACCCGACGTGGCGGTCAAGACAACCGCCCGCGTGGTGCCCTCAACCGACATCTCGTAGGCTCCGTCCGCATCGGTAGTTGCCTGCCCGCCGGCGAGGGTAGTGACCTCACCGCCCGTGGCGACCTCCGCGGCCACGACGGTCGCGCCCTCGATCGGGCCCAATACCGCGCCCGAGGACGCGTCGTCCGACACTCTACCGCGGATCGTTATCTCGTCGTCCGCTCCGTTGGAGTCGCACGCTGAAAGGGGAATCGCCAGCAAGCCGGCGAAGAGAAGACTCGTGACCAGGCGACCGACAGGCCGCGTGAATCGATAATGCATGGATGTAGGGGGACTAGCTGTGCCTGCCGCGCGCGACTCGCGCGGCCGGCGCCTTCAACGAGCGCCCCCGTTGCAGTTCCCGGCCGGCGCCGGCCGGCGCCGGCGCAACCTGCTGACTTACAGCGCCTTATGCCTCGGGGCAAAGATGCCGAATCGGGGTAAGTACTATGCCTCCACGAGGGCGCTGACGTGCTCGATCAGTGAGCGGAAGATCACCGCACCGTCGCCGCTTCCTACCAGAGGCTCCACCGCGCGCTCCGGGTGCGGCATCATCCCCATCACGTTGCCGGCCGCGTTCACGATGCCGGCGATGTTGCGCGCGGACCCGTTGGGATTCGCGCGGGCCGTCACCGCGCCGGCGTCGTCGCAGTAGCGGAAGACGACGCGGCCGGCGGACTCCAGCTCGTCGAGCGTCGCCTCGTCGGCCACGTAGTTGCCTCCGCCGTGCGCGATCGGCAGGCGGAGCACCTGGCCCGGCGCGGCCTCGAAGGTGAACGGCGTGTCGGTGTTCTCCACCCGGAGGTGTATGTCCTTGCAGGCGAACCGCAGCGACGCGTTGCGCACGAGGGCGCCCGGCAGGAGGCCGGCCTCGCACAGTACCTGGAAGCCGTTGCACACGCCGAGGACCAGCCCGCCGTCGTTCGCGAAGCGGACAACGTCCTTCATCACCGGCGAGAAACGCGCGATAGCGCCGGCGCGGAGGTAGTCGCCGTAGGAGAACCCGCCGGGGATGACCACCACGTCCGCGTCGCCGACCGAGGCGTCCTTGTGCCACACGAATCGCGCGTCCTGCCCCAACACGTGCTTCGCCGCGTGGTACGCGTCGTGGTCGCAGTTCGACCCGGGGAAGACGACGATCGCGAATCGGACTGAAGCCGTGGAGTCGCGCATTGACCGGGGGATCGGGGGCTCAGGAAGATAGGAGCGTCGCTCGGGGCGGACGGAGGATTGGGGATGGAGGCGGGTATTCGGGAGCGCGGGCTCGCGATTTCGGAGATTTGCTTCCTCGCCACCCACGGTGGCCGAGTCGCCGAATCGCGGAATCGCTGAATCGCGCATCCTATGCTCTCTCGAGAACTCCTCCGCAAAATCCGAAGAGTCGAAGTGCGGACTCGCGGACTGGTGCAGGACGTCTTCGGCGGCGAGTACCACTCGGCGTTCCGGGGGCGCGGGATCGCGTTCGCCGAGGTGCGCCCGTACCAGATCGGCGACGACGTGCGGACGATCGACTGGAACGTCTCGGCGCGCATGGGCGAGCCTTTCGTCAAGATCTACGAGGAGGAGCGGGAGCAGACGCTGATCCTGGCGGTGGACGTCTCCGCGTCGTCGGCGTTCGGCACCGCCGGCCGGCCCCTCCGCGAGGTGGCCGCCGAGATCGCGGCCGTCCTGGCCTTCAGCGCCGTGCGCAACGGAGACCGCGCCGGCCTGCTGCTCTTCTCCGACCGCGTCGAGCGCTTCATCCCGCCGCGCAAGGGACTGCGCCACGCCCTCCGGCTGGTGCGGGACCTCTACGTGCACGCGCCGGCCGCGCGGGGCACACGCATCGTCTCCGCCCTCGAGCACGTCCGCCACGTGCTCCACCGGCGCGCGATCGTGGTGCTCATCAGCGACTTTCTCGACCCCGAGGCCGGCCGCGCCGGCGGAGCCTTCGAGCGCGCCATGCGCGCAACCGGAGCCCGGCACGACCTGGTGGCCGTGCGCCTCGTCGATCCGCGAGAGGAGACCCTGCCGGATGTCGGACTCCTGGAGGTGCGCGACTCCGAGAGCTTCCGGCAGGTGCTGGTCGACACAGGGAGCCGCGCCGTCCGCGCCGACTTCGCCCGCCGCGCGGCCGCGCGCGCGGCCGGATTGACCACCGCCCTCCGCGCCGCTCGCGTGGACCTGGCGACCGTGCGCACGGACGAGGCATGGGATGTCCCACTCGCGGCGTTCTTCCGCCGGCGCAACCGACGCCGACGCCGCTGACCGTGTCCCGACCCTACGCCCTGCTCCTCCTTCCCGCGCTGCTCGCCGCGGCCGCGCCGGCCGGCGCGCAGGTGGCCCGTCTGGAGCTGGCCGGCGCAGCCGACACCCTGCGCGTGGGCCAGCCCTTCCGCGTCCTGCTCACCGTCCGTCCCCCGGACGGCACGCACCCCGTCATCCCGGCGCCGGCCGGCGGTGACTCGACGACGTTGCTCCTGGGCGATGCCCACGTAGTGGCGCTCGACCGCCGCCCGCCGGCCTTCGTCGCCGGCGCGCGCGTCGACAGCGCCCTCTACACCGTCGCCGTCTTCGCCCTCGACTCGGCGCGCGTGGGGCCCGTCGACGTTCCGCTCGTCGCCGGCGCGGACACCGCGCGCGTCACCGCGGCCGCGCTGGTCGTCCGGCTCGCGCCCGTGACCGCGGAGGCGGACTCGCTCCGCCCGCACGGCCCTCCCCTGCCCATGCCCCGCGCGTGGGGCCCGCCGGCGCTACTCGGTGTCGCCGGCGCAGTCGCCGTGGCGCTCGCCGCACGCGCGCTGCGTCGGCGTCGGGCGCGGCCGCGCCGGCCCTCGCCGCACGCGCACCTGCCGCCGTACGACGAGGCCATGGCCCGCATCGACGCACTCGACCGCGCGCCGGTAGCCACTCCGGCCGACGCCGAGCGTCACCACGAGGAGCTGGCCGACACGCTGCGGACGTACGTCGAGCGCTCGAGGGGCATCGAAGCGCACCGGCTGACCAGTACGGAACTGGTGCGCCGGCTCGATGCCCTGGAGGTGTCGGAGGAAGCGCGGGAAGCGGCCGCCGTCGTGCTGCGCGAGACCGACCTGGTGAAGTTCGCGGCGCGCCGGCCGGACACAGAGGCGCTCGCCGGCGCCCGATCACGCGCGCGCCAGGCCATCGCCGGGTTGCGGCCCGTGGCCGAGGAGGTGCCGGCGTGAACGCGATCCCCTTCACCGAGGAGCTCGTTGCGCGGCTAGCCGGCGCGCGCCGCGTCGCGGTGCTCACCGGCGCCGGCATCTCCGCCGAGAGCGGAGTGCCCACCTTCCGCGAACCCGGCGGGATCTGGGAACGCTTCCGACCGGAGGAGCTGGCCAACGTGGACGCGTTCCTCGCCAACCCGGCCCTCGTCCAGGCCTGGTACGCCCACCGGCGCGCGGTCGTGGAGGAAGCGGCGCCTAACGCGGGCCACCTCGCACTCGCCGAGCTCGCCCGCGTGGTCGTCGCTCGCGGAGGATCGTTCGTCCTCGCCACGCAGAACGTCGACGGGTTGCACGAGCGCGCCGGCAGCGGGGCCGCCGACGCCGGGACGCTACTCGAGCTCCACGGCAGCCTGCGCCGGACGTACTGCGCTGACTGCGGGGCCGACGCCGGCGCCGGCGCACTGGATGCACTCGCGGCTGGCGCCGTCGCGCGTTGCGCCGCGTGTGATGGTCCGCTCCGCCCCGACGTCGTCTGGTTCGGCGAGGAGCTGCCAGCGGAGGCGTTCCGCGCGGCCACGCGCGCCGCGCAGACCGCGGAGGTGTACCTCTCGGTGGGCACGAGCGCCGCGGTGTACCCCGCGGCGGGGCTGCCCCTGCTCGCCCGCGACTGCGGCGCCTACGTCGCGGAGGTCAACCCCCGGCGTAGCGACATCGCCGACGAGCTCGACGAGCACGTGGCCGCGCCGGCCGGGGTGGCGCTGCCGGCGCTGCAGGACCGCGTGCGCGAGCGCGCCCCTGCCGGATGGTGACCTTCGCGGACCCGCTCTGGCTCGCGGCGCTCGCGCTGGTGCCGCTCTTCGCGTGGCGCGCGATGCGCCGGCCGCGCGCGCCGGGGCCCGACTTCCCCGTCGCGGAGAGTGCGGCGGCCGCGCCGCGCACCTGGGCCGCGCGCCTGCGCGGACTGCCCACCGGCCTACGCATCGCTGCGTTCGCGCTGGGGGTCCTCGCGCTCGCCCGGCCCCAGCGGGTCGACGCCTCCGCCGCGCGCGAGGCGGAAGGCATCGACATAGTGCTGGCGCTCGACGCCTCCTCGTCGATGGAGGCGCCGGACTTCTTCCCCTCGCGCTACGAAGCCGCGAAGGACGTCGCCGCGGCCTTCATCGCGGACCGTCCGGACGACCGTATCGGGCTCGTCGTGTTCTCCGGCGAGGCCTTCACGGCCGCGCCCCTAACGCTCGACCACGACTTCCTCCTCCGCGTGCTGGCGCCGCCGCGCTCCGAGATGACCGTCGGCGTCGCCGACGGCACGGCGATCGGCACCGCACTCGCAACGGCCGCCGCGCGCCTCCGGCCGGCGCCCGGCGACGATCCCCGGCGCGGCCGCGTCGTGATCCTGCTCACCGACGGGGAGAACAACGCCGGCGCCGTCGACCCTACCACCGCCGCCGAGGCCGCCGCCGCGCTGGGAGTCCGCGTCTACGCGGTGGGCATGGGCACCGAGTCGGCCCCCTTTGGCGTGGCACCGGGGCGGCCGGTCGGGCTCGACGAGTCCGCCCTCCGTGAGGTAGCGGAGCTCACCGGCGGCCGCGCCTTCCGCGCGACCGACGCCGGCGCGCTCTACCGCATCTACGACGAGATATCCGGCCTCGAGCGCACGAGCGTGCGCGACGCCGCGCCGGCCGGCGTCCGCGACCTGTTCACGCTGCTCCTCTGGCCGGCGCTGGCGTTCCTCGTCCTCGACACCGCGCTGGCCACGACGCGCCTCCGGCGGGTGCCGGCATGACGTTCGCCCGACCGGAACTGCTCGTGCTGCTCCTGCTGGCGCCGGGAGCTGTCGCGCTGTTCGCGCGGGCGGACCGGAAGCGCCGCGAGGCGCTGGCCCTCTTCCTCGGCAACGGCAGCGCCGGCCGCGCCGGCGGTGGCCGCGTGTCCGCCGCGCTACTGGTGGCGACGCTGGCGTTCCTCGTCATCGCGCTCGCCGGGCCCCGCGCCGGCACCGTCCTCGCCGAGACCCGCACGGGCGGGCTCGACCTGGTCGTGGCGGTGGACGTCTCGGCGTCGATGGACGCGCTCGACGTGCCGCCGAGCCGGCTCGAACGGGCTCGGTTCGCCGTGGCCCGCCTCGCCGAGGCGCGCCGCTCCGACCGACTGGCGCTGGTCGTCTTCGCCGGCGACGCGGCCCTCCTCAGCCCGCTCACGCGCGACGCCGGCGCGTTCCGCCTGTACCTCGACGCCGTCGGTCCGGACGTCGTCGGGTCCGAGGGATCGGAGCCCGCCCGCGCCCTCGAGGTCGCCGCGGGGGCATTCGACCAGGGCCAATCGGACCGACCGCGAGCCATCCTGCTCGTTACCGACGGCGAGAACCCCAACGTCGAGGGCAGGGACGAGGCGGCCGAACTGACCGCGAACGCGCTGCGCCGGGACGGCATGGAGATCCTCGCACTGGCTGTCGGCACCGCCGAAGGCTCCACGATCCCGCTCGACGGAGACCGGGTCAAGCACGACGGCTTCGGCGAGATAGTGCGCACCCGGCTGGACGCCGACGCCCTCCGCGCGATCGGCGGCGAGCACGTCTTCGAACTGTCAGACACCGACGGCCTGGACGGCAGGCTCGACGCCATCGCCGGCGGCGGCGCCACCATCGAGCGCGTTCCGACAGCCGCCGAGCGTTACCAGTGGCCCCTGGGCATGGCGCTGGCGCTGCTGGCGCTGGAGCGCCTGCGGCGATCGAGCGACCGGGCGATTAAGCAATCGGGAGATTGAACGATTGAACGATTGAGCGAGCGTATAGCTAGCGCAAGTCCGTCCACCGTCTTCCGCCCACCGTCCACCGTCCACCGTCCACCGACTACCGCCTACCGTCTGTCGCCCCCATGGCCCGCCCCCTCCTCGCCCTCCTAGTGTTCCTCGCGCCGGCCGGCACCGGCGCCGGCCGCGAGGGGCTCGACCGGCTGCGCGGCGGCGACGCGGCGGCCGCGGAGGAGCGGTTCCGCGCGGCGATCGGCGCGGAGGGGGACGCCGAGGTATCCACCCCGGCCGGCGTGGAGCTGCGGCGGGCGGCGTGGACGGGCGTCGGCCTGGCCCTGGTCGCGCAGGACAGCGCGGCCGGCGCGGCCGACGCCTTCGATGAGGCCGCCCGGTGGGCCTCCGACGACGCGGGCGCGGCCCGCGCGGCCTACGACGCCGGCACAGCGCTCGCGCAGGCGGAGCAGTGGGCGCCGGCGCGCGACCGGCTCGTCCGCGCCCTCCTCCTACGGCCCGACTACACCGACGCGCGGCACAACCTGGAGATCGTCCTGCGCCAGCTCCAGGGCCCTCCGCCGGCAGGCGGGACCCCTCCGGAACCGAGCGCCTTCGCGCGGCGACTCAAGGCCACTGCCGACAGCCTGGTCACGCTGCGTCGATACGAAGATGCCCTATCGTTACTCCAGGACGGCCTGGCGCGGGATTCCACCGTCGCCTCGTACCAGGACGTCATGCGCCGGCTGGAGGCCGTGACCACCATCGTCGCCGCCGACAGCGCCGGCGCCGCACCGGCCGAGTGAACATGCGCCGCCTGCTCCCCTTCATCCTCCTGGCCCTGGCCGGCGCCGCGCTCGCGCAGCGCGCCGCGCGAGGCCCGGTGGACCACTTCCACGACGCTGCACGAATGTTCGTGGCCGGCGACACCGCCGACGCCGCGCGCGAGGCCCGCGCCGGCCTGGCCCTCGCGCCGGGCGACCGCGCGCTGCAGGCCCTGCTCGCGGAGATCCTCCGCCGGCCGCCGCCGCAGCAGGGCGGCGGCGGTGGCGAGCCGCCTCCGCCGCGCGAGCAGGAGAACGACCAGCGCCCGCCCGATCCCGGCCAGGGTGACCAACCACGGGAGCCGGGCGATGCGCCCGAGCGCCCGCGACCGCAGGACGACGGCGCCGGCGACGAGGACGACCGCCGGCCGGCGCCCGAGTCGCGTGGAGACGAGTCGCCGCAGCGGCAACCGTCCGACGCCGTCCCTCCGCGCGGCCGGATGACGCGCGAGGAGGCGGAGGCGTTGCTCCGCGCGCTGGGCGCCGACGAGCGCAGGCTCCTCCGCGCACGCGGCCAGCGCGCCGACCGGCGCCGATTCGAGAACGA
>Ga0307505_10000939_pt1 | contig 27043 bp, 26 predicted proteins | sample 23_S_MG_FD_202183 | JGI IMG/M metagenome (GOLD analysis project Ga0307505, IMG submission 202183) | Soil microbial communities from Populus trichocarpa stands in riparian zone in the Pacific Northwest, United States - 23_S | ecosystem: Environmental > Terrestrial > Soil > Riparian zone > Trees... | reverse complement strand
GCGCGTCAGCAGCCGCAGCCGAATCGGAGCTTGTCCGGGTCTGTGGGGGGCGGGGTCGGGTAGTCACCGGAGAAACATGCATGGCAAAAGCCGTGCGGGCCGTCCGGGACGGAGTTGAGCATCCCGTCCAGGGACAGGTATCCCAGGCTGTCCACCCCCAGGTGTTTCCGGATCCCCTCCAGCTCGAGGTTCGCGGCGATCAGCTCCTCACGGGTGGGCGTATCAATGCCGTAGTAGCAGGGGCCGGTGATCGGAGGCGACGAGATGCGCATGTGCACCTCGCGCGCGCCCGCCTTCCGCACCATGGACACCAGCCCGCGGGTCGTGGTGCCGCGGACGATGGAGTCGTCCACCATGACGACGCTCTTGCCGGCGAGCACCTCGCGCACGGCGTTGTACTTCACCTTCACCTTGGCGTCGCGATCCGCCTGGGTGGGCTGGATGAACGTGCGCCCCACATAGTGGTTGCGGATGAGGGCGAACTCGTAGGGGAGCTTCGTCTCGAGCGCGTAGCCCATCGCGGCGGAGTTCGAAGAATCCGGCACTGCGAACACGAGATCGGCGCCAGGCGCGGGATGCTCGCGCGCGAGCTGCCGGCCCAGGGCGCGGCGGGCCCGGTCCACGCTGCCGTCATTGAACACCTTGCTGTCGGGGCGCGCGAAGTACACGTACTCGAACACGCAGCGGGTGAGCGGCTTCTGCTCCAGCGGGAAGGCGGAGTGGACGCCCTCGGCGTTCACGGTCACGATCTCGCCCGCCTTCACCTCGCGCTCGTACACGGCTCCCACGATGTCGAGCGCGCACGTCTCCGAGGCGAACACCACGGACCCGTTGATCCGGCCCATGACCAGCGGACGCCAGCCGCGGGGATCGCGCGCGGCCACCAGCGTGTCGCCGAAGCCGATGATGAGGCTGTACGCGCCTTCGACCCCCCGCAGCGCCTCGGCGACGCGCGTGGCGGGCGAGTCGGCCGTGGACTTGGCCAGGCGGTGGACGATGACCTCGGAGTCCATCGTGGAGGAGAAGATGGACCCGGTGCTCTCCAGCTCGAGCCGCATCTCGCCCGCGTTCGTGAGGTTCCCGTTGTGCGCGAGGGCGATGTAGCCGCCCCGCGACCGGACGAACACCGGCTGCGCGTTCTCGATGGTGGACGACCCCGCGGTGCTGTAGCGGGTGTGGCCCACGGCCGTGTGACCCTTCATCCGGGCCAGATCCGACGCCATCCCCGCCGAGATGGTTCCCATGGCGCGGGCCACCTGTCCCTCCCCACGGTCGTCGAATACCGCGACGCCCACCGACTCCTGACCGCGGTGCTGGAGCGAGTAGAGCCCCAGCTGCGCGAGGTGGCCCGCGTCAGGATGGCCGTGGACGCCGAAGATGCCGCACATTGTCAGGCCGGGGTGGCTGCGGTGGTCGCTGCCTCGACGGCGGCGGCGGTGCCGGCCATCCGGCGGGGGATGGCGTCGTGATACGCGTCTGCCAGGCGCTCGAGCGGCGCATCAATCACATCGTCCGCAATGCGGATGCGCAGGGTGCGCGACTCGGCGAACACCCGCCCGATCTTGCGGGCGGGCACGCCGTGGCGCTTCGCCGTCTCGAGGACCGCGACGGCATTCGCGGTCGAGACGATCGCGCGCCCCTGCGCTTCACCGAACAGCAGGGCACGACGCGGCAACGACTCCCAGGCGCTGAGGTCCACATCCGCGCCGGTGGGGCGCGCCCGATCCATCATGGCGCACTCGGCCAGCGCCACCGCGAGCCCGCCGTCGCTGCAGTCGTGCGCAGAGCGAACGACGCCGGCGGCGATGGCCTCGAGCAGCGTCTCGATGAGCGCGCGCTCGCCAGCGAGGTCGCAGCCGGGCGGTGGGCCGGCCACCACGTCGTGGATGACGTGGAGGTACTCGCTGCCGCCGAGCTCCGCGGTGGGCTCGCCCAGCAGGACGATCTCGTCGCCGTCGGTATCGAAGGCGGCCCGCGTGACGTGCTCGAGCGACTCGATGACCCCGATCATGCCGATGACCGGCGTGGGATACACCGCGCCGCCCGGGTGCTCGTTGTAGAGGGAGACGTTGCCGCCCGTCACCGGCGTCTCGAGCGCGGCACAGGCTTCGCCGATCCCCGCCACGGCCTCGCGAAGCTGGAAATAGACCTCGGGGCGCTTCGGGTTGCCGAAGTTCAGGTTGTTGGTGATGGCACGCGGACGCGCGCCGGTGCAGGCCACGTTGCGGGCGGACTCGGCGACGGCGATGCGCGCGCCGACGCGCGGGTCGAGGTAGCAGTACCGGCCGTTGCAGTCCACCTTGGCTGCCAGGGCACGATCGGAGCCGCGAATGCGCAGCACGGCCGCGTCCCCGCCGGGCCCGATCACCGTGTTGGTGCGCACGGTGGAGTCGTACTGGCGATACACCCACGTCTTGCTCGCGATGGTGGGCGACGACAACAGCTGCACGAGGGTCCAGACCGGGTCCTTCTCCTCGCGCCGCTCGTTGATGGCCGAGACGTCACGGGCCCGCAACTGCCGGATGACGTCCGACTCCTGCGCGGGGGGCGTGTACGTCGGGCAGTCGGTGACGAGGCGCGATCCGGGGAATTCCGCGACGACCCGGTCGCCCTCCGTCACGCGGTACACGGGCTCGGCGATGACAGCGCCAACTTCCGCCGCGATGAGGTCCCACTTCTCGAGGATCCGGTGCACCTCGGATTCCTGGCCCTTCTTCGCCACGACGAGCATCCGCTCCTGCGACTCGCTCAGCAGGATCTCGTACGGACTCATTCCCGGCTCGCGTGTGGGCACCTTCGCCGTATCGATGGTGATGCCGACGTCGCCGCGCGCGGCCATCTCCGCGGACGACGACGTGAGCCCGGCCGCGCCCATGTCCTGGATGGCGACGATCGCGCCGCTGCGGATCAGCTCGAGGCTGGCTTCCAGCAGCAGCTTCTCCGTGAACGGGTCGCCCACCTGCACCTGCGGCCGTTTCGCCTCGCTCTCCTCCGAGAGGTCCGCGGACGCGAACGATGCGCCATGAATGCCGTCGCGGCCCGTGCGCGCGCCCACGGCGAAGATCGGGTTGCCCACGCCCTGAGCCACGGCGCGCATCAGCTCGTGCTCCTGCATGATGCCGATGCACATGGCGTTGACGAGCGGATTGCCTTCGTACGCCGCGTCGAACACCACCTCGCCGGCCACCGTCGGGACGCCCACGCAGTTCCCGTAGTCGCCGATGCCTTTCACCGCGCCGGCGAACAGGTAGCGCGCGCGGGCCGAGTCGAGCGACCCGAAGCGGAGCGAGTTGAGCATCGCGATGGGACGCGCGCCCATGGTGAAGACGTCGCGCAGGATGCCGCCCACCCCCGTGGCCGCGCCCTGGTAGGGCTCGACGGCGGTGGGATGGTTGTGCGACTCGATCTTGAACGCCACCGCGGTCCCGTCCCCGAGGGCGATGACGCCGGCGTTCTCGCCCGGTCCCTGGAGCACCCACGGAGCCTGGGTCGGCAGCGTGCGGAGCAGGGGACGGGAGTGCTTGTAGGCGCAGTGCTCGTTCCACAGCGCGCTGACGATGCCGAGCTCGGTGAAGGTCGGCTCGCGGCCGAGCATCTTCACGACCCGCTGGTACTCGTCGTCGGTGAGGGCGTGCTCGGCGACGAGCGCCGGGGTGATTCTCGGGTCGCCGGGGCGCGCCGTGACGGTCACTTGCGCGCCGACTTGCCGGGGCCGAAGAAGCTGGTGATGAAGCCGCCCGACGACGTCTTGTTCATCTTCTGCATGATCTCGAGCTCGCCGGCGTCGAGCCACATACCCTGGCAGTCGGGGCAGACGTCCACGTGCACGTCGCCGCGCGCCTCTTCCTTGAGGTCCGCGCCGCACTTGGGGCACTTCATGTGGTGCTGCTTGCGGCGCTCGGCCTCACGTTCGGCGTCGAGCTTCTCGCGCATCTGCTTGAGCAACTCGGCGTCCTGCCTGGCGAAAAATTCGTCCTCGTTCCGGCTCGGTGTGTCTTCGCTGCGTCTTGTCGTCATGACGATACCCGGTGTAGGAAGCTGGTAATCGGTACTCGGCGACGCTTGTGCACTTTCAAGAGACAAGCGCCGGACGGTTCTCGGCCCTGAAAACAAAGAAAGGAACCTGCCGGAACTGCTGAAAAAGCAGGATAAGGTCGTGTCGTGATCCTGCCGTTTCGGTAGTTCCGGCCGTTTCCTTTCTTATGCTCGCGCGCAGGCAATCACGCTGCCACCCGCGCCAGCATCGATTCGAAGATCCCCAGCCCATCGGTAGAGCCAAGAATCGAGTCCACCGCGCGCTCGGGGTGTGGCATGAGGCCCATGACGTTGCCGGCGTCGCTGATGATCCCGGCAATGGCGTTCATGGACCCGTTCGGGCTCCAGTAGCGATCGGAGTCCCCCTCGCCCTGCACATAACGGAACGCAACGCGTCCTTCACCCTCGAGCCGGGCGAGCGTCTGCGCGTCCGCGGTATAGCGGCCATCGCCGTGCGCCACCGGCATCGTGAGGATCCGGCCGCGCTCGTACCGGTTCGTGAACAGGCTCTCGGCGTTCTCGACGCGCAGCCGCACGGGCTCGCTCACGAACTTGAGGCTCTCGTTGCGCAGGAGCGCTCCGGGGAGCAGGCCAGCCTCACAGGCGATCTGGAACCCGTTGCAGATGCCGAGCACAGGTCCGCCACGCTTCGCGTGCGCGACGACTTCCGCCATGATCGGGCTGAAGCGGGCGATGGCGCCGGCGCGCAGGTAGTCGCCGTAGCTGAACCCGCCGGGAAGGATGATGACGTCCGATCCGGCCAGGTCATGGTCCTTGTGCCACAGGTACTGCGCCTCCTCGCCGAGCGCGTCCACCACGGCATGCATGGTGTCGTGATCGCAGTTGGAGCCGGGGAAGGTGACGATGCCGAACATCATCGCGCCTTCACCCCCGCGATCTCGAAGTCCTCGGTGACGGGATTCGCGAGCAGCTTCTGGCACATGGCGCGCGCTTCCTTCTCGGCATCGGCGGCGCTGGAGGCCTGGAGCTCGACGATGACGTGCCGCCCGACGTGCACGTCCTCGACCCCGGCGAAGCCAAGCGTCTGGAGTGCGCCGGCGACGGCTTTCCCCTGGGGATCGAGGATGCCGCGACGCGGCGTGATGTGCAGGGCGACTGAGAAGCGGCTCATGGCCTGTCTGGCGTCGGATTGTCGGAGGGTTGTGAATCGCCGTGCCGGGGGCCGCGGTGACGGCGACGGCGGCGGCGGGACGGAGACGAGCGATCCTCGCTCTCCCCGACCGTCTCGACGACGGGAAGGTCGGTCTCGCGCTTGCCGCCCGGGACCCAGCCGGGGCGCGTCGGGCCCTGGCGCCGGTCCAGCAGCCCGAGCCAGCCGGCGCGGAACAGCCCGAACGCGACATAGGCCACCGCCATCGGGAAGAAGTACTCGAGCTTCCCGAAGATGAGCATGCCCACGCCGCCCACGAGGATCACGAGCCCGAGAATCCCCTTCGCCGAGCGGATGTTGATCGGCGGCATCACCGGATACGGGACGTTGCTGATCATGAGGAAGCTCAGCGTCGCCATGACGTACCGCAGCATCGTGTGCCACGGCAGGTTCTCGATGGCGGTGTGCGCGTAGAGCGGCGACTGGCTGAACCAGTAGTACGTCGCGAGGGTGATCCCGGCCGCCGGGCTGGGCAGTCCCTGGAAGTACGACTTGTTCGTGCCCGCCTGCGACACGTTGAAGCGCGCCAGGCGCAGCACCGCGCACGCGGTGAACAGGAAGCCCCAGAACCAGTCCCAACCGTGCCGGTTCAGGACCGCGAAGTACATGATCATCGCCGGCGCGAGGCCGAAGGTGATCGCGTCAACCAGGGAGTCGAGCTCCTCGCCGAAGCGGCCCTCCGAGTTCGTGGCGCGCGCGACGCGGCCGTCGAACGCGTCGGCGATCCCGCCGAGCACGACGTACCAGCCGGCCTGCGTGAACTCGCCCCGCGACGCGGCGACGATCGCGAACACGCCGAAGAACAGGTTGGCGAGGGTGAGCCCGCTGGGGAACAGCACGACCACCCGACGCACGTTGGGGGGACGCAGCTGGCCGGGCACCATCATCATCGCGACGGCAGCTCCCCGACGAGCGTGACGCCGGCGCTCGTGATCTGGCCGAGCTTCACGTTCACGGTGGAGCCCACGGGCATGAACACGTCCACGCGCGAGCCGAACCGGATGATGCCGAAGCGCTCGCCCTGCTCGGCCGCGTCACCCACCTTGCTGTAGGTGACGATCCGGCGCGCCACGAGCCCCGCGATCTGGCGCACCAGCACCTTGTGCGGCCCGGACTGGATGCCCACGGTGGACTGCTCGTTCTCGAGGCTGGCCTTGTCGGCCGCCGCGTTGAGGAACTTGCCGGGATTGTAGTGCACGTACGTCACGCTCCCGCTCACCGGATAGCGGTTCACGTGGACGTTGAAGACGTTCATGAAGATCGAGACCCGGAGCGCGCGGCCGTTCATGAAGTCCGGCTCGTCCACCTCGGCGATCTGCACGACCTTGCCGTCAGCGGGCGCAATGATCAGGCGGTCGCCGCGTTCGCCGGAGCGCTCGGGATCCCGGAAGAAGTACGCCACCCAGAGCGCGATCAGGGTGAGCAGGAACGCGAGGATCCAGAGCGGCCAGGATCGGCGGTTCAGGGCGAGCGCATAGCCGCCAGCCGCGATGAGCGCGGCGATCACGATGAAGACGAACCCTTCCTTGGCGAAACTCACGCGGCAATGATCTCCTGAAGGTCGGTTCCGGTGATGCGCCTGAACGCATCGAGGTAGCGCGCACTGGTGGCCTCCACGACGGCCGCGGGCAACGCCGGCGGCGGCGCGTCGCCGTTCCAGCGGCCAGCCCGGCGCTCGGCGTCCAGCCAGTCGCGCAGCGGCTGCTTGTCGAAGCTGGGCTGCGGCCCTCCCGGCGCATACTGCGCCGCGGGCCAGAAACGGGAGCTGTCGGGGGTGAGCACTTCGTCAATGAGGGTGATGGCGCCGTCGCCGTCGCGGCCGAACTCGAACTTGGTATCCGCGATGATAATACCACGTTCCGCCGCGAGCTCGCGTCCGAGGGCGTACACCAGGAGGCTCAGGCGCTCGAGCTCGCGCGACTCCGCCTCGCCGACGATCTCCCCCATGCGCGCGCGGGTGATGTTCTCGTCGTGGCCGGTCTCGGCCTTCGTGGCAGGACTGAACACCGGCGGCTCGAACCGGGCGCTCTCGAGCATTCCGCGCGCCATTGCCTCGCCGGCGAGCGTGCCGCCGGCGCGGTACTCCTTCCACGCGGACCCGGAGAGGTAGCCGCGCACGACGCACTCCACCGGAAACACATCCGTGCGCCGGCACAACATGGATCGCCCCGCCAGTGCGGAACGGTACGGCGCCAGCGCGGGGACGCGCCCGGCGATCTCGCCGATGTCGCTGGCGAGCATGTGGTGGTGCACCTCGGAGGCAAAGCGCCGCAGCCACCACGCCGTCATCTGCGTGAGCACGGCGCCCTTGAAGGGCACCGGCTCGGCCATGACGACGTCGAACGCGCTCACCCGATCGGTGGCGACGATGAGCAGGGTGCCGGCGTCCACCTCGTAGACCTCGCGCACCTTGCCGCGGCGCACATGGCGGAGGGGCAGGACGTCGAGGCTCGCGACGGCCGCGGCGGTCATACGCGCACGTCCTCGGCGGCGTCGGGGCCGTCCGTGCCTTCCAGCAGCGGCTCGACGATCTCGGAGAGGAAGTCGTCCACCTGCTGGGGGGCGCGTCCCACGAAGGCGGCGGGGTCGAGCGCCGCCTGCATCTCCGCGAGCGGCACCGTCCACGCGCGGTCCGCGGCGAGCCGGTCCAGGAGGTCGTTGCGAGGCGCGCCTTCCTTCACCGCGCGGGCGGCCGCGATGCTGTGCGTGCGAATCCGCTCGTGCGCGTCCTGGCGGTCGCCGCCGGCGCGCACGGAGCGCATGAGAAGCTGCTCCGTGGCCATGAAGGGCAGCTCGTCGTCGAGGCGGCGCCGGATGCGGGCGCGGTGCACCTCGAGGCCGCCCACGACGTTCTCCATGAGCACGAGGATCGCGTCGGTGGCGAGGAACGACTCCGGGATCGAGAGGCGGCGGTTGGCGCTGTCGTCCAGGGTGCGCTCGAGGAACTGCACGGAGTGCGTCTCGTTGGCGTTGCCCTCGAGGTTCAGCACGAACCGCGCGAGCGATGCGATCCGCTCGCAGCGCATGGGATTGCGCTTGTACGCCATGGCGGACGAGCCGATCTGTGACGACTCGAACGGCTCCTCGATCTCGCCGAACGCCTGGAGCACGCGCACGTCGCCGCTGAACTTCGCCGCGCTCGCCGCGATCCCGGCCACGATGTCGAGCACCTGCGCGTCGAGCTTGCGCGTGTACGTCTGCCCGGACACCGGAATGGCCTCGGCGAAGTCGATCGCGGCGGCCACCGCGCGCTCCAGCTGGCGCACGCGGTCGTGATCGCCGTCGAAGAGCTCGAGGAAGGTGGCCTGCGTGCCCGTGGTGCCCTTCACGCCGCGACAGGGCAGCACCGCTACGCGATGATCGAGATCCTGGAGGTCGAGCACGAGGTCCTGCATCCACAGCGTCGCGCGCTTGCCCACGGTGGTGGGCTGCGCCGGCTGGAGGTGCGTGCTGCCGAGGCAGGGCTCGGCGCGCCACTCACGCGCGAACGTCGCCAGGGTGCGGAGCACCCGAACCAGCTTGCCGCGCAGCAGCCCCAGGCCGCGGCGCATGAGGATGAGGTCCGCGTTGTCGGTGACGAACGCGCTCGTGGCCCCGAGATGGATGAACGGGCGCGCGGCCGGCGCGACGTCGCCAAAGGCGTGGATGTGCGCCATGACGTCGTGGCGGAAGCGCCGCTCGTACGCAGCCACGGCGTCGAAGTCGATGTCGTCGAGGTGCGCGCGCATCTGCACGATGGCTTCGTCGGGGATCGGCAGGCCGAGCGCCTTCTGCGCCTCCGCGAGCACGAGCCACAGGCGCCGCCACTGGCCGTAGCGCGTCTTCGGCGACCAGAGCTCGAGCATGGCCCGGGACGCGTAGCGCTCGGAGAGCGGGGAGGTGTAGCTGTCGTGTGCGCTCATCGGATGACGAAGTCTGTGGCGTACAAGCCGCCCGCGCGCTCGAGCACCATCCGGATGGCCCCGCGGCCGCCGTAGTAGTCGAGCGCGCGCGCCGCGTCCTCCGCCGAAGACACGCGCGCCTGGTTGATCTGCACGATGACGTCGCCCGCCTGTACCCCGAGCTCGTTGGCGGTGGCCCCGCCCGCCTGGAGAATGAGGGCGCCGGCCGCGCTGCGGATGCCACGCTCGGCGCGGATGGCCGGGGTGACGGTGGCGAGCTGGAGATCGCGCAGCACCTGGACCTTCGGCGCGCTCACCTCGGGGAGGTCCTGCACGGTCACGGCGATGTCCATCTCGCGGCCGCCCCGACGAATGCGAAGGTCCACCCGCTCGCCCACGCGCAGGTCGAGCTGCACCGCCTCCCAGTCGAACGGGTTGCGGATCAGGCGGGTGTTCGCGCGCAGCATGACGTCGCCGGGCTGTACGCCGGCGCGCGCGGCGGGCGAGCTCGGGATCACCGTGGCGATCTCGGCGCCCGCGGCGATCGCCTCCCGCACGTTGTCGGTGCGCGGATACCGCATGCGCACGCCGATCCACGGGCGCCGCACGCCGCCGTGGGCGACGATGTCGTCCACCACCCGGCGCACGCGGTTGATCGGAACGGCGAAGCCGATCCCCACCGAGCCGCCGCTGGGGGAATAGATCGACGTGTTCACGCCGATCACCTCGCCGTCCGCGTTCACCAGCGGCCCGCCCGAGTTGCCGGGATTGATGGACGCATCCGTCTGGATCATGTCGAACGAGGCGCTCGGGCCCTCGCCCCGCGCGATCAGGTTGCGGCCCACGCCGCTGATGACCCCCGCCGTGACGCTCGGCTCGGGATTGCCGAGCACGAAGCCGTAGGGGTTGCCGATGGCGATGGCCCACTCGCCGATGACGGCAGCGCTGGAGTTCCCCATGGTGACCACGGGAAGGTTGCGCGCCTGGATGCGCAGCACCGCGATGTCGTTCGTCTCGTCGGTGCCCAGCACGGTTGCGGGGTGGACGTTCCCGTCGCGCAGCATGACGCTGACGCGCTGGGCATTGGCGACGACGTGCGCGTTGGTGACCACAAGGCCCTCGGCGCCGACGATGAACCCCGAGCCCAGCCCCGGCACGACGCGCTCCGGCTGCCGGCCGTAGAACCACTCGAAGAGGGGATCACGCTGCCGCTCGACCTGCTCGGTCTGCACGGTGACCACCGCGGGCGCCACGCGCTCCACGGCGCGGGTGATCGCCGAGCGGCGGCTCTCGCTGACCACGGTGCTCGTGTTCTGCTGCGCGCCGACCTCCGCGGGAGAGGCATCCGGGGTGCCGCGGCAGCCGGTCACGATGAAGGCGCCGGCGACGAGGAGCGTCCGGGTGAGCCTCATGCGACGTACAGCTCCGCGGGGTACCGCACTTCGTCGAGGAAGAGCGCGTGCGCGGGCGCCGGCGGCGAGACTTCGTCGTTGCTGCTCGCGCCGAGCAGTCGCGCCAGGTCTGCCTGTGGGCGGCGGCCGGTGCCGATGTCGAGCATCGTCCCGACGAGGAAGCGCACCATGTGGTGCAGGAAGCGGTTGGCTTCGACGACGAACACGAAGCCGCCCGGACGGTCGTCCCAGCGCGCGACGCCAATGCGGCACTGGTGCCCGTCGGTGTCCGGCGCCGTTCCCTTGACGGCAAACGCGCGGAAGGAGTGCTCGCCGAGGAGCGCCGACGCGGCCTCGCGCAGGGCGACGCCATTCAGCGGATACGTCACCGGGTGCTCCGTGCGGCGCCGGAAGGGCGAGTGCGCAAGGTCGTCGGTGCCGACGTAGTAGCTGTAGCGGCGGGCAATGGCGCTGTAGCGTGCGTGGAAGTCCGGTCGCATGTCGTGCGCGGCGGCGACCCATACATCCTCCGGCAACACCGCGTTCACCGCTCGCCGAAGCACGTCGGGGGTCCACTTCGCTGGTACGCGAACCCCCACGGCCTGCCCGCGCGCGTGCACGCCTGCATCCGTGCGACCCGAGCCCAGCGCGGCAGTCTGCTCACCGCACAAGCGTTCCAGCGCCTGCTCGAGCACGCCCTGCACGGTGCGCTGGTCGGGTTGTCTCTGCCACCCACTGAAGCCCGAGCCGTCATAGTGCAGCACGAGCTGCACGGTGCGCTCCGCCATTGATTCAAAACTACCGGCGCAGGGGGTGAAGTCAAGAAACCGACGTGTCCCAACCGATTGACATTGCTTAGCATACGCCGTCACCATTGCAGCGTCGCGCGCTCCCTGGCGCGGCGTCCCCTGAACTTCCGCCATGCCCCCGCGCACGCTCGCCTCACTCGCCCAGTCGCTCAGCGTCGCCACGGACGTCGAGGGCGCCGTCCTGGCGCTCGCCGACACGCTGGCCGAGGTGGATCGCTTCGCGCATCTCGCGCTCGTGCGGTACGATGCGCGACGCGCGCTGCTGCGCGACCGGCTGCTCGTGGCCGGCACGGTGGTGGACCGCGCCACCCTCGACACGACGCTCGACCACCTGCCCGACAAGGAAGCGGCCGCCATCACGGCGGGAGGTCAGTTCGTGGACTTCGGCGACCGGTCCGACGAGTCCGCGCGCCTGCTCGGCATGCCACGCCTGGAGGAGGGCGGCTACCTGGCCGTGCGCGGGCTGCGCTTCGACTCCGCGCTCTCCGCGCTGCTCGTGCTCTACGAGCCGCGCAAGATCTTCGGCACGCGGACGGCGGAGCGCTTCGCCCCAGCCGCCGCGCTGTTCGAGCTCGCGTACGCGCGCCAGCACGAGCGGGAGGCGCGCGCCGAGGCCACACAGGCCCTCGAGGAGATCACGCAGCGCCTGCACGGCGAGTACCAGAAGCGGCTGGTCCATCTCGAGGAGAAGCTCACCGCCGCCACCGGGGAGCACTCGGCGGATCCCGCGCGCGTGCTCCAGCTCGAGCGCGAGCTCGCGGACGCGGTGGAGGATGCGCGGCGAACGCACCGGAAGCTGGACGCCGTCGAGGCCACGGTCAGCGCGGCGGTGGAGCACCTCGAGAAGGCGCACATCGAGCTGCACCGGCGCAGCGAGCAGCTGCGGCAGAAGACGCGCACGCTGTACCTGATCGACCGCGTGCTGACGCTCGCCGCGGGAACCGACGACCCCCGCCAGCTCGCCGACGGCCTCCTGGCGCTGGTGGGCGACGACATGCACTCGCAGCGCTGCTCGCTGCTGCTGCGCGCGCCGGAGGAGGGGATGCTGTACATCGCGGCGGCCAAGGGAATCGCCCCGAACATCACGGAGGGCGCGCGCGTCCGCGTCGGCGAGGGTGTCGCGGGGAAGGTCGCGGCCACCAGGGAATCGATCCTGGTGCAGGACGTCGCCGAGGCCCGCGAGCACCCCCTGCTGCGCGATGAGTACTTCACCAGCGGCTCCTTCATCAGCTTCCCGCTGGTCTACAACGATGAGCTGATCGGCGTCGTGAACCTCACCAACCGCGCGATGCAGGGCGTGTTCGTCGAGGAGGACGTGGAGCGCGTGCGCCTGCTGAGCCGCGTGATCTCGCTGGTGGCGTCGCGGGCCCGCCTGCCGGAGCGGCTCGTCGAGACCCTCGGTGTCGGGTAGCGCCGGCACCCCCCTCCAGGGCGCGATCCGGCGACTGGCCGCCGGCGAGTCGCTGGACGCGGACGGCGCGCGCCAGGCCTTCGAGATCGTCATGGCCGGCGAGGCGTCGCCGGTGCAGGTCTCGGCGCTGCTCATTGGCCTGCGGGTCAAGGGCGAGACCCCCGTGGAGGTGGCCGGCGTGGTGGAGGCGCTGCGCGCGGCCATGATCCGGCTGCCGGCGCGCGATCCGGACGGCCTGGTGGATACCTGCGGCACCGGCGGTGGAACGATCCAGACCTTCAACATCTCCACCGCGGCGGCGCTGCTGGCGTGCGGCGCGGGGGTCCGCGTGGCCAAGCACGGCAACCGCTCCTTTACCTCGCAGTGCGGAAGCGCCGACGTGCTCGAGGCGCTCGGCGTGAAGATCGACGTGCCGGTCGAGGTCATGGAGCGGGCGCTCACCGACGCCGGGATCGTGTTCATGTTCGCGCCACTGATGCACCCCGCCATGCGGCACGTGGGGCCGGTGCGGCGCGAGCTTGCCATCCCGACCGTGATGAACATCGTGGGTCCACTGGCCAACCCGGCCATGGCGGGCCGGCAGGTGGTGGGCGTCGCCGACGAACGGCGGGTTCCGCTGCTCGCGGGCGCGCTGGCCCGGCTCGGCACGAAGCACGCGCTCGTGGTGCACGGCACCGGGATGGACGAGATCTCCCCACTGGCTCCCACGCGGGTGATCGAGATCCGCGACGGCGCCACGACCGAATGGACGCTCGATCCCCGTGACTTCGGCTACGAGGGCCTGTCCGCGAGTGACCTGGCTGGTGGCCCGCCGGACGCGAACGCCCGCGCCGTCCTTGACGTACTGGGCGGGCAGGGCAGCCGAGCCGCGCGCGCCGCCGTGGTGCTCAACGCCGCCGCGGCGATCTACGTCGCGGGAAAAGCGCGCACCATCAAGGAAGGAGTGGGTGTCGCCGAAGCCGCACTCGACTCAGGGGCAGGGATGCAGGCACTCGAGCGCCTGCGCGCCGCGTACGCAGCCTGATGGGAACTACACATCCGAATGACGTCACATGGGGCCGAATGATCCGAAGCCAACAAACAGAAAGGCTCCTTCCGCCTGGGCGAGAGGAGCTTTGGAATCTTCAGGCAACGGCAACGGCAACGACTCATCCGAATTACCCGAAGAACAACTCGAATCGGGTCCCACCTTCATCCAAAGCTCCTCGCGCTATGGCCTGAGGGGCTTTGTTGTTTTCATTTCAACCACTCGGCCGCGGTGCCGAGCGCATTCATCGAGGTGAGACCCCCAAATCATGCAGTGAACAAAACGAAGGCTCCTCCCGCCTGGGCGAGAGGAGCCTTGGAACTACCAGACACTATTCGGATTCTGTGACGAAATTCGGATGTGTGGTTGCCGTTCCCGAAATTCGGATGTGTAGTTGCAGTTCCCGAAGAGCTAGTAGCGACGCAGGACCCCGACGACCACGCCCTGGATGCTGATGTCGTTCTCGTGGACGTACATCGGCTGCATGGTCTCGTTCGCGGGCTGAAGCCGGATCCGGCCGTCCCGTTCCCGGAACATCTTCTTCACCGTGGCTGACGTGCCGTGCAGCATGGCGATGACCATCTCGCCGTTGTCCGCGCTCTTCCGCTCGTTGACCACCACGAAGTCGCCGTCGCGAATGTGTTCGTCGATCATCGAGTTGCCCTTCACGCGGAGCACGTAATGCCCGCCGCCGCGCCGGACGAAGCTCTCCGGGACCGCCACGGTCTCCTCGTGCGCGATGGCCTCGATGGGAACACCGGCCGCCACGGCGCCCAGGAGGGGCAGCTCCACCGCGCGGGGGTTCACCTCGCTGGGGAGGATCTCGATGGCTCGGCTTTCATTATATGAACGCTTGATGTAGCCCTTGCGCTCGAGATTGCTCAGGTGCTCGTGGACCGTGGCGAGCGAGTTATAGTTGAACTGCTCGGCAATTTCCTCGAAGCTGGGGGCGTAACCGTTCTGCTCGGCATACGCTTCCAGGTAGGTGAGGATCTCGCGCTGGCGCTTCGTGAGTGGCATGGGTAGGCCCTCTGGCCCACGGCAATGGTACCGGTGTAATCCCGAAACCGAAGAACTGCCGAACAACCACACAGTATCCGAAGAAGGACCGAAGTGCAAGAGTCGAGGGAATGGACGCCGCCAGGCGGCACGCTGGGCGAGATCCTCGCTGAGACGCGACGCCGGGTCGCCCTTCTGGAGGGGGATCGGGGGCCCAGGGAGCTGAAGCCCGGGGCGCGGCCGTACTTCGACCGCCCGCCCCGGCTCGACGCCGCCCTTCGGCGATCCACCGTGGCGGTCATCGCCGAAGTGAAGCGGCGCTCCCCGTCCCGGGGGCCTCTCAACCCACGGCTCTCGTCCGGAGAGCAGGCCGCGCGATTCGAGCGCGGCGGGGCGGCGGCGATCTCGGTGCTCACCGAGCCAACGCGCTTCGGCGGGTCGCTCGACGACCTGCGCGAGGCCGCGCTGCACAGCCGGCTGCCCCTGATCAAGAAGGATTTCCATGTGTCGCCCCTGCAGCTCCGGGAAGCCGGGGATGCATCAGCGATGCTGCTCATAGCCCGGGCGCTGCCCCCAGGCGAGCTTTTCATGATGCTCCAGGTTCTCGACGGGGTGATCGAGACCGTCGTCGAGGTCCGGAGCGAATCCGAGCTCGCGCTGGCTCTCGAGCTCGGCGCGCGCATCGTCGGAGTCAACGCACGAGACCTGGAGAGCCTCGAGGTGGATACCGCCGTGCCCGAGCGCCTTGTGCCCATGATCCCGCCGGATGTCATCGCGATCTGGGAGAGCGGTGTTTCCACGAGGGACGACGTCGAGCGCGCCGCCGCTGCCGGCGTGGACGCGGTGCTCGTGGGCTCCGCGCTGTCGCTGGCGGAGGATCCGGAACGGCTCCTCGCGACGCTGACCACCGTGCCGCGCCGGCCTCGTGGTTGAGATCAAGTTCTGCGGACTGACGCGCCGGGAAGACGTGCGCCAGGCCGCGCTGCTCGGCGCGCGCTATGCCGGCGTGATCCTGACCGAGAGCCCGCGCCAGCTGGACGACACGCGCGCGCGCGAGCTCCTGGCCGGCGCGCCCGAGGCCGTGCGGCGCGTTGGCGTGTTCGGCGCCGAGGCACCCGAACGGATCGCCGAGCGCGCGAAAGAGATCGGCTTGCACATCGTCCAGCTGCACGCCGATCCGGACCCTGCAGCCATCGCGAGGCTCCGCGAGCACTGGACCGGCACCGTCTGGGCGGTGCAACGGCTGCGCGGATCGGACGTGCCGCGCAGCGCGCGCGAGCTTTTCGCCGTGGCTGACGCGGTCGTGCTCGACGCGCACGCCTTCGGCGCGCTGGGAGGGACGGGGGTGGCGCTGCCCTGGCAGGAGCTGCGCGACCGCGTGCATTCCCTCAGGGCGGGGCGCGCGCGGCTCGTGCTCGCCGGGGGGCTCACCCCGGAGAACGTCGGATCGGCGATCGACCTCCTGCAACCCGATGTCGTGGACGTATCATCCGGGGTGGAAACGGAGCCGGGGATCAAGGATTCGGAACGGATGCGCGCCTTCCGCGACGCGGTGTACTCGGTGCAGGCTCGATGAGCCCTGCCGTGGATTCCGACCGGTTCGGCGCCTTCGGTGGCCGGTACGTGCCCGAGACGCTCATGCCGGCGCTCGAGGAGCTGGAGCACGCGCTCGCCGAGGCGCAGGCGGATCCGGCGTTCGAGCACGACCTCGTGGCGCTGCTGCGCGACTACGTCGGCCGGCCGTCGCCGCTGAGCGACGCTCCGCGACTCTCCGAGCGCGTCGGCGCGCGCGTGCTGCTCAAGCGCGAGGACCTCAACCACACCGGCGCCCACAAGATCAACAACACCATCGGCCAGGTGCTGCTGGCGCGCCGCATGGGCAAGCGGCGCATCATCGCCGAGACGGGGGCCGGCCAGCATGGGGTGGCCACGGCCACGATCTGCGCGCGGTTCGGGCTGGAGTGCGTCGTCTACATGGGCGAGGAGGACATGCGGCGCCAGGCGCTCAACGTGGCCCGCATGCAGCTCATGGGCGCGCGCGTCGTGCCGGTCTCCGCGGGAACACGCACGCTCAAGGACGCCACCACCGAAGCCATCCGCGACTGGGTGGCCACCGTGACCACGAGCCACTACGTCATCGGCTCGGTGGTGGGGCCGGCGCCCTATCCGCGCATGGTTCGCGACTTCCAGGCGGTGATCGGCCGCGAGGCGCGCGCGCAGGTGCTCGAGCGCGCGGGCACGCTCCCCACCACCGTCGTTGCGTGCGTTGGCGGCGGATCGAACGCCATCGGGATCTTCCACGCGTTCGTGCCTGATGCAGGCGTCGAGCTGGTGGGAGTGGAGGCGGCTGGCGAGGGACTCGATTCGGAACGCCACTCGGCGTCGCTCGCGAAAGGCACGCCGGGCGTCCTGCACGGATCGCTGAGCTACCTGCTCCAGGACGCAGCCGGACAGGTGCACCCCGCGCATTCGATCTCCGCGGGGCTCGACTACCCGGGTGTCGGCCCCGAACACTCGTTCCTGAAGGACTCCGGGCGCGCGACCTACGCCGCGGCCACCGACAGCGAGGCGCTCGCGGCACTCGCGGGCCTCGCGCGGCTCGAGGGAATCATCCCCGCGCTGGAGTCGGCGCACGCCGTGGCCTGGGTCACTCGCAGCGCTGGCCGCTGGCGCCCCGAGGACGTCGTGCTGATCTGCGTCAGCGGCCGCGGTGACAAGGACATGGCGCAGGTTCTCGAGCACGGAACGCCAACGCCATGAGTGGCCTCACGACATCAGCCGCGGACGGCAGCGAGCTGCCGGATCTCCCGTTTCCCCAGGCGCCCGTCGAGGAATTGCTCCGCGTGTTCGTGAAGGCCGTGCGCGCGCACCAGTTGTACCTGCCGAACAACCCGGTGTACAAGGGTGCCATCGACGCGGTGCGCGCGGCATTCCTCCCGCTGTGGGAGCGCACCGACGAGCTCGCGCTCAACGTGGCCGAAACAGACCTGCGCTGGCTGGGCCGGCCCGTGCTCGCAGAGCAGGCAAAGTCGTCGGACAGCCTGGCGTGGACCCTTCACAAGGACGGTGTGCGCGAGCTGCGCTTCCTACGGGGGTTCGAGGAGAAGGAGCTCGGCACGCTGCTCGACATCCTCCAGCGCATCCGGAAGGCGTCGCCGGAGGAGGATGACCTGCTGACGATGCTGTGGGAGGCCGACTTCGCCTTCCTGCGCTACCGCTACGTGGAGCTCGGCTCGGAACCGGTGGCGCCACTCGCGGACGGCGGTCCTGCGCCGGCGGCCACGGCGCCTGGCACCGTGCGCGCGGCAGTCGCCGCGCCGGCCGCGGACGATCGCTCGGCGATCGTCAACATGAAGGATTTCGACGCCACGCTCTACTTCCTGGACGAGAAGGAGCTGGAGTACCTGCGCGGCGAGATCGAGCGGGAGTACCACGGCGAGCTGCGGAAAACGGTGGCCACGACGCTGCTCGACATCTTCGAGGCCCAGAGTTCGCCGGCGGTGCGCGCCGAAGTCATCGAGAACCTCGAGCACCTCCTGCCGTCGCTCCTGATGCTCGGGGAGCTGCGCACCGTGGCCTACGTGCTCGCCGAGTCGCAGGTGGCCGCCACCCGCGCCGCCGGCGTGAGTGAGGACCAGCGCGAGCGGCTCGCGCAGCTGCCGGACCGGCTCAGCGCCCCGGAGGCGCTCGACCAGCTGCTCCAGGCGCTGGACGAGGCGGCGACACTCCCGCCCATCGCCGAGCTCTCGGAGCTGTTCGAGCAGCTCCGGCCTTCGGCGCTCGGGACGATCCTCGCCTGGCTGCCGCGGGTGCAGAACCCTCGGCTGCGCGACCTGCTCGAGCCGGCGGCTGAACGGCTGGCCCTCGCCAACACGGGCGAGCTCGTGAAGCTCATTGCGTCGTCCGATGCCGGGGTGGCGGCGGAAGCCATTCGCCGGTCCACCGCCATGAAAGTCGCGGCGGCAGTGCCGGCGCTTGCGCTGGTGCTCGGCAGCGGCGACGCGCGCGTGCGGCTGCTCTGCGTCCAGGCCCTCAGCGCCATCGCGTCGCCCGGGGCGCTCCATGCGCTCGAGAAGGCCATTGACGATCCGGATCGCGAGGTGCGAATGGCCGCGGTGCGCACGCTGGGCGCGCGCGCCCATCGCGGCGTGTTCAACCGCATCGACGCGGCCGTGAAGGGCAAGGCGCTGCGCGGCGCCGACCTCAGCGAGCGCATGGCCTTCTTCGAGGCGTTCGGCGGCATGTGCGGCGACGGAGGCGTGCCCTTCCTCGACGGCCTCCTCAACGGGCGCGGCATGTTCGGGAAGCGCGAAGACCCGGAGCTGCGCGCCTGCGCGGCGATCGCGCTGGGCCGCGTGAACACGCCGCGCGCGCAGGAGTCCCTCCAGAAGGCGGCGCAGGAGAAGGATGTGGTCGTGCGCAACGCCGTGAACCGCGCGCTCCGGCAGGGCACATGACCACGCCGCGCCCGCCGCGCGTCACGCAGACCATCACAGCCCCGCTCGGGGAAGGCTCGGATTCGCTCGTCCGGCACCAGGGGCGCACCCTCATCATCGCGCTCTACGCCGCGCTGCGGTCCAGCAAGCTGTACCCGATCGGCCACGCCTCCGTGACGAAGGCGCTGGAGGATCTCGGCGCCGCGGCCGCCGACATCTTCTCGGCGGAGGGAGAGCTCGAGCTCCGGGTGACCGGGGAGTTCATCTTCGTGAACGGCACGCGGCTGCGGCTCGATCTCGACAACTATGCCGCCTTCAGCCACGTGCTCACGGTGTTCCGCGTCAACGGCGTGGGACAGCTGCACCTGCTCGCGCACCCGGTCACCCGCGACTGGCAGGTGCTGGTCTCGCTGCTCCAGGGCGCCGAGGGGGCCGCCGCCGATCGCCTGCACGACGTCGTGGAACGCCTGGCCGCGGCGTCCGTCACGGCGTTCGAGCTTGGCGAGCCCGCCGCGGAGAGCGGGGAGGACCGTGAGAAGTCCCGCGAGCGGGCGAAGCGTACGTACGCGCAGTCCGTCGCGGTGACGAAGGACCTCATGACGTCGGTGCGCATCGGCCGCAGCCCGAACCTCAAGAAGATCAAGCGGGTGGTGCAGGGGATCGTGGACCAGATCCTCAACGAGGAAACGTCGCTCATCGGGCTCACCACGATCCGCGACTACGACGAGTACACGTTCACGCACAGCGTCAACGTGTGCATCTTCTCGGTCGCGCTCGGGAAGCGCCTTGGCCTCGGGAAGCTCCAGCTCTACGACCTTGGCATGGCGGCGCTGTTCCACGACATCGGCAAGGCGCGCGTGCCCCTCGAGGTGCTCAACAAGTCCGGCGGACTCACCGACGAGGAGTGGCGGCTCATCGCGTCGCACCCGTGGCTGGGCGTGCTGGCGCTGTTCCAGCTTCGCGGCGCCCAGGAGCTGCCGTATCGGGCCATGGTGGTGGCCATGGAGCACCACATGAAGGCCGACCTCACCGGCTATCCCAAGCCCATCCGCCCCCGACAGCTCAGCATGTACAGCAAGATCGTCGCGGCGGCCGACGGCTTCGACGCCGCCACGAGTCGACGCAGCTACCAGACGGTTCCGTTCAATCCCGCGGAGGTGATGCGCGAGATGCGCGACAATCCGCGCCGCGGCATGGACCCCGTGGTGGTGAAGGCGTTCATCAACCTCACCGGCATCTATCCCACGGGCACCCTCGTGGTCCTCGACACCTTCGAGCTCGGCATCGTGCACGGCGCGAACCCGATCCCGGACATGCTGGCCCGTCCGATCGTCCGCGTCATCAGCGACACGATGGGGAACCTCACGCATCCCGGCGTGCTCGTGGACCTCGCCGAGCGGCGCGGGGACGGCACCTTCGCCAGGACGATCATCAAGACGGAGAATCCCGAGCGGTATGGCATCCGTGTCGCCGATTACTTCATCTGACTCCGGCGCGCTGGCTGCGCGCTTCGGCGAATGGCGTGAGGCGGGACGGAAAGCGCTCGTCGTCTACGTCACCGCGGGCCATCCCGACCGCGCCCGGTCGCTGGACCTGCTGCGCCGGCTGCCCGAAGCAGGCGCCGACGTCATCGAGCTCGGCGTGCCGTTCTCGGATCCCATGGCGGACGGACCGGTGATCCAGGCCAGCTCCCAGCAGGCGCTCGCGCAGGGCATGACGTTCGACGGCGCCCTCGACCTCCTCAGGGAGAGCGGGACCGCCGCGCCCGTGGTGCTGTTCAGCTACCTCAACCCGATTCTCGCGGCCGGCCCGGGCGCCGAGCGCCGCGCGGCGGACGCCGGCGCGTGCGGGCTGCTGCTCACCGATCTGCCCGTGGGCGCCGACCCGGCGCTCGAAGCCCGATTCGCGAGCGGACCGCTGGCATTCGTCCGCCTCGTGGCGCCCACCACGCCCCGTGCGCGCATGGCCGAGATCGCGCGCCACGGCGGCGGCTTCGTGTATCTGATCAGCCGGCTGGGCGTGACCGGATCCCGGGACGAGCTGCCGGCGGATCTCGCCCAATCGGTCGCGCGGCTGCGGGAGGCCACCAGCATGCCGGTATGCGTCGGCTTCGGGATCTCGACGCCGGCGCAGGCGGCTTCGGTGGCGCGCATCGCGGACGGCGTCGTGGTGGGGAGCGCCCTGGTCAAGGCGGCGGAGCAGGGCGTGGATCAGGCGCTGGCGCTCGTGCGCAGCCTGCGCCGCGCCGTGGACGGCCATATTACCTGACACATGACCTTCCCTCAGACCGAGATGATCCGATGACGGACCAGACGCTGCCGGAGTGGGCCATGGTCTCGGAGAAGCGGCGCGCGCACATCGAGCGCGTCGTGGCGCTCCTCGCGTCGTGGGCCGAGGCGATGCGGCTCCCGGAAGACGAAGCCTCGCGGTGGACGAACGCCGGCTGGCTGCACGATGCGCTGCGCGACGCGCCGGAGGAGATGCTGCGCGCGTTGAGCGGCGACGGCACCCGCCCCATCCAGATCCTGCACGGGCCGGCGGCGGCCGTGCGCGCCGAACAGGAGGGAGAGCGTCGCCAGGACGTGCTGGATGCCATCCGGCATCACACCATCGGCTTCGAGGGATGGAATCGCACGGGCAAGGCGCTCTACATGGCTGATTTCCTCGAGCCCGGCCGCTGGTTCCTCGGTCCGGAGCGCGCGTATCTCGCCAAGCACGTCGCGGCGGATTTCGAGGGCACCTTCCGCCAGGTGCTGCGGCTCCGCATCGAGTGGACGCTGGCGCAGGGCGGCGCGCTCTTCCCCGAACAGGTCCAGCTGTGGAATCTCGTGCGCTCCGGCGACTGACCATCGTCAGTGCCGCGGCAGTCGTGATCGCGGCGGCCGCGGTGGTGACCAACCTCGTGAGCGGGCGCGGGGCCGACGACCGGCTGCCCCCGCCTGACGTCACGGACCAGGCCAGGCAGCGGATCCGCGTGCAGGTGCTGAACGCCACGGCCACGCGCGGGCTGGCGCGCCGCGCCACGATGTTCCTGCGGGACCAGGGATTCGACGTCGTGGAAACGGGCACGGCGCCATCCCAGCTCGACAGCACCCTCGTGCTCGACCGGTCAGGGCACCCGGACCGGGCGCAACGCGTGGCAGACGCCCTCGGGGGCGCGCCGGTCGAGGCGCGCCCCGACAGCTCACGCTACCTGGATGTCACCGTGCTGCTCGGGCGGTCGTGGCGGCCGCCGGCCCATCCGCTCTACCCGTAGCTGCCCGCACGCCGCGGCGATGTCGATGCCGCGGCTCTTCCGGATCGCCACCTCCACCCCCGCGTCCCGAAGCTCGCGGGCGAAGCGGATCATGCGGTCCTGTGGCGACGGCTGGAAGCCGCGCGATCCGCCGGGATGCAGCGGGATGAGGTTCACGAACGCGCGGCACTCCCTGGCCAGCTGCGCGAGCTGGAGCGCGTGGACCTCGCTGTCGTTCACGCCGCCGAGCATGACGTACTCGAAGGTCACGCGCCGGTCGAACGCCTTCGCGGCCTCGATGACGTCCCGCAGCGGGTACTTCGTGTTGATCGGCATGAGGTCCTGCCGCAGCGCGTCGCTCGGTGCGTGAATCGAGATCGCCAGCCGGAACTGCTCGGGGCGCTCGGACAGGGCCACGATCCCCGGAAGAACCCCCACCGTGGAGATCGTGATGTGCCGGGCCCCGATGCCCAGCCCCTCGGGATCGTTGAGGATGGTGAGGGTGGGATCCACGGCCTTCCAGTTCATCATCGGCTCGCCCATTCCCATGAACACGATGTTCGTGACCTGGATGGGCGGGTCGAGCAGGCGCATCTCGCGCACCTGTCCCGCGATCTCGTGCACGGCCAGGTTGCGTGAGAAGCCCATGGCGCCGGTGGCGCAGAAGGCGCACTGGAGCGCGCAGCCGGCCTGCGACGAGATGCACAGCGTCAGCCGGTTCCCCTCGGGAATGGACACGGTCTCGATGGCCTCCCCGTCATGCAGCTTGAACAGGAACTTCTCGGTGCCGTCCTTCGACGCCTGGCGGGCCACGACCGGCAGGCGGGGCATCTCGAACCGCTCCGGCAGCCGTTCCCGCAGCGAGCGGGGCAGGTCGGTCATGTCGGCAAAGCCGGCGACCGGGTTCACCCAGAGATGCCGCACCACCTGCTTCGCGCGGTAGGGCGGCTCCCCGATCTCGCCAAGGAACGCGCGCAACCGCTCCTCGGCCCGTGCGGGGGTGAGGTCGAGCAGGTTCTCGCGGCGCGGCGACGCGTTCGGGGGCGAATCCATCTTTCGGAAACTACTTGCAATGAGATGGTGAAAGTTCAATGCGGAATTGGACTTGCCTCTCCGGCAACGCGCATGCCCACCGCGCCCGGACGCTACCAGTCCACCCCTGCAAGGATTAAACTATGCCGCGCCATGGCGGACACCGGTTGAACATTCGACGATGGCTTCCGCCCGTGGCCTGGGCGGCGGTGATCATCACGGCGACCTCCATGCCGTCGGGCGTCGTGCCGCAGGGCGTCGGGTCATACGACAAGGCCGCGCACTTCGGGATGTACGCGATCTTCGGCTACCTGCTCACCCGGGACGGCTTCGGCGTCGCCGGGCGCTGGTGGTCCGCCGTGCTGGCAGTGATCGTCGCATCGGGCTTCGGCGCGGTGGACGAGTGGCATCAGCAGTACATCCCCGGCCGCAGCACCGAGCTCGCCGACTGGCACGCCGATACGCTCGGCGCCATCGCGGGCGCCTTTGCCTACGCCATCTTCAGGCGACGTCGCCCGCACACCTCCCACACCTCATGAACGTTCTTGCTACCGGGTTGCGGTCTCACATGTGCGGCGCACTCCGCGCCTCGGATGCCGGAACCGCCGTGCGACTGGGCGGCTGGGTGCACCGCACGCGCAACCTGGGCGGCCTGGTGTTCGTGGATCTGCGCGACCGCACGGGCATCGTCCAGGTGTCGTTCGACCCGAACCGGACGCCGGCGGAGGTCTGCGCGCAGGCCGCGGCCCTGGGCAACGAGACCGTGATCCTCGTGGAAGGCACGGTCGCGCCGCGACCGGACACGATGCGCAATCCCGAGATGGGCACCGGAGAGATCGAGGTCGCGGCCGCGGCGCTGCGCGTCGTGGGTCCGGCCGACGTGCCCGCCATTCCCGTGGCCCGCGGCAAGGGGGAAAAGCTCGCCGCCGAGGAGCTGCGGCTTCGCCACCGGTATCTCGATCTGCGCCGGCCGGAGCTCCAGGACAACCTCGTCCTCCGGCACACACTGCTCCAGGCAACGAGGCGGCACCTGACGGAGCAGGGGTACCTCGAGCTCGAGACGCCGATCCTCACCAAGCCCACCCCCGAGGGCGCGCGCGACTACCTGGTGCCGAGCCGCGTGCATCCGGGGGAGTTCTACGCGCTTCCGCAGTCGCCGCAGATCTACAAGCAGCTCTTCATGGTGAGCGGGTTCGACCGCTACTTCCAGGTGGCGCGCTGCTTCCGCGACGAGGACCTGCGCGCCGACCGGCAGCCCGAGTTCACGCAGATAGACATCGAGGCCTCGTTCATCGAGCGCGCCGACGTCCTGCGCATGGCGGAGGGGCTGATCACGACGCTGTGGCGCGCGGCGGGCGCTCCGCCGCCGTCGGCATTCCCCGTGATGACGTACGCCGATGCCATGGAGCGGTACGGCTCCGACCGTCCCGACACGCGGTACGGCCTGGAGGTCCGCGACGCCACGAGCGTGTTCGCCGCCTCCGAGTTCGGGATCGCGAAGTCGGCCATCGCGGCCGGTGGACGCGTCCGCGGGCTCGTGATCCCGAACGCGGCGGCCATGTCACGGAAGCAGGTGGACGAGCTCGAGGCCGAGGCGAAGTCGGCTGGCGCGGGCGGACTCATTCGCCTGAAGCGGTCGGGAGCACTGGAAGGACCGGCGGCGAAGTTCCTGGGCGAAGGCGCCGCCGAGTCCCTCGGGATTCCGGAGGGCGCGCTGGCGCTCTACGTCGCCGGCCCGGATCACGTGTCCAGCCCCGCGCTCGATCGAGTGCGGCAGAGTGTCGCCGCGCGGATGCACCTGGTGCCCGAGGGGCGCCACGACTTCCTGTGGGTGGTCGATTTCCCGATGTTCCTCGAGGACCCGGCCACCAGGACGCTGGGCGCCGTGCATCATCCATTCACGGCCCCGCACCCCGACGACCTCCATCACCTGACGGGCTCGCCAGCCAGGGCGCGCGCGCTGGCATACGACATGGTAATGGACGGCATGGAGCTGGGGGGAGGAAGCATCCGAATAAGCGATCCAAGGCTGCAATCCACGGTGTTCTCGCTGCTGGGCATCGACGAGACCACGGCGCAGGCCCGGTTCGGGTTCCTGCTCGAGGGATTGCGGGCCGGGGCGCCGCCGCATGGCGGCATCGCATTCGGGTTCGACCGCATCGCCATGGTGCTCGCGGGCGCAGGGTCGTTGCGGGACGTCATCGCGTTCCCGAAGACCACGGCGGCGCGCGCCTTGTTCGAGGGAGCCCCCAGCCCGGTCGCCAACGACGAGCTGACCGAGCTGCACATCAGGGTTCACGAAGGAGCCGACACTTGACCGACGTTCGTACCGCAGAGAACAGCACCGAGAAGGTGACCACCGAGGGAGCGGACATGCTCACCCTCGCCGGGGTCAACGACGCCAACCTGCTCGAGCTGTCGCGCCTGTTCGGCGTGAAGGTCTCGCTCCGGGGCGAGACGATGGTGATCTCCGGGGCGCCCGAGTTCGTCCAGCGCGCCGCCTCGGTGGGGCGCCGCATGGTCGAGATCGCCCGGCAGCGCGACGAGCTCACCCCCGACGACGTGCTGCGCCTGGGCGAGGAGCACGACCGTGACGGCGACGGCGGGGAAGGCGCCGGCTCGCGCATCGCGCTGCCGGGGATGCGCAAGGTGATCCAGGCCAAGACGAGCGGCCAGGCGGAGTACCTCCAGCAGATCGCCGACAACGACATCGTCGTCGGCATCGGCCCGGCGGGTACCGGCAAGACATACCTGGCGGTGGCGGCTGCGGTGGACGCGCTGACGCGGAAGCGCGTGCGGCGCATCGTGCTCGCGCGCCCGGCCGTCGAGGCGGGGGAAAGCCTCGGCTTCCTGCCCGGCGACATGCAGGCGAAGGTGGATCCCTACCTCCGGCCCCTGTACGATGCCCTCGACGACATGATGCCCTTCGATCGCATCCAGCGCGCGCTCGAGACGCGCACCATCGAGATCGCGCCACTCGCCTTCATGCGCGGCCGCACCCTGGGCGACGCGTTCGTCATCGTGGACGAAGCCCAGAATGCCACCGCGGCGCAGATGAAGATGCTGCTCACGCGCCTCGGCGTGAACTCGAAGATGGTGATCACCGGCGACAAGACGCAGGTGGATCTGCCGAAGAGCGTGGATTCCGGGCTCACCCAGGTGGAGCGCATCCTGCCGGGCATCGACGGGATCGCCTTCCACTACTTCACCGAGGCCGACGTCGTCCGCCATCGCCTGGTCCGGGACATCATCCGCGCCTACGACGCGGAGGAGGGAAGGCACTGAGCACGGTCGCGAGCAGCGGCGCCAGCGCGGCCCGGGACGCATTGCGCCAGACCCAGTGGCGCGTGCATGGCCCGCGGTTGCTCCTCGCCGTCCTGCTCGCGCTGCTCACCTTCGGGCTCTTCCCCGAGGCACCGGCCACGGAGGTGCCGATCTACGAAGTGGGCGCCGTGGCCCCGGACAACGTCATCGCGCCCTTCGCCTTCCAGGTGCGCAAGACGGAGCAGGAGCTCCGGCGCGAGCGCGACGACGCCGAGCGAGTCGCGGAGACGACGTTCCGGTTGCATACCGCCGCGTTCGACACCGCCCGCGCGCTGCTCGCGCAGTTCGACCG
>Ga0307505_10000938_pt1 | contig 27053 bp, 24 predicted proteins | sample 23_S_MG_FD_202183 | JGI IMG/M metagenome (GOLD analysis project Ga0307505, IMG submission 202183) | Soil microbial communities from Populus trichocarpa stands in riparian zone in the Pacific Northwest, United States - 23_S | ecosystem: Environmental > Terrestrial > Soil > Riparian zone > Trees... | reverse complement strand
CAACGGCGCCCTCGCCATCGAGTGTGCCTCTCGTCGAGCTTACATAGCCCCACTATGCGCGCTCTCCGATAGACCCACTCAATGACGTTGGCATCCGTTTCGCCTCGAACGTTTCTGCCGCGCAGGCTCCTAGGGATACTCTGACCAAGTCTGCGCAGGCGGCATGATGTCCACAAGGTTTGCCCGTTGGTGTGCGTGGCGCCGCTCAGGCTGGTTGCCTGGGCAAGCCGCGCGCGCCGGCAGGAGGGCCTTGTGGACATCACCCCGTCATTTGAATTCCAGCGTTGGGGCCGCATTGCCTGTGCGCAGCTCCGCGTTGTGGCGACTCGACAGACGGCCAGTCTGCCTTCGTCGCCACGCCTCGATCTGCGCGCAGGCAATGCGGTGACGCCTGTGCAGACTTGATCAGAGTATCCCTAGGCGCGCGAGCCATCGACACCACGCTTCGAACGGACGCATGAGCGCGCCGCTCATCCGCCGTTCGCCGCCTTGCAGGGGTCGTGCGTTGCCGGAGTGCGTCGATCAGGCTATCGTCATCGACTCGCGGGGATGTTCGTCGGCTTTGATGTCGGAAACTGGATACGCGCATGCGGTGGAGTTTGCGCAAGATCTTTTTCGCCCTTGTCGTTCTGGCCGGCGCCATTGCGGTCGGCCTGGAATTCGCTGCGCGGACGACGGCCCGGCAGTTTGCTGCGGCGCTTTCGCCGGTTGCCACACTGACCTATTCCGGTGCGGGTATCTCGCTGGATGGCCGCATCCGGCTGGACGAACCCCGGTTGGCGCTGCATCAGGGGCCCTGGCCCGGCATCATTGCCGCACGCCGCGTCGAGCTCAGTCAGCCGGGCGTGTTCTGGCTGGTAGCAGCGGTACTTGATCCTTCGCCGGAGCGCTTCGGCAAGCTCGACATCGAGGCGCATGGGCTGGAACTGCCCGATGTGACGCTGGGCGCGCCAGCGCGTGGGTGGCTGGGCCTGCCCGTACTCGTGCCGTTCGAGACTATCGGCTGCGATGTCGATACGATCAGTGACGCCGATCGGCTGCGCATGGGTGTGGTCGGCGGCGAGCGGCGCGACCGGCTGAGCCTTCGCCACGATTCGGGCGCGGCCCAGCTCGATCTGACTCTGGATCTGGAAAGCCCGGGTGTCGCCAGCCAGCAGGTGTTCATCAGCCTGTCCGCCTACGGTTCGGCGATATGGAGTGATGCGCGTGCACGTCAGGCCTTGCGTGTCACCCGCGCGGAGGTGCGCTACGACGATCCGGGCTACCTTTCCCGGCGCAACCGGTTCTGCGCGCAACGCCTCGGGATTGCGCCCGACCGGTTTGTCGCGCATCATCTGGAGGCAGTCGATGCATACCTGCTCGCCAACGGCATCGAAGCCGGCGAAGACGTGCGCTCGATGTACCGGCAGATCGTCGAAAACGGCGGGACCCTGAGTTTCGCCAGTTTTCCGGACGCCAACTGGATTCCTGATCGCATGGGTTCGTACTCGCGTCCGGATCTGCTGCGCTTGCTCAGCGTTACGGTGCGTCATGACAACACCCCGCCGGTGATGTTGCGCCTGGCGTTTTCCGAGCCGCCGGTGATCGAGGAGAGCGAGCCAGGCCCGGTCGACGCTGTCGTGGTCGGGACCGCACCCGTTCCCGCCGCGTCTGGTCCTTTACCTGCAGCCGCGGCGACCCCGGATGCGGCGGAGAGAACCGAGCCCGAACGCGTCGTCGAGCCCCCACGTCCGCCTGCCGTTGCCGAGCCGGTGTCGACAGCGGCCGAACCGCCAGCTCAGGCAAGCGTCCAGGAAACCCGGCTCGGGGCGAGCGCACCCGCTCCGCCGAAGGATTCGACGCTGGCATTGGTCTGGCGCGAGGGCGTCATCGAGCGGCTGCCGCAAAGGTCGGCTCCGACGCGGGATTACGATGTCGTCGCTGCCACCTCGCTGGGTCAGTATCGCGATCGTCGCGTGCGCTTGCTGACCGCCGGAGGCAAGCTCGTGGAGGGCCGGATCAAGCGGATCGACGGGCGCGAAGTCGTGCTGTCGGTTCGCGTCGACAGGGGCGAGGCGGAGCTGAACGTGCCAATCGCCAACATCCGCGAGGCGCGCCTGGTCCGGAGTACGGGGGCGCCTTGAGTGCCGCTGCGACGATTGCCTGCCCGCGAACGTCTTCGGACCCGTGGCTGCCGACGGAATCTCAATTCGCGTGAATTCGGGCTTCGGCCAGGAACTGGACGCGCTGACGCTCGAGCGGGCGCGCCGTGGCGATGGTCGAGCGCATGCGGCGATCTACGCGCGCTATGCGCGCGCCTGCTACAACCTCGCCTTGCGAATACTCGGCGAGCCGGCTGCTGCGGAGGACGTGGTCCAGGACGTGTTCCTGCGCATGATGGATACGATCGGCGGGTTTCGCGGCGATGCACCGTTTGGCGCCTGGCTCAAGCGCATGGCCGCCAATGCCAGCATCGACGTGGTGCGCCGCAACCGGCGCTTCGGTGCTGAAGATCCGGAAGCCGTGTTCGCCGCCACGGCGGATGGCTCGATCGATCGCGAGGATGCGGTGGATGCGTGGGCGCTGCTGATGTCGCTGTCGCCGCGAGCACGCGCAATCCTCGTGTTGCATCAGCTTGAGGGCTACACGCACAAGGAGCTCGCCGATCTGTTTGGTCAGAGCGAGAGCTATTCGAAATCGATTCTTGCGCGCGCGCTGAAGCGGCTCGCGGGCGAGAGCCACTAGAGGAACGGGTCATGCAGACCGATTCAACCGCGGACGCGGCGCTTGTTTCCGCGCGATTGCGGGAATTGCCCGAATTCGATCCCGATCCCGGGCTGTGGCATCGGATCGAGCGCGCGCGCGGGCGAGCCTTGCGGGCACGCCGGCAGCGACGCGGCTGGATCGCGGGCGCGTTGGCCGCCACGCTCGCCGGGGTCGCCGCGCTGCCATTGATGCAGCCTGGCCAGCCGAGCGTGGACGATGCGACCGTCTGGCAACAGCGTTCGGCGGTCCTGGAGAGCGAGTGGCAGGCATTGCAGCGCGCCCCGGGGGATTTGCGTACGCGCGCGGAACTCATGATGATCGACAAGGCGCTGCAGTCAGCCTACGACCGCGGCGCCGATACAACCGAACTGGCACCGTTGTGGAAGCAACGAAGCGAGGCCTTGCGCAGTCTTATCAACACCAGTGACGATCATCAAGCCGTCGCTGTCACACGTATCTGAACGTTCCGGGATTGGAGACTCGACCATGTTTATCGTTCGCAAACCCATCGCCAGCGCACTGATCGTGCTGCTTTGTCTGGCCGGTTCCGCATCCGCCGAGGAGCGCGTGGTAGCCGGAATCGGCGCCGTTGTGGGTCCTGGCGGCAGCTTCTCCCTGGGTATCACGCCTGAACAGCGTCTGCGTGAGGACCTGCGTGTGCTCCTGCTCGACATGGTCCAGGCCGGTGCGTTCGGCGAAACCGCGCCCGAGAAGATCGCGCTGAGCATCGAAGAGCCGCGCCAGCGCGTCGGCAACCTCGGCGTACTGGTCGACAGTGCGAGCGGCGAGCGGGCTCGCGATGGCCTGCGCGTGCTAGGCACGACGCCCGGGAGCAGTGCCGAACGCATGGGCTTGCGCGCGGGCGACCTGATCGTGGCGATCAATGGGCGCTCGCTGGCCGGTCTCGGCAGCGAAGACGGCGGCAGCGCGCGCGCAGCAAGCGTGTTGCGCGATCACGTGACCGATACCGCCGACGGCGCGCCGCTGGCCTTTGACGTGCATCGGGCCGGACAGACCCTGGCGATCTCCGGCGCGCTCGCGGCGACCTGGATTCCGGCAGTGCGGCTGACGATCGGCGAGGGCTCCGGTGTTGCCGCAACCGCGGCGACGTCTGCCGGCGGCTGCGGCCGGATCAGCATCTTCGATGTGGCTCCGCGTCAGGAGAAGCTGCATGCGGCGACGCTGAACAGCATCGATGGCGAACTGGCGGGCGTGCACGGGCAGACCTCATTCCGGGTTTCCGCCGGCGAGCATGTGCTCCAGGTCGGCGAGCGCATCGAGAGCCGCTATCTGACGATCAATGATCGCCAGCGCAACAATGCGCCGCGGTACAAATCCTTGACGGTCTACGTCCAGCCCGATACGACCTACTTCGTCGCTGCACGCCTGGTCGACGAGCGACGCAACGACTGGAAGGATGGCGCGTACTGGGAACCCGTGGTGTGGCGTGAATCGGCCGAGCGCTGTCGCTGAAATGGCGAACGCCCGCTCCGCTGAATCGATGCGCGGAGTACTCTGCTGGTTGCGGCCGTGTCCATGCGTGTACGATGCCGCGGCGCCGGCTTGATGCCGGCGCCAGGTTGACGGGACTGCGTCGGAGATTCATCCGAACGACGTGCGGCGGTGCATTCGCGCCGTGACCCGTCCGGTTCCCCGACCCCCGCCTCCCGGCCTGCGATGACCCAGCTCAGCGTCAACGTCAACAAGATTGCCGTGCTGCGCAACTCGCGCGGCGGATACGAGCCCGATCCGGCGCGATTTGCCCGTGCAGCGCTCGACGCAGGCGCACACGGGATCACCGTGCATCCGCGACCGGATCAGCGGCATATCCGGGTGACTGACATCGGTCCGATTGCGGCAATTCTCGGCGATGCCGAACTGAACATAGAAGGAAACCCGTTCGCACCGGCCCGCGATGGATACCCGGGACTGATCGCGATCGTCGCCGACTCGCGGCCGGCACAGGCGACGCTGGTGCCGGATGGCGATGGGCAGATCACGTCCGATCACGGATTCGATCTTGCGCGCGACGCACAGCGGCTGCGACCGCTCATTGCCGAACTCAGGCGCGCGGGGTGCCGGGTGAGTCTGTTCGTCGACGCGGGCTGTGCCGATGTCGAGCGTGCCGCCGAGATCGGCGCGGAGCGGATCGAGATCTACACCGGCCCGTTCGCCCAGGCGCACGCGCGCGGCGATGCGGCCCGGGCGCTCGCGCAGTGCCTGGACACCGCGCAGCGTGCGCGCAAGGTGGGGCTCGGCATCAACGCAGGCCACGACCTGAATCAGCACAACCTCGGCGAACTGCTTGCGGCAGCCGGCTTCATCGACGAAGTGTCGATCGGCCACGCGTTGTTCGCCGAAGCCCTGGTCGATGGACTGGCCACGACCGTGGGCCGCTACCTGAACATCCTCGCGCGCGCTGACCGCTGAGCCAATGCCTGGATCGGAAGCGGGCCGGCCGCGTTCACGCGCATGCGATCGGCTTGGCGCCGAGCGTGCCCGCGTCACGCTCCGCTAACGTGAGCCAGCGGCGCGTCAGGGCGACTCGCTGCGCGGGGCTTCGATCGCCAGATTCCTGATGTCATTGTTGTGGGCGATCGCAAGCACGTTGGCGAGATCGTCATAGGACGATTCCGCCTGTGGCCGGATTTCAAGGCGCGTGGGGCCGTAGGCGGCGGCAATCCTGAGGCGCCGGTCGAGGTCGGTGCGACTCACGCGTTCGCCGTCCAGGTACATGCCGCCCGCGCTCGTGATCAACAGGCCGAGCAACTGCGGCTTCGGGGAGGTCTGATCGGTTCCGGGCTGCAACGGGAACGGAATCTGCTTGACCACGATCGGGGCCGTGATCATGAAGATGATGAGCAGGACCAGCATCACATCGACAAGCGGGGTGATGTTGATCTGGGCGATCGGGCCGGATGATGCCGCATGATCGTTCGCGAATGCCATGACCCACCTCCGCTTGCGTGACGGGAGCCTGCAGTGTGTCGCGGGAACGCCGCGCGGGTCGGGAATCGGCAGCACGGCGGGCGGGCGACGACGGGATCCAGCCTACACCCGAGCCGGCTGCCGTGGAAGTGGTCGTCGCCCAAACAAAAACGGCGCCACTTGCGCGGCGCCGTTCGTTGTCTTTCCGATCTGCCGACGAGGACGCTAGCGTCCGTCCTGTGCCGTGATGAAGCCGATCTTGACCATGCCGGAACTCTTGGCATTGGCCATGACCGTGGCGATGAGCTGGTACTGGGTGGTCCTCTCGGCGCGAATCTGCAGCTCGGGCTGCGGATTCTTCTGCGCCGCGACTCGCAACTGGGCCTGCAGCATCGCTTCGGTGATCGGCTCGTCGTTCCAGAACAGCTCGCCGCTTTCGCGCACCGCGAGGTCTATCGGATCGGGCGGGTTGGTTTCCTGCACGTTCGGATTGGCTTGCGGCAGATCGATGCGGATCTTGTGCGTCATCAATGGCGCCGTGATCATGAAGATGATCAGCAGCACCAACATCACGTCGACGAGCGGCGTGACGTTGATGTCCGCCATCGGACCGCTGCCCGTATTTGAGCTGAAGGCCATGGCTTACTTCCTCGCGGCGGCGGGGGCCGGAACACCCCCGACTTCCACTCGCGAACCGATCGCGAAGAAGTCGTGCAGGTCGTGGGCGAACTCGTCGAAGCGGGCGTAGATCAGGCGGTTGCTGCGGACGAAGAAGTTGTACGCAAGCACCGCGGGAATCGCGACGAACAGACCCAGTGCGGTCATGATCAGCGCTTCGCCGACCGGCCCCGCGACTGCTTCCATCGAAGCGTTGCCGCTCGCGCCGATCTTGATCAGGGCGCGGTAGATGCCCCACACCGTACCCAGCAGGCCGACGAACGGCGAGGTCGAGCCGACCGTGGCAAGCAGGGTCAGGCCGCCTTCCAGGCGCATGCTTTCGCGGGCCACGCCCTGGCGCAGCGCACGATCGATGAACTCGGAACGGTTGAGCGCCTCGACCAGGCGACTGCCTTCGTGACGCGTGTGATGCTGCGCGGCCTGCGCGGCATCCAGCGCGATCTTGGAGAACGGCTCGGATTTCGGCTGTTCTTCGAGGAAACGAATCGCGTCCTGTGCGGACGGTGTTTCCCAGAACGTGTGGACGACCCGATCCATGCGCGCACGCACACGGGTATTGCGGATCGAGTTCATGATGATGAAGAACACCGACGACAACGACATCACGACCAGGGTGATGAGTACGACCCAACCAACCGCATCCAGTGTATAGATGAGGTGATCGAAGCCCATCTGCTGCATGGCCTGGGCATTGCTGCCGCCAACGGGAATTGAAGAGGCATCTTGCTGCATGGCGCTACCCTACGATGAGTGCTACTGGTTGAGGTTGAACTCGATTGGAACCAAGGCGTACCCGCGGGCGGGCTGACCATTCTTCACACCGGCATTGAACACCCATGTCCGGACGGCTGCAATCGCTGCCTGATCCAGCAGGCGCGAGCCGCTGGACCTTTCCACGGTGATCTCCTCCGGCGTTCCGTCAAGGCCCACAAGCACCTTGAGCATGACTGTACCCTGCTGGTGCTGGCGAATGGCCTGCGGCGGATACTTCGGCGGACGCATCCTACGGTAACTGATGTTCTCGCTCGGCGCGATGTCGACCGGCGGCGCGGGCGGCGCGGGCGGCGCCGGTGGCGGCGCGGCGACAGCCATCGGCGAGGCCTCCTCGACGATCACGACCGGTGGCGGTGTCGGCGGCGGTGTCGGCGGCGGCTTGATCTTCTCGATGACCTTCGGCGGCGGCTTCTTCGGCGGCTCCGGCGGCGGCGGCGGTGGCGGCGGCGGCGGTGGCGGCGGCTCGATGAACTCGACCGTCACCTTGCTGTCGATCTTCTTTTCCGGCGTCGGCGGTGGCGATGGCGGCGTAGCCAGCAGCGCGAGCGCAAAGATATGCGTGGCGAACGCGCCCGACAATGCGATGACGCGATGCCAGTTGAACGTAGCGCTGTTGTCGGATTGGTAAGTGTCAGCCATCGAATTCGACCAAACGATTGTTGTACAGGCCAGCGAACTGCCGGGAACCCCTCGGGTCCCGCGGCTCTCGCCCGAAACAGCGGAGCCCGGCAAGGTACAACACCGACAACCTATCCGACAAGAGCCGGGCTTGCGGTGTCACACGCGAGCGGGGACGAACCAGTCGCACACGCCTACTTTCTTGCTGCCCGTTTGAGCTTCACTCCGCCCGTGGCGGCCTTGATGCGCTGGTCGGCCATGACCTTGGCGTTCGGATAGCTCGTCGCCTTGCGCCAGTCGGCCAGCGCCGCCGCGTCATTGCCGAGCTCGCTTTCGGCATCGCCTCTGATCACGTAGGCCTCTCCTTCCTGGCGCAGACCGCCCTTGGCCAGCGCGCGGGTCAGCGCGTCCTTGGCTTCGCGCGGCTTGTCGGCGTAGTACAAGAGGTAACCGAGCTGGTACTCGACGTTGCCATCGGTGGCGAACGGAGCAGCCTGGGTGTACGCGGCAATCGCACAGGCGTCATCGTCGTACTGCGTGCACAGGTCACCCTGCAGCCGCAGCGTTTCCAGCGACGGCGCCACGATGCCCTTGTCGAGGCCTTCCTTGAGCACTTCCGACGCGTCCCTGGGTTTGTCGGCGTTGGCATAGAGCTTGGCCAGTTGCACGTAGTCGTCGGAGGAGGTGATCAGTCCCTGGCTGCGCGCGCGACTGAGCACCTCGATCGCCTGCGGGTACTTGTCGTCCTGCACGTAGATCGTAGCGAGCTGCTTGATCAGGCGCATGTCACCCGGTTTGGCAGCCAGCTGGCGGCTGATCAGTGCGGCGGCCTGTTCGAACTGATCCAGTTCGAAGTAGCTGGCCATGAGGATCTGCTGCCAGCTTTCGTTGGGCGTCTCGGTCGCGGCGATCGCAAGGTTCATCGTCTCGATCGCTTCCTGGTACTTGTCGAGGCGGTAGTAGGCGTTGGCCTTCAGCGCGAGCTGGTCGGCGTTGGTGGTACCGGTCAGCTTTTCCCAGCGGTCGATCCAGACCAGCGCCTCGTTGTAGTCCTCTGCCTGGACGTACATCTGTGCAAGCTGGTAGATCAGCGGAAGGTGCTGGTTGTTCGGCAGCGAATCCAGTTCGATCGCCTTGCGTGTGGCAGCGATGGCCTCCGCCTCGCGATCACTGTCCCAGTGCGCACGGCCCTGCAGCTGCAATGCGTAGGCTTCCGCGTACTTGCTGATCTTGGGATTGGCGAGCGCCTTTTCGAGCAGCGGCTGGGCCTGGTCGCCCTTGCCATCGTTGACCAGATCGGTGGCCTTGGAGAGATCGCGCTGTTCGCGCTCGCTCATGACCGCCTTCGGATCCGTGCGCGTCGCATTCGGATACTCGTTGACGGCCTTCTTGTCCTTTCCTCCACGCTGCGCATGGGCGGCAACGGACAGCAGCAGCACGAGCGCGCACAACGCGATTCGTGCGAGGCTGGAGAGTTTCATGGCAGTTACCTCGACTGGAAACAGGGGAAGCTGTCCTGCGGCAGGCGCCGGACCGCACAAGGCTAGCGAGCGTACCGCTGGCGCGCATGCAAGTACAAGCGCGCCAGCTCCAGCGATACCTTCATGAAGCCGCAACATCCTGCAACGCAGCAAGGGGCGAACCGGGGTTTGCAGCGCGGGCCATCGGCTGCCCCGATGGATATATTTGTATATCTTTGTATCACTGCGCGTGCCCCAGATGCGCGCTCTGCGAGCCGATCAGGGTCGACGTCGCCGGAAGCCTGCAGGACTGCGTGCGATCAGCCCTGGAATCCGTCTGGACTGGCCACCTGTCGGACTTCGCCTGGCCGGGCTGGAAATCCGTACGCGCGGTCGAGTTTTCGCCTCGACCCCGAAAGTCCGACAGGCCGCTAGACGTCGAGATTGCTAACCCGCAGCGCGTTCTGCTCGATGAATTCACGGCGCGGCTCGACGACATCGCCCATCAGCGTGGAGAAGATCTGATCGGCGGCGACCGCGTCTTCGATGCTGACCTGGAGCAGGCGTCGGGTTTCCGGATTGACCGTGGTTTCCCAGAGCTGCTCGGGGTTCATCTCGCCGAGGCCCTTGAAGCGCTGGATCGTGCGACCGCGGCGCGCCTCGTCCATGAGCCAGGTGTAGGCCTGGGCAATACCACCGGTGATGTCGGTGCTCTTGCTCGCACGGGCCACGCGGGCACCAGGCTGGATCAGTCCGGTCAATTGCCGCGCGGCTTCGGCAATCACGCGGAACTCGCCGCCGAAGAAGAAGTTCGACGGCAGAATCTGCGTGGTCGAGGTGCCATGTTGATCGCGCTCGACGACCAGCGCGGCGGGATGCTCGTCGGTCGCCGCGCGTATCTGCATGCGGTAGCGCGGCCGCCCAAGTCCGGCATTGGCAAGCTTGGCCGCCAGCGTGTCGATCCAGGCCTGGGTCGGCTGCGGATCAACCCATTCCTCGAGCGCAGGCGCGGGCGCGTCGAGCAAGGCGCGCAGCAGCAGGCCATCGTGGCGCGCGCCGAGTCGAGCGATCTGGTCGAGGGCGGCCTGATAGTCGCCGAGCAGCTTTTCCAGCCCCGGCCCGCTCAGCGGCGGAGCGTCGGGACTGTAGGTCAGCTCGGCATTGTCGACCGCGTTGGCGATGAGGTAGGCATTGAGCGCGGCATCGTCCTTGAGATAGATCTCCTGCTTGCCCTGCTTGAGCTTGTACAACGGCGGCTGGCCGATGTAGATGTGGCCGCGCTCGATCAGTTCGGGCATCTGCCGGTAGAAGAACGTCAACAGCAGCGTGCGGATGTGCGAGCCGTCGACATCGGCATCGGTCATGATAATGATGCGGTGATAGCGCAGCTTGTCGATGTTGTATTCGTCCTTGCCGATGCCCGTGCCGAGCGCCGTGATCAAGGTGCCGATTTCCGCCGAGCCGAGCATGCGGTCGAAGCGCGCGCGCTCGACATTGAGGATCTTGCCCTTGAGCGGCAGGATCGCCTGGGTCTTGCGGTTCCTGCCCTGCTTGGCCGAACCGCCGGCCGAGTCACCCTCGACGATGAACAACTCGCTGAGGGCGGGATCCTTTTCCTGGCAATCGGCCAGTTTTCCGGGCAATCCGGCGATATCGAGCGCCCCCTTGCGCCGGGTCATTTCGCGGGCCTTGCGTGCGGCTTCGCGCGCGCGCGCCGCATCCACGACCTTGGCCGCGATGCCGCGCGCCTCGTGCGGATTCTCGAGCAGGAATTCCTCGAGCTTCTGGTTGATCGCCGACTCGACGATGCCCTTGATCTCGCTCGAGACCAGCTTGTCCTTGGTTTGCGAGGAGAACTTCGGATCGGGCATCTTCACCGAAAGCACGGCGACAAGGCCTTCGCGCATGTCGTCACCGGAAAGGCCGACCTTGGCTGTCTTCTGGATCCCCGCGCGCTCGATGTAGGCCGACAGCGTCCGGGTCAGCGCCGCGCGAAAGCCGGCCAGGTGGGTGCCGCCGTCGCGCTGCGGAATGTTGTTGGTGAAGCAGAACGTCGCCTCCTGGTAGGCGTCGGTCCATTGCAGCGCGGCCTCCACCGTGATCGGTCCGTCTTCGACGCAGAACGTGACGACCTTGGCGTGCAGCGGGGTCTTCAGATGCGCCAGATGCTCGACGAACGAACGGATGCCGCCCGCGTACTCGAACAGGTCGTGACGCTCGCTGCGCTCATCGGTCAACTCGATGCGCACGCCGGAATTGAGGAACGACAGCTCGCGCAGGCGCTTGGCGAGAATGTCGTAATGGAACTCGACGTCCGCGAAGACTTTCGGGCTGGGCAGGAAACGCACGATCGTCCCGGTCCGGGTCGAAGGTCCGATCACCTTGAGCGGAAACTGCGGCTCGCCCATCCGGTATTCCTGCTGATGCTCGAACCCTTCGCGGTGGATCGTCAGCCACAGGTGTTCCGACAGCGCATTGACCACGGAGACGCCGACGCCGTGCAATCCACCGGAAACCTTGTAGCTGTTGTCGTCGAACTTGCCGCCAGCGTGGAGGACGGTCATGACCACTTCGGCCGACGACCTGCCCTCTTCGTGCATGCCGACCGGAATTCCGCGACCGTTGTCGACCACGCTGACCGAGCCATCGATGTGGATGGTCACCGATACCTGGTTGGCATACCCGGCCAGCGCCTCATCGATGGAGTTGTCGACGACCTCGAACACCATGTGGTGCAGACCCGTGCCGTCGTCGGTGTCGCCGATGTACATGCCGGGGCGCTTGCGCACCGCTTCGAGCCCCTTCAGGACCTTGATCTTGCTTGAATCGTATTGATCGCTCATGGGACTCCGGGGCCGTCGGATGTGCACTCCGAAGCGGTGCGCCCGGGTGCGACAGACAAGACGGGCAGTATAGCATTCAGGGGGTTACGCAGCCGTGTTCCACGTGGAACACAGTCGCATCGCAGCCGGCTCCCGCCAGCGCTGCAGGCACTTCCGTGCCGGTCATGAGCACTTGCGCTCCACTGTTGCGGGCGACCTCAAGCACCACGGCCAAATGCGCCCGATCGAGCTCGGACGCCAGATCATCGAAGCACAGGATCGGCCACTCACCGCAGCGCACCGCATGCAGCCGGGCCTGGGCCAGCACGAACGCAAGCGCGCAGAGTTTTTCCTGCCCGCGGGACAGATGCTCGCGCCGTGGCGCCCGGGCAAACCCGACGCTCCAGTCGGCTCGATGAGGGCCGCGCCCGGTGTGGCCGCGATCCCGATCACGCGAGCGCCCGTCGCGCAATGCGGCCGAGAGCGCTTGCGGGCCCGACCAGCCGGGCTCGAACACCAGGACGGGTTCTCCGAGTTCGCCGAGAAACGTGCCGAGTATTTCCTGCAGGATCGGCCGCAACTGCTCGACATAGTCCGCGCGATATCGGCTTAGCCGCTCACCCGAGGCCGCCATCTCGGCCTCCCACGGGTCCAGCTCCTGATCGGCGGCACCTTCCCGGAGCAGGACATTGCGCTGACGCAATGCGCGCTGGTACCGCCGCCAATCATCGAGGAATTCATGTTCCACGTGGAACACGCCCCAGTCGAGGTAGCGCCTACGACCATCCGCTGCCCCATTGATGAGCTCGTGCGACCCGGGCTCGAAACATACGACAGCACAGGCCTGCACGAGCGCCCCGAGCGTCACATCGGCCCCGTCCACCCGCGCTTCGAGGCGGTTGTTGTTCCGTGCCAAGCCGAGCCGGTGACTGATACCGTCGGCGCGCTCAATGCGACCGAACACCGAAAACCCCCGACCGCCGACCCGACTCAACGTATCGCGTGAGGCGCTGCGGAACGAGCGGCCGTGCGAGAGCAGGAACACCGCCTCAAGGAGGCTCGTCTTGCCGGCACCATTCGGACCGACAAAAACACTCCAGCCTGCAGGCAGCACGAGCGTCGACTCGGACACCACGCGCAGATTCTCGATTCGCAACTCACTCAGGCGCACGCGATCCTCGCCCACAAAAGAGAAAGGCCCGCGTGTCGCTCGACGCGCGGGCCTGTCCGGACATCCTGCAACGTTGCAATCAGAGCCGCAATGGCATGATCACGTGCCGGGTGTCGTCCGAATCCACCTTGCGCAGCAGACAACTCGATTGCGCATCGCGCAGGCTCAAGAGGATCTCATCGCCGGTCAATGCCGCGAGTGCATCCATGAGGTAGTTCACATTGAAGCCCACGCTCAGGTCGGAAACACCGGTCCGCGCTTCAAGCTCCTCCACGGCCTCTTCCTGTTCGGGATTGTGCGCGACAATGCGCAACCGATTCGGACTGACCTCGAGCTTCACGCCACGATACTTCTCGTTGGACAGAATCGCCGCGCGCTGAAGCGCCGAGCGCAGTTCCTCTCGATTGACCCGCACATCCTTGTCCGCGCCGATCGGAATCACGGCCTCATAGTCCGGGAAGCGACCATCGATGAGCTTGGAAGTGAATGTCACGCCGCCGCGCTTGAGGCGCAGGTGATTGCGACAGAACTCCAGATCGACCATGCCTTCGCCGGCCTCGAACAGACCTTGCAGTTCCAGGATGCCTTTGCGCGGAATGATGATCTGCCGTCGGGCGCTGACCTCGCCATCAAGCCGGGTTTCCGCCAACGCCAGCCGATGCCCGTCGGTGGCAACGCAGCGCAATGCGTTGTCGCGCAATTCCAGCAACAACCCGTTGAGGTAGTAACGGACATCCTGATGCGCCATCGCAAACGCGGTGCGGCTCATGAGGTCTTTCAGCGTGGCTTCCGACAAGCTGACCCGTTCGACGAGTTCGATATTGTCGATCACCGGAAACTCGGTCGCCGGCAAGGTTGCCAGGGTGAAACGGCTGCGACCGGCATTCACCGCAACGCGTTCGCCGTTCTGCTCGATCTTGACCCGCGCGCCGTCGGGCAATGCCCGACAGATGTCGAAGAGCTTGCGTGCCGGAATCGTCACCTCGCCTTCGATGAGATCTTCCGCACTCGCCCGCGCAATCATTTCCACTTCAAGATCGGTGCCCGTAAACGAAACCCCATCGGCACCGACGCTGACCAGCAGGTTGGACAAGACCGGCAGCGTCTGTCGGCGCTCGACAACACCAACGACCTGTTGCAGCGGTTTCAGCAAAGCCTCGCGTTGCAGACTGAAGCGCATGTTCTGGGTCCCTTCCTGTTACTGATTCTGTTCTTGACGAAAGTCTTGTGGTGGTAGCTGGTGCTGGGGAGAGCGCAACGAAATCAGAAATAGATATCAAAATCAACAACCTGTCTTCAAGACCCGCTGGGGAGAACCATCAGCCCCCGCTGTGCGCGATCTGTGGATAATTCTAACCCGAACCATTGCGCACAGCTTGTCCACAGGTGATCAGCCGGTCAGCAAGCGCAGCAACTTGTCCCAGTCCTGCTTGAGTTTGCCATCGGTCTCGCGCAACGCCTTCACCGTGCGACAGGCATGCAGGACCGTGGTGTGGTCGCGACCGCCGAACTGGTCGCCGATCTCCGGCAGGCTGTGCTCGGTCAGTTCCTTGGCCAGCGACATCGCGATCTGGCGTGGCCGCGCAACCGAACGGCTGCGGCGTTGCGACAGCAATTCCTTGACCGACAACTGGTAGTACTCGGCCACGACTTTCTGGATGTTGCCAATCGTGATCGCGAGCGCATGCACGGTGAGCAGATCGCGCAGCGTCTCCTGGGCGAACGCGACATCGATGCGCCGGCCACCGAAATTCGAGCGGGCGATCAGTGTGTTCAGCGCACCCTCCAGATCACGTACATTGGAGCGCATGCGCTTGGCGACGAGGAACGCCACGTCCTCGGGCAGGTCGACGTGCTTGCTCGCGGCCTTGCTCAGCAGGATTGCCGCGCGCGTCTCGAAATCCGGCGGTTCGATCGCCACCGACAAGCCCCAACCCAGACGCGACTTCAACCGCGGCTCGAGATTCTCCACTTCCTTCGGAAAGCGGTCGCAGGTCAGGATGATCTGTTGCTTGCCGTCAAACAGCGCATTGAAGGTGTGGAAAAATTCTTCCTGGGTCGTGTTCTTGCCGGCGAAGAACTGGATATCGTCGATGAGCAACGCATCGACCGAACGAAAACGGCGCTTGAACTCGTCCATGTTCTTCGTGCGCAGCGCGTCGATCATCGTGCCGACGAACTGTTCCGACCGCAGATAGAGGACATTCGTATTGGGCTGGTTCTGGCGCATGAGGTTGCCGGCCGCATGCATGAGGTGGGTCTTGCCCAGGCCAGTGCCGCCGTACAGCAGCAACGGGTTGAAAGCCCGACCCGGATTGGTGGCCACCTGGATCGCCGCAGCCTTGCCAAGTTCGTTGGTCTTGCCCTCGACGAATGTCTCGAACGTGTAGTTCGGATCGAGATTGTGTTCGGCGGCAGCCGCCGGCTTGCGCCGAAGCGCGCGTGCCGGTGCCGCTTTCCGCTCGGCGGCCAGCGAGCCGACCTCCAGCGCGATATCCACGGGCGCGCGATTCTGGTATTCGATGACCGCCCGGATACGGGCGAGGAAGCGTTCGCGCACCGTATCCAGGGTGTAGGCGTTCGGCGCAAACAGGCGCAGACCCTGCGTGCCTTCACTGGCCTGCAGGGGCTTCAGATAGGTGTGCACGTCTTCGGGGCCGAACTCCGTCTCCAGACGCTCCAGACAGCGCCGCCAAAGCTCGCTCATGACACCTCGATACCGATTGCCGTGCAGGGTCGAACGCGGACGCGAACGACGGGGGCCAACGAGTCTACTCGCGCCGGGCCACGCGGGCCAGCGCATGTTCTTGACGCGGTGCCGCAGCCGCGCCTATCATTCGCGCCCTTTTTGTCCCACTTGGCGCCGCACCACCATGGCCACCAAACGTACCTACCAGCCGAGCAACATCAAGCGCATCCGCACGCACGGCTTCCGCGCGCGCATGAAGACCCGTGGTGGTCGCGCCGTGATCAACGCGCGCCGCGCCAAGGGCCGCAAGCGTCTCGCCGTCTCCGTCCCCGCCTGAGTTCCCCGCGCATGGCGCCATGAGGCAGTTCTGCCTCCCGCGTGCCGCGCGCCTGCTCAAGCCCGGAGACTTCGCCGCCCTGCGCGGCCGCTCCCGGCGCATCGGCATGAGCCACTTTCTCGCCGAAATTCTCGCCACCGACCTGCCCACGTGCAGGCTCGGTCAGGCGGTGTCGCGTCGCGTTTCCAAACGCGCCGTGGATCGCAATCGGATCAAGCGCGTCGTACGCGACAGCTATCGCCTTGTCCGCGCGAGCCTTCCCGCCCACGATATCCTGCTGGTCGCGCGCCCGAGTGCGGTCCAGCAGACCAACGCGATCCTGCGCGCCGACCTTGCCCGCCTGTGGCAACGCCTCGCAGCATTGAAGGGTGAAGCCGGCACCGGCACAATGCGCGGCTGATCACGCGCGGCCAGCAGCACGACATCCAGGTCCGGTACCGCGTCGGACCACGCAAGCACTTCCCCCGTTATCGTCCGCCGTTGAGCAGTGGGCACCGCGAGAATCGATTCCACCATGAATAATCCACGCATGTTCCTGCTGGTCGCGTTGCTTGCGCTCGGCTATCTGATCTGGTCGCAGTGGGAACTCGACTACGGTCCGAAGGCGCAGCAACAGCAGGCGACACGCGCAGCGGCAGAACCGGCCCCGGCCGCGACCGACGCGAGCGTGCCGGCAGCGATATCGGCAGACGTTCCGCTGGACGGTGAGTTGCCGACGGCATCGACCGCAGCGGTTCCTGCCAGTGCGCCGGTCGCCGCGCAAGCCGCCACCGGCATTGCACCGGTCGTCGTCACGACCGACCTGCTGCGCGTGGAAATCGATCCACGCGGCGGCAGCGTGGTCGGCGCCGATCTGCTCGACTACGCGGCGCAGCCCAAGCAGCCCGAGCGCGTGCGACTGTTCAGCACCGACCCGGGACGCTTCTTCGTCGCCCAGAGCGGACTGGTCAGCAATGCCGGTCCCGCGCCCGATCACCTGGCGTTGTTCGAGGTCGAGAAGAATGCCTATGTGCTCGCCGACGGCGAATCGCGACTGGAAGTACCGTTGATCTGGCGCGATGCGGGCGGCCTGACCGTGCGAAAGGTGTTCGTGTTCGAACGCGGCAGCTACGCGATCGAGCAACGCCAGGAGATCGTCAACGCGAGTGCGACAACCTGGACCGGCAATGCCTATCGCCAGTTGCAGCGCGTACCTCTGCAGATCGACGGCTCCGGTATCAAGGGCTACACCAATACCGAGCGCTACAGTTTCATGGGCGCAGCCTGGTACAGCCCACAGGAAAAGTTCCAGAAACTCGCTTTCGACGATTTCACAAAGGAATCGTTGCAGACGCAGATTCCCGACGGCAAGGTCACCGGTGGCTGGGTCGCCCTGCTGCAGCACTACTTCTTTGCCGCCTGGATCCCGCCGGCCGACGAACAGGCGACGTTTTCCAGCGCCGAAGTGAGCACGGCCGGAGAAACCCGCTATCTCGTGCGCGCGCTGTCGCCAGGTGTAAGCGTCGACGCCGGCGCGCAGAAGACCCTTGTCGCTCGCCTGTACGTCGGCCCCAAGCTGCAAAGCACGCTCGAAGGCATCGCCCCGGGGCTTTCCAAGACCGCCGACTACGGCATGTTCACGGTGATCTCCGAGCCCTTGCACTGGCTGCTCGCGCAGTTCCACAAGCTGACCGGCAACTGGGGTTTCGCGATCATCCTGCTCGTGCTGCTGATCAAGGCCGTGTTCTTCAAGCTCAGCGAGGCGCAATACCGCTCGATGGCGCGCATGCGCAAGCTGCAGCCGCGCGTGGCCGCGCTCAAGGAACGCTACGGCGACGATCGCCAGAAGATGAACCAGGCGATGCTCGAGCTGTACCAGAAGGAGAAGATCAATCCGCTCGGCGGCTGCCTGCCGATGCTGATCCAGATCCCGGTGTTCTTCGCGCTGTACTGGGTGCTGCTGGAAAGCGTCGAGCTGCGCCAGGCGCCCTTCATCCTGTGGATCGAGAACCTGACTGCGCCGGATCCGTACTTCGTCCTGCCGGTACTCAATGCCGCGGCGATGCTGGCCACGCAATGGCTCACGCCGATGACCGGCATGGATCCGATGCAGGCCAGGATCATGAAGTTCATGCCGGTGATCTTCTCGGTCCTGTTCGCGTTCTTCCCGGCGGGTCTCGTGCTGTACTGGACCGCCAACGGAATTCTCAGTCTGGCCCAGCAGTGGGTGATCACGCGGCGCATCGAGCGCGGCGACAACGATCCGGCGCCGGCCAAGGCAAAGTAGAGCCGAGCTTGCTCGGCTAACCCGGCCTTCGCCCCCGTAGAGCCGAGCTCGCTCGGCTGCTTTTCGCTTGGTTGATCGTCCGCCAAACCAGAGCAGCCGAGCAAGCTCGGCTCTACGCGGGGAAGCAAGGGGCGAAGATCGTTGCGTCCCGAGGCATTGAACGCATGCACGCAGCCACCGAAACGATCGCCGCCATCGCCACCGCAGCGGGAGCGGGCGGGATCGGCGTGGTGCGCGCATCAGGTCCACTGGCGTTGCCGATCGCCCACACCCTGTGCGGACGCGTGCCACCCCCGCGTCATGCGCACTTGTGCGCATTCACCGACGCGGCGGGTGACGCCATCGACCGCGGCCTGCTGCTGTATTTCAAAGGCCCGCACTCGTTCACCGGCGAGGACGTGATCGAACTGCATGCGCACGGTGGCCCCATCGTGCTGCGCCGCCTGCTTGCGCGCGTCGTCGAACTCGGTGCGCGCCATGCACGCGCGGGGGAGTTCTCCGAACGCGCATTCCTCAACGGCAAGCTGGATCTCGCCCAGGCCGAAGCGATCGCCGACCTCATCGCGAGTGGTTCGGAGTCGGCAGCGCGCGCCGCCGTGCGCAGCCTCGACGGCGAATTCTCGCGCCGCGTGCACGCGCTGACCGAGGCGGTCGTGCACGTGCGCGTATGGATCGAAGCCGCGATCGATTTCCCCGAAGAGGAAATCGACTTCCTCGATGCACCCGCACTGCTCGAAGATATCGATACGCTCGTCGTGAAGTGCGATGAATTGCTCTTCGCGACGCGCCGCGGTCAGCGCCTCGTCGATGGCTTGCACGTGGTCATCGTCGGCCGCCCGAACGCGGGCAAGTCGAGCCTGCTCAATGCGCTCGCGGCGACCGATCGCGCGATCGTCACCGACATTCCCGGCACCACGCGCGATGTATTGCGCGAGACCATCGACCTCGACGGCATCGCCCTGACCCTGGTCGACACCGCTGGATTGCGCGAAGCGGGCGATCTTGTCGAACGCGAAGGCATTCGCCGCGCGCGCGCGGAACTCGCGCGCGCCGACCTCGCCGTGCTGGTCAGCGACGACGCCCATGTCGAGGAGGATCTCGCCCTGCTCGGCGAACTGCCGGTTGGCGTCGCGCGCGTGATCGTGCACAACAAGATCGATCTCGCCGGCGTACCCGCGCGCATCGAGTCGCGCAATGAAACCGCGCACGTATGGCTCTCGGCACGCGAGGGCAGCGGACTTGATCTGCTCATCGACGAACTCCGCCGCCATGCCGGCCAGGGCGAATCCGCCGATGGCGCGTTCAGCGCGCGCGCGCGTCATGTCGATGCGCTCGAGGGTGCCCGCGCCCACATCCACGCCGCGCAGCAGCGATTGCGCGATCAGCGCGCCGGCGAACTCGCCGCCGAGGAACTTCGCGCCGCCCAGCAATGCCTCGGCGAAATCACCGGCGCGTTCACGACAGACGACCTCCTCGGCCGGATCTTCGCGGATTTCTGCATCGGAAAGTAGCATTGATTCCAAGGCTGTCCTAAGCCCCTGGAGGGCCAGGGCGTGGTCGACATCTTCCCGGCCGCCGGCATCGAGAAGGTCGACATCTCGATCCTTGACGACGCGTTCCTCCAGACCTTCAAGGATCGCCCGCACGAAAACCTTCGGCTCAAGCTGTCGGAACAGCTCGTGCGCGACGAACTGACCCGCATGAAGGCGCGTCGCGGCGCGACGGTGAAATCCTTCCAGGACATGCTCGAAGCGACCCTGCGCAAGTACCACAACCGCCTGATCGACGCCGCCGAGGTGGTGAAGGCGATGGTCGAAATGCGCAAGCAATGGGAAGCCAGTCACGCCCGCGCCGAGCAACTCGGCCTCACCGACGAAGAACTCACCTTCTACGACGCGGTCACCCAGCAAGGCGAACTGCTCTATGACGAGACCCTGCTGCGCGACCTGATCCACGATGTCGTGCAAGCCATCCGGCGCAACCTCAAGGTCGACTGGACCGAGCCCCACCGCGACGCCGTCTACGCCGAGATCCGCGCCTCGGTGAAGCGCGTGCTGAGGCAGCGAGGCGTGCGCGCCGAGGACCTGGAGCCGTTCTGCGCGCGGCTGATTGAGCAGGCAAGAGTGGTGTTTGCGGATTGGCCGGTGGCGGCTTGAGCTTTGCCTGTTGAAGCGGATGTCGGTGCGCCTCTCGAAAGCCGATTAGCCGGGCTCCACTTCGATGGGAATTACGACCGGCACCCCGATCTGCGTTGCAATCGGTGTGTAGAGGTCGACGTCCAGAGTTTCTGCAACCTCCAACGACACGATCAAGGCATAGCGCACTGCCCGCGTTGGTTGGCCGGCACCCTTCCAGTCCTTCCACCATCCACCGACCGGATACACGGCAACGTGCGACTTCTCAGCCAGCTGTGCAGCGGTTCCCATCCAAACGTCCGAGTGCACGGAGCCTCGTGATTGCAGCTTTGCTCCCAGGAACCACCCCGTGGCATCCACATTTCTGAAGGTCTCTCTCGGGCCGTCCGGCTCACCATCTTCGACGGCAGCCTCCCGCTCCAGCATGTTGATTCGCTTGCTGAACTCTTCCGCTGACTCAGTTGCTCCCTTCACCGCGAACCGCAGTCCATGGGATTGGTAGCGAAACTTGCTTTGCCAGCCTCTCTGACTCGGGTTCGGATCAACGAAGTATGAAAGTGTGATCCGTATTTCGACCGCTGCCTCACCGAGCGCCTGCAACTCTGCGGCTGGCCAGGGCAACGCGTGGAGGTTCACCGCATTGAGTTTGGTCTGGAACGCTTCAACCCGATAGGGCTGGATCGTCTCCTGCAGTACGAGGGTCGGCCTCGTACTGGAGGAACTCAGAGCACAGTCTGGTCTTACTGCGCCATGACCATACCGCTTCAGAAGATTCATCTTGTGCTGACGGATTGGAACAAGCGGCAGTGGAGCCCGCATCGCACGCGTGTAGCGAGCACCATGCACCACCAAGGCGCGAATCGTCTCGGGCCAATAGTCTGGATACCGAACCGCGATCTGGGCACAAAGCCTCGCAACTTCAGCCGCGGCCGCGCTCGTGTCGCCAGTCTCTGCGAGTAGGGCGGTGGCCATATCGCTGGATGTAGTCAGCATCCGAAGACTTTCGGGCCCGACGATGACCTGGACCCCAGCATCCAGACAGCCGTTTCCACCCTCGGCGACCACGTCTGGCTTGAAGGGCCAGTTGCTCCGACTCCACATCACGGTGGTGGATGACGAAGGCGACAAGCCGCCGGAGGGAGCAATCGCAGCGAATGAGGGATAGCGATTCTCGTCAAACGTGTCGAGGCTCGTGCACGCGCCGACTGTGAGCGCATTCCATGCCTGAGCAGGTGACTCGATGGGCGAGAAATCATTGATAGCGGGGTAGTTGTTCCATCCCGGCCACTGAACGTTGCCTGCCGACAGCACGAACAGGCGAGGGGACGTTTGCGCGATCTCCGCGCCTTCATCTGCGATGTCCGGGGCCCCGAATGCCAACCGATCGATCGTCGCCGACCATTCGGAAGGCGATCCGGTGGTCGCACCGACAGCGGTGGTCATCATAGAAAATACTCGACGGCGACCCGGATGCGACTCTTCGACACTGGTTGCCGCCTGCGCCGTAATCCAGCCGTAGAGGTGAGGCGGATTCTCCCCCTCCGGAGGAAGAATCTTCACTGATTCGAGGCGGTGGAGGACATGCAGGGCGGTGGCTGAAGCAAGCGGCTGGACCAGGTTCCCGTACAGAACGAGCCCAGCCATTTGTGTGCCGTGACCATGGTGATCCGTTCGACGCCAAGTGTCGTGAAGCGCATGCATGTCAGCATCCGCCAAACTTCGCCTGATCAGAGGGTGGCCGTTGTTGACCCCCGTGTCCATCAGAGTGACGTACGCGACCTCATCGCCTTCCTCCGCATGCGCCGTGCGCTGCTCCAGGTCACGAATCCAGTCCGCTTGATCTGCGGGCGTGAGGTCTGAAAGAAAGAAGTTAGCGGTGGGCGCAACGCTTCTGATCTCCGCCACGGCATCGAGCAACTCGATCGCTTGCTCCAGAGCCGCCCGAGTTGCATATGCGGCTACCACTACGCGGCCGGGAAAGGTTACGAAGCCAGGCTCGATCTCAATGCCTAGCCTTCCTGCCAGTTCTGTGAGGCTGTCCCGCGTGCCTCGTGGTCCTTCTGGCAGCTCGCGCAGCCACAACTGAAACCACTGCGCGTCGTCGGTGGCCGGCACCGGGGAAACGTCAGTCCAGAGCTCGTCAAACGCGGCTCGCCGAACGTTCTCGATGACGTTGACGAGCGCTGCGTTCTTGGGCTTGCCGGCGGTCGTCTCGTCTTCGAGATACTCGGTAATCCGCTTGACGAAAGCGCTCAGTCGCCCGTCGGGAACAAAGACCACGACAAGATCGGAAGCCTCACCCTCCGAGACATTGAGAACCTCGACGCCGTCCCGGCGCCACTCCAATGACTTGTAGTCGAGAAGCCCCTTTGGAGATATCTCCAGCACGATGGACATGCCCTGACGCGGCATCCCCATCTGCTCCCGCTGCTGCGACAGTTCTCGTTCTCGCCCCGCCAAGGCTGCGAACTGCTCCAACAGTCGTTGACCGTGCGTCGCACGATCTCTGGGCGGTACTGGCGGCTTTCTGACTTGCAGGGTCGACCTGAAGGGCCGCGCTTCAGTCGAGCCCACAACCCGTAGATGGTCTAAATCCGGCATCGCCACGAACCGACCATCGCTACCCGCCCTTAGCTAACTTTCATGGCACCGAGGCTAGCAGATCGCTCGCGCAGGTGCTGCAGCACGCTCTCTTCTGTCGCGTACTCCTGATGCTCTAGCACCGCGTCCTTCATCGCGTCCTGGCATGCACGGACAATGTCTGAATGCGACAGTCCTCGTGCCGCAGAGACCAAACGACTGCGTTCTAGAAGTGGCGGAGCCAGCATTGCAAGGCTGTTTCTGAGCAACTGCGCAATCTCTTCATCATCCGGCGCTCGGTAGCGAATCACGTCGTCGAACCGCCGGAACAAGGCGCTGTCCAAGGAGTCGCCATGATTGGTCGCGGCAATGATCAGACTATCGGATGAATCCTGCTCGATGAGCTGAAGGAACATATTCAGCGTCCGACGCATTTCCGCTACGTCGTTCTGCGACCCTCGCTGCAAGCCGAGCGAATCAAACTCGTCGAACAGATAAACACCACGAGTCGACTTCAGCGACTCGAAAACGAGCCTGAGCTTCGAGGCACTTTCACCCATGAACTTGGTGATCAGGCTGTCGAATCGTGCGATGAAGAGGGGAAGCCTCAACTCTGTTGCCAGGACGCTCGCCGTCAGCGTCTTGCCCGTGCCAGGAGGGCCAACCAACAGGAGCTTCCGTCGGGGAGAAAGGCCGTGCCCACTCAGGCGCTCGTGGTGCCGCTGCTCATTGAGAACGCGTTCAAGCTTCAGTCGCACTTCCGGCGATACCACCATCTCGGCAAGGTGGTGCCGGGGGTATTGAACGGTCAGGAGCTCGGCAAGATCGCCCTTCGGCTGAGCCAACGGCACAGGACGCGCGCCAGTCTTCGCGAACTGCCTCTCTTTCGCAGCGTCGATCAGTGCCCGCAGTTCGGCCGCCAACCTGGTGTGGCCGCGCTGCGCCTCATCGGCCGCCATCTGAAGCGCCACCGAATAGAACTGTGCGTCTTCAGAGCCTGCGTAGGCCCGAAGAAGCGCTTTGAGCTGGTCTGAACGCGCCATCAGGAGCCTCCTCAGGGGGGATAGTACGGAAAGCTGAGCACAGCTCACACCGCGTGGTGTAACTATAGCACTTGATGTGCAATTATTGCACGATGGCGACGACGTTCCCGACCTCTCAGGGTGAGCTCTTGGCAGCAGCGCGTGGCGCTGCCACACAAGCGGAATTTGCCAAGCGGTTGGGCGTCGATCGCAGCTGTTTGTCGCGATACGAGCGAGAACAGTTGGGCGCGCCAACAGCGGTCCTGAACTACTGTCTGAAGGTCGTCGCCGATCGTCTTGCCGACTTCGAGGGGGCTTCCATGATCGATCAGGCGCTTGCGCACGTGCGAAGAGCCGCGAATGCGTTGGAGCACGCCAGCAAAGCCGGTGAGCAGCCCATGTCGCGATCGCGCCCTCGTCGACAAACTCGTGCATGAGTACCTCCAAGTCGTGAGTGCAACGAGGCCACTCCCCTGTCGCACCGATCGCGACGGCAGAAGCGAAGGCGCTGAAGGCGCCCCTCAGAGATACATGGGCATCTTCGGCACGAGAGGGCATCTTCGGGGCGTGCTCAGGCAGACAGTTCCCAGAACCAGCCCTCGTTGAAGTCTGCCTTCCGTGTCCGCACTCCCAGTCGCTCGCGGGCCCTCCGGAGCACCTTGGCACTGAAGCCGAATTCGTCAGCCTGAGACTGGATTGCCTTGGCCGATTTGGCGCCACCCTGCAGGGCGTTGGCCAGCCACTCGGAACGATCCCTGGTCGCCGATGTCTCCTCGGCGCTCGATACCGCAAGCGCCTCGTCGGCCGTGACATCGATCGTTCCCGCTCGCCATTCCACGTAGGGCACGTTCGATTCTGTTGTGCGGACGTGGTACGCGATGCCGCCGTCCATGGCAGCGAGATTGTTCTTGATGGTCAGCAAATAGCGCAGGTCGGGTTGATCTGCGGGCGTGGCGACAAGCAAGCAGGCTCGTGCAGCCGCAACGAATCCCAAGCTGCCTGATGTGCGGTAAATGGCAGCCGCGGAAGTGCCCTTGCTCAGGTGGGACACGGCAACCAGCGCGACGCGATGTTTGGCGGCCAAAGCGCAGAGAGGTGCCAAGAGGCCTCGCACGTCAGCGTTCTTGTGCGAGTCGGCTTCGCCCATGTAGGCGCTGAGGGGGTCGATGCTCACCAGGCGCGTGTCCTCAAGTGAAGCCAAGAAAACATCGAGTTCGTGCACATGCCGCAATCCGAAGTGTTCGCTACGGCCATCTGCCGCAAGGACGTGTTCAAGCAGATGGATGCGCGACGAATCAGCCCCTGCAGCATCGAGCCGGGGTCTGATCGTGTCCTCAGGATCATCTTCGGCGCTCGCCATCACTACGCTGCCTGCTGGGCAGGGTGTGCCGTCGGGCCACGTCCTCCCCTGCGAGACGTGTGCAGCGATGGCCGCCATGAGGGTGGACTTGCTCTGACCGGGATCGCCGACGACCAGGCTCAGCTTCCCCAGAGCCAGCCTTCCGGTCCACAGCCAATCGATTCCGCGTGGCTCGACATCGGACATCCTTCTGACAATGGCCACGGAGCGCTCCCTACCTGATCTCGCACGAGCCACGACAAGCTTAGCCATGGAAATGCGCGCCCTCGCGCCATACCTGAAACCAATCGGGTTCGTGCTGGATAGCTGCGAATCGCACGCCGTCCCCTACCAGGGCGCGGGCCAAGCAAAGCTTGCGGTGAAGCGCCCGTTCGTCGCACCTCGGCCACGCGACAACGACAAAGTCGAGTGGTGGCCAGATCAACGCTTCAGGGGGGATGTCATCCGGGAGCACAAGGGCTGTGCCCTCGCCCAATTCGACACGCCGCCCCATCGCTCGCTCCCACAGTCAGCACCGGCAAACAGGTGCACCTCAGGCGATCGCTGGTCCGTCATCGCCATCAAGACCTCAGCAGCATAAGGGGCGAGCCGGCCGCCTTTCGTTGCTGGTGCCGATAGAACGAGCACCGATCGCGGGTTTCCTGCAACTTCCATGTCGCGGGCGGAAATCACGCAGCCTCTCCGCTTCTGGTTGCGAGGCGTTTCGACATCCAGTCCAGCACCTCTGCTTCCAACCAACGCGATCCGGCCAAACACGGTGACCAGCCGCGGAAACTCCCCGAGGGAAGCGAGGTAGTAGATGTGGCTCCTGCTGATGGATGTGAGGTCTTCCACTTGGTCAATGCGCAGGAATCGAGGCTTCACTTGTGGCGGTTGTGGTTGCTTCATGTCTGGTGTCCTTGGGGTCCCTGGGAAACAGCGGGGACAGCCTAGGTCAGCACGGACGAACCGGAGCGTCGAAATGGGCCCATCTGCAAGCACCACTAACCAAGCTACGGCGATTTCGCTGCAGCGCTGAGCCACCAAGAACGCATCCACGAATAGACTTGGCCCAAGCTGATGGCGACCCCCTTCATGAAGACAGGGAGGCGTCGCGCGACACGACTACCCATCGATCACCAATGGCAACTGCAGATGAAGCTGATCGGACTCAGAAGCCCACAACACCTCCTGTCCAACCTGTCGATTGACTGCCTTCCGGACTGCGAAGAGCTTCGGGTCGCGATCCCCTATGCCGAGCACGGGCACAACGAGCTGCTTCTGTTCGATGCGGCATTGCGGGCCGAAAAGCCCGTCATTTTTTACGGCCGCATCGATGGGACCTGCCCGATCGACCCGAAGTGGAGATTCCGGCTCATGAGAAGCCACGGTTCCGGCGCATGAGAAGCCAGGATTCCGGGGCATGGGAGGCCAGTGTTCCGGACCATGTGAAGCCACCCTTCCGGCGCATGTGAAGCCAGTCCCGACG
>Ga0307505_10000937_pt1 | contig 27062 bp, 24 predicted proteins | sample 23_S_MG_FD_202183 | JGI IMG/M metagenome (GOLD analysis project Ga0307505, IMG submission 202183) | Soil microbial communities from Populus trichocarpa stands in riparian zone in the Pacific Northwest, United States - 23_S | ecosystem: Environmental > Terrestrial > Soil > Riparian zone > Trees... | reverse complement strand
TGGGCCACCGACGTGCGGCACCACACCGGTGACCAGGGGGCAGACGTGCATGTCGGTGGCGCGGGCGGCCGGTGGCATGGGTAGTGGGTGCCCCTCAGTTGATCATGACGATCGACCCCTTGAGGGTCAGGTTGCCGCTGCTCTTGACTTCGGCCTTTGCCCCAGCCTTGACCTCGAGTGTGGTCTGGGCCTGGACCGCCACCTTGAGGGCCTTGGCCTTGAAGTCCGTCTTGGCGGTGAGAGTCACGGCCTTCTTCGCGCTTTCGATCACGATGCCTTCCTTGTCCATGGTGATCCGGTTGCCGTTCTGGTCTTCGAGCGTGATGCCGCCCGCTTCGTCGCTCAGCAGCAAACGGTTCTTGCCCGGTGTCTCCAGCGTCAGCACCTTCTTGTCGTCGTCGAACCTGAGCGTGATGCCGCTGCGCGAGACGAAGGCCTTCTCATGGTTGTCCGTGCTGGGCTCGATGGGCGGAACCTTCTTGCTGCTGTGGAGCATGCCGAGGATCACCGGCTGCGAAGGATCGTCATGGAAAAACCCCAATACGACTTCGTCGTCCTTCTCCGGCCGGAAGAACGTGCCGCGCTTGTCGCCTGCATCCAGTGTCGCGACCCGCGCCCACACGCCCTTCTCGTCCATGCCGGCCAGCGGCACCTTGACGCGTACGCGATGCTCCTTGCCGGGGTCATCGGCGAGCTCCGTCACCACGCCGATCTGCAATCCATGCACCGCGGCCACGATGCCCGCGGCCGGCAGCGAATTCATCGCGACGCGCGCGGCGTGGGTTTCACGCGACAGGCCGAACTCGGCGTCGGTGGTCCAGCTGCCGCCGCTGAATTCCTGGCGAACGCCGGTGACGTACACCTTGCCGTTGAAGCGCGCGCTGAAACGCGAGAGCTGCAGCACCACGCCAGGCTTGACGGCGGTAAGCCCCTGGAACCTCACGCGACCGCGCGCGGCCGCGAGCCGTGCCCGCAACAAGGAGCCGTCGGCCCATTCCTGCAGTTCGTCGTTCGCGAGGTTGCCGCCATGCCAGAGCACGTCCTCCTTGCGGCCCGACGCACCGCTCAGCGTGCTGGCATTGAGATTGCCGTTGCCGCTCCACCCCGGATCGGCGGCGCTGGCTTCCTGCAGCGCCTGCCCAGCCGGATTCCAGGCGACGGCGCGAATCGCGCCGGACTGCGTGCGCGCGTCGATCTCCGCATCGAGCTCGAGCATGGCGAGGCCGAAGCCGATGTCCGCCGCTGGCGCCTCGGTCAGCGCGGGCTTCACACTGCTGACCTTGCCTGCGTCGACGAAGCAGACCTGGCCGGCGGCTTCCAGCCGGCTGATCATGAAATCCCAATCGCTGGCCTGGTACTGCAGGAGCTGCGGGTGTTCGACACCGCTGGAGGCGATCTCTCCTGCCGACACGCCCTGTTTGGAGTACTCGCCGAGCAGCGTGTTGGCGACATCGCTGTCGCTGGCGTTCTCGAAGTAGCGGTTGTGACGGATCAGCGTCATCGCGAAAACCGGGTCGCGGCACTCGACCTCGAGCCACGACGTGCCGTCACGCGCGACGATACGCTGCGTGAGCACCACCCCGCCGAACACAGCCTCGGTCTCGCCGTGATATCCCGCCAGCACCGCGACCTTGTTGCCGGGCACGAACAACTCGCTGGTGCTGCTCGCGAAGTCGCCGCGCGCCGCGTCGCCGTCGCCGATGCGCAGCCGCGCGTACGGCACGCGATTCGCCTGGCTGACAACTTCAACGCCCTGGATGGGCACGCTGCGCGGCAGCTCGCTGTCATTCACCTTGATGGTGAGCGTGACGACATCCGTCGGTCGCGAAATGGGCAGCGCGCTCATGCCGGACTCCGCAGCGGCGGAAACGCAATGCGGCTGGCCGGACGCAGCTTGCGGAAATTCACCAGCTTGTTGACGCGCGCGACCTCCAGATACAGCTCGGGCTTGCCGTAGATGGCGTTCGCCAGCGCCGGAAGCGTGTCGCCATCGCGAATGTCACGCAGGTGCGTGAGATCCGGCGACATTGCGTTTTCCTGCCGCTTGGCCTGCTCCCTTGGCACGTGCTCGCAGAACGAACAGCTCGCGATGGCGCGCAGGGGCGTGCCATCGGGTTTGAACAATGTGTACCGATAGGACACCGAGGCCAGTACGCAACTGAGCACCAGAGTGCCCCAGACCAGCAGCAGTTCGCGCGGCCGATGGACGTTGCCGTCGAACTTGTAGACCAGCTGGTCGAACTTCTTGATTTCGTCCATGACGACAAACTTCTTCGGCCCCGACAACGCCGAGGCGATCGCACCCACGAGCGGGATGTCGCCGAGCGCGGAGGGCTCGGGAACGACACCCGTGCCGTCGAACAGGAACTCGAAGGACAGGTTCACGGGTGCGCTGCTGTGGTACAGCGCTTCGGTGGCCGAGTCGCCCTGCCCGGTGTGCCGCGAGTAGTTGATCAGCTTGTTCAACGTGTAGCTGCCCGGATTCACCTGTACGACGTAGGTGTCCTCGGGATCGTCCGATGGCAGCGGAGGATCGCTCGGGTTGGCGGCGGGCTTGAAGGCGCGCAGCGTGAGTTTTTCGAGCTTGCCCTTGTCGAAAAGCATCTCAGCGCTCCGCCTTCCGCTCGAGGATGCGCATCACTTCGCGTACGCAGGTCTGAACCAGGTTGCCCTCCGGAGACGACACGCTGCTGTCGCCCGCAGCCTTCCTGCCCGTCGCCGCAGGCGGACCGCAGTTGCCGGCGCCGTTCGTGCCGCCACCGGTGGGATCCACCATGGCGCGTATCACCAGTTCGCGGATCTCGATGGGCATGGCTAGATGTTCACTCCGATGCTGCCGCCGATCGCCGCAGCCGCATCCAGCGCCAGGCTGGCGGGATCCGTGTACTTGAAGTACTGGTACTGGAGCGCAAGCGTCTCGACCAGAATCTCGTTGTTGCCGGCGTTGATTCCGGAAATTTCGAGCCGCTTGGGAACGGCGTTCACGACGTACCAGTTGTACACAGGCAGGTGCTCGTCATCGAGCAGCGAGATCAGCACGTTGGTCGGCTTGAACTCGAACTGCTCCACTGCCTTGCGCGCCCAGTGCAAAACGCCCGAGCCCAGGAACTTTCCCCGCTTGAGCACGATTTCGCCGAACTGCAGACCCTTCGGCAACTGGTGCGCGAAGCGATTCTCGCCGCCCTCCGGCCAGCTCTCGAACTCCGTGCTCACGGTGAGCCCGGATACCTCCTGCCAGCGCGTATCGTTCGGAAACTGCGGCAGCAGCTCGAACACCACGAGAAAGTGGAAGCCCGGGTGCGGATAGGAAAGGTCCATGGTGTCAGGCGTTCTCCATGGTGAGCCCTTCGTGGGCGAGCACGAGCGTCTCGATGGCAGTCTCGTTGCCCGACGCGTTGAGGTCGGTAGAAGTGACCTTCGTCGGCCACGCGTTCTTCACCTTCCAGACCACTACCGGCTCATGACTCTCGTTGAGCAGGCTGATCGTGACGTCACGGCGATCGATCGTGTTGAGCGCGACCGAGTTCCACCAGTCGTAGAACTCGTTGTCTGCCGCGAAGATGCCCCGCTTGAGTGTGAGGTCACCGAAGGTCTGCATGCCGGGCATGCGGATCTTGTGGTACTCCTTGCTCGCGCCGTCGCGGTATTCGATTTTTTCCGTGGACACCTCGAGCCCGGTAACCTCGGTGAAACCGATGCGGGTTCCACCCCACTGCACCTCGAAATGGAATTTCGGTAACGGATACTCAGCCATGTCTGATCTCCTCTCTCGTTTCTGCTGGCATGTCAGGAGGTCTGCATCCTGTGCGCGAAGCGCAGGACGATGAATTCCGCCGGTCTGACTGCTGCCATTCCGACTTCGACGATCATCCTGCCCTCGAGAACGTCTTGAGCCGTCATGGTTTCGCCGAGCCCCACCCTTACGAAGTACGCCTGCAGCGTGGTCGCACCGGTCAAGGCACCTTGACGCCATTGCACGGTCAGGAAGTTCTCGATCATCGCGCGCACGCGCACCCAGGTATTGCGGTCGTTGGGTTCGAACACGAAGACCTCGGTCGCCTTCTTGATCGACTCCTCGGCCATGTTGAAGAAGCGTCGCACCGGAACGTAGCGCCACTCGTTGTCGTTTCCCGCCAGCGTGCGCGCGCCCCAGACCAGCGATCCCTTGCCAGCGAATGTGCGAATGACGTTCACGCTCTTGCCGGTGCTGCTGACGTTGAGGTCTTCCTGGAGTGCGTCGTTGATGCGCACTGCCACGCCACTGATGTCGGCGACCGACACGTTGGCCGGGGCCTTCCATACGCCGCGCGTGCGATCGACTGCCGCATAGATGCCGGCCACCGCACCGGAGGGCGGATGCAGGGTCATCGTGCGGGTCACTTGCTCAAGGATGTCGGCAAATACCGGATGCTTTTCGAAGAGCTGGGTCTGCGCATCGTTCGCCAGGAATCGGGCCGCATCGAACACCGACATCGCCGCTGCTGCGACCGGATCGAACAGTTGTCGCAGCGCAGAGGCGGCATTGAGTGCCGTGGCGCGCACGTTCGGCCCCGTGAATACGTCGGCGCTGGCCGCAATCGCGGCTACGTTGGGATTCGGCAGGATCCACGAACTGCCGTTGAGGCTTGCATAGTCGCTGTTGACGTCTGCAATGGCGCGCGTCGTGGAGATGGATCCGAGCACGCCTGCATTCTTCTCGTAGGCAACCAGGTCGGCGATTGCCGCTACCAGGTCGCCATCTTCGCCGAGTTCCGTGATCGCGAGATTCAATGTCGCAGGAAGGGTAGCGGACGCCTGCTGCAGCGTGCGCAATGCGAGGACCAGTGCGCGCGCAAGTACCATGAGGTTGGAGAAACGCTGGCGCACGAGCGCCACCGGTGGCACGGCCTCGGTCTGCCGCAACAGTTCGAGCAGCGTCGCATAGTGGCTCGACAGACCGGCGAAGTTGGCGCGCGTGAGGACCAGCGGATTCGGTCCAGCCATGCCGGAGATGTCGACTGCACTGACGACTGCCCCAACGGTGGTGTCGGCATCGCGGACAGCAGGCACCAGCCCATCGAGGGCCGCATCCCCGGTGAGCGCATCGATCGCGTTGTTGGGCAACGCCACCAACGCCGGGTTCACCAGGGTGAGCTGCCGGAAGTTCACTTCCGGTCGGTAGATCGTGCGCACCCAGGGATAGTAGGCGGCGCCGTACTTGAGGTTGCTGGTGCCGACGTTCTGCCGGAAGTTGGCGATCGGATCGAGCGCGATCGACACGGGCTGGTCGCCCTGGCGCAGGTCCATGATGACGAACCGGTCCTGCAGCTTTTCGCATTGCGCGAGTGCCGCGACCTGCAGGGCGCCCAGGTCCGCGAGCGGCAGCGACACGCCATCGGGGAACACCAGAAGCGTGGGATCATCGATCGGCTCGACACGCGCAAGCCCACCGGCAAGGCCCAATGGAGTGACCGCATCGCCCAGCACCGGCGCATCGGTGTATGAGCCGACCGACACGATGTAGCAGGGACCGCCTCCGTTTGCGAAGTAGTGGCGCACGCTCGATGCAAGGTAGTAGCGTCGCTCCGTGCCCCCGGCGTTGCGCGGCGACACAGCGCCAACGGCATTGCCAGCCGTCGGGTCGAGCACGACCCGGTAGCTGTTCGGCACGAACTCCCCGCCGAAGAGCCGCTGGAACTCGAGTTGCGACGTGACGCGCGTCGGAACGAAGCGCAGATCGCCACCGCCTGCGTCCGCAGCCTGCCCGGTGTAGCCGACAAAGGCCGGAACTGCGGTCTCCACCGCGACCACGGAAGGCGCGAGAGTCTTGATTTCCTCTACGTAAACCCCGGGTGTCTTGTACGCCATGGCTCAGGACTCCTGCATCTTGTGGGAGAAGCGCAGAACCACGAACTCGGCGGGCCTGACCACCGCCATGCCGATCTCGACGTTCATCCGGCCCTCAAGAATGTCCTGGGCGGTCATGGTCGAGCCAAGGCCGACTCGCACATAGAAGGCGTCTTCTGGTTTTGCGCCGAACAGCGCGCCGTCGCGCCACTGCACGACCAGGAAGTTCTCGATCATCGCCTTGACCTTGACCCAGGTACCGGCGTCGTTGGGTTCGAAGACGAAGGGTTCGCTGGCCCTGCGTGTCGACTCCTGCACCATGTTGAAGAAACGGCGCACCGAGACGTAGCGCCATTCGTTGTCGTTGCCGGCCAACGTGCGCGCACCCCAGACCATGAACCCCTTGCCCGAGAAATGTCGCAGGGCATTGATCGACTTGCCGCTCACGTCGACGTTCATGCTGTCGTTCATGTCCTGGTCGATGCGCACCACCAGGTCGCGCACCGACACGAGGCTTTCGTTGGCCGGCGACTTCCAGACTCCGCGGGTTCTGTCCACCGTCGCGTAGATGCCGGCGAGCGCAGCGGCCGGCGGCAGAGCGACACTGAAACGCCCGAGCTCGCTTCGCACGTTCGCGTAGATGAGCGGGTTCGATTCTGCCGAGCCGGACTTCAGCGCCGTCAGACTCATGCCATTGTGCGGACTCGGTCGGGTGACCGTGCCATCCACTTCGCGGCGCGCGACCTGGGTGACGGTGATGGTGCTCTCGTCCCAGTTCCACGCCATCGTGGTCCTGATGAACGGGTGATAGGCCGCGCCATACTTGAGGTTGCGCGTGCCTATTCCATTGCGGAACGCGGCAATACCGTCGCTGCCGGCCGCGGCACCATCCAGGAGGTCGCAGATCAGGAATCGGTCGCCGAGTGCGGCACACTGGTTGAGCGCCTGCGTGAGCACCCCGTGATAGACAGCGCGCACGGCCGCAACCTCCCCTGCGTTTGCCGGATCCGCCGGCGCCATGCCGCTCAAGTCCGGAAGCACAAGAAGTGTCGGCTCGTCTTCGCGAGCAAGAGCACCAAGTCCCGCGACGTGCGCCCCCGCGATATCGCTCGGGACCGCGCTGGCGGCATAGTTGCCAACGCTGACGATGTAGCAGCGCCCGCCGCCATTGTCGTAGAAGTGCCGCAATGCGTATGCGAGACGAAAGCGGGCGTCGGCGCCGCCGCCTGGATCGGCGATCGGACCCGCGACATTCCCGTCCTCGTCAAGCGCAACGGCAAACGCGCCGATGGCCGATGGCGCGCCGAAGATCTCCTCGAACTCCAGCAGCGAATTCACCGCCACCGGTCGGTTGATCAGATTCGTGCCCTTGTACTGCGTCGCGCGCGTATAACCGAGGAATGCGGGTATCGCGGTTTCGACAGGCACCACCGATGGAGGAAACTTGGATTCCTCCACGATGTAGACTCCTGGCGTTCTCAAGTTCAATGCCATGGGTTACGGTCCTACGTTCAGGTTGGAAACGTGAATGTCGGAAAACCATTCAGCGTTGTGGCGGTGGATGCGCTTGGGGTCGGGCGATGGCAACAGCACTTCTTCAAAAGCCGGAGTCGTCGCGTCGTCGGCCTGCAGGCGCGCACCAGCACCGAATCGCGTGAGCGGACGTGGCGTGGGCGTGATGAGACGGCGATCACTGCCTGGCTCGAGTGCCACGTCGGCACCCGCCCCGAGGGCCTGCGCTGCGGGGAAGATGTATCTCCAGCGCGTCGCGCGATTGAGGAATCTCAGCGCGTAGTGCGGAGCACGCAGTGTGCCGTCGCCGTTGAGCAGCGCGAAATCGCCGGCGCCTGGGCCGATTTCGATCACGCCGAACCAGTTCTGCGACCTCGCCGAAGGGGCAAGGTAGATGACACCACCGCCCGGCACGCTCGTGAGCGATGCATCAAGGATCTCGAAACGATACGGTCCGGGCGCGAACCCGCGCAGATCGACCTGCACGCTGCCGAGCACGCCTTGAGCGACCGTGAAGGTTTGCTCGGATGCAACCGCGACATCATCGGCGCGGAACACCCGAATGGTCGCCTGGGTCAACGCCGCCCCACCAAGGTCGAGGTTGAACAGCCCGGAAACCGGCAATGCAGCATCCGCGGCGCCAACATACTGATTGCCGAGCACGCCAGCTGGCTGCCAGTCGCCGATGTCGGCGAGATCGGTTCCGGGGTCGTCCACGAGCGCGCGAAACAGATGGTTTCCGGCAAGCACGAGTGCTCCGGCCTGGTACACAGCAGCGGGATCGTATGTATCGGCCGGGATGCGCCGCCAGTCGGCGGCGACCGGTGCCGCCGCCGGACCCGTGTCGCGCAGGGCAAGGAACAAGTCGAAAGTCGGCCCCGATGGCTGCGCGCGCGTCTCTCCGGCGACATAGCGGCGCGTCGCACTGAAGCCGGCGATCGGGCGGGACAAATAGTTGGTTCCCGACACGGGATTCTGCGAATCGTTGCCGAAGCGCAGGAAGCCGGCGTGCGCGGGCCCGAGTTCCGTGTAGTTGGCGAACTGCGCATCCATGAGCCGCAGCGCGAAGGTCAGCTTGAAATCCGTCGTCGGCGCGACAGCCGGGCGAACGTCCGGCGCAGTCGCGTCCACTTGCACGGCGACCAGAAAACCGTCGTCGGTTTGCCGGAAGAGCATCTTGTGCCCGGCCAGCGTCGCCTGCGTCGCATCGTCGGGAAAAATCTCCAGGAAGCGGCGAATCGAATACGCACGCTGGAGCGCCGCCCGATCCGCTTCCGCTTGCGCCTCGAACACGATGCTGCCGCGACTCAGGAAATAGTCGTGGGCGATATCGACCTGGAACAGCGTCCGGAAGCGGATCATGCGGTTGCGTCCCGACTGATGAGCTCGATCTCCTGGACGACACCGCCACCGTCAAGCGCCGGCATGTCGGACAGGGTGACCAGCCGGCCGCGATAGAGCGCGAACGGACTCTGCTTGGCGCCGAGAAAACCCCACAGGTGATTGACCTCCTCGAAGGTGAGCGACAACAGGTCCATGACCAGCGAGAACTCCGCGATCGGCGAATTCGGCATGGCGCCCGGAGAATTTGCCAACGTGAACTTCTGCTTGCCCTGGAAGAACGTCAGAACCTGCGCGACTCGCCGCAAGGCCGTGGCGTAGTTGCGATAATTGGCCGTGAACAGCACGAAGAGGTTGAGGTGAAGCGGCCGATTGCGGTAGATGATCTCTCCCGCTGCGCCGGCACTGTAGTTCCGCCCGTTCTTCAGCACCCGTTCTTCTTCGATCTTGACCAGGGTCAGGACCAGGTGGTTGTCGAGCTCGGTTGCGATCTCCTGGCGGTCGAGGTGCGCGATGTTGCCCCACAGCACCTGATTCGGCGCACCTGGTCCGCCACCATCGGCACGCGAGATGTACTCATTGAGCTGGTTGAGCAGCAAGCCGATCGCCTCGACCATCATGAGCGACGTTCCTCCTGCAGCCCTGCGCGCCCGGCATCGTCCGTTGCCGTTGCCATGCAGCAGCCGAACACCGTCGTGCCATCCGCGAGGTGGTATGGCGAAAGCACTTTCTGTTCGACCAGCAAGTCCACCGCCGAACTCAGCAGATCCCTGGTTTCGCTGCACCGCTGCATCGCGAGCCACCATGCAATGCCATCGAGCGTGTCGCGCACGCCAGGATGGGCCGCGCAGTAGCGCTTGATCTCGTTGGCCACATCTGCGATCGAAGGCGTCAACTTGCTTCCCTCATGGGTGTACGAGGGTTGCTGATGCAAGCAGCTTGCCGTCGGCCCAGGCGAGAGAAACGCGTGGAAAATCAGCGGCCGTAGCGCGGCTAACGGTCGAACGGGTCGAAAAGGACCCGGGTCATTTGCGTGCGAGTGGGTCGGAACGCCGCCCTCCGGTCATCGCGTGCGATCGCGGGCCGCCGGCCGGCTCCGACGCGAATCCGATCCCGTACAGCTTGAGCAGTTTGCCAAGCGCGCGACGTTCCTTGCCCGCGAGTTGCGCGGCCTTCGTGACGTTGCCCTCGGTGCGTTGGATCAGGCGCGTCAGGTAGGTGCGATCGAACTCCTGCAACGCGCGCGATTTCGCCCAACGGTAACTCAGTTCACCCACATCATCCGAGTTGGTTGGCGCTGGCGCATCCGGTGCGTCCGGCACATCCGCGGCGATGCCGGGCATCGCGATCCGGAGCTGCTCGTCGTCACTGAGCAGATACGCGCGATAGATCAGATTTTCCAGTTCGCGCACGTTGCCGGGCCATGCGTAGTTGACGAGCTGGTGAAGAGACTGGTCGTGCAGGCATTTGTCCGGCAGTCGATAGCGACGCGCACATTCCTGCAGGAAGTGCCGAGACAGAACCTGCACGTCGCCCATGCGCTTTCGCAGTGGAGGCACTTCGAGGGCGATCAGGTTCAGTCGAAAAAACAGGTCCTCGCGGAAGCGCCGTGCCCGCACCTCAGCTTCGAGACAGCGATTCGAAGCCGCGACGATGCGCACGTCGACATGCTCCTCCTTCGAACTTCCCAATGGACGGAAACGGCCATCCTGCAGAAATCTCAGCAAGGCCACCTGCGTTTTCGGCGGCAGGGAATCGACTTCGTCGAGGAACAGCGTCCCGCGGTGGGCGAGCCGCAGGAGTCCGACCGATTCGTCGGTCGCACCGGTATACGCGCCTGGCCGGTGCCCGAACAGTTCGTTCTCGGCAAGCAGATCGGGGAGCGCACCGCAATTTATCGGAACGAACGGAAAATCGCGCCGCGCGCCGAGGTAGTGGATGGCCCGGGCAACGAGCTCCTTGCCGGTGCCGGTTTCGCCGCGAATCAGCACGGTCACGGCGCTGTGGCGCGCAACCCGATCGACGGAGCGCAGCAACTCGAGAAACGCCGGAGACTCCCCGATCAGGGGGATGCCGGCACCACCCGCGCGCGCGCGTACATCTGCTAGTTCATGCCCTCGCATGGCTGTATGCCTCCCGCTCAATGGGAACTTCCCGACTGCTACGTTCCCTGTGTGGCCAACTTGCGTTGGATCGAATTCCTATCGACTGAATCTTCCCGCGGTGAAGCACACAACCCTTTCTTGTTTTCACGCCGATCGATCGTCGGCGATCCGAGCATGCACCCTTGATCACGCGTTGCCTGATTCGCCGCGCGTGGATCCAACAATGTGAGATATGTCCACCAATCTACTGCTGTGCAACATAATACGAAGATTGACTGGAATCACAAAGCCACTTGGCGGTACCAGTGTACGCCGCCGGTTCATGCGGTCAAGGGAGTGGCACCGGGTCTTCGGAGCACGCATTTTTTAACGATCGGCCTCCTCCGCAGCCGCTCCGGAGGAGATCACGCGACACGGCGCGTCATTGCGGCGCCCTTGGTGGTATCGGCGGCGACGCGCATGCCACCTCACTTCCGCGAAGACGGAAACGTCGGTCTACGACACGGGATCGACCCAGGGCAACATGGCAGCGGCTTGGCTGGATGAGGCGAACAGGACGCTGATCGTTGAGTTGAGTGCGTTGTACACGGTCGCCGCGTGGGGTAGACGCCAGGATCGTGGGTGGTCGACAGCGCCGCGCTGGCGGCGCCAGTCAGTCGGCCGCTGCACTGAACGGATTGCGCTCGGGGGCGTCGTCGTGGTGGATGCTGCCGAGCAGGGTCCGCATGAGCTTGTTGAGCACCGGCTGCCGATGGCGTACCCAGACATGCAAACCTTCCGGCTTCGCGCCAAGCGCAGCCTTCGGCTCCAGTGCGGTGCGGCCCAGCGACACGCGGCTTGCGCCGAGGGCGATGCTGTCCTCGACTGTGCGCTGCAGCAGCCGCAGGTACAGCGGCAGTTCGGCGGCGATCTGGCGATCGAAGCCGATGTGATAGCCGATCGCGGTATCCGCGTCCTCGCGCAAGGTGACGATGAATCCCAGCAGCGACTCGCCACGCCTGAGCACGGAAAAGCGCACACGCTCGCCCGCGCTGTGCGCCAGCGCTTCCCAGTAGTCCACGCCGAGCGTCACCGGTCGCAGCGCGGCGTTCTCGTGGACCGCGAGATACAGCGCCTGCAGGCGCGGCGCGACGGTCGCGACATCCTCGACGCATTCCAGTGAGATGCCGGCGTCGGCGATCGGCTTGAGCACGCGCGAACGGATGTTCTTGCGGTACTTGGCGCTGAGGGCGGCGAGATAGTCGTCATGGCTTCGCCACTTCGGCGACAGCGCCAGCACCATGTTCGGCTCGGTTTCGATCGGCCGGAATCCGAGATCGTGCAGCAGCCGGCTGTGTTTCATTTCACTGGCAAGCAGGTCCTTGACCAGCACGAAGTCCGCGCTGCCCGCGTGCTTTTCCGCGCGGCGCACGCGGTAGGCCGCCTCGCCGATGCCGTGCCAGATATCGGGTTCGTTTTCCAGGCCAGGTCGGATCGCGATGCCATGACTGCCGTAGGTGAGCACGTTGCCGATTACGAGCACGCGCGCCGACAAGCGCTCGGTGGCCTGCGCGACCGCGCGCGAGGCCAGTCCGCGCAACCCCGTGCGATCTTTCGACTTGCGCAGGCGCGAGCCGTCGATCGATACCAGTTGCATCGCCAGCGCGGCCACCGGCTCGGCCTCGCGATAGAGCAGCGCATAGCGCAATTCAAGATTCTGCGGCCGCACGCGCTCAAGCTGTCGGAAGTAAGCCCGTTCCATCAGCGCGCCGCGATTCGCCGTCACCGCATCCCAATGATCGCCGTTGAGGAAATCCACCCGATCGGCGAACGCGAACCGGACCGGCGCGGCACGCTTGCGGAATCGCACACGGTCGATCGCGGCTTTGAGTGGGCTGGGCATGGGCGGGGCTCCGGTCCGTGGTCGCACGAAGAAAATTCCCCCGATCGATCCGGGGGCATCAGGTTGCGTGGTGCCGGAAGGGTGCGACCGGCTTGACCTTCCGCGATGCGGCGGACACCGGTCTGCGGGCACGATACCGGCAAATCTGCAGCCGTCCAATCGAAAGATCGATCCTGCTTCGCGAACTGGGCGACGTTCTTCGCCGGCAGCACGGCATCGTGCGCGGCGCCCCTGGACCCGGCGTCAAAGTCCACTTTCAAGAATGCCCGCGACCGGAAACTGGGCGGCGAACGCGCAAGCCCATGAGCTCTTGCGACCAACGATGACTCTTCATCGGAACTGCATGGCCGTGCCTCTGCTGCCTTCGACGCCGGATAGTTGCGCCAGGCGGTTGGCAGGTTCAGCCAATTGATTGCGGCAGTTATTCGGGTGCTCGTCGCATTCGCTGGCTGCGATCTAGCGGCTGTCGCCTGTCGAGTCATGCACGCGAAGCGCATCGCGCCTGAAGGCGCTCCCACAGGGAATTGTCGGGCCCCGGGAAGCGTTCTTGACGATCGACGACGGGACACACGCTCATTCAGTCGATGACGATGGCCTGGATCAGTGCGCGTTTGCCCTGGCGAAGTCGCTTCGCCGTGCTGGCGCCGGACATCGCCTCAAGGAACGCCGTGGTCAGATCATAGGCCCGGACATCAAGACCCGCTTCCATCACGGCGGCCTGGCGTCCTTCCCGATGACCCGCTCCGCGCGCATGAACCTCCGGAACATAACTGTCGGGAACGTCGAGGTTCTCGGGTTCGTCATACAGACGGATGCATCCGGCGACGTCGGTTGCGTGGAAGTTGCGGCAGGCAAACGGTCTGGCCGCATAGATCGAACAGCGGCCCTCCAGGAGGAAACAGCACTTGAGGTTCGTCGTGAGATGCTCCTTCGCGGTCATCGAACGAATGATTCCTGCATTCCGTTCGGCCGCCTCGATGACGTGCTCGCGCGTCGCGTCATCGAGTCGGGTGCGGACAAATTCCGCGATCATCAGCGCTTCGTCCGCGCGAACGTCGACCTTGAAATGACAGCAATACGAGCCCCCTGCTTGCATGCGAGGACGCGCCGAAAACTGCCTGCTGTGCGATTTCAGGATCGCAACGAGGCTTCGCCATTGTGCGTCGCAATCGCGGTTGAACTTCTCCAGGAGCTCCGGATTCGCTGCACTGACGGTCCGGCACCGATAACGGGGCCGGACCAGGCAGGCCTGCGCTCAGTCCAGGTCGAATCCGTTTGCAAAGATGACATCGTCCAGTGCGTACTCGAACGCCCCGGCATCGAACGGGCCGGCGAGGTTGGGCTGGGGCAGATCCTGTGGCCGCGAGACGCCACGGACATCGGTCTCGTTGGTACCCGAGGCCGCGCAACGGTCGATCGCCGGGGACGCGGGCTCCAGCGAGTAGTCGGGATTGTTGCCGGTGGTGTCGACGTACAGCGGGTCGGCGATCGTCGCAGGGGGGAACGAGGTGTTCTCGTGCGCGAGCACGCAGCTGCCGGTCGCGGTAGCCCCGACCAGCGAGCGGAACACCTGCTGGCCGTCGTTGTAGAACAGGCTGTTGCGCAGTTCCACCGTGCTCGAATTGCCGTTTGCGCGAATACTCGACAGTGCCCTGTCGATGAATGGAATCACATTGCTGACGCGGAAGTTGCCAAACATCGTGACGTAGCGCATCTGGATCTTCGCCGACGAGCTCAGGTCGACGGTCGAGGTCGCGTTGCCGACGCGGTAGAGCGTGTTGCGGGCGATCAGGACGCTGCGCAGATCGGCTTGGGTCGTGCTGCCGCTGAGGAAGATCGCCGAGCCGATGCGGGCGGAGTTGTCGAACAGCCGCTGCTGGCGCAGGCTGACATTTCCGCCACTGTCGGCATAGATCGCGCCGCCGATCAGGACCGCACTCTCGAACTGGGTGATGCCGCGGGTGCCGTAGATGCCGGGACAGTTGGTTCCGCTGCAGGCGAAGCCCGGCCCACCGCGCAGGATAAGGTTCGAAATATCCTCCACCGCGATGGCGCCGCCGCGGTCGTCGGCTTTGTTGTCTTCGAAGCGCAGCCAGTCACCCACGAAGTTGCTCGCTCCAGTCAGGAACACTGCGCCACCGCGACCCACGGCGCTGTTCTCGGTGGCCAGGCCGCCAAACGAGCCGGTTGGCAGCGAGCGCCAGAAGACTTCCGACCCGCCGGTCGCGTACAGGCCACCGCCATTGCCGTCCGCCGAGTTCCGGAACAACGTGACGAACCCGGTGCCGTTACCCGTGAATTCCGGACGCGGCTCGATCAGGGCCGTGCAGGCACTCAGGTACACGCCGCCGCCGTGATCGGTCGACGTGTTGACCCGGATGCGCGCGTCGTTGATGTTGAGCACGCTCGCGAAGCAAAAGATGCCGCCACCGCGGCTCGGAGATACTCCAGCACTGACTGCACGGTTTCCGACCAGCCCCAGGGCACCATCGGTGCCGATGATCGTTCCACCGTCCAGTGTCAACGAAACGCCGTTCTGCAGGCTGATACCTGCACCCGACACCGACTCGTTGTCACTGACGCGACTGTCGAGCAGGGCGACATCCATCGGGCCGGTCATTCTCAGCCCGCCGCCAAGGGCCGCCGGACCCAACGGTCCACCCCCTCGGATGATCAGGTTGCGCAGCGTGACGCTGCGTCTCGGTGTGTTGACGGCGTTGCCTATGGCGAGAACCGAGTTCCCCCCCGTGCCACTGATGGTTTGCCGCGTGCTGTTGTTGGGAACCCCGCTGTTGCAACCCGAATAGCGACCGTCGATCGTGATGTTCTTGTTCAGGACGACAAGTTCCTGGTTGGCCGCCGTCGCGCTCAGGCGGATCTCGGTCGAATCGGCCGGGTCCGCCGATGCGGCGTCAAGCGCCGCCTGCAGGTTCGGAAAATTGCATCCGGGACCGGCGCCGACGCGGTAAATGACCAGCGCCCCGCCGGCGTGTGCCGAGGCACAGCTGAAGCCAAACAGGATCGCAGCAGCGCAGCGAGACACGTTGGAAACGATGGTTGACGCCGACATATCGACACACTCCCTGCGGACCCACGATGGGTCACTTGAAGCGGGATACGCAATCCGGCACCCGGAACGACACGCAGCCGCGATCGTGAACGCGTCGTGCGTGTCGAGCGTTCGTTGCCATTGATCGCACGCTGTTGTGCGACTTCCAGCCCGATGCACTGGTTCAAGGCTGGCTAAACGCATCGAGCCTGAAGGCTCTCCCCAGGAGCAACGCTGTGGCGGACGGGAGCAACGCCGTCGCGGGACGCCACTGTCGTTGTGGGAAACCCTTCAGGGCCGATGCTCTTCTCCACAACTTGCCAAGAGCACAGAGCTTGAATGCTCTTTCGCCGCCGATGCGGAAGGTCCGCTCTGCATGTGCGGAAATCATGGGAGCGCGCAGGCACGAAACGGTGTCTCGCTGACGCCGGACTTCCTGCCTTTCGCCTTTCCTCGCTCGATTGTCCTTCGCGGTGATGCGCCATGACCGCGGGTACGCGCTTCAAGGGCGATCGAAACACGCAGCCAACTCCTTGCTCATCGATTTCGTCATCGCCGCCAGGGTTCTCCAACTCTCATCGCACTCGCGATTGAACTGCTCGAGCATGCGGGGATCGTTTGCGATGACTTCCGGCCGGAGTCTTGGCCCATCGAAGCGCTGCTGATTCCGGATCCTGAAATTCTCTGCCGTCGTCGCGTCGATAGCGCGCAGGCAGGGGATGACATCGCGCTCGGCGTGTTGCCACAACGAATCACATTGCGTTCGGGTATCCCGCGCTGTTGCAACGGCTGCCATGAACGTTCGTTCGTGCGCCTGCGCGCTGGCGTCAATCTCCCGCCATTCGTTGAACGCATTGGCGTTGCCTTCGGCGACTTCCGCGTTCGTGATGGATCCGATGCTCCGGCACACGATGCGCTCCAGGCTGGCCGGAAAAGTCTGCAGGCAGCCGTAACGCAAGCGACTGATGCCTGGAGCCGCGGAGTTGGCCTGCGTCTGCAGAACGGGCGCGAGTACAACCCGGGCGCGACCGGATGTGATGGTCCAGGCAGACAACGTCAGGAGGATCTCCCCGTCGGGACCCAGCGCGGCTTTTCTGAAAAGCCCGCCGACGGGCGGTGCCGGGAGATCGAACTCGCCCGCCTCAGGCCAGCGCCGGTGCTCTTCGACGAACCCGGAAACGCGCTGGATATACGGCTGATAGTCGATGCCTCGGCCGAGAACTTCTTGCTCAAGCGTCGAGACCGTCGACCATTGATACGCAAACGCGCCTGCACCGATCAACACCACTGCCACCAGGATGCCCTGCCCCCGCCATTTCATGGATTCACTCCCCGGATTCGTTCGTGACGTCCGCAACTGTCTGGATCAAGCAATGATTCGCGCCAGGCGGCATCGCATCGAGGCGTCGGCCCTGTTCAATGCGCCGCCACTCGAAAAAAGGGACGGAGGCACTACCTGATTGAAGCGGGTGCGTCCGCCGTCCCCATATCTGGTGCAAGTGCCCACGCGGGACACATGTGCTGAATAGAGACGAGCGATTCGGTCCGCCACACCTCGTTGAACAGCGATGAACGTCCACTGCCTTCCGATGCCGGCTCGCGCCGCCCGCAGTATCCGGCGTGGCCGCCGCTCATGTCGTGACTCATGCCGCTGAAGCGGAAATGGGTACAGGTCGCGCAACAGCGCACGCAGGCACCGCCGAGATCGAGCCGGCGCAGCACCTCACGCGGCTCGCCGCACGCGCCGATACGAAAGCGTCGTACCACATCACCATGGCGCAGCAGCCAGCAGCGACCGCCGTCCATCGTCTGCAGCCAGACGCTGCCTTCCCGCGCTGCGCCTGTCCTTGCATCGGCCAGCGCGAACTCGTTCTGCGCGATACTGCGCAGAACGGCGAAGGCATTGGTTTCTGCCGCCTCTATGCTGGCGAACCAGGTGCACTGCCTCGGTTCCAGCGGCATGCATGCCGAATGGTCCGAGCAGTATCCGACCAGTTCCCGCGGACTCCCGTGGTTGGCCAATTCGTACCGACCGGATCCGAGCTCCACCAGCGTCAGCACGTGTTGCCCGTTGCTGTAGATCGTGGGCGGATAGACCATGTGCGCAAGCGTACGCCGGATCAGTCCGGCCACGTCGCGCACCTCCCGCGCCGGCTCGGGTCCCGCCTGCCATTGCGTCAGCGCGATTTCGAAACGCTTCCTGATCTCGTCGAGTTGCTGGGCAATGCCGACGCGATTGGGCGCATCCGGCATGACGCTTGCGGCGTTGCGCCGTTCCAGAAGCGCGGCGAGATACGGCGGTGGCCTACGACCCGAATCGGCAAGGCGCAGGCAGACCACGCTATCACTCAACCAGCGCGGGTCGCGGAACGCGCGCTCGTGGATATCCTCGGGTTCAATGCGCATCGAAAATGTCTCTGCAAGGAACGCAACAGAACAACCGACCGGCGACCACCGGCACTCTACCAGACCGTCGCTGCCTGCAAGAAGCGCAGGAAACGGGGCGGAGGAATGCTTGAAACAGAGGATTCCTCCGCCCCCAATATTTCCCGGGAGACCTCCCTGCACGGACAGGAGTAGCATCGCGCCCGCGCCCCTGCGCGCCGGGACGGCATCATGCGTCTCCGAAGGCGCAAACCGTGCACTTTCCCGAACTGGAGGAGACTCGTCGTGAACGAAGTGATTCAACTGTGGCTACCGGTTCTCGCCGCCGCGATCTTCGTGTTTGTCGCCAGCAGCCTGATCCACATGGTGTTGAAGTGGCACAACAGCGACTACCGCAAGCTGGCCAACGAAGACGACGTGCGGGCCGTGATCCGCGCCGGCTCGCCGGCACCAGGCCAGTACACGATGCCGCATTGCGTCGACATGAAGGAGATGCAGACCGAAGCCGTGCAGAACCGGTTTCGCGAGGGGCCCGTCGCGTTGATGACCGTCAAAGCCAACGCGATGCCGAGCATGGGCCCGACCCTCGGTGCATGGTACGTGCTCAATCTGGTAGTCGCGCTGGTGGCTGCCGCGGTCTCGCTGCACGCGTTCGGATTCGGCGCCGATGCGGCGTGCCGAGCCGGCTGCCTTGGCGGCATCCTGACCTTCATGAGCTACAGCATCGGCAGCGTGAGCAACGGGATCTGGATGGGTCGGCCGTGGAGTGCAGTCGCCAAGGATCTGCTGGACGCGGCAATCTATGGCGCCGTCACCGGTCTCGCATTCTGGTGGCTGTGGCCCGGCGGCTGATGACTTCAGTTCGATCGGGAATCGCCTGATTCCGCGCGGGTAGCCTTGCCACTCGCGCGGGGATGAGCGAGGTGCCTGCCTTCTCCCCCGGGAGAAGGTGGCGCGCAGCGCCGGATGAGGGAGCAATCCCGCACGATTCCCGCGTCGGCAATCCGCAGCATCCTTCCCTCATCCGCCTTCGGCACCTTCTCCCGGAGGGAGAAGGGAAAAAAACGACAACGACAGCGGAGCAAGCCGCTCTACGAGAGACGAAGGCGGGCGATTACGCGGTAGAGGCTGGTTGTCCCACCCCGCGCGGGAAACGGCAACGCAAGGGCAGCGGAGCAAGCTCCGCTCTACGAAAAGACGCATCTTGCCTTCTCCATGAGGGAGAAGCGAATAAGCGCCTACTGTGGATCGGCACCATTGGCGAAGATGCGATCCATCGGTCCGGCGACCTGGGCGACGGCGGCGACATTCATGCGCATGATCGCGCCGCCGATCGACTGCGCATGCGCACCGAGGTTCGCTGGCGTGTCGCTGGTCTGGTGGTAGTGCACGTAGCCGTTGTAGTTCTTGTGGATGCTCAGGATCGCGGGGACGCCACGATTGATGTAGGGCATGTGATCCGAACAGCAGGTCAGCCAGCTCACGGTAATCGCCAGTTCGGGCACATAAGTCGCTGCCGCATCGGCGAACAGCGTGCGCGTGGCGACAAACGTCGACGTCGTATCGAGATCGGCACCGAGAACCGCGTTCGCCGACCAGCCGATCATGTCCATGTTGGCCATGAGCCGTACCTTGGCGAGATCGCCCGATGCCTGCAGCGTGTTCGCGTGCGCGTTGCTTCCGACCAGACCCTGTTCCTCTCCCGCATAGCACATGAACAGCATCGTCGCCGCAGGACGGTGATGGCTGAAGATGCGCGCGAGTTCGAGCACCGCGGAACAGCCGGTTGCGTTGTCGTCGGCGCCCGGTGTGTTGGCGGTCGATCCAGGTGTATTGGACGCATTGCGCGAATCGTAGTGGCCGCCGACGATGATCCAGTCGTCGGGCCTGCTGATTCCGTTGATCCTGCCGATGACGTTGGACGGCGTATACGTGTTGGCGCCCCAGGTCACCGTGAACACCGGCTCGCTCACGGCCAGCCCGAGCGCGGCGAAGCGCGCCGCGATCCATTGCCGCGCGGGTGCGAGGTCGGTTCCGTAGGTGGAACGATCCCACGCGGCGAGCGTCTGGACGTCGGCAAACCAGCGCACGGGATCGACCTTCGCGACGAGCGGTTCGATCCGCGGATCGGCGGCCAGCGCCACGCTTCTTTCGAGCCGGTACTGCCGCGCGATCACGCTGTTCGGTTCGACGTCGACCCATTCCGCCGCACCGAGGTGCGCTGCGTCTTCATGCGCGAGCGCGGCCATCCGCGCCGCATCGGGGCGGCGCAGCAAGTCGTAACGCGAACCGGGGAACACGAGCAGATCGGCCGGCGCACGATCCGGGCCGCAACCGCGCGCGTGCAGCACGAGGTCGTTCGGCGACAACACACCCAGATCGCGCAGCACGACGCGCTCGCCGACCGCCGACTGCATCGCCGAGACATCGCCGGACAGCAACAGATCGTCGCCGAGTTCGAGCCACCAGGACACGCCCGGCGCGGCGCGCCAGGCTTCGACTTCTTCGCTGGTTGCGGTACTGATATCGGCCAGCACCGCGCGTTCCTGCGCCAGCGCGTGTGCAGCAACGCTGCAGGCGAGAACTCCGGAAAACCAGCGCAGAAGTTTCATTAAAGGATTCCGATAACCATATGAAAAGGTTCGGCAATCCTGTGCCTTGACGATCGAATCGAATGGCGGCGTGGCGTGGATCGTATCAGGAACCGCGGAGACCCGATGTGATGCCAGGACGCGTTTTCGACGTTGCCGAGCCCCGCTCGAATCGGGCTGCGAAAGGAAGGGTTCACCGCGCCACCCGTGTCCGCGATTGCCCGACTGGCCGGCACCCAGCGGACACAACGACTTCGACGACAGCGCACGGGCCGATCAAGCACTCAGCCCGCAGGCGCTTCGAGCTGCTGCCAGCGCGCGTAGGCCGCGTCGAGGTCGGACTGGACCGACGCGAGGGTTTCGTTGGCCGCGACGATCGCAGCGGCATCCTGGCGAAAGAACGCCGGATCGCCCATGGCCGCGGTCAGATCGGCGATGCGTGCCTCGAGCTTCTCGATGCGCGTAGGCAACTGCTCCAGTTCGCGCGCGTCCTTGAATCCGAGTTTGCGGCGTTGCGTGGGCGCGATCGTCGATGCTGGCACGAGCGCGGCGACCGCCTCAGTGCGCGTCGGCTCGGTTGCAGGCGGCGCACGTTGGCGCAGCCACTCGGTGTAACCGCCGACATACTCGCCGACCCTGCCATCGCCTTCGAGCACCAGCGAAGACGTCACCACGTTGTCGATGAACTCGCGATCATGGGAAACCAACAGCAGCGTTCCCGAATAGTCCGCGAGCAGTTCCTCGAGCAGTTCGAGCGTCTCGACATCGAGATCGTTGGTCGGTTCGTCCATGACCAGGAGGTTGGACGGCTTGGCGAACAGGCGCGCGAGCAGCAGGCGATTGCGCTCGCCACCGGAGAGCGCGGAGATCGGCGCACGCGCGCGTTCGGGCGTGAACAGGAAATCCTGCAGATAGCCCAGCGCATGCTTGCGCGAACCGCCGATCTCGATGAACTCGCGGCCGTCGGCGACGTTGTCCAGCGCACTCATGTCCTCGCGCAGCTGGCTGCGATGCTGGTCGAAATAGGCGATCTCGATCTGGGTACCGAGCTGCACCTCACCCGCCTGCGGCACGAGTTCGCCGAGCAGCGTGCGCAGCAGCGTGGTCTTGCCCGATCCGTTCGGGCCGATGATGCCGATGCGATCGCCGCGCAGCACGAGCGTGGAAAAATCGCGCAGCAGCACGCGCCCGCCGAGACTGACCTCGACCTGCCGCGCCTCAATGACCTTGCGCCCCGAATTCGGCGCGGAGCCGACCTGCATGCGCACGTTGCCGACCAACGCTCGGCGTTCGCTGCGCTCCCTGCGCATCGCTTCGAGACGGCGCACGCGCCCTTCATCACGCGTACGCCGCGCCTTGATGCCCTGCCGGATCCACACTTCCTCCTGGGCCAGCTTCTTGGAGAACAAGGCATTGGCCTGCGCTTCGGCGTGCAGGCGCTCCTCGCGCCGGCGCAGGTAGTTGCCGTAGTCGCCGGGCCAACTCGTGAGCTGGCCGCGATCGATCTCGACGATGCGCGTCGCCAGCGCACGCAGGAAGCGGCGATCATGGGTGACGAACATGACGCTGCCGGGGTAGCCCCGGAGAAATTCCTCAAGCCAGCCGATCGCCTCGATGTCCAGGTGATTGGTCGGCTCGTCGAGCAGCAGCACATCCGGCGCAAGCACGAGGGCGCGCGCCAGCAGCACGCGCCGCTTCAGGCCACCGGACAACGCGGCGAACTGCATGTCTTCGGGCAGTTCCAGGCGCGTGAGGACCTCGGTCACGCGACGGTCCAGGTCCCAGCCGTTGGCCGCCTCGATGCGGGTCTGCACGGCAGACAGCGCGCGCATGTCGCCATCGGCCTCCATCGCATGGCTCAGGTGATGGAACTCGGCCAGCAAGGTGCCGAGCTCGCCAAGTGCCGATGCGACCACGTCGAACACGCTGCCGGCGGTTCCGTGCGGCACTTCCTGTGCCAGTCGTGCAATGACGACACCCGAGGCGACCCGGACCTCGCCGTCATCGGGACGCAGTTCGCCGGCCACGAGGCGCAGCAGTGTGGACTTGCCGGCACCGTTGCGCCCGACCACGCAGACGCGTTCGCGCGGTTCCAGCGCGAATTCGACGTCGTCGAGCAGCAGTGGACCACCGACGCTGTAGTCGAGCTTGCGGATGTCAATCAGGGCCATGCGGAAAAGTCGTCTCGGGTGCGGAATGGCGACGCCATCCGGCGTCGGGACTGATGGCACTGTAACGGCGATCCGGTACGGATCAGGCTTTGCGGCAGGGCGTCGTGGGGCGGCGACCTTGTCCTGTCCACCGGGTCCACGATCTTCGGGAGCACGCGTTCATGGCGATCAGTCGTCGCAATCTTATCAAGCTTGGCGCCCTTGCCGGCGTGGCCGGTCTCACCGCGAAGGCCGGCATCGGTCTGGCGGCAGAAGTGGCGAAGAAGCCTTTGCGCATCCTGATCCTCGGAGGAACCGGGTTCATCGGCCCCTACGAGGTCGCCTATGCGATGGCGCGCGGGCACAAGGTGACGGTCTTCAACCGCGGCCAGCGCCAGGCGAACCTGCCCGACGAGGTCGAACAACTTCTCGGCGACCGCGACAAGGGGACGCTCGATGCGCTCAAGGGTCGCGAGTGGGATATCTGCATCGACAACCCGGCACGCGTCCCGCACTGGATTCGCGACGCCGGCAAGATCCTCAAGGGCAGGATCGGCCACTACATCGTCGTCTCGACGATCTCGGTCTACGCGGCCAACGACACGCCCGGCGCCGACGAGGATGCCGCACTCGTCGCCTACACCGGCAAGAACGCGATGAAGGAAACCAGCGACACGTTGCGCGCGAACTTGTCGCTGTATGGCCCGCTCAAGGCTGCCTGCGAGCGCGAGGCGCTCAAGCAGTTCCCCGGCATCACGACGATCGTGCGGCCTGGCCTGATCGTCGGCCCGAACGATCCCACCGACCGCTTCACCTACTGGCCCGTTCGCCTTGCCCGCGGCGGCGATGTGCTCGCCCCGGGCGACGGAAACGACCCGGTGCAGGTGATCGACGCCCGCGACCTTTCCGAATGGATCGTTCGTCTGGCCGAGACCCGCACGTTCGGCACGTTCAACGCCACCGGGCCCGGCTACACGATGAGCATGGCCGCGATGCTGTATGCGATCCGCGCGACCAATTCCGCAGGCGCGACCTTGCACTGGGTTCCCACCAGCTTCCTGCGCGAGAAGGAAGTCTCACCCTGGGGCGACCTGCCCGCCTGGATTCCCGCGCAAGGCGACAGTGCCGGATTCGGTCAGCGCAACATCGCCCGCGCGATCGCCGCCGGACTGACGTTCCGCCCGTTCGCGACCACGGCCAGCGAAACGCTCGCGTGGTTTCGTTCATTGCCCGCCGAGCGTCAGGCCAAACCCGGCGCAGGCCTGTCCGCCGAGCGCGAGGCCGAGGTCCTCGCCGTGTGGCGTGCGTCGACTGCGGGTAAATCGTCCAACGCCTGACCATCGCGCGCATGCACTCGCGTCCACGACTGATCGAGCGTCTGCGCCGCCGCCTCGAACGCGACGGCTGGCCGCGACTGCAGATGCTGTTGATCGTCGCGATCACCGGCGGCGCGGGATTCCTGGCTTCCTCGATCATGCTCGGCCTGGGCCTCGTGTCGATGCCGGTGCGTTATTTCCTCGCCTGCGCGGTCGCCTATGCCGTGTTTCTTGTCCTGCTCTGGATCTGGTTGCGAACGCGCACGGAAGACTGGCTGGAGGAAGCCGACCTCAGCGATGAAGACGGGAACCGCAGCGCGCGTCGATCCCCGGACGCGGACGATCCAGCCGCGGATGATGCCGACGGGAGTGGCCTACTCGGTGATTCACTCAGTGCTGCCGCTGAGGCCGAAGAACTGGCGATCCCGGTGATCGTCCTCGTCGTGCTCGCGGCGATCGTTCTCTCGTCGATCTTCGTGATCTGGAGCGCGCCGGTGCTGTTGGCAGAACTGCTCGTCGATGGCGTGCTCATGGCCGGGTTGTACCGTCGTCTGCGCCGCCGGACCGATCCGGCGCACTGGCTCGAAACCGCGATCCGGCGAACCGCCTGGCCGTTCCTCGTCACCGCGCTCGTCGCTACGGCGGCAGGCTGGATCACCCAGACCTACAGACCGCAAGCCACCACGGTCGGCGACGCAACCGGCATGGCGATTCCGTCTGCGCTGCACGAGGGCCTTCCCCGGCACGGCGCAGGTTCACCGCATGACGGATTCCAGGCCCCTGCGATCCGGGTTCAGGCATCATGCGCGCGGTAGACGCGACCGGATGGCCGGTGCTGGAGCAAACGCATGACCCCGATCCTTGTTGTCGCGCTCGGCGGAGCGCTGGGTTCCGTTGCGCGCTACACGCTCTCGACCTGCACCTGGCAGGCGACGCCTGGGTGGAAGTTTCCGCTCGGCACGTTTCTCGTCAACGTGCTCGGCTGCCTGCTGGTCGGCGTGCTTGCCGGCGCCGCTGAAAAGCATGGCTTGCTCTCGCCGAACGTACGCCTGTTCCTGTTCACGGGCCTCGCGGGTGGCTTCACGACATTCTCCGCATTCGGCCTGGAAACCTTCATGCTCCTGCGCCGTGGCGACTGGTCGGTCGCCCTCGCCTACGTGAGCCTGAGCCTGCTCATCGGAATCGGCGCGCTCGCGCTTGGATTCGTCGCCGTCCCGAAACCGCAATAGACGAGTGGGCGACCGAACGGGTCGCACTTCGCGGTCCATTGCGCGGAGGCAGCACGCTTCCGAACCATCGCGATCAATGACCCTGATCCGACTTCGCTCCGCATGCCACCCATTCGCCGGAAAGCGATCACCAAGCCGGCCCGCCTTCCATACGCCACTCCGGAGTACAGTTTCCCGGGTGGGCTGAAAGTGCACCGTGACATCCCTGTTTCCCGAAAGTCGCGCGGCCATGTCGAAAGCGGAACCGTTCGTTCGTCGTACCGAAGAGACGCTGGAACTCCCCTGGGCGTTCGCCGCTCGCCGAACATGTGCCATTCGCTCATGCGATGGGTCCTGGTTGTCAGACCTTTAAGTCGAACCGTCCACTGAATCATTCGGAGCCCTTCATGAAAAGCAGCTTTCTCGCCGCGGCAAGCTTTGCCTGTTGCCTTCCGGCCTTTGCAGCACCGGCGACCTATACGCTCGATCCGATGCATACCTATCCCAGTTTCGAAGCCGACCACATGGGCATCTCCATGTGGCGCGGCAAGATGAACAAGTCCGTCGGCACCTTGTCGCTGGACAAGGCCACCGGGAAAGGATCCGTCGAGGTGACGATCGACCTCGACAGCATCGACTTCGGACTCGAAGCCATGAACGCCTGGGCCAAGGGCGAGACGTTTTTCGATGTATCGAAACATCCGCAAGCCACGTTCACCGGCGAGTTGACCGGGCTGGTGCCCGGCGCCTCAACGGCGCAGGCAGTCGGCAAGCTGACACTGCGCGGCGTGACCAAGCCGATCGTCCTCAAGATCGAGTCGTTCAAATGCATCGAACATCCGGTCTTCAAACGCGACTATTGCGGAGCCGACGCCACTGCAACGTTCCAGCGCGACGACTTCGGACTCGACGCCGGCAAGGACCATGGCTTTCGCATGGACGTCAACCTGCGCATCCAGGTCGAAGCATTGATCGACGCCGAAGATGCAGTGAGCGATTTGAAGTGACCGGCCCACGAGGCTTCCGCGACCGCAGGTCGGCTCAAGGCGCGCAGCGCCGGAGCCGGCGAATGCGACAGCAGATGCGTGATGTGGGGAACCAGGACCGACAATGACTCCGTAAGTTGCCGTTCTGCAGCGGGCTTGTATCCTCACTCAGCCAATCCATCACGAGGACATAGCCATGAGCGAATTCAACGCCAGCCACAACCGGGCCGTATGGTTCGATATTCCGGTCGCCGATCTGGAGCGCGCAGCCCGGTTCTACCGCACTGTGCTCGCGATCAAGGTCGACGTGATGCAGTTCGGCGAGACCGCGTTTGCCGTGCTTGAACACGATCAGGGCAATGGCGGTTGCCTCGTCGTTGCACCCAATGAGGTCAGCAGCAACGGCGGCGCCCTGATCTATCTCAACGTCAACGGACGTCTGCGCGAGGCGACGGATCTCGCCCGCCAGCATGGCGGCAGTATCGTGGAAGCGCCGCGATCGATTGGCGAGCACGGATCACGCGCGGTCGTCCTCGACAGCGAAGGCAACCGGATCGCCCTGCATTCGGAAGGTGGGATCTAGAACAAGCCGAAAGCAGCGCGAGATTGAGGTCGGAAAGGCCGGTCGTGACCCGGCGCGTGCCTGGGTATTCGCCGCATTCCTGTCCTTGATGTCGGCTCACTGCCTGCATATGAAGCAGACGCATCGCT
>Ga0307505_10000936_pt1 | contig 27070 bp, 24 predicted proteins | sample 23_S_MG_FD_202183 | JGI IMG/M metagenome (GOLD analysis project Ga0307505, IMG submission 202183) | Soil microbial communities from Populus trichocarpa stands in riparian zone in the Pacific Northwest, United States - 23_S | ecosystem: Environmental > Terrestrial > Soil > Riparian zone > Trees... | reverse complement strand
AACCCGCTCGCCTGACCCGCCAGCGACACGAAACTCAGTCGTGACGTGACCGTAAGACGGTGCCGTGAGGGTTGCGTCACGGGGTGAGGGCGGGGGATACTCCTCCGCGGCAGGAGGTGCCGTGTCGACTCGCGTCCATTGGTTGCTAGGCGGCGTCGTACTGGCTGTCGGGTTCAGCGTCAGCCCGGCGGTGGCCCAAGTGGATTTTTCGGGCGAGTGGGCGCCTCGTTTTTGGGAAGACCAGCCGGAGCGCGTGCCCGGCCCCGACCTGGGCGACTACGCGGGCATTCCGATCAGCGACGCCGCGCGGCTGCGTGCCGAGGCCTGGGACGCGTCAATCCAGTCGCTCCCCGAGTGGCAGTGTCGTCCCCACTCGGCCGATTACATCTGGCGGGGGCCCTCCAACCTGCGCATCTCGAAGGAAGTGGATCCGGTGTCGCGCGAGATCACGGCCTTTCACGCCGAGTGGCTCCGGTCGGTGGACAGGGCCGTCTACCTGGACGGCCGGTCGCACCCCCCCGACGATGCGCTGCACACGTGGGCCGGCTTCTCGACCGCCAAGTGGGACGGAGACGTGATGGTGGTGACGGTGACGCACCTCAAGGAGGGTTACCTCCGCCGCAACGGCCTGCCGCGCAGCGACAAGGCCACGCTGACGGAACACTGGATCCGCAACGGCGACTTCCTGACGGTGCTCGAGACCATCACCGACCCCGTGTACCTGACCGAGCCGTTGGTCCGGTCAACCGACTACGAGTTGAACGTCAACCAGCAGATTCCGCCTTACCCGTGCGGCGTCGTGCAGGAAGTGGATCGCGACAGCCACAAGGTGCCCCACTACCTGCCCGGCACCAATCCCTACACGACGGAGCACGCCATCCGAGAGGGCTTGCCGATCGAGGCCACACGGGGCGGCGCCGAGACGATGTATCCGGACTTCGCGAAGAGGATGAAAACGCTCACCCCGCCGCGTAAGCCCGATCCGCCGCCCGCCGCGCCTGCGGCTCCACCCGCTCGTCGACGGAACTAGGCCATGCCTGCAGCTTTCCGCGTGGCCCGTGCGGCCATCGCCCTGGCCGTGTTGACATGCGCGGGCGCCGCATCCCTGTGGGCGCAGGGCGGCGCCGCGGCATCGACCGTTCGCGTCCTGCCGTTGCGCGGCAACGTCTTCGTGCTGCAAGGCGCCGGCGGGAACATCACGGCGTCGGTCGGGCGCGACGGCGTGCTGCTGGTGGATGCCGGCTCCGCCAACACGGCGGACCAGGTGCTGGCCGCCATTCGCCAGTTGCAGCAGCGCCTGGACTTGCGCGAGCAGCCGCTCAATTTCGGCGCCGAGACACGGTCCAGCGTGGCCGCCCGTTACGTGGAGGCGCCGCCCAAGCCGATCCGCTACATCATCAACACCCACTTCGATCCCGAGCATGTGGGCGGCAACGAGAAGCTGCGGGCGGCGGGGAAGACCTTCACCGGCGGGAACGTCGCCGGCAACATCGCGGACGCGGCCGACGGCGCGGCCATCCTGGCGCACGAGAACGTGCTGCAGCGCATGACGGCGCCCGACGCCGGCGAGACGGCCACGCCCACCAACGGACAGCCCACCGATACCTACTACGCCGACACGATGAAGCTGAGCCACTTCTTCAACGGCGAGGGCGTGCAGCTCATGCACCAACCGTCGGCCCACAGCAACGGCGACAGCGTGGTCTACTTCCGCGGCTCGGACGTGATCGCCGCGGGCGACATCTTCTCGACGGTGAGCTACCCGGTGATCGACACCAGGCACGGCGGATCGATCGACGGCGTCATCGCCGGCCTGAACAAGATTCTGGACCTGTCGGTCTCGGAGTTCAGGACCGAGGGCGGCACGTTGGTGGTCCCGGGACACGGCCGCATCAGCGACTCGGCCGACGTGGCCTACTACCGCGACATGGTGGTGATTCTCAGGGACCGCATCAAGTCGATGATCGACCGTGAAATGACGCTGGACGAAGTGAAGGCGGCCAAGCCCACGGCCGATTACGAGCCGCGCTACGGTGCGCAGAGTGGAGCCTGGACCACCGACGCGTTCATCGAGGCTGCGTATACGTCTCTTGGCGGCGGCAGGAGACCGGCGCGACCGGACGTTCGGCGCCCAATCGCTCGGCCGAGGGCCGGACGATGAGCCGGCTTCAATGCTCAATGCTCAATGCCCAATGCCCAACCAGGAGGGCGGCGATTGTCGCTGTCGTGCTGGGCGTCGTGCTGGCCCTGCCCGTCGCGGCGGAGCAGGCTCCGGCTGGCACGCCGCCGGGCCGCGCCGGGGGGCCTCCGTTGGCGCGCGCGGCGGCGCCCGTGGATCTGACCGGCACCTATGTCTCGGTCGTCACCGAGGACTGGCGGTGGCGGATGCGGGTGCCGCCCAAGGGCGACTACGCCAGCGTGCCGCTGACGCCGGCCGGCGTCAAGCAGGCCGACTCGTGGGATCCGGCGCGGGATGCCGCGGCCGGCGAGCAGTGCCGTGGCTACGGCGCGCCAGCCGTCATGCGGCTCCCCGGGCGCATTCGCGTGTCCTGGGAGAACGACACGACGCTGAAGGTGGAAACCGAGGCCGGCACGCAGACCCGCCTCTTCGTCTTCGGGGAACAGACGCCGGGGGCGCCGGGATGGCAGGGGGCTTCGGCGGCGTTCTGGCAGCCGGCCGGCGGGGGAGGCGGGCGCCGTGGCGGGGGCGCGCCGGCGCGGGGCGGTTCCTTGCGCGTCGTCACCACCAACCTGCGCCCCGGGTACTTGCGCCGCAACGGCGTGCCCTACAGCGCCGGTGCGCGTGTGACCGAGTATTACACGCGCGCCAATCAACCGACCGGCGACGTATGGCTCGTCGTCACAACGGTCGTCGAGGATCCCGTGAACCTCAACGCCCGCTGGGTGACCAGCAGCCACTTCAAGAAGCTACCGGACGGTTCGCCCTGGACTCCGACGCCCTGCGAGTAGGTCGGATCTGGCCGCGCGCTCGGCGAGTTAAGATCAGGCCATGGAAGCCCTGATCCGGCAGTTCCTGGTCGAGTTGGGCGAGGACGCCGGCCGCGAGGGACTGGTCAAGACGCCCGCTCGTGTCGCCAAGGCGATGTCGTTCCTCACGAGCGGCTACAAGGCCAACATCGACGAAGTGCTCAACGGCGCGCTCTTCACCGTCGACTACAACGAGATGGTGATCGTGCGCGACATCGACTACTACAGCCTGTGCGAACACCACCTGCTGCCGTTTTTCGGCCGGTGCCACGTGGCCTATATCCCCAACGGCCGCGTCCTGGGGCTCAGCAAGATCCCCAGACTGGTCAACGTGTTCGCCCGCCGCCTGCAGATCCAGGAGCGCATGACGAACCAGGTCGCCCAGACCATTCAGGCGGCCGTCAACCCTGCCGGGGTCGCGGTGGTGTGCGAGGGCACGCACCTCTGCATGTCGATGAGGGGCGTGGAGAAACAGAATTCCACGGCCGTGACCAGCGCCATGCTGGGATCGTTTCAAAGCTGTGCGCGGACCCGGATGGAGTTCCTGGAACTGATCAGGCGGCCCGACGCCGTGCATGCGTCGTCGGCCGCGGTTCGCCTGTCGTGCATCGATGAGTAGCGGGCGTGTCCGGCTGGTCGTGGCGCTCGTGGCACTGCTCTCGTGCGGCGACCTGTACGCCCAGACTCGGCGTGCGCCCGCACGGCGGGCTCCCGTGGCGCCCCCACCCCCGGCGATGCGAACCGAGGCCGCCGTGGTGAAGTGCCCACAAGTGCTGGGAGACGGGGTGCGGACCAAGCGGAGCTACTGCGACGTCCTCGTTGGACGAGATCCCGCGGCGGGCATTCTCATCACCATTCCGGCGCACTCCGGTCCCGCCACGCTCCTCTTCGACTTGCACAATCGTCACACCTACTCCGAGGAGGAGGTGAAGGCCAACCGCGGCTTTCATCGCTTCACGGCGACCATCGGCATCCTGACGCTGGACAACACGCTGCTCTCGCGCGCGGTCGTGCAGAGCGAGTTTCGGACGCAAGCCGACTTGGTGGATCGTCTGCTGGGCGGCAGCGGTCCAGGCGGCCTGAAGGCGGTGGCGCCGACCGGCACCGAGTCGATCGCGCTCCTCGTGGCCGAGGATGTCACGCAGGTCAGCATCCTGGGCGAAAAGCTCTCGGTCATTCGCGCGGACGGCGTCACCGACACGTTTCTCGCGTCGGGCCGCCCGATGGCGATCGTCAGCAACATCATGGCGGAGTATCGCCCGGTGCCGCTGCGAGCGCCCGCTCGAGCGCCCGCTCGAGCACCCGCTCGAACGCCCGCGGCGCGGCCGCGATAGTCGAGATTCTCGGAGGCGTGATGTTCGGACTTCGTCGTGTCGTCTCGGTGTGGGGACTGGTATCGCTTCTGGCCGTCATGGGGTGCCAGAAGAACGAGTCCACGGCGCCGACGCCGGTGACCACACCGACGCCCGCCCCGGCCCCCGGTGCCACGTTCAGCGTCAGCGGAACCGTCTTCGAATCGGCACCGACCACGAGTACGCGCGTTCCCGACGCGGAGGTGCAACTGGCGGGTGGCGTCGCGGCCGGCTCTGGCGCCGACGGCACGTTCACCATTCCGGGTGTCGCCAACGGCACGTACACGTTGAACGTCCGGAAGGCTGGCTTCAATTCGCTGACGCAGTCGGTCACCGTGGCGGGAGCGAATGTGACGGGGCTGACACTCAACTTGCGGCCCACGGCCCGCATCATCGACGAGAAGCAGGACCGCCGGGCCTCGCCGAACGATCCGCCCTGTGCGGGTACGACCCGTGCGTGTCAGGTGGTCCCGATCGCGTCGCACAACGACGGTGAGAGCCGCTTCTTCGTGGCGTGGAACAACCTGAACGACGAGCTGGACGTGGAGTTCTGGTGCGGAGGCGCTCTCGTCACCCGGGGCCAGCTCGACGGCCTGGGGGCCGATGAAGTGTCCCCCGCGATTGTGGCCGGCCGGTCGTGCGAGCTGCACATCATCAACGCGTCGAACAGCTCCTTCATCTTCGACCTGTATCTGACCTATCCGTACTAACGAGGCTGCGCAGGCGTGCGGCGCGGGCATTGCACCATGAGCTGCTAAGACGCGCGCGGCCGGCGAACCGGCGTCTTCTCGTCGGTGTCGATCTCGTTCCAGGAATCCTCGTCGAACAGGGCGGCCGGGCCGCACTGGTTCGGGTCGTACATGCCCCATTCATCCTGCGCGGGCCGCGGCGCCTTGCGGCGCGAGCGGCGCTCGGCCTTGGACTCGCGCGCGGCGCGCGGAGGCCGCTCGGGGCCCGGGATCGGCGACATGGGTATCGCGCGGTCCCCTTCGACCGGCCTGGGCCGGGACAACGACTCCAGGGCGTCGAGTCCGGCGCGGTGGGCGGCCGCCCCGAACATGGCCAGCACGTCCGGGTCCAGGAACGGAGCCGCGGGCGGCAGCACCAAGTCGACGACCACCTCTGGTCGCGCGATAACCGTGATCTCCATCGGGGTCTCCGCCTCTACCGCTGCCATCGGCACGACCGCGGCCGGGGTCTGTTCGACGATCGGCGCAGGGGCTTCTTCGGCCACCGGCGCGGCGCGGCGCGGCGGCGCCGGCTCGTGCGCGTCGGAATCGGAGGCTCGGACTCGCGAGAGCACGTCCGAGAGAGACGACACGTTCTGGTTGTCGATCCACGAGAACACCGGCTCGGGCGCCTGCGGCGCCTCTGGTTTCGCCGGCGCCTCGCTGTGAACGATCGCCGTCATGCGTTCGAACCAGGTGTCGGAGCTGACGGCCGGCTCGACCTCGACCGCGGGCTCGTCCGCGCCGTCGAGCCCGTTGTCCGGGACCTCGTCGAACGACAGCAGCTCGATGGTGGCAGAGAGTGTCTCGTCGGCCGTGGCGCCGACGATCTCGGCGACGCCTGCCGACTGTGGCACGAAGAACTGTTCGAACGGGTCGACAGCCGGGGCAGGGACGCTGACCGCGGGCATCGCTCCTGACGGCGCGGCCAACTGTGCGGCCAGGGCATCGAGGTCGTCGAAGCTGCTCATGTCGACGACTGGCACGCGCACGTCCGGCGGCGCGAAGGCGTCTGCGACGGCCGCGGGAGGCTTCGCCATCAGGGCGTCGCGCTCGATGATCTCCGGCTGGTCGAGGTACAGGGCGCCGGGGCCCTGATCCGCAACCTTTTCGACGGCCGTCGGCGCGACGGCGTCGGAATCCGGCGCCTCCGGTTCGACGACGGCCACCGGATCGAGGTCGACAGACTCGGCGTACTGAGGCTCGGTGTACTGAGGCTCGGTGTACTGAGGCTCGGTGTACTGAGGCTCGGTGTACTGAGGCTCGGTGTACTGAGGCTCGGTGTACTGAGGTTCAACGTACTGGGGCTCCGCGTACTCCGGCTCGGTGTACTCCGGGGCGGCGTAGACGGGCTCGACGCTCGCGGCGTCGGTGCCGCCACGTTCGTCGACGGCTCGCCCGAGGTAGATCTTCACTTCCTTGGCGAAGACCTCGGGCTCGCAACCCGCGGCTTCGACGTCGGCGCCCTTCTCCCTGCGGAGCGCGCCGAGGACGCCGGTGGGGCGCTTCTTCGACGGCTTTCGCGCCGCGGCGAGGACGGGGATGGTCAGCGTGTGCACGTGCGCCGCGCGTGCGCCCAACTCGCGCATGTGGTTCGCCAGTGCGGACTCGTCCCGTGGCGACAGCAGCGACGACGTGAGGATCAGGTCCGGGATGCGGCCCTGCAGCACGTCGATCCCGTCGAGCACGGTGGCGCTCTGCACCAGGTCGGCGTCCACGTGAGACCGCAGGAGGGACGCCAGCTGGGCGCTCTGACGCTTGTCACTGTCAACGGCGAAGATGAGTGGCATGGGGGATGTGCCGTCTAGAGTCGGAGCATGGCCAGGACGAGTGCCGTGGCGGCGACGACGAACACCGCCATCGGGGCGTTGTCGATGCTTTGATCGCGAGCCGCCAGGAGCAGGATGCCCGTCACGTCGCTCACCGTGCGCGTGACGGCCCCGACGCTCGAGGACACCTCGCCGTTCTCCACGACGGACACGATCCGCTCTCTGACCCGGTCGTCGATCGCCACCAGGCCGATCAGCAACACGGTCAGCGCCCCGGCGGAGATGAGCGCGTCGCTCAGTACCCGCCGCATGCTGAACCTTCCAGGGTCCAGGGCCTCCGGCCCAAGGTACAGGGCCTCCGGCCCAAGGTACGATGCCCCCGGCGGACGAGTCGCGTTACGAAATTCAACGCCACGACATCCCCAACGCAAGGAGCGTTCCGTTTCCCCACCCTCGGAGACGCGCACCCGTGCGCGGATTGGCCCCGCGTCACGGGTGCACCACCCCCTCTGTCCGATGACGAAATCGGTCGTCGGGTTACGAGGCCGTCGCCGCCGGCAATTTGCCCCCGTCCAGGCCACCGCGCGGGCGGTGGGGCTCCATTGAAGACAAAAAACGAGGGGCCGGCTTACGAATGTGCGCCTCCAATCGGGCTGGCCGCGTGGTCGCCCGCTCCGTGCGACCTCAACCGCAGCGGCGCGCAACCCTCTACGTCTAGAGCGACTTGTACGGCTGCGGGTTCGCAAGGCGCCTCCGTGGCACGGCGGTTGCGCTTGTAGGGTCCGTCGTCGCGGTCGTGCTGGGGAGCCTGGCCGCACAGTGGAAAACGTAGCGCTCCGCACGGCGGGTGCGCAGGAGGAATCGAAATCATGAATCTAATCGCACGCTTGCGGATGCTGCGGCGCAACGACGAGGGGCAGGACCTGCTCGAGTATGCCCTGCTCGTCGCGTTGATCGCCCTGGTCGCGGTGATGGCCATCACGAGCACGGGAACCGGCGTCAACACGATCTTCCAGGGCATCAGCGACGCACTGGGGGACGCGGCCCCGTAGCTCGACGTCGTTCGCACACCGCTGGGGACGGGCGGGTGTCAGCCGTCCGTCCCTGGTTTCTCCGGCCACCGGCCTGGGTGGCTCGGCATTGGACTCGACGTTGGAGCACCACCGCATGAGCGCATTCATCGCCCGACTCACGCTCGACCTTGGTCGCCGCGACTGCGGCCAGGACCTTCTCGAGTACGCCCTCCTCGTGGCGCTCATCGTGCTCGTGGCCGCAGGAGCTGTCGGCTCCGTCGGGACCACGGTTTCCACGGTGTTCTGGGATGTCATTGCAGCCGCAATCTGACGTGCTGGTGGTAGCGATCATCGCCGCCGGCATGGGCGCCGCGGCCGTGATCGACCTTCGCACCAGGCGCGTGCCCAATCTGCTGACCGTCTCGCTGGCCGCCATTGGTATAGGCATCGCCGCGGCCGGCCTTGGCCGCATCGGGCTCGGCGCCTCCATCCTCGGCTGCCTGCTCGGCCTGGCCTTCATGCTGCCCGGCCACCTGATCGGCGCCACCGGCGCGGGGGACGTGAAGCTGCTGGCCGCCGCCGGCGCCCTGCTGGGGCCGGCCGACACGATTCACGCGTTCCTGAACACGGCGATTGCCGGCGGGGCGCTGGCGCTCATCGTGGCGCTGCGCCGCCGCCGGCTCCAGCAGACGCTTGGCGCCACGGCACAGCTCATGGTGGGCCATGCCGACGCCACCACACGGATCGAGGCGCCCACGGCGGACAACCGCTTCGCGTACGCGCCGGCCATCGCCATCGGCGTGATCGTCGTCGCGCTCGGCTGGTGAGTCGTCGTCCATTCGTTTTCATCGGAGCACACCACCTATGGCCCGTATTCGCGTGTTCGCCGTGCTCGCCCTTGCGCTCGTCGCGGGTGGGACGTTTGCCTTCGGCACCTATCGGTACATCCAGAACGTGCCAGCCAAGACCATCAACCTGCCGACCAAGCCGGTCGTGGTGGCGGCGTCCGACTTGGAACTGGGAGCCGAGCTGCGTGGCGAGGACCTGCGCGTGATTCAGTGGCCGGCCAACGCCGTGCCCATGGGCACGTTCGACAACCCCGAGCAGTTGACGGGCCGCGGACTCATCAGGCCGGTCGCGGCCAACGAGCCGTTCCTTCCGCAGAAGCTGTCTCCGATCGAGGCGGGCGCCGGCCTGCCGCCCGTCATCCCAGCTGGATTCCGCGCCGTGTCGGTTCGTGTGAACGATGTCGTGGGCGTGGCGGGCTATGTGCTGCCCGGCACCCGTGTGGACGTGGTGGCCACCATCAACCCCACCAACCGTCCCGAAGACGTGGTGTCGAAGGTGATTCTCACGAACGTCCAGGTGCTGGCGGCCGGTACCAAGATCGAGCAGGGCGACGGCGACAACAAGGCCGTCCAGGTCAGCGTCGTCACGCTGATGGTCAGCCCCGATGAGGCCGAGCGCCTGACGCTGGCCAGCACCGAGGGCAAGATTCAGTTGGCGCTGCGCAACCCGCTCGACAAGTCGGCACCGGCGACCATGGGCATCAAGCCGATGTACCTCCTGGCCGGCGGCCTGCCGAGCCGGCCAGTCGTGGCGCGGGCGGGCACGTCCGTGCCCCGGCCGGCTCCCGTCCAGCCCGTGGCTGCCGCGCCGCCGCCGACCGTCGAGATCATCCGTGGTGACAAACGCGCTCAGGAAGTCGTGGGCCAGGAGAAGTGACAATGCACCTGATTCGTACGGCGACGATGCGCCCCCTCGCGGCCGTCGGCGTCCCGATCTTCGTCATCGCGGTCTTCGGTGGGGCCACGATTCACGCCCAGCAGCCCGTCAGTACCACGGCGTCGGCCGCGATGCCGGTGCCTGCCGCGGAGGCGGCGCCCGACACCGTCCGGCTGCTTGTCGGCCGGTCGACCCTCGTGGACCTGGGCAGCCCGATCGCGCGGGTCTCGTTGACGAGCGCCGACGTCGCTGACGCGTTGGTCACGTCTCCGAGTCAGTTGCTCGTCCACGGCAAGATACCCGGCGCCATCTCCATGTTCGTGTGGAGCCGGGCCGGCGAGGTGCGTCGCTTCGAGGTGGCCGTGCAGCGCGACTTGACGCGGCTGACCGACCAGGTGCGCCAGCTCCTGCCGACCGAGAAGATCGAGGTCCACGGCAACGGCCGCAGCGTGGTCCTGTCCGGCACGGTCAGCAACAAGGACGTCATCGACCGGGCGGTCAACGTGGCGATGGGCTTCGTCGAGAAGAAGGAGGACGTCGTCACGCTGCTGCAGGTGCGCGAAGGCCGCGTCAGCAACCAGGTGCTGCTGCGCGTGCGGTTCGCGGAGGTCAGCCGCAGCGCGCTGACCGAGTTCGGCATGTCGTTCTTCACCAGCCCGACGGGGATCAAGAACACCGTCGGCCGCGTGACGACGCAGCAGTTCCCGGCGCCCAACTTCTCCGATCTGGCGTGGACGAAGGCCAACGGCAACTTCGGGTCGCCCGTGTCGAGCGCCGAGGGCAAGTTCACGTTCTCCGACTTCCTGAACGTGTTCCTGCTGAGCGAGCGGTACGACCTGGGCGCCGTGATCAAGGCCATGCAGAGCCGCGGGATCTTCCAGAGCCTGGCCGAGCCGAACCTGGTGGCCGAGAGCGGCAAGGAGGCCAGCTTCCTCGCCGGCGGCGAGTTCCCCGTGCCCGTGGTGCAGGGGAGCGGCGCCAACATGGGGATCTCGGTGGTGTTCAAGGAATTCGGCGTCCGCCTCACGTTCACGCCGACCGTCAACGGAGACCGCGTGCACTTGAAGGTCAAGCCCGAGGTCAGCACGCTGGACTTCGCCAACGCCGTGACGCTGAACGGCTTCCGAATCCCCGCGCTGTCCACCCGTCGAGCCGAGACCGAGCTCGAGCTGCGCAACGGTCAGACATTCGCCGTTGCCGGCCTGATGAACAACCAGCTGTCCTCGACGCTCCAGAAGGTGCCGGGCCTCGGCGACATCCCGATCATCGGGCAGTTGTTCAAGAGCCGTCAGGCTCAGAAGGATCAGACCGAGCTGGTCGTCATGATCACGCCGGAAATCTTGAGCACCGACTCGGAGGGCGTGACCGGCCGGCTGCCCCGGACGCCGGAGCCGTTCCTGGCGCCGCTACCCGAACCTCGAACCCAGGCGCCGCTGAATCCGGCCTTCACGCCCGATCGGCGCTCCTCGATCTCCCAGCCGGTTCCCTCGAAAGCGGACCAGCTCGAGCGGCAGGACACGGAGCGGCGTGCGCGCGACGAGCGCGACCGCCTGGCCCAGGAGGCTCGTGCGGCCGCCGAGGCGGAGCGCGAGCAGCAGGAGCAGCAGGTCCGGGCCAACGCCATGGCCGCCAAGTTGGCCGCCGCCGAGGCGAAGAAGGCGCAGGAGAATCAGGCCCTCGCGGCCAGACGCGAGGAGGCCGACAACAAAGCAGCCGTCAAGCTCGCGGCGGAAGAGGCACGCCAGGCCGCCAAGCAGGCCCAGGCCGACGAGCGACGCCGGCAGGACGAACTCAAGAAGTTGGAGAAGGACGCGCGCGAGCGCGAGAAGAAGGCGGCCCAGTCGGGTGTGCCCCAGGCGTCCGCCCAGCCGGCGCCACAGGCCGCGCCCATCGTGGCGTCGCCCATGCAGGTTCAGGCTGTCACGGCGCCGCGCGTGCCGGACAGCGGGCGGACCGAGAACGACGAAGAGCGCCAGCGGGCGCTGGCCATCGCCGAGGCGAAGCTGCGCGCCCTGGAGGCTGCGTCGCAGCCTCAGGCGCAGGTGCAGAAGTAGGAGCCACAGGGAGCAGCCATGGCACGCCTGTCAGGTTCCATACTCACCAACGACGCACATCTGAAAGCGCAGCTGACGTCGATCCTGCGGGCCGCCGCCGTGCCCGTGACGATCGGCGACGAGTCGCCGGCGCGCGGCTCGAATCACGATCTCCTGATCGTGGACGGACGTGGCGACCTGGAGTCCGCCGTGGCGCAGGTCGAGTACTTTCGGTCCCTGGATGCCACGATGGGAATCTTCTTCGTGGCGGGCGACTCCAGCTCCGACGCGATCCTGACGTCGATGCGCGCGGGCGCCAACGAGTTCTTCGTCTGGCCGCCATCGCGCGAGGCGATCGACGAAGGGCTGAAGCGCACGGCCGCTCGCCGCGCATCATCGCCGTCTGGGCAATCGTCGGCGTCGACGTTCGCGTTCTTCGGCGCCAAGGGCGGCGCGGGCACCACCACGATGGCCGTCAACTGCGCCGTCGAGATCACGCGTCTCTCGAAGAAGCGCGCGGTCATCGTCGACGTGAAGCCGGGCCTCGGCGAAGTGTCGCTCTTCCTGGGCGTGAGGAGCCGCTACACGCTGCTCGACGCGCTGGACAACCTGCACCGGCTGGACAGCGAGTTCCTCAAAGAGCTGGTGGTCAAGCACAAGTCCGGACTGGAGATCCTGGCCGGTTCGGATTCGTTCGACCGCCCTGGGCCGGGAGACATCGCGGCGCTCGAAGAGGTGCTGCGCCTGCTGAGCAAGACCTACGACTACATCGTCCTGGACGTGGGGTCGCAGCTGACGCCGTGCGCCATCGCGGCGCTGTATACGTCCGACACCATCTGCATGGTCGCCAACCCCGACGTGCCCTCGGTGCGCAACGCCCAGCGGCTGCTCGAACGCATCGGCCAGTTGGGGCCGACCGAGGAACGCGTGCGCGTCCTGCTCAACCGCGCGGCCGAGCCGTTCCCAATTCCGCTGCCGCAGATCCAGAGCGCGATGGGCCGTCCCGTCGACCACATGTTCCCGAGCGACTACCGAACCGTTTCGGGCGCGCTCAACTCGGGGGTGCCGTTGACGATGAGCGACAACTCCGAGATGGCCAAGCAGTTCGACAGTTTCACGCGCCGTCTGCTCGATCCGGCGGCGGCCGCCGCCGTCCCGAGCCGCGGCCGCTCGACGCTGGGCATCCAGCGTCTGGCCTCCATCTGGTAACCTCCCATGTCCAGCGTCACCGCTCCCCCCTTGCAACCGCCGACGGCGAGTAAGCCGCCGGTCCGACCCATGATGGCCACGCCGCGCCAGCAGTATCTGGAGCTGCGCGCGACGGTCCACCGGAAGCTGCTCAATCGCCTGAACCTCGAGGCGCTGGCGCACGCCGATCGCCCGCGCGCCGAGGCCGAGATCCGGTCCCTGTTGAGCCAGCTGCTCGCGGAGGAGTCGGCGCCGCTCAATCTCGGCGAACGCGAAACGCTCTTCGCTGAGGTGCTCGACGACGTGTTCGGCCTCGGGCCCCTTGAGCCACTCCTGCGGGATCCGGGTATCAGCGACATCCTGGTCAACACGTTCCAGCATGTGTTCGTCGAGCGGAAGGGCAAGTTGGAGCGCGTCACGGCGTCGTTCCAGGACAACGCGCACCTGCTGCGGGTGATCGACCGCATCGTCAGCCGCGTCGGACGGCGCGTGGACGACAGTTCGCCGATGGTGGACGCCCGATTGCCGGACGGCTCGCGCGTCAACGCGATCATTTCGCCGCTGGCCGTCGACGGTCCGGTGCTGTCGATTCGGCGGTTCCCGGCCGATCGGCTGAAGGCGAACGACCTGGTCGGCCTTGGGGCGCTGACGGCCCCGATGCTCGAGTTCCTGTCGCACTGCGTGCGGGCGCGGCTCAACTGCCTGATCAGCGGCGGCACCGGCGCCGGCAAGACCACGCTTCTCAACGTGCTGTCGAGCTTCATCTCCGAGGAGGAGCGCATCGTCACGATCGAGGACGCGGCCGAACTGCAGCTGCACCAGGAACACGTGGTGCGGCTCGAGACCAGGCCCGCGAACGTGGAAGGCACGGGCGCGATTCGGCAACGGCAGCTGGTCGTGAACGCCCTCCGTATGCGGCCGGACCGCATCGTGGTCGGCGAGGTCCGCAGTGAAGAAGCCCTCGACATGTTGCAGGCCATGAACACGGGTCACGACGGCTCCTTGACCACGGTGCACGCCAACACGGCACGGGACGCCCTGACCCGTATCGAGACCATGGTGGCGATGGGTTCAATCAGCCTGCCGGAGAAGGCGATGCGACAGCAGATCGCTTCGGCGATCCAGCTCGTCGTGCAACAGACGCGATTGAGCGACGGCACGCGCAAGGTCACCGGCATCTCGGAGATTACCGGGATGGAAGGCGACGTCATCACGATGCAGGAAATCTTCGTCTTCGACAAGCTGGGCGTGAACAAGGAAGGCCGCGTGCAGGGCCGGTTCCGCGCCACGGGCGTCCGGCCGAAGGTGGCCGAGCGACTCCTGGCCGCCGGTATCCACCTGCCGACCTCGATGTTCGAGGGCACGACCGAGGTGCGATGATGCTGATAGCACTGGTGGTGTTCGTCGTCGTGTCGGGCGGAATCCTCGCGACGTACTTCGCGCTGACGGGGCTGCCCGACTACTTCGCGGCGCGGCAGATGGAGCACCGGTTGCGCGAGGTGTCGGGTGCAGCGGGGGAGACCGAATCGGTCCTGGTGAACGAGCGGCCCAAGAGCGCGCTTCCCGCCGTGGACTCGCTGGTGCGCGGCACCGACGCGGGCTCCTGGTTGGCGGGGCTCATCGAGCAGTCGGGTGTCCGCACCAGTCCCGGGTCGGTCGTCATCATCTCGGTCGGCCTCTGCGCGTGTTTGGGGCTGATCGCGCTGGTGACGTCCCGGCGCTGGGACGTCACGGCCGTCGCGGCCGTCTTCGGCCTGGCGATGCCGATTCTCTTCCTCAGATACAAGCGCGGCGCCCGGATGAAGAAGTTCGAGGAGCAGTTTCCGGAGGCCCTGGACCTGTTGTCGCGCGCCATCCGCGCCGGCCACGCGTTTCAGACCGCCATGGGCATGGTGGCGGACGAACTGCGTCCGCCCGTTGGGGTGGAGTTCAAGAAGAGCTTCGAGCAGCAGAACTACGGTCTGCCTCTCAAGGAGGCGCTCAACCAGCTGTCCGAGCGGGTGCCTCACATCGACGTGCGGTTCTTCGTGACTGCCGTGTCGATCCAGCGCGAAACCGGCGGTAACCTCGCCGAGATCCTGGACAACCTGGCCCACGTGGTGCGCGAGCGGTTCAAGATCCTGCGGCAGGTCCGCACCCACACCGCGCACGGGCGTTTCACCGGCTACATCCTGCTGGGCCTGCCGGCCGCGTTGGCCATTGCCCTCTCGTTCATCAGCCCGGAGCACATCCGGGTGTTGTTCACGACGTCGATGGGGCAGACCATGCTGCTCGGCGCCGTGGTAATGCAGACCATCGGGTTCTTCTGGATCCGCAAGGTCATCCAGATCGAGGTGTAGCATGGCGCTGCTTCTCCCCTTGATGGGGTTTCTGTTCGTGTCTCTGCTCGTGGCAGCCGTCGGGTTGCTGATGTCGCAGGGCGCCACCGCCACCATCGAAAAGCGCCTGGGCGAGCTGCGTGGGCCCACCATCCTGCCGACGCCGCGCGCCGACCGGCTGACCGGCACGCTGAAGCGGCTGGGCAAGATGGCGCCGCAGTCGCCCTCCGACTTGACCAAGATGCGCCAGCGTCTGGTGCAGGCGGGCTTCCGCGGCAGCGAAGCCATCACGGTCTTCCTCGGCATCCGCCTTGGGCTGGCGCTGGTGACCTTCGCTGTGCTGTCCAGCCCCCTCGCCGTGCGCCCGATGTTGTGGGTCGCGCTCGTCGGCGCGGCGCTCGGGTATCTGCTGCCGGGCATGGCGCTGGGTCGTATGGTGGGCCGCCGCCAGCACCGGATCCGGTTGTCGCTCCCCGATGCGCTCGACCTGCTGGTGGTCAGCGTCGAGGCGGGCCTGGGTCTCGACCAGGCGCTGCAGCGCGTCGGTGAGGAACTGGCGTTTGCGCACCGCGAGCTGTCCGACGAGCTGCGGCTGGTCAACCTGGAGATGCGGGCCGGCAAGGCGCGCGCCGAGGCGCTGCGCAATCTGGCCGACCGCACCGGTGTGGAGGACCTGTCGTCGCTGGCGACGATGCTCATCCAGACCGACCGGTTCGGCACCAGCGTGGCGCGGTCGCTGCGCGTGCACTCGGACACGCTGCGCAGCAAGCGCAAGCAGCGGGCCGAAGAGGCGGCGGCCAAAACCGGCGTCAAGATGGTCTTCCCCCTGGTGTTCTGCATTTTCCCGGCGGTCTGGGTGGTGACCATTGGCCCGGCGGCCATCAAATTCGTGGAAGTGCTCTTTCCGTTGGCGAACAAATGACGGCTGCCGTCGCGACCCTGACACCCTCCCGATCGGCCTCGCACACACCGCAGGCCCCGATCACGCTGGCCGAAACGGGCCTCCACGCCGACCAGGTGGAGCACCTGCTGGTCAAGACGCTCTTCGGCGGCGAGCTCGTGGGACTCGAGATCGCGGAGCGGATGAAGCTGCCGTACTCGGTGCTGGAACCGCTCGTCGTGCGGCTCCGAACCGAGCAGCTGATCGAGGTGCGGGGAGCCAGCACGTCGTCGAGCGCCAGCTACCGCTATGCCCTCACCGACAAGGGCCGCTCGCGCGCGGTGCAGTACCTCGAGATCAACCAGTACATCGGCCCGGCGCCGGTGCCGCTGGCCGCCTATGTGGCGCAGATGAAGGAGCTGCAGGCATCGCGCGGCTTCCTCGACCGCGATCGGATGCGTCGAGGGTTCGCTCACCTCATCATCAACGACAGCATCCTGGAGAAGCTGGGGCCCGCGGCCAACGCCAACAAGGCGCTCTTCCTCTACGGGCCGCCCGGCAACGGCAAGACGGTGCTGGCCGAAGGCCTGGGGCGCACGATCGGCGGCGACATGTACATGCCGTACGCCATCGAGGTGGACGGGCACATCATCACGATGTACGACCCAATCAATCACGATCGCCTGGATGCCGACGACCACGACTACACCAGCGTGATTGCCTCGGCCCCCAGGGACCGGCGCTGGGTACGGATCCGCCGCCCGGTCGTGATGGTCGGCGGCGAGCTGACGCTCGACCAGTTGGACCTGACGTTCAACTCGATCTCCAAGTTCTACGAGGCGCCGCTCCAGCTCCGGGCCAACGGCGGCGTGTTCCTGGTGGACGACTTCGGCCGCCAGCGGATCCGGCCCGATGAGCTGCTGAACCGCTGGATCGTGCCGCTCGAGAGCCGCGTGGACTTCTTGACGCTGCACACGGGCAAGAAGTTCGAGGTGCCGTTCGACGTGTTGACGGTGTTCGCCACCAACCTCGACCCGTCGTCGCTGGCCGACGAGGCGTTCCTGCGCCGTATTCCGTACAAGATTCCCGTCGACGATCCGTCGCCCGACAGCTTCTCGCTGATCTTCGAACTGAACTGCCAGCAGCGTGGGCTGACCTACGACCCGGAGGTGATCTCGTACCTCCGGACCAGGCACTACGAGCCGGCAAGCCGTCCGTTTCGCGCGTGTCATCCGCGTGACCTCCTGGATCAGGTCATCGCGCTCTGTCGCTACCAGGGCATCGCGCCGACAATCAATCATGAGCTCCTCGACCAAGCCTGCGAGTCGTATTTCGTGGACGAGAAGCTGTCGGAGCGGAACCTCGTGCGGCGCAAGGACGAGTAGTCTTACGCAGCCGCACGCGAATCGCCTGAGGCTCGCATCGCTGCTCGGGATGAGCTAGCACATCCATGCCAGACGCCAAGGTGCTGAGCCTCGTTCGCCGCCGGGAAGACGACCTGCCCGCGCCCGCCAACGTGGCGGCCGCGCCCGGCGAGCGCTACACGGTGTTGCTGCTCGACGAGAACCAGCTCGACCGCCTTCTGGAGCGCCAGGGCGTCCACGGGTTTGCGACGTCAAAGGCTCCGACCGTCATCACCCCGAAGTCGCGGCGTTCCAAGTCGAGGCTCTGGCCCCTGGCGCTCGTGGTGGGCACCGTTGCCGCGGCGCTGGTGGCGGCGGCGTTGGTCTTGTGGCCGTCGCCTCGTACTCCGGCCACGGCCGTGGTCGCGCCACCATCGGACGTGGCGCCCGTCGCGGACGACACGGCACCCGTGGTGTCCACTGGAGCCAGCTTCAGCGTGAATGCGGGGGCGTTCGCGTCGGATCGGGCGGCGCGGTCAGCCGCGAAACGCCTGGCGTCGGCCGGATGGCCCTCCTTCACCTGGCGCCTGGACGATCGCCGACACCTGCTCGTCGGCCCGTACGTGACGATCGACGAAGCCGAAAACGCGCTGCGGCTGCTCGGCAGTCTCGGCTATGCGAAGGGCAAACTCCACGTCGACGATCGCTTGCGCGTGACGGCGGCGGCCGTGTCGACCCCGCGCCGCCTGCCGCGGTACCCGGACGTGGTGCTGGTGGCGGCCCCGGGGCGCCTGTCCTACGTCTTCGAGCTGGCGGACGAGCCCCGCCACGTCAGCGGCGAGCGCGTCGGGGCGACGTCGTTCGTGCTCACCGCCGGACCACTCGTGACGCCGGTCGAACGACAGGTCTGGAAGGCGCCTGGCGACGTGCGACTGGTCAGCCGCGTCGCGCTGTCGCCGCGTGGGCAGGATGCCACCATGCTCCAGGCCGTCGTGACGCTGGCCGAGACTGCCGATGCGTCCGTGCGCCTGCAGGGCCGTCTCGTGTATGTGGACGTCTTTCGCCGGCTGGATGAAGTGACGCCGCTCGAGGATCAGTCAGACGTGCCACCGCGCCGATCATCGGGCGCGCCCGCCGGCCGCATGGCAGGACCGGTATCGGCGGCCCCGCCGCCTGCCGCGGCGCCTCCTGGCCCTACGACGGCGTCCGCGGGTTCGCTCCAGGACTACCGAAACGCTGTACGGCCTTTGATCGCTCGCTTCGAGGAGATTCAGCCGTTCCTGCGGTCCACGGTGTCGTCGGCTTCCGCGGACGTGCTGGCCGCGCTGACGGGAACCTGTATGGAACTGGAGGTGGGTCTGTCCGCGGTCGTGGTGCCTACGGCCGCGCAGTCCGCCCATGGCCTGCTGCTGTCCGCGGTTCAACTGGCGCGCACCGCGACCACGCCGTCGTTTCGGGAAGACCGTGCGGCGGTAGTGCGCGAGGCGTTCGCGCAGTTCTCCGCGGCCAAGGCGCGGCTCCAGGATCTGGCATCACCACCCTAGGTGGATAGTCCCAGGACCCAGAGCACGCCGAGCCCGATCGCGACGCCCCCGCAGCCGGCCATCAGCGCGCGCTCGAACGTGGCTGTACCAATCGAACGGAACTGCCCGACCGCCGCCGCGAAGGCGGCCATCGCGGCGACCGAACCGGCCCCGAAGGCGCACAGGTAGAGGACAGCGTCGGCGACTGTCGGCAGCGCCAGCGCCGGTACCACGCCGAGCAGGTGCGAGCTGCCGGCGGCGCCGTGCAGCAGGCCCAGGGCGAACGAGGCGTGCGGGTGGCCGAGGCGGCGGGCCCATCGCGGTCCTGCCTGCACGTGCGTGTGGTCGTGGGCCAACGTCCCATGGGTGTGTGCCGCGGCACCGATACGGAGCGCTCGAACCAGGCTCCACAGGCCGACGGCGATGAGGGCCGCGCCCACCAGGCGCTCGCTCCACCACGAGATGTCCGCGATCGGCGGCAGCGCCTCGCGCAGGACCAAGGCGGCGAGCGCCACGACGAGCACCCCTGACGTGTGCCCGAGCCCCCATCGCCACCCTTCACGCCACGCGCGCGTGCGCGACGAGAGCGCCAGCGGCGCCACGGCCGCCAGGTGGTCCGGGCCCGAGAGCACATGAAAGCAGCCGGCCAGGAGTCCGGTGAACGCGATCAGCATCACTTGGGTGCCATCCGAATCGCGCCGTCGAGGCGGATCACTTCGCCGTTGAGCATCTCGTTCTCGAAGATGTGGCGTACGAGCGCCGCGTACTCGTCCGGGCGGCCCAGCCGGGAAGGGAAGGGCACCTGCTGCGCCAGCGACGCGCGTGCCGCGTCCGGCAGCGCCGCCAACAAGGGCGTGTCGAACGTGCCCGGGGCGACAGTCATCACGCGAACGCCGATGCGGGCGAACTCGCGCGCCAGCGGCAGCGTCAGGCCGACGATGCCCGCCTTGGACGCCGCGTAGGCGGCCTGGCCGATCTGTCCGTCGAACGCCGCCACCGACGCGGTGGTGACGACAACGCCCCGTTCGCCGGCGGGCGACGGCGCGTTCTCGGCCATCGCGGCGGCCGCCAGCCGGGTCACGTTGAAGGTGCCCACCAGGTTGATGTGCACGATGCGGGCGAAGGCGTCGAGCGGGTGTGGCCCGTCCTTGCCGAGCACTCGGGCGGCCAGCACGACGCCCGCCGCGTTGACCAGCCCGTCGATCCGGTCGAAAGCTTGTTGCGCTTCGCGAATGGCGCGCGCGACGTCTGCCTCGATCGTGACGTCGGCGCGGACGAAGCGCGCGCTCGAGCCATGAGCCGCGGCCTTGGCCGCGCCGCGATCCGCGTCCACGTCGAGCACGACCGCCCGGCCGCCCGCGGCCACGACCATGTCCACGGTGGCGCCCCCGAGACCGGACGCGCCGCCCGTGACCAGCACGGTGCGGTCCCTCAGAAGCATCGAATCGATTCTACATGCTTCCTTCCACGCGTAGGGTTCGCGGCCTTCCGATCGGCCCGCCCTTGGAGTACGCTCCATCCACGTAGGAGGGATATATGAGTCTTCGCATTGGCGACGTGGCACCGGATTTCGAGGCCGAGACGACCGAAGGGCGCATCCGTTTCCACGAGTGGATCGGTCCCGGCTGGGCCGTCATCTTTTCTCACCCCAAGGACTTCACGCCGGTGTGTACCACCGAGCTGGGGTACATGGCCGGTCTCAAGCCCGAGTTCGACAAGCGGAACACGAAGGTCATCGGCCTCAGCGTGGATCCCGTGGAGAGCCACGGCCGCTGGGCCAACGACATCAAGGAAACGCAAGGTCATGCGGTGAACTATCCGATGATCGGCGACACCGACCTGGCCGTGTCGAAGCTGTACGAAATGCTGCCGGCCGAGTCGGGCACGACGTCGGACGGGCGCACGGCGATGGACAACATGACGGTGCGGACCGTCTACATCGTGGGCCCCGACAAGAAGATCAAGCTGATGATCAGCTATCCGATGACCACGGGCCGCAACTTCGACGAGGTGCTGCGTGTGCTGGACTCGCTGCAGCTCACCGCCAAGCATCGCGTGGCCACGCCGGTGAACTGGAAGCAGGGAGACGACGTCATCATCGTCGGGGCGGTGTCCGACGACGAAGCCAAGAAGATCTACCCAGAAGGATGGAAGGCGCCGCGGCCGTACATTCGGATCGTTCCGCAACCCAAGGGATAGCGGGCTGGTCAAGGCCCAAGGCCCAAGGCACAAATCAGAAAAGAGAAAGAGAAGGGCCGGCTGGTCTCTCGATCGCCGGCCCTTTCTTTGTGTGGAAGCCGACGGCCGAGGTGGCCGGCAAATCCCTTGACAGGCCAGACTGGCGGGCGTAGAAATCGTTCTGTCACCATTTCCCAGGAGGTGACGATGGACACTCCGCCGGATCAGCCGCGCGGCGGCGAGGTCGGGAACTTCGCCACCGCGCGCCGTTTTTGAGCACGCTCCCCGAGATCAGGACTCCCCTACAAGCGGCGGCGCTTCGGTAACGTCGCCCGCCGTCCGATGCGGACATTTCGACGCCTCGTGGACAGGAGGATGACATGGCCGATCACAACGAGCGCTGGGTGCTGAACCATCTGATCGAGATGTGCCGCGACGAAGAACTGACGCTGCGCTTTGCGGCGGAGCACGTCACCAACCCTTCCGTACGCACGCTGTTCGGGGATCTGGCCTCCCGTCGGGCGGAGTTCGCGGCTCAACTGGTCCCCCACGCTCAACGTCTCGGCGGCACCGACGCCTCGGAGGGCACCACGCGCGGCGCGTTGCATCGGCGCTGGGTGGCCATGAAGGATGTGCTGCTGGGCCACAACGAGCAGACGATCATCCAAGACGCCGAGTCGGTCGAGCGCGACACGCTGTCCACCTTCGAGCAGGCGCTCGAGGACCTGCTGCCGCCGACCAGCCGCGACCTGGTCGAACAGCAGTGCGCCGAGTTGCGGAAGAGCCACGACCGCGTCCGAGCGCTTCTCATGCACTGAGTTCCGGACGTCTTCACATAAAAAAGGGCCGGTAGTCTTTCGACCACCGGCCCTTCGTCGTTCCGACTTGGGCCTTCTGCCTTGAGCCTTGGGCCTTGCCGGCCCTACTGTTCGTTCTTATGAGCGACCGGCTGCACGCCCTGCTTCTTGCGCGGGCCCCCGATGCCCTGGATCTGAATCGTCGGCTGCTCCTTGAGCACTTGCTGCCGGTATAGCCGCTCCATCTCCATGTGGTGCCGGATCTCTTCGGGCGTCATGTTGGACTTCTTCCGCGCGGCCAGCTTCTCTTCGCGAGCGTTCTTGGCCACGCCCATCTCTTCGAGGTCGGTCTGCGCGCCGGCAGCCACCGCGTCGGCGTTCAGTATCAGCGAGTGCTCGGCGCTGCCCAGCGGCACGTTCTTGTTGCCGGCGAAGATTTCGTGCCGGCCGTGGTCTTCATACCACTTGGTCAGGTTGGCCGTCATGTGCATCTTCTCGAGGATGTTCCTCCAGCCGATCCCCGTGTTGTAGGCGCAGAAGGAGATCTCGCCCTGCTGCGTGCCGTAGGGGATGATGCACATCTCGGTGCGGCGGAAGTCGTAGTTGAACAGATCCTGGAACCACATCCCGGCGATGAACAGGAAGTTCCAGCGGTCCGCGCGGCGCTTCTCGATGTCGGTCATGGTGCGGTCGCCCGTCACCTTGCCGTAGTTCTTCCCGGTGGCGCCAAACGTCTTGTCGAACTTCTTCAGCAGGTCAGCGATGCGGAAGTGCGTCGGCGCCTTGAAGGAGTCGTAATTGCGCATCAGCGCGAGCGCCATGCCGGCGACCGACAGGAACCGGCCGCGGGCGGCGTCGTTCACCTGCGCGACGTCCTTGGCCAACTGCTCGGCCTTCAGGAACGCCGTCACCGGCACCGCTTCCTTGGTTTCCTTGTCGATCATCACGGCCATGCCGATGCCGCAGTTGGGGTGGCATCCGCACGTCAGCTGCCCCCAATCGCGATCCGGTCCGTGGACCACGTCCGCCCAGTCGGTGAACGTGGACATGAACGAGATCGGGAACCAGTCGCGAATCGGCTCGCCGATGCCCGTCTGGTTCTTCACGTCGTGCGCCAGGTGCGACAGCGTGTAGCGCTGCGCGGCGCGCCGTTCCGGCGTGATCTCTTCGTCGCGGCCCGTGAAGCTGACGGGCTGGAACGACAGGAAGTTGATGCGCTTGGGGTTGTCGAGCGCGAACTCGACGACGCGCCCCACCTGCTCGTTGTTCACGCCGTTGACGATCGTGATCACCGGCACGATGTCCACGCCGGCGCCGTGCAGGTTCTCGATCGCACGCAGCTTGACGTCGAACAGGTTGCCGACGCGGCGATGCGAGTTGGCGGCGTTGCCGATGCCGTCGAACTGCAGGTAGGCGTAGCGGAGCCCGGCCTCGGCCGCGGCCTTGGCGAACTCGGGGCTCTTGGCGAACTCGATGCCGTTGGTGGCCGCCTGCACGCTGTTGTAGCCGACCTTGCGCGAATAGCGGATCGCGTCCAGGAAGTAGGGCGACATCGTGGGCTCGCCGCCGGAGAACTGCACCGACATCTGCCGCCGCGGCTTGATGGTGGCGGCGTTGTCGAGCACCATCTTGATGTCTTCCCAGCCCAGCTCGTGGACGAAGCCCACCTGGTTGGCGTCCATGAAGCACGGGTCGCACATCATGTTGCAGCGGTTCGTCAGGTCGACGGTCAGCACCGCGCCGCGCCCGTGGAGCACCGTGGAGGAGCCGTGGTTGTGCAGCTTCTCGTCGTTGTGCGCCCGGATGTCTCGCCCGGGGAACACGTCCTCGAGGTGCTTGAAGAACGCCGTGTCGATCGCCATCACGTCCTCGAAGTGGCCGTGGATGGGGCAGTCCTTCACCATCACGATCCGGCCGTCCTTTTCGAGGATGGTGGCCTTGATCTCGCCGACCTTCTCGTTGAGGAGGATGGACACGTCCTGCTTGCCGTCGAGAATCATCTGCCGCGCTTCCCGGACGCAGGTGGGACAGAGCGAGTCGGTCTGCCGCGGCCAGCCCAGCTGGGGCTTGGTCTTCTCGTACGACTTGAGGAGGGGCTTGTCCGACCAGCGGGGAATGAACGACGGGTTTTGGCTGATCTTGTTGGCGACGGAAAACAGCTGCCAGGCACCGTTGGCGGCGACAGAAAGCCCCTTCTCGACGTACTTCATGGGCGCGTGCATGCCATTCAACTCCTTGCCGCGCGAAGCGCGGCCAAACAGATACCAACCCCTTGGCTGGCTCGGCCTTCGTGCCGAAGCGGGGTCAGCATAGTGGAGAAGTGGCCTGAATTCGTCGATTTTCCGCCAGACGGGCCTGGATGCACCCTGGACGGGCCGCTGGGCGCCCCGGTTGGGCACCTCGTTCCGCCGGCGCCGCTTCATGCGCGGGCCACGGCCTGGAGACCGGAGCCTGGCGACCGGTAACCGCCGCCATCTTCTTTCCGCATGGTTTCCCGCAGATCATTGTATTTCTCGCATGAGCTCCACACCCCCAGAATGGTCCGACCATGGGAACGTTCTCAGGCGCGAGCTGTCCCCCAGAACCGGCAACCGGCGTTAAGCCGGTTGACCAGACGACGCCGGCAACCGGCGTCAAGCCGGTTGACCAGACAGGGCCGCGAGCCGCCGAAGAGGCGGCTCGCCTGGGACTCTACGATCCACGCACGGAACACGACGCGTGTGGTGTCGGCTTCGTCGTGCACATGAAGGGGAAGCGGTCGCACGACATCGTCCAGAAGGCCCTGCGCGTCCTCATCAACCTCGAGCATCGCGGGGCGTGCGGCTGCGAGGCGAACACCGGCGACGGCGCCGGCATCCTGCTGCAGATGCCCGACGCGTTCTTTCGCGCGGTGGTGCCGTTCTCGTTGCCCGAGGCCGGCTCCTTCGGCGCGGGACTGGTGTTCCTGCCGCACGACGCCAGCGATCGTTCGGCCGTCAAGGCGTTGATTGCCCGCGTGACCGAGGAGGAAGGGCAGCGCCTCCTGGGGTGGCGTGACGTGCCGGCCGACGACACGCTGGTGGGCCCCAGCGCGCGAGCGGCCGAGCCGCACTTCGAGCAGGTGTTCATCGGCGCGGGCGCCGGCATTGCGGCCGCCGACGCCGCGCCCCGCCCGCGCGGAGCGCGGGCAAGCAAGCACAGCGCTAGCGAGGCGGAGCCAGGCGCCCCCGGCGGAGCCTCGCTAGCCTTCGAGCGCAAGCTGTACGTGATCCGCAAGCGCGTCGAGCGCGCCGTGGAGACGCTGAAGATCAACGCCCTGGCGCGGCGCACGTTCTACATCGTGAGCCTGTCGGCCCGGACGCTCATCTACAAGGGGATGCTGACGGCGCAGCAGCTCCAGCCGATGTTCCCGGACCTGTCCGACCCCAGGCTGACATCGGCGTTGGCGCTGGTCCACCAGCGCTTCAGCACCAACACGTTCCCGTCGTGGCCCCTGGCCCATCCTTATCGCCTGATCGCGCACAACGGCGAGATCAACACGCTGCGCGGCAACATCAACTGGATGCACGCGCGCGAGGGCCTGCTGCGCAGCCACGTGCTGGGCGACGACCTGAAGAAGGTGATGCCCGTCATCAAGGAGGGCGGGAGCGACACGGCCACGTTCGACAACGTGCTCGAGTTGCTGGTGATGGCGGGACGGTCGCTGCCGCACGCCATCCTGATGATGATTCCCGAGCCGTGGAGCGGCAACCCCTCCATGGCCGAGGACCGGAAGGCGTTCTACGAGTACCACTCGTCGCTGATGGAGCCGTGGGACGGCCCCGCGTCGATCGCGTTCAGCGACGGCACGGTGATCGGGGCCGTGCTCGACCGCAACGGCCTGCGCCCGTCGCGCTACTACGTGACCAAGGACGACCTGGTCGTCATGGCGTCGGAAGTCGGGGTGCTGGACTTCCCTCCCGAGGACGTGCTGGAAAAGGGCAGGCTCAGCCCCGGCCGCATCTTCCTGGTGGACACCTCGAAGGGCCGGATCGTGGGCGACGAGGAGATCAAGCGCGAGCTGGCGGCCGAACATCCCTACCGCCAGTGGATCGACGCCCACCTGGTGGACATCGAAGGCCTGCCGGCGGCGCGTGCCGAGAAGCCCGAGCACGAGGCGGTGTTCGTGCGCCAGCAGTCCTTCGGCTACACGCAGGAGGACCTGCGCTTCCTGGTCGGGCCGATGGCGCAGACCGGCGAGGAGCCCCTCGGATCGATGGGGACCGACTCGGCGCTGGCGGTGTTGTCGAACCGGCCGCGCTTGCTCTTCGACTACTTCAAGCAGCTCTTCGCGCAGGTGACGAACCCGCCGCTCGACGCGATCCGCGAGGAGCTGGTGACGTCGATGGGCTCGACCATCGGGCCCGAGCGCAACCTGCTCGAACCCGACCCGGAGTCGTGCCGGCAGATCTACATCAAGTACCCGATCATCCACAACGACCACGTGGCGAAACTGCGGCACCTGCCGCCGAAGATGCCGTTCCGCTCGATCACCCTGACCATGCTCTTCGATCCGGCGTCGGACGGGGAGGGGCTGGCCCTCGCGATGGACGATCTGTGCCGGAAGGCGAGCAACGCCGTGGAGGCCGGCTTCGACATCTTGATCTTGTCGGACCGCGGCGTCAGCCGGGACAAGGCGCCGATTCCGAGCCTGCTGGCGACGGCCGGTGTGCACCACCACCTGGTGCGCGAGGGTACGCGCACCAAGTGCGCGCTGGTCGTGGAATGCGGCGACGCGCGGGAAGTGCATCACGTGTCGCTGCTGCTCGGGTACGGCGCGGGCGTCGTCAACCCGTACGTCGCGTTCGAGACCATCGACGACATGATTCGCCAGGGCCTGCTGACCGGCATCGACCGCGACAAGGCCGTCCAGCACTACATCAAGGCGCTCAACAAGGGCGTGCTGAAGGTGATGTCGAAGATGGGGATCTCGACGCTGCAGAGCTACTGCGGTGCGCAGATCTTCGAGGCCGTCGGGCTGAACCCGGCCTTCATCGACCAGTACTTCACGCACACTATGTCGCGTGTGGGCGGCGTGGGCATCGACGTGATCGCGGAGGAAGCACGGCTTCGCCACGAGCGCGCGTTCGGCCGCCAGCCGGTGGGCCCGCAGGAACTGGAGCCGGGCGGGGAGTACCAGTGGCGCCGTGACGGGGAGTATCACCTCTTCAACCCCGACACGGTGTTCAAGCTGCAGCACGCCACGCGGACGGGGCA